>Ga0207993_1000046_pt1 | contig 50325 bp, 50 predicted proteins | sample ETN01SmetaG_2_FD_185791 | JGI IMG/M metagenome (GOLD analysis project Ga0207993, IMG submission 185791) | Marine microbial and viral communities from oxygen minimum zone, Eastern Pacific Ocean - ETNP2014F12-01SV265 (SPAdes) (version 2) | ecosystem: Environmental > Aquatic > Marine > Oceanic ...
TTCGGACTCTGGGAACCAGTCTGTCTGGATCACAAGTGGGTCCGGACATGTCGCTAGATCTCCCGAACTAGCTTCCTCAGCCGCACCTTCACTGCTACTACTGCTACTACTGCTAGAACTATCGCTTGAACTTCCGCTACTTGAGTCATCATCGTCGCCTCCGCAAGCAGCGGCGATCATGCCAAATATAGCGAGAAGGGCAAGCATCAACTTCCATGATTTACGCATGTTTTCCCTCCACGTAATAAGTGAGTCGGTATTTTCCCGACTAGCGATACAACTTAGTCGTGTTATCTGTTTCGTGCCTATCAAACGAAGAAAAGTTTGTGAACATTGTGTTACGTGGATTTTTGGATATTGACATGGGAAAATAATAGTCATTACTATTAAAGCGGAGGGGAAATGCCTAAGCAGATAGATGAAGATCTTTTAATCAAAGCTGCTGCGGAGGTTTTTGCCGAACGTGGGTACGCCGGTGCAGGCGTTGCTGAGATCGCAAGGCGAGCGGGTGTTACTACAGGCGCTATATATAGCAGGTATTCGGGAAAGTCAGAATTGCTTTTAGAAGCACTAAAAAGATCATTTCTCCTACATTTTGGTGAAGCCATTGCATCAGCATTAAGAGGAGAAAATAGAGCTGAAAATTTTGATCAAGATGCTGTTGGTATCAGATCGATAGGGCTGCTGGCGAAGGATGACTTGAGAGATCATGATGCCTTATTTCTCGAAGCAGTTGTTGCGAGCAGGCGCGATGAAGAGATTGCATCCATGCTTTCTCAAAGGTTAGAGACGGCTGGGACCTTTCTCGCTAAACAAATTGACACGCAAAAGGAAAATGGGTCTGTGGACTCCTCCCTTGATACCGATGCGCTCAAAACCTACGCCTTGGCCGTGAGAATGGGCTTTTCAGTATTGCGATCTCTGAACTATGAAATGCCTGACCCAGACGAATGGCAAACAGTGCTAAATCATACGCAACGTAGTATTCTGAAATCATTGGGAGACAAAAATGACAACAACTGAACCAAGAACCGAACAAGAAATACTTGACAGAGAGTCTATGGATGATGTGGACGCAATAGCTGCATTTAATCCCGACCCCGACGAAGTCCTTCACGCTGTGCAGGACCAAGCAGATGCATTATTCACTTGGGACTATTCAAAAGGTTCTAGACCAAGGCTTGACAAACTCTACGAGAAGGCAAAAGTTTCACAATGGAATGCACAAACTGACCTCGACTGGTCAATAGAAGTAGACCCTCTTCAAGCATTCAGCATCTTCACAGAGTCATCGAATGTAGGCACAGGTCATTGGACAGAGCATCCCGACTCGCCAGCTAAAAACTGGGGTGATAAGGAATGGGACCAATTCAGTATCGAATCCTTTGCATGGCGGTTATCACAATTTAAACATGGCGAACAAGGCGCATTGCTCTGTACTGCAAAAATTGTAGAGACAGTCCCATGGATTGACGCCAAATACTATGCTGCAACGCAAGTCGTGGACGAAGCTCGGCATGTCGAAGTCTTCGAAAAGTACATAGACGAAAAAATTGGTGTCCGGTATCCGGTTAATCCCCACCTGCAGCTACTCCTCGATGACATCATCAATGACAGCAGATGGGACATGACCTACCTGGGTATGCAGATCATGGTTGAAGGCCTCGCCCTTGCAGCCTTTGGCTTGATGCACCAAGTTACAACAGAGCCACTCCTGAAAAAACTCCTACGGTATGTTATGAGCGACGAAGCACGCCATGTTGCATTCGGAGTCCTGAGTCTTCAAGAGGTCTATCAGGACATGACAGCGAAAGAAGTTAGAGAACGCCAAGAATTTGCATTTGAGGCAGGCATCAGAATGCGGGACCGACTCCTCCAGCAAGAAGTGTGGGACAGAATGGGATGTGATGTCAAAAAAGCCGTTGAACACGGTCTAAACATCCCTGAAGATGACCAGATTTTTAACCAGTTACTCTTCTCAAAGATCGTTCCAAACTGCCGAAAGCTAGGACTTCTTGATGCAGGAGACGGTTGGCTGCGAGAAAAATATACAGAAATAGGCGTCATAGAGCTCGAACACCTAGAGGATACAGGTGAAGAATATTCGGAGTTCTCAATTGAAGATGACGAATTAGCTTCAAGCTCAAATCAATAGAAGGCTGACCATATTCAGGAATTCAGGAAGTGGCTACTATACGTAACCATGTTTAATGCTCAGGAATTTCTGCCCAAATTAGGTTTCCGCCCATGATTGGCTTTTTTGCGACGAGCATTCGCTTTCTTCTTTTGTGTTCGCTTTGACATAGGTCCTCCGAATCTCATATTACCCTATCGGGACTATCAACAACTCACGACTTCTGCGGGTACCCTCACACAATGGAAAAGTTTGGATTTGTAGGTTTGCCCAATGCGGGTAAATCATCTCTCTATAACGCGTTAACAGGTGGATCTGCGTTAGCAGCGCCATACGCATTCGCAACAACAGACCCGAATATTGGCGTCGCAAAAGTTCCAGATCATAGACTCGACCTACTCACAGCTATGAGTGAATCAAAATCTTCCATTCCGGCCAGCGTGCAATTCACAGATATCGGTGGCCTTGTCGAAGGGGCGAGTAAGGGGGAAGGCTTAGGTAATCAATTTCTAGCTAACATAAGAGAGGTTGACGCCATAGTGTATGTCTTACGCGCATTTGAAGATGACGACGTTCCAGGAACTTCAGACCCTCTTGAGCAACTACGTGTACTAGAAATTGAATTAACGCTTGCTGATCTTGAAGCTGTAGAGAAGCATGCGACTAAAAGGATCAAAGCTGCCCGACTCGATAAATCTTTAACAGATGAAGTTGACGCATTGGAAGAGGCTCTAGAAACACTTGGTGAAGGAACTCCATTGTACAGAGGTGACTTTTCCAAAGATAAGTTAGCGTTACTCTCTCCCTACTTCTTGTTGACATCAAAGCCCGTCATGGCGATCGTAAATGTCGGCGAAGACCAAATCGCAGACCAAACCCCCATCCAAAAGATATCAACTGAATTAGGAAACGATTCAGATGTGATCGGAGTCTGTATCCAACTCGAAGCTGAAACAAGTCAACTCGACGAAGATGAACGTGCAGAAATATTAGAGGCGCTGAATTTAGGGGAGGGAGCGCTCCCGAGATTCATACAAAGGGCCTACCACATCCTTGGGCTACGCACATTCCTTACCACTGGAGAAAAAGAAAGCCGAGCATGGACATTCCGAACGGGCTCAACAGCGCCCGAAGCAGCCGGAAGGATACACACCGACTTCCAAAAAGGTTTTATCAGAGCTGAAACCATCCAATGGGACCAACTATTAGAAACTGGAGGATGGGCACAAGCTAAAGAAGAAGGAAAAATCCGAGTGGAGGGTAAAGACTACATAGTCCAAGACGGGGATGTAATGGAGTTTAGATTTAACGTATGATCAAAAGAAATAAAGTTTATTAAAAGTAATCACTACCCGACTACAACGGATACAGCAATGGCAACTGAAGAAACCACACGAGAACCGGCGCTTGTAGTAATCGGAACTCCGATAGGAAACCTTGGCGATATCTCAGAAAGAGCAATCAGAGAATTGCGAGAAGTTGATCTAATCTGTTGCGAAGATACCCGAAGGACTGGAAAGTTACTCAACCTTCTCAATATCACTCCAAGACCAGACCTCGAAGTTCTCAATGAACATACCGAAGAGAAAAGAGCTAACGAAATACTCAACCGCATTACGGCTGGTTTGAGAGTGGCCTTAGTGACCGATGCAGGAATGCCAGGGATAGCTGATCCAGGACAATACTTAATAAAGAGCGCTATTGATCATGGAATCAATTTAGAGATCGTCCCCGGCCCCACGGCTGGGATAGTTGCATTAATTGCTAGTGGCCTGCCATCGTCACGATTTGTCTTCCAAGGCTTCATACCTAGGAAGGGTGTAGAACGCCAAAGACGTATAGAGGAGATAGCTCGAGACGATAAGACCACAGTTATTTACGAATCAGGTAAGCGGATTGAGCGGACAATTGAAGACTTACTGAATGTCTGCGGGGATGAACGTGAAGCAATCATCGCGCGAGAGTTAACTAAAATGCATGAAGAAATCCAACGAGGCACATTGCGTCATCTGCATACAAAGATGAGTGATATCTCGACAAAAGGAGAATTTGTTCTGATTCTCTCAGGCTTCTCCGAAGACCATTATGTGAGCGATAGTCTTTTGAAAGAAGAGCTACAAGAAATCATCGGGAGCGGAAAGTCCAAACGTGATGCAGTTAAAGAACTGACCTCCAAGTATCAACTCAGTAAACGACGAGTCTATGACCTATCTATAGAAATCTCAGTCGACGAAACATAATACCCACAACCAAAGCTCATACGGGTAGCCTGTACACATGTCCATACCCGTTTTAGTCGCTGTTGCTTGGCCCTATGCATCTGGTTCTCGCCATCTGGGTCATCTTGCTGGCGCATACCTACCCGCAGATATTTTTGCGCGTCATCAACGTATAATCGGCAACGATGTGCTCATGGTAAGCGGCTCAGATGTTCATGGTACGCCAATCACAGTCCGGGCAGATGCCGAAGGGGTCACCCCCCAGGACATCGTTGACAAGTACCACAACGAATTTTTATCTCAATGGGAATCATTAGGGATAAGTTGGGACCTCTACACCACAACGGGAACTGATCATCATGCAAAAGTGACCCAAGAGATGTTTCTCGCTCAACTCAATAACGGACACATCGATAGGCGAACAACAACTCAGTTATACGACCCTAAAGCAAAGAGATTTCTGCCCGACCGTTATGTAGAGGGAGTTTGCCCTCACTGCGGGTATGAAGAAGCACGAGGAGACCAATGCGATGATTGCGGGAAAACCTATGACGCAGTTGAACTTATAACCCCACGATCAAAACTTTCAGATGCTATTCCGGAACCCCGAGAAACAGAACATTTCTATTTCAAATATTCAGACTTCAATAACGACCTAAAGCAATTCCTTGAAAACAAGACCGGTTGGCGGAACCACGTCCTCAACTTCGCAAAAGGATGGGTAAACGAAGAAGGTCTAATCGACAGAGCCATCACAAGAGACCTAGATTGGGGAGTCAAGCTGCCTGTTGATGATTTAGGTGAAGGAAAAAGAATTTACGTCTGGTACGACGCAGTAATTGGCTACCTTTCTGCCTCCCAAGAATGGGCAAGTAAGCAAGATAGCGCCGACCACTGGAAAAACTGGTGGCATAACGATGCATCTCGCCATGTGTACTTTATTGGAAAGGACAATATCCCCTTCCACGCGTTATTCTGGCCCGCACAACTAATGGGAGTACAAGACGAAATAGGGCAAAAACCACTTCACCTTCCTGACGACATCCCTGCAAACCAGTATGTGACCTTCAAGGGAGGTAAGGCATCCGCAAGCAGGGGAGTAGGATTAACGATCTCCCAAGGATTAGAAAAGTATCAACCAGATGCTCTTCGGTATGCGCTGGCTGCTAACTTCCCAGAACAAGCAGATACAGAAATTTCTGAGGACGAGATCACAAGACGAATCAACGATGAATTAGTTGCTAATTGGGGCAATCTAGTTAACAGAGTACTAGCAATGACATACAAAAATGCTGCACAAGCTATTCCCTCTGCCGGTGAATTAACAGAAGAAGATAGCCAGTTGCTACTCCTCGTTGATAACGCCTTACAAACAGCAAGTTCCCAACTTCACCTAGTGGAACTTCGCGCTGCTTTACGAACGGCAATGGAAACTGCGAAAGAAACTAACAAGTATCTCAATGCAACTGAACCATGGAAGGTACTCAAGACTGACAAAGAAAGAGGGCTCACAATTCTCTATGTAGCGCTAAGCGCCATCAATGGAATAAGGGTAATGTTCGCTCCATTTCTACCATTCTCGAGCCAAGACCTAGACACCATGTTAGGAGAAACAACTGGTTGGGTTCGAGAGGACCTAAAGCCCGGTACGGCACTCTCAAAGCCAAAGCCCCTCTTCCAGAAAGTTGAATAATGAGCGCATTGAGTAGTGAACTGAAATGGGTCGATAACCATTGCCACTTTGAGGAAAGTGATGAGGTCTCCCTAGACCTTCAAGAAGCAGCTATTGAAGGTGTAGAGAAATTTATTGTGGTAGGAACCGATTTGGAGACATCCTTAAAAGCGAAAGAGTTATCACAAATCTTTCCAGAAAAGATATTTGCCACAGCTGGAATTCACCCTCATGAAGCAATACATGGTACCCACGGGATTGAGGCACTACTTTCCGAAGGCCAGATCGTTGCAGTAGGTGAATGTGGCTTTGACTTCTACTACGATCACTCTCCCCACGAAGAACAAGAGAAAGTATTCAGAGAACAAATAACTTACGCACACAAATTTGACCTTCCGCTCGTTATCCATACCAGAGAGGCCTGGAATGAAACTTTTAAAGTCCTAGATGAGATGGAAATGCCATCCAAAACCGTATTTCACTGCTTCACAGGTGGGCCATACGAAGCGGAATTAGCATTACAGAGAGGAGCGTACCTATCCTTTTCAGGAATAGTTACATTCAAAAATGCTGACCCTCTCAGAGAAGCGTTAAGGATGACGCCCATAGAGCGCATAATGATAGAAACAGATTCGCCGTACCTGACTCCCGAACCCAACCGTGGGAAAAGAAATCGACCTAAATTTCTTCCATACATCGGGGGTAGGATCGCCGAAGAACTTGATACTGAGCTTAAAACTATCTCTGACGCCGCATGGTCAAATACGCATCGCTTTTATGCCTTAGACCGTAAATGAATTAATTTTGCCCATAGAACTACACAAGGTTGCCTTTTGGATCAACTCAGGATCATAATGAGGTGCAGTCGGGCGGAGGTAGAGAACTGCGAGAAGAAGTTGCATATCGAATTTTGCATTCGCTACGTTACCCTATCGCAGCGACTGTTATAACGTTTTTGGCTGTTCTCTCAGTCGTAGTATCTCTAACTGGACCCACAGAAACCGGTGAGATAGTCGAGGCATCTAATGCTGACCCAGTTAATCACCCCACATTTCAATCAGGCATAACTGATCATGAGCACCAAATACCCGAGTTTGAAAAGCCTGCCACAATAGATGTGCTTGATCTCACAAAGATTCAAACCCAATATCGAGAAACCCTGCGACTTGAAGCCATATCTGGAACTGTTTACACTCCAAATTTTGTTCCCGGCGGAAGTCTCATGGACTCAATCACAAGTTTCACTCCCGTCCAACAACAGTCGGTGATTCCCCAACCAAGCAACCCAGGATCTGGCCAACCTATTCAAAGCCCACCCTCTGAGCCCGACGCCCCCCCAGCTACCTACATTCCAGCAGTTGAACAGTGGAGAAGCACTGTAACCACGGCAATCCTCAACTACGGCGGACCCGCATCCGATACAGATAGATTTCTCCGAATCATGCATTGTGAAAGTCGAGGACAACCAAATGCCACTAACGCATCCAGCGGAGCTGCTGGCCTCATGCAACATATGCCACAATATTGGGACCAGAGAGCTATCTCCGCAGGTTACGCAGGGTCAAGCCCCTACGACCCTACAGCAAACATAAACGTCAGTGCATGGTTAATTTACCAAGCGTCTGGCGGAGGTTGGCAACATTGGGTCTGTCAGTGACCCCACTTGCTGTTGGGCACGATATTAAACTACTAAAAGCAGCGAATGGAAGAACCAGACTATGGTCATAGGGAAAAGTGATCTCAAGAACATCATGGAACAGCATGACCTGAAACCTTCAAAGTCGCTAGGTCAAAATTTTGTTGTAGACCCAAATACAATCCTAAAAGTTATTCGAGCAGCAAATATAGAAAAACATCAACAAATTCTTGAAATTGGCCCAGGTCTAGGTTCACTTACGTCACAACTATCTACTGCCTCTAAAGTAGTAGCAATTGAACTTGACCGTTACCTCATTCCTGCACTTGAAGAAGTGCTGAATCATTTCGGGGAAAGAGAAAATGTCGAGATCATTCACCAAGACGCAATGAAGATTGATTGGAAAGAATTCTTTTCTCATAGGCAAGGTATCTGGAAAATGGTAGCTAATCTTCCCTACAATATCGCAACCCCACTTTTAGTAACCTTGCTCGAAAATGCACCCGACATACAGTCGATATGTGTCATGGTGCAATTAGAAGTAGGGGAGCGCTTCGCTGCTTCACCAAAAAGCAAAGCCTACGGAATTCCATCTGTAAAAGCACAATACTGGGCCGAGACAAAAGTTCTAGGAAAAGTTTCACCAAATGTTTTCCTACCCGTCCCTAAAGTCGACTCAGCGATACTACAAATCATACGAAAACCATCCCCACCTGAAGTTAATTACACAAACTTCAGTCGCCTGATTCAAACAGCCTTTCAACATCGACGAAAGATGATCCGTAAATCTCTCAGCACACTTATCCCCGTTTCGAACTTCACTATTGCCGAAATAAGCCCTCAATCTAGACCAGAAGAGCTTTCCGTCGAAGACTGGGTTAAGTTAGCGAATACTCTTGAGATGGCGAAATAATGAAAAACTGTTCAACGAAATACGAGATTCATGCACCCGCAAAACTAACCCTCTCGTTAGCGATAAAAGGGGTTCGCCGATCAGGCCTCCACGAGTTAGAAGCCGAAATGGTCACCATAGATCTTCAAGACACGCTAAGGCTCCGAGAAGGAGACATAGAAGTCACTTATCAAGGCGCATACCCGATCACCCCCTCACCAAACGATGACCTCATTGTGCAAGCTCTCAATACAGTAGGCCTATCAATGAAGGTCAATGTGGATAAGAATATTCCGCCAGGAGGAGGCCTCGGTGGAGGATCTGCAAACGCAGCTGCCATTCTCAGATGGGCGAATTTCGAAGATGAAAAGAAAGCAGTGCACCTAGGGTCAGATGTCCCGTTTAATATTCGTGGCGGAAGAGCTAACGTGTCGGGTGTAGGCGAATCCATAACTTATCTTCCCTACGAAGAGAAAACATTCACATTGATTTTGCCACCCTTTGGCTGCTCAACGGCAGCAGTATATAAACGATGGGATGAAATGGGAGGTCCCAAATCCCCAAACGGGAACGACTTAGAACCCGCAGCTTTAGATGTGTATCCAGAACTACAGAAATGGAAAGAAATTCTGGAAGAGCATTCTCAAAAAGAAGCACGTCTAGCAGGTAGCGGATCTACTTGGTTCGTAGAAGGAAACTATCCAGCAGAAGGGCTCATAGTCGCTACAACGACTAAAGAGAATTTCTGAACATCAAGAAATCTTTTGTTTAGATTTATTTACCGCGTTGCCTCTGCGCACGCGTTCTCTTCAACATCTTGCGATGTTTCTTCTTCCGCATTCGCTTTCTACGCTTCTTAATTAGTGAACCCATAGCTTTCGCAGAATACCCGATTAATTCCACAATGAGGTGTTTTCGCAAGATTTCCATGAATTTTTCTCATTTGGAAGAGCAAAGTAACGTAGGAAGACATCAAGAAGTAAATAAATAAATAAATCAAGATCTGAGTGCATAGAAGCGCATCAGATGCGATATGTTCGGAAGAACACAATGGCCCGTAGTTCAACTGGCGGAACGCCTGGTTTTGGTCCAGGAGGTTGCAGGTTCAAGTCCTGCCGGGCCAGCAAACAATAAGGGAGCAGCATGGAGCTAATAACAAAAAAACGTTTACACCTGATATCGGGACGTTCCAATTTGCCATTAGCGAAAGAAATTGCCGAACATCTTGGAGTTGAACTAGCTGAACCTAACCTCGCAGAATTTGCGAATGGGGAGGTTCATTGCAGATTTTCGGAGTCCGTTCGAGGTGGAGATGTATTCATAATCCAGAGTCACTCTGCTTCAGAAGGGATGACGATTAACGACTCCATCATGGAGCAACTAATCATGGTTGACGCAGCAAGACGAGCTTCGGCGAAAAGAATAACAGTTGTCTGCCCCTTCTACGGTTACGCAAGGCAAGATCGAAAATCAGAAGGTCGAGAACCTATAACTGCTCGTTTATTGGCAACACTCTTCATCGCAGCTGGAGTAAATCGAATGATTTCTGTAGACCTACATTCAGGTCAGATACAAGGATTTTTTGAAAAGCCTGTTGATCATCTCACTGCAATGCCAGTTTTGGTTGACTACATGAGGACATTAGGAGATGACCTTGTGGTTATCTCGCCAGATACCGGACGAGTCAAAGTGGCGGAACGTTATGCAAGCGAACTTGCAGCAGACCTAGCAATTGTGCACAAGCGTCGAGTGAAGCATAAAAAGAACGTCGTTGAGTCAAAAGACGTAATGGGCGACGTAGACGGCCGAGTTTGTGTGTTGATAGATGACATGATTGACACAGGAGGAACTATTGTCGGCGCAGCTGAGCTCCTAGCAGAAAAGGGAGCAAAGGAAGTTTTTGCCTGTACCACCCATGGAGTATTCTCAGATCCTGCGATTGAAAGAATTCAAAACTCTGTCATAAAGGAAGTGGCGATGACCAACACCCTTCCACTTCCAGAACATAAGCAAATTCCTAAAATTAAGGTTTTATCCGTGGCTCAGATCATTGCATCGGCACTTGATGCTGTTTTTGAGGACACAAGCGTAAGTGAAATTTTTGGTGGAAAGCATCTTAGCTAGATAAATAGGTGGTTCAGGACTCACTCACCTGTACACTTTTGAACTGACGTAATTTCATCAGATGCATCATCTGGAAGAGCATATTTAGGTAAGTAAATGGCAGATTTAGTATTAAACACCGAAGAGAAAACAACAATCGGCAGCCGCTCTTCACGACGATTACGAAGAGATGGGAAAGTACCTGGGGTTCTATATGGATTAGGTCAGGATCCTGAAATTTTCAGTGTTGATTACGGTGACCTCAGAGGGGCATTGACTACAGATGCCGGACTAAACGCACTAATCCAATTGAGTGTCAATGGGACAAATCAGCTTTCAATTCTTAAATCACTACAAAGGCACCCAGTTAAGGACGAAGTAATTCATGTAGATTTTGTGCGCGTAGATCCTAACCAGGAACTTGCAGTTGAAGTGCCAATCGTACTTGAAGGAGTAGCTAAGAAAGTCACTGATCAGAATGGAATGGTTGACCAGACAATGTTCTCCCTATCGGTCCTCTCGCTACCAGATTCAATACCAAATGAACTAACCGCAGATGTGAGCGAACTAGAAATTAATGATGCAATACGAGTTAGTGATGTTGTCCTTCCTGAGGGAGTTCGAACAGAAGTAGATCCCGAAGAGGCAATTGCAGTCGGAACTGTTACAAGGTCAACGATGGAGTCAATGGCCGCTGAAGAAGCATCCGAAGTTGAGGGTGATGAAGAAATGGAAGGCGAAACTTCCGAAGAAACCGACGAAGCCTCGACCGAGGATAGCGAATAAACTCCGTGCTGCGAAGACAGCGCAAATTCACATCAACACCCATACGACTTCTAATTGTTGGGTTGGGAAACCCAGGAAAGAAATACGAAAATACCCGACACAACGTTGGATTTGAAGTTCTTGATAGGTTTGCCACCAAGCATGGCGGGAAGTTTAAACGAACAAAAGAACTCGCCTTTTGCTCCGACATTCGCGTTAATGGGGAAAAGATTATTTTGGCTAAACCAACGACTTTCATGAATGAGTCTGGACTGGCAGTTCAGCAGCTAGTGCGAAAGCATGACTTGGAAACATTAGATGCGCTTCTTATTATCCACGACGAATTGGATCTCAAACCCGGCACCTTGAAAGTAAAACTCCATGGAGGGCTAGCAGGGCATAACGGCTTGAAGTCAATATCAAAACACCTCAAGTCGAATGACTTTGGTCGTTTACGAATAGGAGTAGGAAAGCCCCCGCAATCTCAGTTAGGTAAAAACTACGTTCTGAAGCCTCCGAGTAGGTCGGATAGGATAGCAATCAACAACTGTATTGAGAAAGCGACAGATGCTATTGAAGCAATCCTTTCCCATGGTTATGAAATGACAATGAACGAATTCAATCGTGAAATTTGATAATTACATAAAGCAGTTAGGTCAGCATCAAATAATAACAAAATTGATGCTACCGAAAACAACACAACTTGTCGTTCCAGAAGTTGCTCGTAGCTGGATCGTCAATACCCATATCAGAATTACTAAAGAGAAACCTCTAGTTATCGTCACCCGTAGTCTTGAACAAGCTGAACAACTTGAAAACAACTTGCTTCAAGTCGACAATACAATTGACGTAGAAGTGCTTCCTCCATGGGAATCATTCCCGCTGGAAAAGATAAGCCCTCAGACCCATATCATGGGGAAAAGAAATAAAGTTTTATGGCGATTGAAGAAGCAGGACTATCCCGATGTCGTTATCTCCACCGCACGATCCATATCGCAGGTGATAACCAATCAAGATTTTGACAGCACAATTGACATTCATAACGGACATGAGTTGAGTTACGAAGGGTTGATAGATCAACTCTCTTCTTTCGGATATAAGAGAACTACCCAAGTAGAGCGGTGTGGGGAATTCTCTATCCGAGGGTCAATCATTGATATATATCCTTCAACTTATGAAGAGCCAATCCGATTGGAGATGTGGGGAGACGAAGTTGAGCGCTTGACAACCTTTTCAACAAGAGATCAACTCTCTAAAAATCCATTGACTGCTGCTCAAATATTTCCCGCCAGCGAGCTTTGCATAACAGACGATGTGAGATCAAGAGCGCATGAGCTCACCGCAGAAATGCCTTGGGGTGCAACATTTTGGGAAATTATTGCAGAAGGCGGGTTACTCGACGGAGTAGAGAATCTGTTACCCTGGCTAAACCCCAAACGTGAGACAATACTAGACCTACTTCCACCTTCAACTCTAGTACTTTTGTTTGACGCCAAACAGATTCAGCAACGTATAGAGAATTTAATATCTGAAGAACAGAGCATTAGCGCAATGCTCTTCGAAACATTAAGTCCTGAAACCGAGCATAAAATGCAGACTCTTCACCTTGCTTTTGACGAAGTTTTCACAAGAGAGAAAGCCAGAGTAGTAGAAGTCAACTCATCTTCTGCAGAACTTACCGACCCTGACATAACAGCTCTTACACCTGAGAGGTCCAACACTGAGCCTCTGCATGCTCTCCAAGGTTTAGTCAAAGATGGGTATGACGTAATTCTTCTATCAGAGAATGAGAAATCAATCGAAACACTAGGTAGCAAACTTGCCCAATTGGACTTCAACCCAGTGGTTGATGTCACCGATTTACCAATCAAAGAAACTTCAGGAATTTCTATAATTTCAGGCGTTGATATCGTTAGCGTAATTTTCCCTGAATTGAAATTCGCAATCATTAATGAACGTGAATTATCAAAGAGAAGACAGAGTCCACGTAAAGTCAAACAGAAGCCCAACACACCAAGCAGTGCTTTCATGGACCTGAAAGAAGGGGCATTTGTAGTTCACGAACATCACGGGATTGCTATCTTTCGCGGAATTGTCAAAAGGTCGTTAGGCGACGTTGAGCGAGATTATCTCCTACTTGAGTATCGAAAAGGAGACAAACTCTACGTCCCAACCGATCAGGTATACCAAATCAGTCAATACAACAGCGGAGGTGCACCTTCGTTAAGCCGCATGGGGGGGTCTGACTGGACAAGGACTAGGTCTGCCATCCGAAATGAGATAGAAAGGATAGCTGAGGAGTTAGTTGAGCTTTATCAGCAAAGAGAGTCCCAAGATGGGTTCAGTTTCTCGGTAGATTCGCCATGGCAACTTGAACTGGAACAATCCTTCCCCTTCATTGAAACTAATGATCAAATTACCGCAATGAATGATGTCAAAAACGACATGGAGCGTAAGATGCCAATGGATAGACTTGTATGTGGCGATGTAGGTTTTGGGAAAACAGAAATAGCTTTAAGAGCAGCCTTCAAAGCCGTTCAGGACAGCAAACAGGTAGCTGTGCTCGTTCCAACAACTCTTTTAGCCCAGCAACATTATCAAACATTTGCTGAAAGATTGTCGCCTTTCCCTATTGAAGTCGCTGTTCTTAGTAGATTCCTGACTAACAAAGAAGCCAAACAAGTAATTTCCAAGTTAAGCGATGGGGAAATTGACCTCATCATCGGGACACACCGCCTTCTGTCAGAAGATATTAAATTTAAAGACCTTGGCTTACTCGTAATTGATGAAGAACAACGATTCGGAGTTACACACAAAGAGAAGATTAAGTCATTAAGGAGCAACGTCGATGTCCTAACCCTAACAGCGACACCGATACCTCGAACGCTTGAAATGAGTCTCACAGGTATCAGGGATTTAACACTACTCAATACACCACCGACTGACAGAAAGCCGATCATGACTTTTGTAGGGGAGTATGAGAATTCAATAGTCTCTTCAGCCATCCGTCGGGAGATCCTCCGAGACGGTCAGGTTTTCTTTGTGCATAATAAGGTCTCCGACATCGAGGTCATAGCTGACAGGCTTCGGGAACAAGTTCCGTCGGCAAGAATAGTGACGGCGCATGGGCAAATGGACGAAGGCCTCCTTGAACAAACAGTTATTGATTTCTGGGAAAAGAAATATGATGTTTTAGTTTGCACAACGATTATCGAGTCGGGAATAGACATGCCTTCTGTGAACACGCTAATTGTTGATAACGCCGACCGAATGGGGCTGGGGCAACTTCACCAACTACGAGGACGTGTCGGGCGTTCAGGGACAAAAGCTTATGCCTATCTCTTCACTCCTAAAGGTCACAATCTAACAGAAGATGCAATTGAGCGACTCAAGACGGTTGGAGAGACATCAGAACTTGGTTCAGGCTTTAAAATTGCGATGCGAGATCTTGAAATCCGAGGCGCAGGAAACTTGCTTGGCACAGGACAGTCAGGGCACATAGCAGCAGTCGGATATGATCTCTACTGCAAACTTGTGAAGGAGGCAGTTGAAGAATTAAAACATGTCCCTGAAGATAGCCAACAGGAGATAGAGATCGAAATCCCGATGACAGCCTACATACCTAAGGATTACATCACGAGAGATGATGCAAAATTGGAATCCTATCGGTCGATTGCCGACATCAAGAACGATCAAGACCTAGACAGAATACAGCAAACTTGGTTAGACCGATATGGTCCAGTCCCCGAGGAAGCAACCAACCTACTAAAAATTGCGCATCTAAAGCTTGCAGCTCGATCTCTTGGGATTGAAAAAATTATTGCCAAAAAATTACCGGGCTTTGGGAAAGCAGAATGGAATATTCATTTAATGCCTTTGGCGCTCCGTCCGTCACAGCGAGTTAGAACACTAAGACTGTACGAGGGTTCACTATATAAAGAAGAGAAACAAGAATTAATTCTCAAATTGCCAGAAATTAGAGAAGCTTCACAAGAAATCACAGATTATCTCAAAAGCCTCAAACCAGTCTCCACTTCGGATTAAACATCGGACGCATACTCATCATTCCGCTTATCAACAACATTTCCCTTCATTACGGGTATTTTAGATAAAACCCCTTTTGAACGAACAGAACTACGAAAGAAGCACCATGACTGGGCAGAAAATCATAGCAATCGCCGGAAGACAAATTCTTGATTCTCGAGGTAACCCTACAGTTGAAGTCGATGTGGAGCTAAATGATGGATCAAAAGGTCGAGCTGCTGTCCCCTCTGGCGCATCAACTGGAAAATATGAAGCTGTCGAATTGCGTGACGGGGGAGACCGTTACCTAGGTAAAAGTGTCCACGGCGCCATAGAAAATGTAAATGGTGCAATAAGATCAGAAATAGTTGGTATGGAAGCAACCGACCAACGCGCTATTGACAGGGCGATGCTGCTCATTGATGGAACGGACAATAAATCCAAACTTGGAGCTAATTCAATGTTAGGTGTTTCTTTGGCCGTAGCCAAAGCAGCAGCGACCTCACTTCATCAACCACTCTATCGCTATCTAGGGGGAGCATCGGCACACGTACTCCCAGTTCCTATGATGAATGTCCTAAATGGAGGCGAGCACGCAGATAACAATATTGACCTGCAAGAATTCATGATTATGCCTACAGGCGCTGCATCATTTTCTGAAGCTCTCCGATGGGGAGCTGAATGCTATCAAACACTCAAACTCGTCCTTGAAGAAAAAAATTTATCAACAGCTGTAGGGGATGAAGGGGGCTTCGCTCCTGACCTTGAATCAAATGAGGCAGCTGTGAAACTTCTAGTTGAAGCAATTGACCGAACCGGCTTTACCCCAGGCGAAGACATCACCATAGCTTTAGATCCCGCGAGTTCAGAATTTTTCAAAAGTGAGGTCTACCATCTTGAAGGTGAAAATCGCACACTCAACCAAACAGAAATGGCAGAGTACTACTCTGATCTAGTGAAAAGGTACCCTATCGTCTCCATTGAAGATGGGATGGCAGAAGAGGATTGGGAAGGCTGGTCAGAAATCACGAAAAGTATAGGAAGTAAAGTTCAACTTGTCGGAGATGACCTTTTCGTAACGAACACGCAACGACTCCAACAAGGCATAGATAAGGAAGTTGCAAACTCAATACTCATCAAAGTAAACCAAATCGGAACTTTAACCGAAACTCTTGAAACTGTAGACCTTGCGACACAAAATGGATACACATCAGTCATGTCACATAGATCAGGAGACACCGAAGACACGACAATTGCCGATCTCGCTGTAGCAACCAATTGTGGGCAGATCAAGACTGGGGCCCCTGCGCGAAGCGAACGAGTAGCAAAATACAATCAATTACTCCGGATTGAATCCGAGCTAGGTGACGCAGCTGCATTCCGAGGGATAAACGCGTTAAAGGTCGGCTGACATGGCACTCGTAACTGAAACACCCGACAGTGACCTTCAAGCCACTGAGCGAACTAGAAAAATAGCCTTTTGGGTAGTTTCTGCCATTATTGCCCTCTTTGTTCTTTGGTGGAGCTTTGATCTACTGCAACTTTGGATAAAACAAGGAGAAGAACTTTCATCCAAACAACAGGAACTTACATCAATTACCGTTGAGAACGCTGAGCTAGAAGAAAAGCGAGATGCTTTGTACTCTCCAGAAAAGATCGAACAGTTAGCCCGACAAAATTATGGATTTGTTCGACCCGGAGAAGAGGCTTACGCAGTCCCACCGCCAGCACCTGAACCGGTGCGGCTGCCGGCAAATTGGCCGTTTACTCACCTCGCCCAAACTCTCGGAGGGTAGATGAGTAGACCGATAGAAGCTGAAAATCTCACGCGCACTTTTGGAAATCTAGTTGCTGTCAATAGCATTAACCTGACCGTTGAGGAAGGTGAAGTATTCGGATTCTTGGGCCCTAATGGGGCAGGAAAATCAACAGCTGTGCGAATGCTCACTACTCTTCTAAAACCCACAGGGGGTGCAGCCAGAGTCGCCGGCTTTGACGTCGCATCAGAAGCAAGCATGGTTAGGAAAAAAATAGGAGTGGCCCTTCAGGATGCCGCTATTGACCCTCTCATGACCGGCAACGAGTTACTTAGATTACAAGCAGTCCTTCACGGTATCTCAAGGCATGAAGGTAAACAAAGATGTGCAGAATTGCTTGAACGCGTTGGGCTTACTGCCGCAGGCGATAAGCGAGTCGGAACTTACTCGGGTGGTATGCGCAGAAGACTCGACCTCGCATTATCACTTGTTCATCAACCCAAAGTGCTCTTCCTGGATGAACCGACCACAGGTCTTGATCCAACAAGCAGAGTTGCTTTATGGGAAGAAGTGCGAACACTTAATAAGGAAATAGGAACAACCGTGTTCCTGACCACTCAATATTTAGAGGAAGCAGATCAGCTAGCTCAACGAATAGCGATAATTGATAATGGGAGGATCGTCCGAGAGGGAACTCCCACGAAACTTAAATCAGATGTAGGGGCTCCAACATTACGCGTGGATGTAGCTGAAAGTGACTTTGAGACCGCTAAGCAGGTAATGACAAAACTGGGGGAGGAACGACCTGCAAGAAAAGGAAGAATTGCTATAGGGCTTGATGGCGGAACACGAGCCATCACATCTGTTCTGAAATCCTTAGAAGATCAAGACATAGAAGTACAGCATGTTGAACTCGACGAACCAAGTCTTGACGATGTCTTCGCAGATGCGACTGGAAGACGACTTGAAGGCGGATCGGATACGTGATAGTCAGCAATGAACATTAAATACTCCATTCCTCAAGCTTTACAACTATCTCACCGAAGCATTTTAGGAATGATACGCCAACCACAAGCCTGGGCACCAACACTATTCTTTCCTTTATTGCTAGCAGCTGTATATGCAGCACAATTTAGCAAGGCGGTGAACCTCCCCGAGTTTCCATACCCTGATGTGACCTTTCTTGACTTCATTCTTCCAGCTTGCGTAATACAAGGTGTCCTATTCGGGTCAACAAATAGTGCAACTGATTTGGCCGGCGATATCGAAAATTCCTTTATGGACCGACTACTTTCATCACCGGTATCAAGATCGTCTATCCTAATAGCCCGCCTATCAAGCGCATTCATCTACGGTCTAGTTCAGGCAACAATCCTCATAGCTATTTTCTTTGCTTTCGGAGCAGAATTATCTGGAGGTGTAAGCAGTGCTTTAGCCCTCGTTTTTATCACTTCTTTTCTGTCAATGGGTGTAGGTAGTTTCCTGATTGCCATAGCGTTAAGGACAGGGTCCCAAGAAGTCGTCAACTCACTGTTCCCTATAATTTTTGTATTCATCTTTATCAGTTCAGCCTTCTTCCCAGTTGAACTGATGGACGGATGGTACGGGCAAATCGCAGAATGGAATCCATTGACATGGATTATTGACTGGACTCGCGCTATCACAATAGAAGGATTCTCATGGAAAGCATTTCTGCAAGCATCTGGCATAATCTCTTTGATTTCCCTTGCAGGGATCGCGACTTCAATACATCAACTCAAAAGACGTTTAGCAGTCGCATCATGACCACAGCATCAACAAGAAATACATCTCAGTTGCACGTAACAGTGGCTATCACCAAAAGAGGTTTAATGCGGATGCGTCGACTGCCGTCACTAATGATCCCCTCCATAATTATGCCTATTTTCTTCGTAGTAGCATTCAGCGGATCATTCTCATCGGTTGTGGAACTCGATGGTTACAGCACCGACAAAGCAGTTAATTGGATGGCAGCTTGGGCAATCCTTCAAGGGTCAGCATTCTCAGGACTCGGTGGGGGAGGACTTACCGCAACAGACTTAGAAAATGGATTTTTTGATCGAATGCGAGCAGCGCCAATCACTCCATCAGCATTAATTTCAGGACTTGTCGGATATTCCGTTACGAGAGCCGTGCTGCCAACTACTGCAGTACTGATAGTCTCATTTGCGGCTCTTGACGCTGACATGCCAGGTGGCCTTTTAGGCTTCATTGTCGCATATTTGACTGCAATAGGAATAGCCGCGGTCATGTCCTTATTTGTATTAGGCATTGTTTTCACGATGAAGACCTTAAAATCTTTAGCAATCGCACAAGTGGTTATGTTCAGTACAATGTTTCTGTCGGTAGGACAGGCACCTCTAGAAGCTATACAAGGATGGCTATATCACGTAGCAAAATATAACCCGATAACACATGTCATCAGAATGGGGCGCCAAGGATTTCTTGGCGACGTAACATGGGCAGAGACACAACCAGGGTTTATCTCACTAGCATTACTATTAATTGGTTCCAGTCTGTGGGCCAGAGCATGCTACCAAAAGGTTGATATCTAAATTGATTTAGTATTTACCCCAACAGTTGTACTAGATTTCTTATAAGAACAAAGGGGAAGTAAGTGGAAGTAACTCTTAACATTAATGGCGTCGAGCAGTCACATGATGTTGAGCCTCGAACGCTACTGGTTCAGTTCATACGTGAATCCGCGGGGCTAACAGGAACAAATATAGGATGTGATACTTCATCATGTGGAGCCTGCACAGTACACCTGAACGGCGAATCAATTAAGTCCTGCACAGTTTTAGCAGCGCAAGTTGATGGAATGGAGGTCACGACTATAGAAGGTTTAGCACAGTCAGACGGCACGCTCCACCCCATGCAGCAGGCCTTTCATGAATGTCATGCTCTCCAATGCGGTTACTGCACGCCGGGTATGGTCATGGCCTGTGTATCCCTTGTTGAGGAAAATCAAACCCTAACTGAAGATGAAGTTCGAGAAGGACTCGAAGGCAATCTCTGTAGATGCACCGGTTACCACAATATTGTCAAAGCAGTACTAGAAGTAAGCGAGGCATAAATGATTCCCGCAAACTTTGATTACCTGCGAGTAGATTCGGTTGAAGGAGCATTAGAGGCCCTTCAAGAACATGGAGATGAAGCTAAGCTGATCGCTGGAGGTCACTCACTACTCCCACTAATGAAATTTCGCCTTTCCGCACCGGCCTATTTGGTGGATATCAATCGCTTAGATGATCTAAAATATGTAAGAGAAGAAAACGGCAGTTTAGTTATAGGGGCCCTAACCCGACATAGCGATATCGAAGCTAATTCATTAGTTAAGGAAAATGCTGGACTATTAGCCTCAGCCACCCACCACGTAGGAGACCCACAAGTTCGACACCGTGGAACTATAGGAGGCGCAATTGCTCACGGCGACCCAGCCTCCGATATCCCATCAGCTCTGCTTGCACTAAACGCGACCGTTGTCGTAACCGGCCCTGAAGGGACACGAGACATTCCGATAGATGACTTCTTCGTCGGATTCCTAGAAACTGACCTCAAGGATGATGAGATGCTCACGCAGATAAAGGTTCCCAGTGTTCCAGACGCAAAGTGGTCATTTCAAAAATTTAATAGAAGAGCACAAGACTGGGCTATTGTTGGCGCATCCGTTCTAGTAAACAATGGCCAAAGTGGTGTATCGCTGGTCAATATGCACTCAACCCCATTCCGTGCAACCGCAGTGGAAGAAGCAATTGCAAGTGGGGCAAATGCTAAAGAAGCTAGCGAACAGGCTGCGATAGGAACAGAACCAACATCGGACATCAACGCATCAGTTGAGTACCGTAAACATTTAGCCAGAGTTCTCGTGAAACGCGGACTTGAAGAAGCTGGCCTCTAGGGCTGAATAAAACTTCGCATGTGCTACCCACACACGCAACCTGTAGATTATAGATGTGAGATATGAGCAGGCACAGAGCATAGAAAGCGTACAAAATGGCCTTGAAGGGCAGGGTTATTTCCCCTCTGAAGGTCTAGCATCAGCACTTTTTTTAGCAATCAACTTACAGAGGCCAATCTTTTTGGAAGGCGAACCGGGCGTCGGGAAAACAGAAGTAGCGAAAGTGCTATCAAGCTGGCTTGATACTGATCTAATACGCTTACAGTGTTACGAAGGCCTAGATGCATCACACGCTATCTATGAGTGGGATTACTCAAAACAGCTATTGCATTTAAGAACTACCGAAGCATCTGGAAGAGCTAAACAGATAGATGAAAAGGCGCTCGAAGACGAATTGTACAATCAGCGATTCCTAGTTCGGCGACCACTTCTGCAAGCAATTGATTACGAAGGAGAAACCCCTCCGGTACTGCTCATAGACGAACTTGATCGCGCAGACGACGAATTTGAGGCTTTCCTGCTTGAATTGCTCTCAGATTATTCAATTACTATCCCTGAGATAGGAGCTTTCAAAGCAACTGCGCCGCCAATCGTCGTGATTACATCCAATCGAACAAGAGACGTTCACGATGCTCTCAAGCGAAGGTGTCTCTATCACTGGGTAGACCATCCTGGTTACCTCAGAGAAATCCAAATACTTAAAGCTAAAGCCCCCGACGTTTCTGAGCAATTAATCAAAAAAATAGCTGTCACAGTTGAGCAAATTCGTGAAATGAATCTATATAAACCACCAGGAGTCTCGGAAAGCATTGATTGGGCCATGGCTCTTGAAAGAATAGGAAATAGTGACCTCACAGAAGATGGCATCACTGCAACAATCGGAGCCCTCCTGAAATACCGCGAAGATCAACAAAAAATCATGGAATATGGCCTAGATAAAGTCATCGAAGATGCTTATGCCCGTGCAGTCTGACATTCATCAAGACATCAACAAGCCCGAATATATAACTCAAGGATTTATCACCTTTCTTAGAAAAATGGGTGTTGAAGTACCTATTTCCGCATCGATTACCTTCTTCCAGTCACTCGCTTACGTCACTATTACTAACCGAGATGATGTCTATTGGGCTGGAAGATCAACTCTTGTCAGATCTCCCGAAGACATACCAGCCTACGATGACGCTTTCCATGCATTTTGGGAGGACTACATAGTTCTCGGAGAAGAAAAGACACAAACCATAAAAGAAATGACGTTGGCGATAGACAACGATAATTATGAAAACGACGACCTAACAGATACGAGTCAAGAAGGAGAACTCATTCCTCTCAAATACTCACGTTCAGAGATTCTCCGGAAAAAAGATTTTGCTAATTACAACGACGATGAGTTATCCGAGGCGTACGAATTAATGAAATCAATACGACTAATAGGTAGCACTCAGAAAAGCCGGCGAGTCAGCTCCGTTGCGAGACATAATAAGACCCCAGACCTTAGAGGTATCATCAGGGCCTCCTTTCGAACTGCGGGAGAGCCCATCGAAAGATACTTCATGCAAAAAAATGATAAAGCTAGAAGGATTGTTTTTTTACTCGATGTCTCTGGATCAATGGAAGTTTACGCAAGGGCGCTTCTACGCTTTATTCAAGCTGCAATTATAAGCCGAAGAAGGGTAGAAGCCTTCACGATAGGAACACGATTGACACGGGTAACTCACGAGCTTTCAAATAGGGACCTTGACAAGGCAATGCACATCACATCTGAATCAATAACCGACTGGTCGGGAGGGACCCGTCTAGGAGAAACTATTGGAGAGTTCCTCAATCTGTGGGGACAACGAGGAATGGCTCGAGGCGCAACCGTTGTAATACTTTCTGACGGGTGGGACAGAGGCAAAAGTGAAGTCATGGATGAGCAAATGGCTAGACTCAAAAGAATCTCTCACAACATAATCTGGATAAACCCTTTAAAGGTTTCGCCTGGCTACGAGCCGCTCGCTCAAGGTATGGCAGCAGCGTTACCTTACATTGATGAATTTATTGAGGGGCATAGTCTAGAATCTTTAATTGAACTAGCTGAAATATTGACGGAATAGAGAAATAATGCGAGAAATAATCTCAGATATTGAGAAATGGGTAACACAAGGTAAGCGCGTTGCAATTGCACGAGTAATATCACTTGAAGGCTCTGGTCCCCGTGATGCAGGTGCAGCTATGGCAGTGAATGAAGACGGTGTAGTTTCTGGATCAGTCTCCGGTGGCTGTGTCGAAGGAGCTGTCGTAACAGAGGCGTTAGAAATAATAGAGTCAGGTGAAAGAAAAACTGTTTCTTTCGGGTACAGCGATGATGAAGCTTTTGCAGTTGGACTTACCTGTGGAGGTACAATCAATCTCTACATAGAACCATTTGACTGGTAAACATGGCAGAAAAGATATTTGACGAGTTCAAAAGAAACCTGACGAAAGGCCTTCCTGTTGCATTAGCAACCATCATTGAAGGACCAGGACAAGGCGCTAAATTACTTCTCCTCCCTGACGGTTCGTATTTAGGTTCACTGGGTAATGAAAAGATCAACAACGTGTTGTCTCGTGATATGGCAGGGGAATTAGCGGCTGGGCGAACAAGTATTCGTCATTACGGAATAGAGGGCGAAGCGCGAGAAGAAACATTATCAATTTTCATTGAGAGTTTCGCGCCGCCACCCCAAATGGTTATCTTCGGTGCTGTGGACTTTACTGCTGCTTTGGTCCGAATCGCCAAAGTCTTAGGCTACAAAGTTATCGTTTGCGACGCACGCCCAGTATTTGCAACTACAGCGCGATTCCCACAAGCAGACGCAGTTGAAAACGAATGGCCAGACCAATTGATGGAAAAGCTTGGGGCGAGTCTAGGACCACGAGATGCAGTGTGTGTGCTAACTCATGATAATAAATTTGATGTTCCTGCTATCACCTCAGCATTGCAAACACAGGTTGGCTATATAGGTGTAATGGGGAGTAGAAAAACTCATGACAATCGAACCGAAAGACTCATTGAAGCAGGAGTCACAACGAAAGAATTCGAAAGAGTCATGTCACCAATAGGACTAGATCTCGGCGCTAGAACTCCTGAGGAGACAGCTATTTCAATTTGCGCTGAAATCATAGCAATGCGCACCGGCAGGAAAGCCCCCCACCTAAAAACCATAGAGGGCGCAATTCACGGGGATAGATGAAATATTCGCTATAGCCTCTCAATAACAGAGCCTATCCCTAGAATAGAAAAGTGTTTGAAAACGAAAAAGAGGCTCCTGTAGAAGACAATCGCACCGCTGCAATCATTCTCGCAGCAGGGAAAGGGGAGCGTTTTGAAGGCAACTCGCATAAACTTCTCGCAACTTTCAAAGGTAAGCCTGTTTTGCAGTGGGTAATTGACAATGTCGTAGCAGCAGAGTTTGACGATATTTATATCGTTTCCGGAGCAGTAAATCTTGAAGATCACCAAGTCCTTAGTCTCGAAGCAGGCACAATAACAATTGTTCATAACCATAACTTTGCCGAGGGACAAGCATCGTCTCTCAGAAGTGGTCTTGAGATTGCAGGATATGATGGCCATTCATCGGTCACCGTCGGGCTTGGCGACATGCCTCTTGTGCCCTCTGAAGCCTGGAAATCTGTAGCTGAAGCTGAAGGAAAACTAGTTACAGCATCATTCGCTGGAAACCATAGACCACCAGTCAAGATAGACAAAGAATTGTGGCCCCTAATACCTATTTCAGGTGATGAAGGAGCACGTTCTCTTCTACGGCTTCGGCCAGACCTGTTGGATGAGGTACCATGCGAAGGAAACCCTGTAGATATTGACACAAGGAGAGATTTAGAACGATGGAGCTAAATAATGAAATTGATGTGAACGCACCAATACAAGAAGTATGGAAAGCCTTCAACACTCCTGAAAGAATTGCGCCTTGCTTACCCGGAGCAGAACTTCAAGAAGTAGATGGAAATAACTTTAATGGTCTTGTGAAAATTAAGGTAGGCCCCATAACAGCTCAATATAAAGGAACCGCAACCTACCTCGAAAAAGATGAGGATGCTCAAAAAGTCGTCATAAAGGGAGATGGAAGAGACACACGTGGTGCTGGAAACGCTAGTGCAACTATTACTGCCCAACTCACCGAAGTTTCTTCTGAAGTAACGAACGTGAGCGTTCGAACTGAACTAACCATAACCGGTAAAGTCGCACAATTCGGTAGAGGGGCAATAAGTGACGTAAGTGGAAAACTTATGACGCAGTTTGCGCAAAACCTAGAACAACTCCTTGAGCCGTCTGCGGAAACAGAAACGGCCGAAACTGATCCCAATGCGAAAGAAAATCAAGCCAAGGATAGTGAACTTAACCTGCTATCGGTTGTTGCCATCCCAATTCTCAAACGATTCGGAATTCCAATAGCTGCACTCGCAATCGGAGTGTTCATGGTAATTAGGTACGCTATTTTGTAAGGCAATATCGAGATGCAAGAAGATTACTCGCAAGATGCCGTGATCGTTGAAAACCTACTTGGCCGAAAACCTCAAGGCAACTACGAAATAGCAGTAAGGAAACCAGACGGCACTCCGAGGGTAATCAAGAATTCACCGTTTCTAAGCGACGGAACTCCGATGCCCACAACCTATTGGCTCATAGATCCAGAAGATAAATTACGTATAAGTAGACTCGAATCATCAGGAGCAATAAGCCAAGCCGAATCAGAAATAGGGTTAGAAAAGCTCCGAGAAACGCATCTTGACTACGAAAAGCAACGCAATGACTTGATAGACGAACACCATGAAGGGCCCAGACCATCGGGAGGGGTTGGTGGGACTAGGCAAGGAATCAAATGCCTGCATGCACATTATGCATGGTTTCTAGCTGGAGGAAATGATCCGGTCGGATTATGGATTGAGGATCGTATAAACGCAGAAAGCCAACGGGATCGGGAAATAAATGGCTAAAACTCTGGCCGCAATCGATTGTGGCACAAACAGTACAAGACTTCTCATTGTCGAACAAACAGGTCAGCGAGAATACAAGACGCTCCATCGCGAAGCACAGATAACGCGCTTAGGTGAAGGCACCGACAGAACACAAGAACTCGGCACAGAGGCCATGGATCGAGTCTTAGCTACGCTTATAGATTTCGCAGGAAAAATTAAAGATCATGACGTTTCAGAAATAAAGTTTGTGGCGACTTCAGCAGTTCGTGATGCGAGAAATAGAGACATCTTCCTTATGGCAGCCGAAGAAGTTACTACTATCAAACCCGAAATATTAGACGGGTCTGACGAAGCCAGGTTCACATTTCTAGGAGCGACAAATAGTATTTCATCAACTGGGCCAAGCCTCGTAATTGATATCGGAGGAGGATCAACCGAATTTGCTTTCGGTGAAGGCGAGCTTGAATTCTCACACTCTGCTGATATCGGATGCGTAAGGATCTCAGAGCGCTTCATAGCCAACGACCCCCCGTTACCAGAGGAACTCTCCGCAGCTCAATCGCTTATAGATCTCCACCTAGATGATGTCCTGATGGACATTCCGAGCATTCAGTCAACAACAAACATATATGGTGTTGCAGGGACGATAAGTGCCACGTCAATGATTGAACAAGGTTTACCTGATTACAATTTTGACTCGGTGCATGGACACATCATGTCAAAACAAGACATTGAAGAGGTCTTTCGGCTCCTAGCGACAGATAACAGAGAAGGACGACTGTCAAACCCAGGGATGGAGGAGGGGCGCGTCGATGTGATAGTCGGAGGCCTTTGTATCTTGGCGCAGATCATGCGAAAGCTTGAATTTGAACAAATTCAAGTCTCTGAATCAGACATTCTTGACGGGTTAATACTCAGCCAGATGAAATAAACCTCCGAGCCGAGTCGTCTACTCCAACATTTGCCGACTATGGTTTCTGATACTCAATCAAAAGAATGAAAGAAGAATGAAAGTTTCGCGTTTCCGCCCTGCGGCAATATCCCAGAGTGATTTACTGAACGGGCGACGAATCATGCTTCGACCGTTGGTAGCGGAAGACTTTACACAATGGTCGGAGGTACGAAATGCAAATAGAGAATGGTTAACCAAGTGGGAACCGAGTAAGCCCAATGGCGCTCCGGATATTACAAACGATAAAGTAGCGTTCACCTCAAGATGCAATGCAAGGGACAGGGAACGGCATCTAGGTTCTGGATACGGATTTGGAATTTTCGTAGATGGAGAATTTAGCGGCGAGATCAACATATCGTCTATTCAACGTGGACCTTTTCAGAACTGCTACGTCGGATATTGGATTGATTACAGAAAAGCAGGGCAGGGATATACCCCAGAGGCCCTTGTAGTTCTCCTAAAGTTCGCGTTTGAAATCCTGAAACTTCATAGAGTCCAAGTCGCAATAATTCCGAGAAACACAGCGAGCAGAAGAGTCGCCGAAAAGTTAAACCTCCGTAATGAAGGAATAGCTGAAAAGTACCTTGAAATCAATGGCGCATGGGAGGACCACATTCGGTTTGCGATCACATCTGAAGAATGGAAAGAACGTGGAGACTCTTTGCAGGCTGATTGGATTTGTTAACTACCTGAACTAATTTTCTTTTGCAATGCAGTCACTAAACTTCTGAAAGCATCGGACTCCATAGATTTAACTTGAGGAACCACCTCATGTTGAACGGCATCACCTGAATTATCAATAGCTGGTAAGGCTTTAAATGCCTCTTTAGTAGACCTCGTTAAATCCTTTGAATATGAAGAGGCCTTCTCTCCGATATCTTTTGCTTCTGTTATTAGTATTTCATCCGGGAACACTTCCCAAACAAGCCCGCGCCTACGAGCTTCTTGGCTGGACAATACTTGTCCAAACAAAACCATTGCGCGCATCGTTTGTTCGTTTGTTCTTGATAGGAGGCGCCATGTATGACCTCCTCCCGGGTGAATTCCTATTTCGAGAAACCTGCTATCAAATCGGGCAGACTCACCAGCGAGTATCATGTCACAGGCTAAGGCCATATTCATCCCCGCTCCAACTGCAGCGCCGTTCACAGCAGCGATCGTGGGAAGAGTTGAGTCAGCAATCCGAAGAAAGCCCCGATATATGTCTTGGATGTTGTCACGCTCGCGCGCAGCGAGAAGATCTCCTAGGTCAGCACCGGCGCAGAATGCTTTGCCCGCTCCAGTGACCACCAAGCAACCAACTTCTTCAGAGGTTTCTAACTCATCTAGTACCTCACAAATTTCATCGTTCATTTGTAGATTTATTGCGTTCCTCTTATCGGGATCATTAAGTGTAAGGGTGGCGACTCCATTCGAAATATCTGTATTTATATAGCGCATCAATTCCTCCAAAGTTTCTTCATTCATAATGCTAGAGCAAAAGCGATTGACTTAAACGTTACGAATCCTCATGCGCACATAAAGCGCACCACTCTGATGAACACATCTTAGGTTCTGTTCCTTTGAAGAGAATATTTACTATCTTTTCTACTCCATCCTCTACACGGAAAAGAGCAGATTCCAAAACATTCTCGGTGATGTGTTCGCTGGAGAACTCAGAGCGGTCCAAATAGTACGTAGCTACCATTCGGGGAGGTACCCCAAGGCGAATTGCTTCAAGAAGCGCATAGAAACGCAAATCCTCGCGATGAGATGAATAGAAATTTCCAGTCTTAAAGTCAACAATCACTTTCCCAGCAGTGGTTCCTAGAGGTCTACCCAAAGATAGGTCGACTTTGCCTGAGAGAATTATTGCCCCCTCTGCGAATTCAGCACGAATAGGAGCTTCAAGCATAGGTCTCCATTCTTTTTTCAACGGGGGCCATGACTCAAGAAAAGTGCCTACACGATTATTCACGTCACTTCTTAGTTGGGAACGATCACCATCCTGAAGCCCATACAACCATGATGCCAGAGCATCGTCACCGCTGGCGCAACGTGATAAAGCTTCATCAACTAATGAGAGCGGTTCAACTTCACGCTCCCAAAAGACCGAGAGTTCAATAGCTTTGTGAGAAATGAGCCCACGTGCAGTAGGGACTGACCATTCAAACTGTGATTCCCGATCAGCAACGAATTGACGTTCGCATCGCATAATCTGATTCAGATGGAATTTCGAAACAAATAATGTTTCATTCTCAGGAATAAAATCTTGAAACTTTGAAAGACGAATCGATAGTTCTTCTTTCAGTTCACTCTGAAGTTGCTCGCTAAAGAATGGCCTATCAGCTAGCTTTGCCCCCAAATGCTCTAAGACGTTCCTTTGAGACGGATTGAGAGCTTCATTATCATCCACATACTTAATCTAGTCCTATAGAAATCCACAAGTGACGATCTAGGAACTCAGAAATGTCATATCGATGTTGCATACTAAAAATATGGCGGAATCAGTTTCAATTCAATTCTCAAGAACTATCAGGACTCTTGGGCGAATAGCGAATCAATTGGGGTATGTCACTCCTCAATTCCGTTGCCCACCACCATCTGCTCAGTACCAGCGATCTATTCGGCGTAATAAAGATGATCTCAGTATCTCAATCGTTATAAGAGGTCGCCCATGGTTAGCTGTCCTAGCTGACATAGTCGAAGGGTTCGTGATAGCTAATGCAAAGTCAGGTCAAGATTCAGAGATAAGAAACATCCTATGGGACACGATCGGTTCTAACGGTCTACAAAAAAATGATTTTGACCTTCAAAGTTCCCCAGCGATATCATCTGCGGCCTAACTAGAGGATAAAGCCTCCGTCAACAGTGATTTCTGCACCTGTTAGATAGCTTGCTGCGTCGCTCAAAAGAAACATCACTGCCTCCGCTACTTCTTCGGGTTCCCCAATTCTTCCCATGGGTGTTTTGTTCGTGAGTAACTCCACGTCACTTGGACCTAAACCTAAGGCCATATCTGTTGAAATCGCTCCTGGATGAACGCTATTGCATCGGACATTGAATTTAGCGAGTTGAAGAGCAATAGCTTTCGTCATGCCAGTTACTGCAAATTTACTGGCTACGTAACCTATATTCCTTTGGCCACGTAAGCCCGCTACGGAAGAAATATTAACTATGCTCCCAGACTCTTGATCTCTCATGATAGGTGCAATGCATTCGATACCGAGATAAGTACCGAGTTGATTTACTTTTGCCATCGCCTCAAAAGCTTCTTGAGCATCATCAAACAATGTTTTCTGAATAAAAATTCCAGCGTTATTGACAAGACCATCTATGCGTCCGTGATCATCAAGTATTTGGGAGATGGTCTTTTCCCAGTCATCTTTTGAGGTCACATCCAAACGGGAGAAGGCAGAGTCTAGAGAGTCAGCTGTAGCCTCAAGTTGGTCCTCGATAATATCGCTGAGGATTACAGTCGCCCCTCTCTCTACAGCCATTTTTGCCTCAGTCGCACCCATACCTTTTGCTGCTCCAGTGATGAGAATTATCTTTCCGTCTAAATTACTCATAACGCCTTCCTTTCACTCATAGAGTATATGACCTTGCCGGATAAATCTTTCTTATTGAAATTGGCTCACATGCGCTTCAGATGAAATATTACTTCTATAGTGATTTAAGGCCCGAGTGGCGGAATAGGCAGACGCAGGGGGCTTAAACCCCCCGGCTCCGAACAGGGGCATGTGGGTTCGAGTCCCACCTCGGGCACTTAGGTAGATACCTGACTAAGATAGAAGCACAAGGGGAGTAAATGTTTGATTGCATCGTAAAAGGCGGAACTTTAGTCAATGGGTTAGGAACGAAACCCGAAACTGGTGACTTAGCTATCAAAGATGGCATTATTGCTGAAGTAGGTGGGAAGATCACTGGCCATGCAGCGAGAACAATAGATGCAGATGGTGCTGTCGTGACACCAGGCTGGGTTGATCTGCACACTCACTACGATGGACAAGTTAGTTGGGACACTGAGATGGCTCCATCTTCTCACAATGGAGTAACAACCATCGTTATGGGAAACTGTGGCGTAGGTTTTGCGCCAGTTCATGACGGCCATGAGAAAGAACTCATCGAACTGATGGAAGGCGTTGAAGATATCCCCGGAGCGGCACTTCATGAAGGAATGGAATGGGGGCAATGGGAAACTTTCCCCGAATATCTAAACTATTTATCGAAACGGGAATTCGCACTAAACATCAGCGCTCAAATTGCACATGGAGCACTCCGATACTACGCAATGGGCGAGCGAGGAAGACTAAATGAAGATGCAACCGAAACTGATATTAGTCAAATGGCGAGTCTTGTATCAGAAGCCTTGGAAGCAGGCGCAGTTGGGTTCAGCACGTCAAGAATTGTAGGTCATCGTTCTCTTTGGGGTGAGCCTGTCCCCGGCACCTTTGCCCCCGATCATGAAGTTCTTGCGATAGCTGAAGCCATGAAAAAATCTGGTAAAGGCGTCTTCCAAATGATTCCTGCAGGAACAATCGGAAAGATGGAAAGTCTTGGAGGGGAAAAGTTCACTCAGCAAGAAGAGCATGCGCTTATGGTGCGTGTCTCAGAGGTTAGCGGTAGACCAGTTACATTTACGCTGGTGCAATCACCGGACTATGACCCAGACACTTGGAGAGAGATTCTCTCTTTGACCGAAGAAGCGAACAGTAATGGAGCACAAATTTACCCGCAAGTTTCGTCACGACCCATTGGTTTCCTGACAGGACTTGGTGGTTATCACGCCTTCATGAGGAGACCAACATACCTAAGAGAGATAGCGCACCTTCCTCTTGACCAGAAGGTAGCCATGATGAGTAAGCCTGAAGTGCGAGCGGCAATAATGAGCGAAAAAGATATAGCCCCTGACGAACCAGGGTCCATGGAAAATGTGTATGGACTTTTCAAGATGGCTGCGCCCGCTCTTTATCCACTTGACAACCCAGTGGATTACGAGCCAGACATTAGTCAATGTCTAGGGGCCAAGGCAGGAGCAGCGGGAGTTGACCCTATTGACTATTTATATGATTTCCTTCTTGAAGATGGAGGAACCCGCTTCGCTTCCCTCAGTGCTGTTGACCTCCCAGCGAGAATGGGAGTTTTGCAGGAAATGCTCCTTCACCCAGACACGGTTACAGGGCTAAGCGATGCGGGTGCCCATGTGACACTTATTTGTGATGGAAGTATGCCTACTACTCAACTTGCGTACTGGACACGCGACAGAGAAAAGGGTGAAAAGATTCCAATTGAGTTCATCGTTCGAAAGCAAACAGCGTTAAATGCTCAACTCTACGGTTTCGATGACAGGGGAACGCTTGAGATGGGAAAGAAGGCGGATATCAACGTGATTGATATGGATAATCTAAGGGTTTCACCACCTGTACCACACCATGATTTGCCAACTGGTGGAACTCGTTTAATGCAGCCAGTTACCGGTTACATCAATACTTTATGCAACGGCACTTCAGCAAGAGAATTTGATCAAGATACAGGGGAACGTCCAGGAAGATTAGTCCGAAGCTGACTATGCCATCCCGGCGGTGAATTGCCCCATGTCAAAGTAGTCTCGCCATTCAATAATTTTGCCATCAAGTACTTTGAAGACTCCAGCTACTGGAAGCCGCGTGGTTGCATCGCCAATCACCAAAGTATCTATTCGTTCATTCATGACAATATTGCCAGCCGCCACTTGGTGCAGTATCTCAAAGTCAATGGACTCAGCTGAGGAAAAGAATCCTTCAATAAATGATCGTATTTCATCTACCCCATTAACTGGAGCCATAGGGATGTTATGGTAGATTGCGTTTTCGTCAAAAAAATTTACAATTTCTTTCACGTTCCCATCAGCCCATTTAGCACAAAATGACCTAATGATTTCATCAGGAGTATTAGCCATAAATGTAGAATAATGGACAAAGGACCGCAGTATGCATTGCAAACAGAAAATAGTTTTGAGAACATTCAGGACGCAGCCAAAGGATGTTGCAGGTGAGCAATAAAGACCATGCATATAAAAATTTCGGAGGAAAAGTGGGAAAGGTCTTTTCTACTTCTGAACCTGAATGGCCTATGCCTCCCACAGCACCTCCAGATGCGCCGAATGTGTTAGTGATGCTTGTGGACGACCTAGGCTTTTCTGATCTTGGATGTTTCGGCTCTGAGATTGAAACACCAGCTCTTGACAGACTTGCCTCTGATGGCATTCAGTATACGAATTTTCATGTCAATCCTATGTGTTCACCGACTCGAGCATCGTTACTGACCGGCCTAAATTCCCATATGGCTGGAATGGGTCACGTAGCTCACTTTGATCCCGGATTTCCAGGGTATGCAATGGAGATAAGAGAAGATGCCCTCACCATGGGTGACCTTTTCCAAGAACATGGTTGGGCGAGCCTCATGATCGGGAAATGGCATTTGTGCAAGGACTCTAATTTATCTGAGGCAGGACCCAAGCATAGCTGGCCGTTGCAAAAGGGTTTTGAACGGTTTTATGGAATACTTGGAGGCTTCACCAATTTTCATCAACCTCATCGGCTCCATGAAGATAATCATGCTTTAGACATAGATGATTATCCAGATGATTACTACTTCACTGACGACCTAACTGACCAAGCGATAAAAATGATAAAGGAATTGAGAACTTCCGACCGTACAAAGCCGTGGTTCATGTATTTTGCCCACGGGGCAGTCCACGCACCCTTACAGGCTAAGAGTGAAGACATAGAAAAGTACAAAGGAAAGTACGATGCTGGATGGGATGAATTGCGCAAACAACGTTTTGAAAGGCAACAAGAGTTAGGTGTCGTGTCCGATCAAGCGTTATTGCCGGATCGAAATTTTGAGCAAAACCATGCGGTCAAACCATGGGATGAATTGACCTCTCTTGAAAAGGAACTCTTTGCCCGATATCAGGAAATATTTGCAGGGATGGTGGACAACGTTGACCAGAATTTTAAGAGATTGAGAGACGAATTAGAACGAATGGATGAGTGGGATAATACGATTATTGTTTTCACATCAGATAATGGGGGATCAAGGGAAGGTCAGGAATTAGGGACTTCAGCGTATTTTCGCACATTATTAGCCTTTACCGGTCATACTGATCTTGAAAGTACAGAATTGGATCATTCTAGGATCGATCTTTTGGGTGGGCCTCGATCCCTAGCGCATTACCCGATGGGGTGGGCTATGACCTCTAACACACCTTTTAGGTTGTATAAAACTAATACTCATCAGGGTGGTCAACAAGTGCCACTCATAGTGCATTGGAAAAAGGGATTGCCATCTGATAATCAATTACGGCATCAGTACCAGCATGTGACGGACCTACTTCCAACAATTTGTGAACTGGTGGGAATAGAAATCCCTACATCAAAGGGTGAAGAACAGGTGCCTCCAGCTGCTGGTAATAGTTTCGGAAACTCGCTTACAAACCCGTCGGCAGATTCTACGCATTCGGAACAATATTACGAGATGATAGGGCATCGAGGAATGTATAAAGATGGATGGTCAGCCTCAACGATACGACAACCTGAAACTGTATTCTCGGAAGAGCATTGGGAATTGCATGATTTACGTAATGACCCGACTGAAAGTGTAGATCTCTCAGAAAAGTACCCTGAGAAAGTGGAGTCAATGAAAAGTCTCTGGGAAGAAACGGCTTGGGAAAACCAGGTTTTTCCTTTGGATGAAGGAAACAATGTCAAAAATATTCTACGCCCCCCATGGAATGAAAAACTTGTTCAGGAAATGGTCCTTTACCCTGGGACTCCAACTGTTGAGCGATGGAAATCGCAACAATTAATTAGCTTCCGAAACTGGAGTGTTGAAGTAGAGCTTGACTATAAATCTACTGATCAAGGGACTCTCTTTGCTCACGGTGATCAAGGCGGAGGGTACGCTCTTTACGTTATCGATGGAACTCTTTTATTTTCGCATAATGGTTATGGGGAAATGACGAATATTCAGTGTGGCGAAATGTCAGAGGGTCATAACACAATTGTTGTCACTGTGACGCCTCCTGATTTTTTGCACTGGGATGTAGAGATATCGCTCAACGGAACAACTATGGCGACTCATACGGGTTTACTAGCGTTACTTGCTATGGCCCCTTTTCAGGGTATTGATATCGGAATTGATAGTAAGTCCCCTGTTAATTGGGAGATATACGAAAAGTACAGAAACTTCTCATACACAGGGTTACTAGAAAGGGTACGGTACCTGCCTGGTGACCTGACTGACTTCGCAGGATCAAAGTGGATTGATTTCCTTAAAGAAGAGGGAAAGCGCTTTGAGTAAACTTTTAACCGAGTCTTAGCGTCTCTAAGGGCTCAAGCCGAGCAGCTTTGAGGGCTGGATAAAGGCCTGCAATTATTGACACAATCAGTGCCATGCCTCCTGCAACTAAAAATAGTGGGAGATTCAGGGTGGCCACCCACCCGAGAACAGCAGATACTAGATAGATAACTCCTACACCTGCGAGAACCCCTGCTAAACCTCCGAGAACACCCACAAATAAAGCTTCAAGAACAAACTGCATGGCGATCGTTACTTTTGTATGGCCAAGAGCACGTCTAATGCCAATTTCGCCTGATCGTTGAATAACTGATATTGACATAACATTCGCAATTCCGACACCTCCAACAAGGAGTGCAAGGCCTCCCATTAAGAAGAGAATATTTCGCAGTGTGGTATCTACAGCTCCTTGAGCTTCAAGTAGGTCAGAAGGGATGGCTACTACAACGCCTTCAGGTCCACCGAGGTTTATTGCTACAGGTAAAGCTTGGGAGGTGGAATCAACGGTTCCTTCTGTTGCTCGTACATACAGCGTTGTTGGCTTTTGCTCTACATCAAAATCTTCCTCAGCAGAGGATTTAGGGATGATGACTGCGGTATCTAATTTTGGAACTAACGCAACTTTTTCGAGAACTCCTACCACTCCGTAAGTTTCGCCGTTGACATCAATTGTCCGTGCCTCACCCGGAAGATATTGATAATCCCTTGCAAGATCCTGGCCAATGACTGCACTACGGAAGATATTGTCTTCGTCTGCTCCGTTAATAAAACGACCGTATAGCATCTTGGCATCGAGTACACTAAGGAGATTTTGGTCACTAGTAAGCACAGGAACAGGTATGGTTCTGAAGAAATCCCTCCCGCCTTGTGAAGGGAGTACGGTAAGGCTTCCTATTTCAGTAATACCTGCAGCGCGATCAACAGTTGAAACATTCATAGCGCGTTCCACAGCTTCTTCAGGAAGCGTTGGGGCCTCACCTCCGGAGAAGGTTCCGTCAGCCGAGGCAACTATTAAATTAGTTCCCAATTTCTCTAGAGTCTGTCTCACATCACCTTTTGCTGATTCGTTTAACCCCACTGCTGCAACGATGCCTGCTGCCCCCAGCACCGGCCCGAGCATAATTAATAAGGTACGAACTTTTCTCGCTGTTAGACCACCGAGAGCGACGCTGAGTATTTCGCGAAACCAATTCATAGCTACTCTAACTTGCCGTCCTTACCAGCTTCCCAAAATCTATCTTCGAGAGCATCGGTTCGTTCGCTACGAAGGTCATCAGCTACGATTTTTCCATCTCGCATAGAAACCACACGATCCATTTGTTCCGCTATTTCTAAATCATGGGTAACGAGTACGATTGCACGATTTTCGCTTTGAAGATTTTTAAAGATTTCCATAACGATTGTTGCAGTTTTTGTATCCAGCGCACCTGTCGGTTCGTCAGCAAGGATCATAAGAGGGTCAGTGACCAAGGCTCTTGCAATAGCAACACGTTGTTGCTCGCCGCCTGACATCTCAATAGGGCGGTGATCATACCTCTCGCCTAGTCCTACCATCTCCAAAGCGGCTAGTGAGCGCTGTCTGATTTCAGGTTTCGTTAGCTCGCGATACAAAAGGGCCGTTGAAACGTTCCCCAAAGCAGTAAGGTGTGGAATTAAGTGGAATTGCTGGAAGACAAACCCTATCGAATTGCCTCGTAGCTTTGAACGTTCGCTGTCTTCTAAGTCTGTTATCTCTGTTTGGTCGACTTTGATTGACCCTTTTGTCGGTAAATCTAAACACCCCAATAATCCAAGGAGCGTAGACTTACCAGACCCAGAAGGTCCAATAATTGCCATGAAATCCCCTGCATGGATATCGAGAGATACGCCGTCAAGAGCATGAACAGCAACGGGTTCTTGTCCATAGATTCTGTACACATCGCGCAGCCGGAACAAATTTCTTCTACTTGCAATGTTCAGATTTGACTGGGATATATCTGTGGTGCTCATCAGGTTTCTACCAGTACAAGTTCTTCGCCTGAGAGCCCCTCTGTGATCTCAACGTAAGCACCTTCAGAAAGGCCAACCTTAACTTGTACTTGCCGAGTTGTTCCATCCGTTAGAACTACTCGTACGACATCGTTGCCTTGTCCGTCCTGCAAGACAGCGGCGACTGGAACGGTGATGACGTCTATCTTTTCTTCTCGCGTTACATCAACGTTGACGTTTGCACCATCCACTGCGTCTAGGTCCTCAAATGTTTGGATGACTCCTTCGTATCTCTCTGAACCATCTGCTGCAACTGTTGCAGTTTCATCAAGTTCGAGAATTACGCCTGGCACAGCATCCTGGTCGCTTGCTTGAATCTCAACTTCCACTTCCATTCCCACCTCTAAGTTTCCTCTGTCAGTAGGATTGAGTGTCAATGTGATTGTGAAGTCAGGCTCTGTAAGTGTAAGTACTTGTTGCCCTAGGAGAATGAACTCTCCATCGTCAACAGATACTGTTCCAATTCTTGCTGGCCAGGAAGCCACAACCATATCTCCAGGTAGAAAAAGGACATCGTCATCAATAGTTTCGATCTGAACAGTTACTTGGCTTTGACCTGCTGGCATAATTACTGTCCCTGGTAACTCTTTGTAGTCTTTGCCTGGTGTAGCGCTACCACGTAACGTGTAGTTGATTGATGTGTCTTCGGTGACAGGCTGATCGGCATTGATTACGAACTCGGCATTTCCACCCTCTCCGATGCCTCCTCCTCCTGAGATCGTTAGCTCAGGTAGATCGTTAGATTCTATTATTCCTAAAGCTGATTTTGGCGAGCCGATAGCGTACGTCTCGTTGGGGTTACTTAAAATAGTGACCCAGAGTTCTTCATCAGGTTCAACCTGTGAATCATTTCTCGTTTGGAAGGTGAGGCTGACAGTTTCTTGGTTAGCGGGTAGTTCAACTTCCAAGTCTTCAGCTATAAAATCTGATCCACTCGTAGCAGTTCCCCACACAGATATTTTTATTATCGTGTCTTCATTGCTTATTTTGTCGGTTTGGAATTCGAATGTTAAGTTGCCGCCCTCAGATACCGAAGGAGTTATAGATCGTATTTCTATTGTTTGTACATCTCCAGCAGGGCTAGTTATTTCTAATTTCGCTTCCCGCAGGGCCCCAAGTCGGTAGGGGAGGTTGTCGCCTACGCTGAAACCCTCACCAACCTCGATTATGAGTTCTTCAGCACTCTCAATTTCGTTATCAGTCAAGGTTTCTATTTGTAAATCAAATGATTGAGCACCGGCGGGGAAAATAAATGAGCCGTCCAATGGGTCGTCTTCGTAGTCATCATCAGCAGTAGCAGAGCCTGTGACTACGTAATCGATCACAGTGTCCGAAGCCATTGGTATATCTGACGTAAATGTAAAGGTTGCAGTTTCTCCTTCAACAACAGAACTTGGATTCACGCTGACCTCAATAACGGGTCTATCATCCTGTAACACATTATTTTGGGAAGCAAAATTAGCAGGAACAAATGCCTCGGCGTTCATTGTGTTCTGAGAGTAAAGTGCGGTTTGGGTCTCCCAACTAGATTTCGCTGAAGTTAGACTCTGGTCAGGGACACTCGGTTGAAGCTCTATGGCTATTGTATTCTGTGCCCCTATTGAGTATCCGGCAGTGTTGGAACTTAAAGAGATAATAATATTCTCGTTGGGTTCTGGGCTTGCCCCTCCGTACCCACGGGCTATCTGCCAACTACGCAAACCAGATCTCGTTTCTTCGGTAAAAAGTTGGTCCACTGTTCCTACGTCGTAGCCGCTCTCTGAAAGAATTGTTTCCAACTGCAGGACGTCTGGGCCGTCAGAGCCGACATCTAATCTTCTAAAGAAGGAAAACTCGCCGTCAACGGCAACAGCAGCACGTCCGTCAATAGCGTACAGAACATCTCCGGCGTTAATGGTGTCTCCGTCATCCACAAGGACTGAACTCACCTGTCCGTCGACATTGGCTGTTATCCGTTGCAGTTGATCTCGGCGAATCTCTCCTCGGACAGTGATCTCATCAGATAGAGTTCTTCTCTCAACAGGAGCAACAACGTACGTAGGGCCATCGTTCCTTTGGGTATTATTGCTGTTTCCCCCCGTCCCCGGCCAGACAAACACGCCAACTAACAGAACGAGGACAAGCCCTATTCCTATTCCTGCAAAAATCTTCTTTTGGTTATTCAACTTTTGAACTACTCCTCACTCGCCTCATAATTCTCCAAAACGTATGTTTCTGCTTCTTGCCTGCAAGTGTTTATATCACCGGCAGGGAAAATGCCTTCTGAATCGTCAGGGGGAGTTAGGCCTGATCCATTTGTGCCAAATCCGAGCTGGCCGCGCTCATCGGGCGTTATTTCACCGACTTCCCATCCAAGTCGCTCAAGGCACTCTCCAAAAACTGGAATTCCGAAGTTATTTTGGGCGATCTCCTCTGAGGTTAAGTTCTCCTGAGCTTCACTAAAAGCCGTGAAGGCATCAAGGATGTTCGTGGCTGTAGCGCACTTCTGAAGTGCGGCAATGTAGTCGGGTGTGAAAGAACTAGGGTCAGCGGTTTCTCCGTCGGGACCAGGTTGACCAGGCGCCCCAATAAACTCAAATCCGTCGTCTTCAAGGCAACCCTGAAATTGTGCAACAGTATTAAGTAAGTTATCCAGTGGATCTTCGTCTGCAGTAGCGACGTCAATGCCGTCTTCCTCTTCGACCACTTCTGTCTCCGTATTGAGTTCCTCCACGTCAACGTCTTCAACAGAAAGGGTTTCTGTTCCACTACTTGCATCAGCTTGTTTATCTTCTGCCGCCTTTACTGCGTCAGTGTCGATTACTACTTGGCCACCTTGGCCAATGATGACGTTCGTGGATTCAGAGCTCTCACCACCACCGCAAGATATCGCTATGAGCGATATCAGCAACGTCAATCCGATTGTTTGGAATACTTTGATCTTATGCATCGTTTCCTACCTTTATAAGTGTGTGCGCGTATCCGAGATGACCGTAAAGGCAATCTCAGAGGGAGGTGTCTTGTAGTCAAGCATATGATATATGTGACGCCTATTGGTGAAACCTGCCGAGACTAGCTTTGGGTAAAGGAATTTAACTTTCTTGAAAGTGGCAATGAGGGGTGTCATGAGGTATTCCTTTTGGGAATTCATTTATTAATAATAATGGTTATTATAAATAAGTCAAGTAATGCGAACAAATTCTGAACTGAATCTACTGCTGAGAAGTTCTAACTATGAACGGCGCGTTATCTGAGAAGTTTCTTGGGACGCGAGTGTTCGAATAGTAAAAATCGAATCTCCGGAAAGGACACCACCTCTACCAAACAGTCTTCCGTACTGCCAGTTAGATAACCCTAGTTCAGGCCGATTTAAGGCATACTGCCCGTCAACCCACCTCGTAAACCCATTACCAACAAAAGGCGCATTAATGCCATCAAAAAATGCTTCGAATTCAGCGTCGTCTTCGGTTACCATGCTCGCAACAAATTGTGGAGAGTAACTATTACAAAGCGTTATGGCTTTTTCAACGGATTCGACTACGACTAAAGTAACCTCTGGCGAATTTTCCCATTCCCATTCAACGCCAATTTCCTCAATCTTTATTTCTACGGTTTGAGTCTCAACGACTTCGCCTTCTGCTCGTTCAATAGAAACATTTCCCCTCCATGCATTGGGGATAAAGGGATCTGCCGACTCGGTGATGTGTAATTTAGCATTTGCACCTCTCACTTCAGCAGCTTCTGATAGTGCAGCCAGAAATTCTGGAACTAAAACCGATGCAGCTTCTTTAGTGATGCAACACGTGTTAAGTGTGTTACAAACTTTTCGATCTAACGAATGATAGACAACTGCTTTGAACATTTCAGGGTCACTGTTACTGCTACCAACCAGCCAGGCGCCACCTGTCCCATGTAAGCTAACTGGAATACCTGTCTGTTTTGCAACTGAACCTAGTTGAGCAACGGCTGGTCCAGACCCTCGGGCCACAGCCAAGGCGAGTCGTTGATCTGAGAACATAGCGTACCCGGCAGATCGCTCGGCGCTATTGATGAGACTCACTGAGCCACTTGGCAACCCTGATTCTTCCAAAGCAGGATTCAAAGCATGCTCCACGATAGCGTTCGCAGTCAACAAGGCATCAGAACCTATTCTGAAGACAACTGTATTGCCTGAACGGAGAACTCCAGTAGCATCCGCAAAGACGTTAGGTCTCCCCTCAAAAATAAAACCGACAGCACCAAGCCCAGCAGTTATTAATTTAACATTCCACCCATCATGATTAATTTCCTCAATGGCTGAGCCTCTTTGAGACGGTGTATTCTCCCATAAGCGTAAACCGGCGACCATGTCTGTTCTCATCTTCTCGGAGAGAATTAACCTCGTCGTTGATCGCCCTTTAGACCTAGCTATCCTGACATCCTCGTCATTTGCATCTTTGATAGCAGAGAACCTTTCGTCATCTGATAAGTAGTCTGCAAACAATTTGAAGAACTTTGTAATCGAATCATCGTCAACAGAACCCATTTCAAGAAAAGCGTTATGGGCCTGCTCAACTGTTTTAAAAGAAATGTCCCATACATCTGCAGGAATATGAAGTAGATCCCCAGTTGTTTGGATGACAATTAATCTATCGCCACTCTCAAATTCAGAAGCTAGTTTCTCAGACACGATCGCAACATTGTTCCCGCCATAAGGAATCCTCATGCCAGCAGTTAAAGATTCAAGTTTTTTGTCCACTTGGGCATGCTATCTAGAACATCGCTTTACGCACAAGTGCAGGCGACACCTAGTACTTCTGGTAACCCTCAACTAGGTGTCAAGAGAATTCAGCTAACTTGCTTAGTATGCAGACTGATTGGAACCCCATTCTTCGGCAAGAATTCAACAAGCCATACTGGGTAGAGCTTCAAAATTATATTCTTGATCAACGTGCGTCTCATATGGTCTTTCCAGCACATCCGGATGTGTTCCGTGCCTTTCATCTGACTCCCTTCGCAACTTTAAAAGTCGTGATACTAGGGCAAGACCCATATCACGGTGTCGGTCAAGCAAATGGCTTGTGTTTTTCTGTATCGCCTGGGGTCTCGTTCCCCCCATCGCTCCGAAATATCTTTCAAGAGCTAGAAGATGACCTTGGAGTTTCGAAGCCACAAAGTGGGGATCTCGCTGCATGGGCAGAGCAAGGTATATTGCTTTTAAATACGACATTGACAGTACGGCAGGGAGCACCTGCATCTCACCAAGGCAAAGGCTGGGAAACTTTCACAGATGAAGTCATTCGTTGCATAAGTCAGAAGAAAGAAAAGATCGTCTTTGTGTTGTGGGGGGCATCCGCACGACGGAAGAAGAGCCTCATTGACGTCACAAAGCATACCTGCATTGAGTCGGTGCACCCCTCACCCCTAAGCGCGTACAGGGGATTCTTTGGCAGCAAGCCATTTTCTAAAATCAACCAACTGTTAAAACAGCAGGGCGTTACTGAAATCGATTGGTCTCTTTAGTTCTTTTACTTGTCGTATACCCCAACTTATGTGGGACACTCAAAGCAAGAAAGAAAGGCCAATTATGGGCGACTTTTTCCAAAATGGCGTTATTACAACCCTCCACAACCTTGCTGACCGTCCCGTGGAGGAATTAGAAAAAGATCTTCAAGGGTGGTCCAATGAGCGACCAATGTCATTAATTATTCCTGCTCTTTACAGCGAATTTGAGGGGCCGGCTATGCCCGAGATAATAACTCAACTTGAGACAAATAGTTACCTCACCGAAATAATAATTGGCTTAGACCGAGCAGATACCCGACAGTTCAAAATGGTCAAGGAACAGGTTAGGGATATACCAGTTGATGTGAAGGTCATCTGGAATGATGGGCCTGTGATGCTCGATCTGCAAAGCGAATTAGCATCTGAAGGTCTAGCCCCAATGGAGCGTGGGAAAGGAAGCAACGTCTGGTATGCCATGGGATATTTCCTGGCATCCGGCAAGGGAAAAATATTAGCTTTGCATGATGCTGATATCTTAAACTACCGAAGTGAAATGTTAGCGAGGTTGCTTTACCCGTTAGCTAATCCGACATTCGGCTACGCCTTTTGTAAAGGGTATTACTTTCGGACTGACAGCGACGGCTTCAATGGAAGAGTTGCACGATTATTGGTTACGCCTCTTTTACGAGCCATGAAGCAGATATTGGGTGAAGACGATTTCCTTACTTACCTTGATAGTTTTCGCTACCCGTTGGCAGGTGAGTTCTCAATGGATGCAGACCTTGTCAGAGGCCTTCGAATTCCATTTGACTGGGGTCTCGAAATAGGGGTGCTTTCCGAAGTTTACCGAAACTACACAACAAGTCGTATCTGCCAAGTAGATATAGCTGACTCCTATACGCATAAGCATCAAATTGCCTCTGAAGATAACCCGTCTCAAGGACTCCACAGAATGGCAATTGACATTTCCAAATCAATCTTCCGTAAACTCGCAATTAACGGAGAGGTATTTTCGCAGGGATTTTTCCGCACCTTAAAAGCTACCTATTACCGAACTGCACTTGATTTATCAGACCGTTATCAACATGATGCAGAAATGAATGGGTACCCGATAGATAGGCATTCCGAAGAAAATCTCATTGAACTGTTTTCGCGAGCAATCACCAAAGCTGGTGAAGATTATTTAATGCATCCCATGGAGCAACCTTTTATCCCATCTTGGTCAGTGGCCATGTCAGCGATGCCGGACATTCTTCAACGGATACAAACAGCAGTCGATAGTGAAAACCTTTGAAATGAACTCTTAGACCTCAAGCTTTGGGATCAATCGCTTAGGAATTTGTCCTTCTTGAACGAGCCAACGAAGAGTATCGGTAAAGCTTTCTGATAGGGGCTTCCACTCAATTCCTAAATCTGATCTTGTTCGCTCATCAATACCAGGTGTCAAACTTGTCATGAACTTTGAAGTAGCGAGATCTAGCGGAAAATCTATTCCAAGATTTCCTATAAGGTCTCCGAATCTCCCAAAAGTGTGGAAAACAGAATTCGGAAGAGTAATTGTGCGAAGCCGCTTGCCGGTCACCGATTCAAGAAAGATCTCTGTTTCAGGCCAATCTAGATAATGCCCGAACACTCCGTATCTTCGGGGCCCCTGCTTAGCTGTCAAACAACGACTTAGAACCCTTGCTAGATCTCTCACATCGTGCATTAAAATACCGCCCGTTTGGGGTAAGGGAATTATGGGTGCCTTCAACAATCTTGCGATTCCCTTGGCAGCCACACTCACTCCAACATCATCTGGTCCGATTATCCCTGATGGCCAGATAATAACCACTGGGTGCCCTTCGCCTTGCAGCCTGCGCGCAACGATCTCACCTTCAGCTTTAGATTTCGCATATTCATCAATAGGGGATGGGCTTATCGGACACTCGTCTGTATATAACCCTCCTGGCGGCGGATGTAAGACACTCTGGGAGGATACGTAAATTATCGGATCAAGTTTGGCTTCGCTAGATAACTCCAGAACATTCCTGCTTCCAGCTGCATTCACTTTCTTAATCAACGGTACGGCTTTCTTACCCGTTGCTGCTACAGCAGCTGTATGAATAACAGCATCACAACCCTTTAATAGCGGGCGCAAAGATTCACGAGAGGTGATGTCACCTTCAACATACTCAATATCGGGAAGCTTATGGAGTTTAATGACAGCATTTAATTTAGAGCGGCTCCGAACAAATGCGACAGGTTCATGGCCCGAGGCTATTAGTTCTTTAAGGGTGTGTCCGCCAGTGAAACCCGTGGCTCCCGTTATTGCTACCCGCATGTTCCTAAATTACTGTAAAGCAACCTCACAATGTAATTTAGGGATCAAATCTCAGAGGTCTTATAAACCTATGCGTTGTGCAAGTAACTCTCGATGGTAGGTGGGGTCACCGAAAAGCAACTCTGAGCTTTTCGCTCTCTTAAAGTAAAGATGAGCGGGGTGTTCCCACGTGAATCCTATTCCACCATGAATTTGGATATTCTCTGCAGCTGCATGGAAATATGCTTCGGAGCAGTATGCCTTTGCAAGGCTGGCCGTTGAAGGAAGTTCATCGTTCATCTCGGCCGCACACCACCCTGCATAGTAGGCGGCTGATTTTGCAGACTCAACTTCAAGGAGCATGTCTGCACATTTGTGCTTAATTGCTTGGAAGGATCCAATTGGGCGGCCGAATTGAACTCGTACCTTTGCATATTCAACTGACATGTCTAAACACATTTGCGCTCCACCGACTTGCTCGGCAGCTAGAGCTACAGCAGCAAGATCAAGCACGGTAGAAAGAGTTTCCCAACCAGACCCCTCATTACCTATTAGTTTGGCGGGAGTGCCTTCGAAATCAATGCGAGATTGTTTGCGTGTCTGGTCCATTGTGGCCAAGGATGTTCTTGTGAGGCCTTCAGCATTGGCATCAACTTGGAATAAACTAACCCCGTTATCAGTTCGAGCAGCCACTATAAGAATTTCAGCACTGTTGCCGTCAATGACGTACATTTTAGTTCCGTCTAAAGTGAAATCTTTACCCGATCCGCTTGCTTGCATTGTGATTCCGGATTCATCCCATTTTCCGTTCTCTTCGGTTAGAGCTAGGGTGGCGATGGTTCCTGATGCAATTTGTGGGAGCAATTCAGCTTTGGCCTCTTCATCTCCTGCATGGATAAGTGTGTTGGCGGCAAGGACCACGCTTGAGAAGTAGGGAGCACATAGTAATGACCGACCCATTTCCTCGAGGACAACAATTAGTTCAACATAGCCGTAACCCTGGCCTCCAAACTCTTCAGGGATAATGAGGGCTGGAAGTGCTAGCTGGTCACACATTTGTTGCCATACGTCTGCGTCAAAACCCTGTTCGGTTTCCATTTGTTCGCGTACGGCGGCTTCATCAGACTTTTCTTCAAGGAAGCTTCTGACGAATTCTCTTAATTGTTCTTGTTCATCTGAAAATGCAAAGTTCATAATATTCTCCTTAGGTTTTCAAATCTACACGTATCCTGAAAGACTTGCACATCAGAATATGTACAGAGATGTACATATATTCTATAATGAGGACATGGACGGAAAACACAGAACTTCTATGACGGAACTTCGAAAGGATCTTGCTAGTTATTTGAGAATTGCGAATTCAGGTGAGCAAGTAGTCGTTACCGTTGACGGCAAACCATTTGCTGCTTTGGGTCCGTTGGAGGCTCAAAATGAGATCACAATAGATCACCTTGTAGCTGGTGGTTTGGTGAATAAGCCTTTGCGTGATCAGTCGTTAGGGGATCCTGAAGGGGCGACATTTCCAGTTGATAGCAATGTTTCAGCAATCATTCGGGAGGTGAGAGGATGACGAACTGTATTGCCATAGATACATCTGCGCTTCTATACCGTTACCTTCCAGGGAAAAACAGGGAATTTCTCATAGAAGAGATGGATACTGAAGAAAAGTGGATTGCCAGCGAGTTGGTAAAGACTGAAATGTTATTAGCGCTTCGTCATGGAGCCGTTTCGCCTCACCATTATGATGCTATCGCAAGGTCTTTCCGCTCTGATTGGGAGTCATTTTATGTAATCCCATTAGATAGCAAGTGCCTTAATCGGGCCGCCCAATTTGGGGCCCAGTTTGGCTTGAAGATGGTCGATGCTCTGCATTTAGCTGCTATTGATAGAATTCCTCGACCTTTTAAATATGTAACGTTTGATCACGCACACATGTCTGCAGCAGTAGAGTTAGGGATTGAAGTTGTTGCGCCTGCCTCAATCACTTAAATCTCGTTTTCAGGCCTGCCTGTTCCACCACTTGGGTGTCCACCCATATTCGCGTTAAGTCTTGCTTTGGACATCAGTTCTGTCATGAGCGGACCAAGGTCTTGCGGGTCTTCTGGTTGAGTCCCAGTAGGACCTAATACCCAACCCTCTGAAATTCCGATCTGATCACCGCGCACGTCGAAACATCGACCAGTGACTTTCGCAGCCTCTTCGCTGCATAGCCATGCGGCGGTTACAGCTTGCCATCGCGGCGACATCGCTTCTTTCTGCTCATCTGATAGGTTATCCATTCCTACGAGACCGGCTGTCATTCTTGATAATGCAGCAGGAACCAATGCGTTAACAGTTACATTGTATTTGGCTAGCTCCATGGCCGTTATGACCGTGAATGCAGCTATTCCTGCTTTGGCAGCGCCATAGTTGCTTTGCCCGATGTTCCCATATATTCCTGATGGTGAAGAGGTGTTGATTACTCGCCCATATGTTTCTTCCCCAGCTTTAGCTTTGTTTCTCCAGTAAACGGCAGCGTGATGGGTGGGACCAAATGTTCCTTTTAGATGGACTGCCATGATTGAGTCCCAGTCGTCTTCTGACATGGAGAAGAGCATTCTGTCTCTAAGGATGCCAGCATTGTTAATGAGGATATTGAGATCTCCATAGGTGTCTATTGCTTGATCAATCATTGCTTTGGCATCTGTAAAGCTGGCAACATTGCCACCATTGACCACGGCTTCGCCCCCCATAGCCTGAATTTCCTCCACGACCTTCTGGGCTTGAGTTAGATCCTCTCCTTGTCCGGACATATCCCCACCTAGGTCGTTTACAACAATTTTCGCTCCATGTGAAGCGAGCATCAATGCGTGTTCACGGCCAATGCCACCTGCTGCTCCGGTAATTAGTGCAACTTTTCCTTCAACAAGTTTTGCCATTTCGAATCTCCTGAATTTCTTTGCTCTCATGAGGTTAGCTCAGGCAATAATAAACTGCGACTCAAGATAACTCCAAATGAGGATATATCTCTTTGATTTCTTGAAGCTATTAAAAAAATTTCCTACTATTCCCATCATTAGTTAATGGAGGTTATGACTTGGGAGCATTAAGTGGAATACGCGTAATTGACGTGGGGCTTCTGGTGCAAGGTCCCCAAGCTGGTCAAACACTAGTTGATCTTGGCGCAGAAGTAATTAAAGTAGAACTTCCTTTAATGGGGGACATGGCGAGGTGGATCCCAATATCGATGGAGGATTTGCGAACACCGTATTTTGAAGCGTGTAACCGAGGTAAACGAAGCATAACAGTTGACTTGAGGGTTTCTAAGGGGGCAGAAATTTTTCGTAAACTCGTCGATAGCGCAGATGTTCTTCTCGCCAATTTTAAACCAGGGACATTAGAGGCTTGGGGTCTAGGATATGAAGAACTCAGCCAGTCCAATCCGGGGTTAGTTTATGCAATGGGATCAACATTTGGTCCTGAGGGTGAAGGTTCGCAGAGAGAAGGCGCTGATTTGGCAGGTCAAGCTGCCGGAGGTCTCATTAGTACAACAGGTAATGATGGTGAACCTCCGACTCCAGTTGGGGCGACTATCGCTGATCACATCGGAAGCATGAACATGACAGTTGGGATTCTAGCCGCTCTCTTTGCTAGGCAAAGTAGTGGCAAAGGTCAGCGAATAGATGTTTCATTGCTCGGCGGGCAGATATACGCTCAGGCTTCAGAGTACACATCCTTTCTGATGACAGGGAAAGTACCAGGTCGCAGTAATGCTGGGCACCCCTTACTTCCAATGGCATATGGAATTCTTGAAACAGCCAATGGTCACATAGCTTTAGTTGGTGTTCTGCCAGATAAGCGAAAAGCGTTTTATGACGCAGTTGGTGTGCCTGAGTTGATAGACGATGAGCGATTCGCACCCATTATCTACACGACAGAGGTACGGAAATCGTTATTCGAGTTGTTAGCACCAGGTTTCAAGAAAAAAACAACTGAGGAGTGGGGTCAAATACTCGATGCAATGGAAGTGCGATACGCACCCGTGAATGACTATGAACAGGCAGCGAATGACAATTTGGTTCTAGAGAATAATTACCTCGTTGACCTTGAGGATTCAAGCGGGAACATAAGACGCGTAGTTGGTTCTCCCATCAAGATGTCAGGTACACCTCCTGAGATATCTGCGGAGGCACCACAGTTGGGTCAACATACTGAAGAGATATTGCTTGAATTAGGTTATGACTGGGAAGAGATATCCGAACTTCGTGAAACCTCTGCGATTTGAGGCTCCGCTACCATTCCCGGACCTGAGTCAGATAGTATTTGCGTGTGAAATATCTGGCTACATTTGTACTGGGCGTATCGTTAATTTTTCAGACTGCGGCGTGTGCACCTACGGAGGATGATCAAGAGACTCAAAGCGTTGGGGTAGCTAGCGATGTTGACGAACCTAAAACTGTTTTCCAAGACACAACAGAAATAGTCGTTGAGAGAATTATTGAAGAGGACGCGATCGTTGTCGGCGTAATCATTGACGAAGAGAACCTCATGTCTCCTCATGATCGTCAACCCGGAGTTGCATTTGTAGGTGAGATAGAGAAATTAAATGCAAGTGGGGGACTGCTGGGGAAACAGGTCAGAATCATAAGGGTTAACAGTGAATCCCGTCTTTCTGTCATTGATAATGCTGCTAAGAAACTCATTGAGGCTGGGGCACAACTGTTAGTCCTCACATGCGAATTAGACTACGCAGGGCCTGCATTGATCAGAGCTAAAGAAGCAGAAGTTCTTGTAATATCTCCATGCGCAACTGAAACACAGTGGGGGACAGGGGCTGTTGACAAGTTAGCCTTCTCAATGGTTACACAATCCCAAAAATATGGTGTGGAACTAGCAAACATGTTGTGGGATGAAGGGAAAAGAACAGTCGGGGTTCTTTGGGATAATTCTGCGCCGGAACCAATTCAAGAATGTAGTGCGTTCAAAAACAGGTGGCGTCAACTAGGAGGCCGAACGACCATTGATTCAGCTATCAATATGATTACGGGAACCGATATCATCAACGCCGGTGACCGCGCAAGAACATTAGACGCTGACTCAATAGTGCTGTGTGCATATAATAGGGTAGGAACGCTTGCGCTTCAACGAATTCGAGGCGCTGGCTGGCTAACTCCCGTCATCGCCGGAGTTACGATGGATAGCGCTG
>Ga0207993_1000047_pt1 | contig 48569 bp, 34 predicted proteins | sample ETN01SmetaG_2_FD_185791 | JGI IMG/M metagenome (GOLD analysis project Ga0207993, IMG submission 185791) | Marine microbial and viral communities from oxygen minimum zone, Eastern Pacific Ocean - ETNP2014F12-01SV265 (SPAdes) (version 2) | ecosystem: Environmental > Aquatic > Marine > Oceanic ...
CCACAATTGCCTCTGATCACCGTCCCAAGCTGTGAAGTATAGCTTATCCCCAACGCTAGTTAACCACCATGGCCAACTACCATTTTCTCCTTGATGAACGTCCACTATCAGTTCTGTACCAGACTCTGTTCCGTCAGTCCTCCAAAGCTCTTCGCCCGACTCTCCATCATTGGCACTGAAGTAGAAATAACCGCCATGAGAGAGAGTGTATTCTCCATGCCAGGTTGCTGTTGAGCCCCATGATAAACTGCTATTCTCTCCCGGTCTTATGTCCTTGACCATACTAGTCCCCTCCTCAGTACCGTCGGTCCTCCATACTTCCCACCCATGGACTCCATCATTTGCTCCGAAGTATACGTAACCACCTACCTCCTTCATAGGTCCTGTGGGGAAACTAGAGTTATTCCCAGGATTGATGTCCTTTACCATTCTGGTCCCATCTTCTGTATTGTCAGTAATCCATAGTTCCCTGCCATTCTCTCCATCATTCGCAGAAAATAACATCTGGCTGCCAAGCTTAGTTAGCCATCTTGGCTCACTGGAGTTGTTAAATCCTGGCCATATGTCTTTAACTATATTAGTTGAAAATGCGTCTCCCTGGCTATAGTACAACTCTTGGCCATTTACGCCATCATTCGCTGAAAGATATATCCCCCCCGATCCAGGGGTAATGTGCATTGGATTACTTCCATTTACTCCAGGATTTATGTCCTTTACCATGAATAGCCCTCCTCCTAACTGTAGTCCAAATCTGTAGAATTCCCTTCCATAGTTTTCAGTCTGTGCGGTAAACCATACTTGATTCCCCTTGTATGTCATGTCTCTGGGAACTGAGCCATCCCAGTCTGCACAGCAATAAGTCACGCCATCATCATTCGTCCAGGAATCAGTCTCTGGCTCTATGTTCGCGATCATTCTTGTTCCAGCATAAGTGCCGTCACTTATCCAAAGCTCCTCCCCTTTGGGATAGCCTTCTTCTCCAATACCACCTATCGCCTTAATGCTGCTAAAGACAACTCTGTCCGTCGCCCCCCCTTCGCCAGGAATTACGACAAGCTCAGTGATTCCAGCAGAGTCAAATTCACAGTCATCACAGTAATAATCCCAATTTGCCCAGAAGTCATAAACTACATTTGTCCCTTCTTCGGTTCCATCACTGACCCAAAGAGTCGGGAATCCTCCATTATTGGCTGCATACATGTGCATAGATGCAGTGAAGAAAAGTTTGTTGTTCCCTGCGACTAGTTCGATGTCGTTGAATATATTATCCCATGAAATATCGAGAGTAGAGCCCCAATTTTCACATTCCTCAGTCATTTCACCGGTTTCGGGATCCACCGCACTACTGCAGTCCTCTCCTCTGATATCTTTGACTATGTATGATCCGGAAAGCGTGCCATCACTCCTCCATAATTCCCAGTCATGTATTCCATCGTCAGCAACGAAATAAAGAATTCCTCCCATAACGGCAGTTCTTTGCTGGGCGTAATTGTGCTCTGTTGTGGTTTCATTGTAGATTTTGCCATATTTTCCGGGGCATTCCCCAACAGTATGAACGATCTCATCATAGGTGATTAGGCCATCCCCTTCAATCCCAGTCCCTTCGCCGTTGTCATAACCAATATTCATCTTGAAACCTGGATTATCTAAGGGGCAGTCACCAGTGCTAAATGCCAACGAGTAAGTCAGTCCCTCTATGACTCCCTCCAGGGTAGTAACTGTACTTTGAAGATCAGAAACAAGATCCTGACTCAGTTGAAGATCTGCATTGAGATCATTTATTTGAACTCCTAGTTCGATCAATTCTTGATCCAAATTGGATATTTCGTCCTGTAAAGCCTCGAGATTATCACCAGATTCGTTAAGTTGCTGGATTAGCTGCTCTCTCTCAACTATCAGGCTGTCTCTGAGAGTTTCTGATTCGGAGAGTCTAGATGTCAGGTCATCAACATTGTTCTGTAGAGAAGAAAGCTCGGAATTAGCCTCTGCAAGAGCGCTCTCCAAGGTCGATATTTCTGAAAGAGCATCATCGTAGTTGTTAATAGAATCAGCCAGATCAGATTCCAGAATTTCTATTCTATCATCTTTCTCGGAATCATTACCTGTACATCCAGATAGTATTGAACTCGAGAATAGTACCACTATGACTAGCGACCTTAGTTTCATGAATCCCCTTCTTAGCCGAGATTATTAGAAGTTCCTCCTAATCTTCGTCAATTCAACAAGAATTAGAATCATAATACTTCGACAAAAAGATATTTTGGTGCTCGTGCCGGGATTTGAACCCGGGTCGTCGCCTCGAGAGGGCGACATGATGGACCGAACTACACCACACGAGCGGTATCATCGCCACTCCCCTTCCATATTTGAAAACAGTGGATAAATTGACAATAGTTTCACTTTCACTTTCACCTGCACTCCGTTGCCTCAGTTAATATGTGAACGATAGTCACTTTGAATCATGAACACATTAGGAAAGCAAGATCGGGAAGTAACTTATCGAACTAGAATGGAGCCATACAGGATCGTACCATTGAGTTCTCTAAGAAAGAGGAATATGGAACTCAGATCGAGCCATGAATCACTTGTTTGTGGGGATGGAAGGATGGCTAGCTTGGGTGCATGGAAACCACTCCCAAGGCTGGCCACTCCGGTAGAGATAAGCCCCTCATCATGGAAGGGGCTCAGAACTAGAATGATGGCCCACTCTGATGGCATAGGAGCATCGATATAATGTCTAAGACAACTAGGCTTAGGGAGGAAGTCAAGGTCCTTTTAGAGAAGAAGGGCTCAGCTAATACAGTAGAGATTTTCGATCATCTCAACGAGAGATTTCGATGGGGTGCCACAATGAATCAAGTCGGAAATATTTTGGCCAAGGATACCAGGTTCGATAAAATCGGACACGTCAGAGGGCAATTCAGGGGAAGCACCTACACTGTCTGTGTCTGGGGCCTTAGATCGGGAGAGGCATTAGTATCCTTGTGACATAGGCAACCTCAAGTCATATTGTGCATACAACGGGCCGTGAGTGCCAACAGCGCAGTTTCAGATTGGTCGACCCTGTTTCGCCTAGGGAACAACCTTACAGGAGTCTTCGGAGTTTTCCTAGGGTCGATAGTCGCGGTTGGAGGGATTCCCGAGGATATGATACTCCAAACAACCATTCTTCATGCATCATCGGTACTATTTTTCATGTGCTCATGGAATGCCCTGAATGATATTTACGATTTTGAAATTGACGTTATAAATCGTCCAGACAGGCCACTACCGGACGGACGAATCTCTCTAAAAAATGCAAAAATTGCTACTGCTATAACTATGATTTCATCTATGGCCAGTTTAATTTTTTGCTACTACCTAGTATCCACCTCAGAACTCGACGAAGGACTCAGAATATCTGATTGGTACCCTTCTATTGTTATCTGGGCATTAGCACTCACGCTGCTGATAAATTATGAGTTCCCGTTTGGCCTCAGGCTAAAGGATAAGGGATTGCCCGGTAATATCGCAATTAGCATCTCTGTGGGCTTAGTAGTAGTCTTCGGATCTTCAGCTGCACTTCAACCGTTTAACATGAAAGCATGGTCCCTGTTTTTCGTTGGGATATTCTACAACACATCTAGGGAGATCATAAAGGATGTTGAGGATATGGAGGGTGATTTGGGAAGGAATACATTGGCGATGAGGATAGGGGCGGATAACGCTAGAACTACTGCATGGGTGATGTCCATACTGGCGCTCGCCTCAATTCTGTTGCCATTTGCAACTGGGATTTTTCCACCTCTGCATGTCGTGTTGGTAATTCCTGCCGTAATGACGTTGATGATGGTCAAGGGAAAAATCATTTTGGGCGAGGATAAAGCAGCATCTAGTATGCTGAAGAAATCAATGCTTCTGTGCCTCGCTGCCTTACTTACAAGCTCTGTCCTCTAGTAAAGCTCGTTATATGTGTGCCAAGCCGCCTCATTACACATCCTAGTCAGCAGGGACATCTGGGCCCACATTCTATTTTCAGCTTGATCAAATACAACGCTATTCTTAGAGTCGATAACACCATCAGTTACCTCTTCGCCCCTATGGGCCGGGAGACAATGCATGAATAGGTAATCCGGATCAGCATAGGAAACTAGTTCTTCATTCACCTGAAAACCATTGAAAGATTCCAGTTTACCTTTCATTCCTTCCTCTCCCATCGACACAAAAACATCAGTATAGACTACCCCGGCCCCACTAACAGCTTCTATTGGATCATTGGTCGAAGTAATGCTGGATCCTCTGTCACTGGCAATGTTGACAGCTCTGGAAACTACGTCTGGATCTGGCTCAAAACCTGCTGGAGTTGCATATTTTATGTCTATTCCGAGAGATGCGCATGCCAGCATCAAATCGTGTAAAACGTTATTTCCATCGCCAACCCAAGATACATGCCCATTAACCGATTTTTCATTTTCTTTGATTGTCATTAGGTCTGCAGCAGCTTGACAGGGATGATGCATATCGGATAACGCATTGATTACTGGGACCGTAGCATGCTTAGCCAACTCTTCCACATCCGAATGTCCAAAGCATCTGTAAGTTATCCCGTCCATGAATCTTGAAAGAACTGCTGCAGTGTCTGCAATTGACTCACTTTTTCCTAATTGGATATCATTTGCAAGAAGGGTTAGGGGTTGGCCTCCAAGTTTGCTGACGCCAACTTCGAATGATACCCTGGTTCTAGTGGATGGCTTCTCGTAAATTGAGCCTATTGACATTCCATCCAATGGTTTGAAGCTGTCTGCAAAGCCGTCGTCATTCTTCATTCTTATTGCCCAGTCAATCAATTGGGACAATTCTCCCTCAAAGTCATCTATGGATAGAAGGTCTATCTTGTCTTCAGTTTCTTTCATGTTCAATATCTCCAGCAAAACCGTCACGAGTGTCAGCCATACCTCCGTAGACACTCTGTACGAATGTAAGTACATCAGCTAAACCATCCTCATTTTCGCTTGAAAGTGGAATTAGGCCTGGTTGAATGGAGGCATGCTGCATCATCCTGAGCTGTCCAATAGCGAATTCAGCTCTCTGGCTGCCGGATCCATGGGACATGGATTGATTCGAAGACTCCTCGTAAAGTGCCGCTTCCAACGCACCGAGATTATCTCCCCACTCTACTATTCTCTCCAACGTCTCAGGCTCTAATAGATCAGACTTGGATAGGAAGTTGGCAGTAGGTAGGCCTAGTCTAAAATGTACTATTGAAGAAAGAAGCATCTGTGATACGAAACCACTAGGAGTTTGAGAAAGCATTGGATCAAAAAGGAAGGCAAGGCAGGCCCTTCCCCTTCCTAAGACCTCAACCAGGTGGCTAGAAGCCTCTCTGAATGCAAACAATTCAACTTGCCCCGGGGTATCAATAATCATTATGTCTCCAGAAAGCCCATCTAAATCCTCATGGATATCAATGGCTCGAGATGCAACTAAATCAGCGGCTAATATCTGTGCACCATTGGGCCCCAAATCATACTCATCCATTACTTCCGATAAAGAAATCAAATCTCTAACGTCAAATTCAGGGTCATAATGAACCCTTTCGGCTCCCGGGTCAAGATTAATTGCCAAGGTTTCCACTTCTAGAAATCTTGACCACCTCTGAAACGAAGTTACAAGGGTGCTCTTTCCTGCACCTGCGGTCCCTACAACAAAAAGTACTGGCGGAGATGTGCCATCCATGTGCTTACGATACTGTTCAGACTAATAGTCTTCAAGGATTGATGTCCCATTCAAAGATTGTGACAAGCAACCGTTATACAGAGCCATGTTCTCTCTATGTTCAGACAGGTGGCGCCGACCATGACCGATCAACCCCCTCCCCCGCCTCCCGGCATCCACATCCCTCCGCCTCCCCCGCCTCCCGGATTCGGCCAGGAAGATGAAGATTCAATGGAAGATAAATCAGTATCCAAAGGGGAAATCCCGACACAAAATCCCCTCCCTCCTCCCGGAATCGATATTCCTCCCCCTCCTCCGCCTCCAGGGTTCGCCGAGCAGACCACGCCCCCTCCTCCCCCTCCTCCAGGGTTCGCCGAGCAGACCACGCCCCCTCCTCCACCGCCTCCCGGGTTCGCCGAGCAGACCACGCCCCCCCCTCCTCCGCCTCCAGGGTTCGCCGAGAAGCCCGAGGATCCACTACTTTCGGAAGATTCCGATGGCCAAAATACAGACCGAGAAAACCCCTTTGACGAGGGCTCCAGTGAGCTTGAATTTTCTTCCCAAGAAGAAGACGAAGTCGACATCTCAGATTCACTCTCTGCATTGGACATTCCCGTTGCTAACGAGGACGACTGGGAAGAATCTGACGATATCGAGGAAAGTCTGAATGCAATCTCTGGAGTTGATATGCAGGAAGTTTCCAATCAAATCTCAAGTCTTCGTCCCGCAACTGAGGTAGATTCAATCCCCGGGGATAAGCTGCATGCGACACTTAGCGAGGTTGAGCAGTGCTCTGTAAATCCCGATGGCTCTATTAGAAATCAATCAATTGAAGGCGAGTTGATACTCAGAAATTCTAGCCGAAAGGATAGAGCATGGGATATTGAGGTCTCTTTGAATGATTTTGAATCTACAGATATCGGTAGTAAAATGATAACTGTAAGGGAGTTAGAGGCTACAGAGGAAACAGTAGTCCCATACACTGCAAGTGGCCCTCGAATGATGGTCCTTAGCGAGAGGGTTGACACTAATTCGGAGAGAGGGCAAGAGGCTAGCCTGTCATTGGTGCACTCTGAAGACCCTCAAGAAATTAGCATCACAATAAGCGTTGAAAATGTCTCCACAGTAAATCTATCCAGTGTAGAGATTACCCGTTCATTCCCAAGTAATTTTGAGATTCCCGAGGGCCCTGAATACTCAGTTGAAGGATCAGATATTACTTGGTCCGTCGGAAGACTATCTGTCGGCCAGAGCCAGACTCTAGAATTACTCCCGTTAGTAACTACCCAAGGAGTGGGAAAAATTGCTGCAGGAAAGGTAACTGCTACATATTCTGCAGATCATACTGTCTCCCGGGTAGATTTTGAAAGTATTTCTGCACGTAGTAGGGCAGCACCCTTCGTAACGCCAACCGAAGACGACAGGCCAGGAATTTGGCATAGTAAGTTTGTATTTGAAAACAAGTCATCATTCGTAGTCACTCTGTCAGATATTACAGTCATCCTTGCAGGCAGGGATGAGCCAATCCTCGATTCTTCAGACTTACGAATCGTACTTCCTCCAGAGGGAAGCTGGGATTCAATGGTGAAGACGGTTAAGTCCGAGGATCAACCAAGGTTTACATTCCCAACACTGTCCTACTCCATCCTCCCCAGGGCCTCTTCAGAATCCAGAGGGGAGATATCAATTAAAGAACAAAATCTAACAGTACTTGATGCTGAGATATTGAAGAAGTTCGATCGTTCTAGGATAAGGACATATGTCAGCTCTGATATCGAGGCAACAATCACTGTGGAGAATAAAGGCTCAGCAGCAATCAATGTAATGAGGCTACTTGATGATATTCCCGGTATATTCGAACCTCCTTCTCCGGATTCAGTATCCATCGAAATCGGTAACTCAGAACTTAATGAAGAGCAGTATCGGGTTGAGGTAGTCAGTGGAATCCAATTAGAGGAGAAGATGGTATCTCCCGACGGGAAAGGCCACGCACTTAGGATTACAGTTGGGACATCCGCCCCATTGGGCCTCCAACCGGGCAAGAAATTGGTCATCAAGTATTCACTCAATGCGAAGGAGCCATCGAAGGACAATGGCACACTAGCTGCTCCTGCAAGAGCTGATTTTAGCTCAGAAAGGTTCGGGCCAGTAGCCACTAGAAACGTGAACAGGCCTCCGCAAATTACAGTAGTCCACAAACGTAGAAGCTTCACAACCGGTAAGGAGGTTTATCCAGCAGGAGGGCTAGGCCGTTATGAGATATTACTGGTTTTTCAGAATAATTCAGACAGCGCACTCGAAGACCTCGCTCTTCATGATGTAGTCCCGGGTACATTTTCACTGGATAATTCATCTGTAAAGTCTTCAATTTCAGGCGATATAGACTCTTCATACACCAAGGAGCCTGCTAGAGAGGGTACACACATTACATGGTCAGTAGGCAGGATTGAGGTAGGAGAAAGAATCACAGTGCAATATGAAATTCAAGGCGATCCAGAATCCGAGTACAAGGTTTCCGACGCCCAAGATTATCATGGAGCGACATTCGGTGAAGAAGTAGATGAAGAGCCAAACCTACCGGAGTGGGTAGATGTTGAAGCAGATCTTAACGACTCAGAAATTTCTCTTCCGGAGCCAGAGCCGGAGCCGGAGCCGGAGCCAGAGCCGGAGCCAGAGCCGGAGCCGGAGCCGGAGCCCGAGCCAGAGCCGGAGCCGGAGCCGGAGCCCGAGCCAGAGCCGGAGCCGGAGCCCGAGCCTGAGGCTAATCTTGAAGAGTCAGAAGATGAAAAACCCCCAAACTGTCCAATATGCGGTACTGAGTCATCAATCGGATCTTCCTCATGTGTAGTCTGCGGCTATTCATTTATATCATGAAATGACTAATTGTAACCGAAGTGTTGATTGTTGTCTTAGTATGCCGAAGCACATGGCCGAGGCTACGAACCCTGCCGATGCACAGATGCAGGCCCTATCAGCCATGATGGGCCCAATGCTGGTGATGATGGTAGTGATGCTCGCACTGATGCTTTTCCCGCCTCTCAGAATCGGGCTTTCATTCAGTGCAGGATCAATAATTGAGCCAGCTCTCCCCTTTCATAGCCAATACTTCGTTCCAACGGTTTTCGTCGTCGGCTCAAGCATAATGGTTGTGAATACGATAATCAGATCGTTCTTTGTTGACTCCATGAAGCAGGCTCACAATGCTCACAGAGGTAAGCAGATCGGAAAGCAGCTACGAGAGGCAAGGATGGAGAGGGATACCAGTAGGATTAACAAAATGCAAGAGCTCCAAATGGCACTCGGTCCCGAAAATATGGCTACTCAGGCTGAGATGTTCAGGCCGATGATGTTCACTATAGTATTCATCATTGCCATTTTCTCATGGATGTCGGCTTCTATAGAGGCTTTCAGGGTCTCATATGTCAGTCTGCCATGGGCGCCCACATGGAGCTTCTCTGAGAGAATATTCTGGATTATACCTGCATGGATTGCATCTTACATCACCATGAGTGCCCCTCTTGGAAGAATTATCGACAGGCACATCAAAATTATCAGATACAAGAGGCATCCATTGGTTTTGGCTGCAGAACCCATCCCAGAGCCGCTCCTTTACATGCTTGAAGATCCAAAGGACAAATCTAAGTCGTCTGCATCTAGGACTCGCCAGGCTCAGAGGAGGAGAGCCGGCCCTAGGAAGACGGGCATCAAAAATGAACATAAAGAGAGGGCCAAGGGCGGTAATACTCAAGTTGCCCCTCCGATGAAAGGAACAACTTGCCCCTCTTGTGATTCTGATATGATCATCAGGACATCACATGGAAAATTAAGGTGCGACGTTTGTAGGAACGAGTGGAGGTGATCTCCTGCTCAAGGTTACCGTGAGTGGCAAGCCTGGCAGTGGTACGTCCACACTAGTTGATCTACTCTCCACTGAGATGGAATGGGATTCTGTCAATGGGGGGGACATCTTCAGACAAGAAGCCAGAAGGATGAACCTCAGTGTTGAGGAATTCAGTAGACTATGTAGGGAAAATTTCGAAGTGGACAAGTCACTAGATGATATGCTGAAGGATCTTATCTCCTCAAATGAAGGACCTTCGATAGTTGAGAGTAGACTCAGTGGTTGGTGGGCATATTCTGCAGGAATTGATTGCTTGAGGGTATGGGTCGAGGTCTCAGATATTGAGAGGGCGAATAGAATAATGTCCAGGGAGGGTGGAGACTTTGAATCGGTTCACTTGGCAGCACTGCAAAGAAATTCAGATGACATGGCTCGTTACAGACAACTCTATGGCATTGATCTTGATGATATGTCGCCATACAACGTCATTATTGAGGCGGACAACTTAGCCCCCTCAGAAGTTTTGGAAATCGTAATGGACAAACTGAGGGATAATTGATGATCGATTTAATCACATTACAAGACTCTGTCACTACTGATTCCAAAAGTGGCAGTGACCCATATTCGAGAAGCATAGATGAGCTAATGGGCTCTGGAGTCATACTCGTCAATAAACCAAGGGGGCCGACTAGCCACCAACTAGCTGCATGGGCTAGAAATCTATTGGGAATCAAGAAGCTAGGGCATGGTGGAACATTGGACCCATTTGCAACTGGGGTCCTAACTCTTCTGTGCGGAAGGGCAACTAGGCTAACTGATATTGTCCTATCGGGGGATAAGAGATATGTCGGCGTAATGAGATTCTCCGGTGAGGTGGACGAGAATAGGATCAGAGATGCCCTATCTTCCTTGGTTGGCAGGTCATACAACGTTCCCCCCAAAGAATCTGCAGTAAAAGTAAGGGTCAGGAGTCGTATTTTCAGCAGCATCGACCTGTTGGACATAGATTCTTCCTCCAGAATCGTTGTAGTCGAGGTATTCTGCGAAGCGGGGACCTATATTCGTACTCTCGCTAGAGATCTAGGACTGATGGTTGGCTCTAAGTGCGAATTGATCGAATTACATAGGACTCAGGCAGGATCATTCGATTCCTCGATGGCTTGTACGATGCAGCAATTGACAGATGCACTTCACATATACAGAGAGCATGGGGATGATAGAGGTATCAGAAGACTGATTTGCCCCATTGAGAGGCTACTCTCACATCTGCCAAAGCTAGTAGTGAAAGATGGTGCCGCCGCTGCAGTTTCCCATGGGGCATCACTGGCTAGGCCCGGAGTGGTGAAGGCATCACCCGGAATCAAGACAGGATCTTTGGTTTTGATAGAGAGCCTGAAAGGGGAGGCCGTGGCAGTAGCAGAATTAGGTGTAGACACTGATGTACTATCGGAAATAAGTTCGGGAGAGGTCGCCAAACCAAAGTCAGTCCTGATGAGCCCGGGAACGTATCCTCAAAGCTGGACCAAATCGTCCTAAACGATCTCATGCTCTTCATAGACCCACTCATCTGTTTCCAGTCTAATAATCAGTTTCATCATACCATTTCCTCCATAGTGGGGAGAATCATTCCGATTCATGGCATCTATAACCATTGCCCGGGAATCTATGATTATCAGCCATTGGTGTAGTCTGAAATTCTACTTCCGATTCTTGTTGTACGGCTTCTTCACCCTTCCTGGTCCAATCTGAAGGCCAGCGAGGCATATCATCATCAAACCTATGGAGATGGCCAGAATAATATTGCTTCTGTCATTGCTGCTGTTTTCAGATGACGATACATTATTCGATCCAACGGTGACCTCAAGTTCCATCACATTATTTCCTTCATCGGTCTCCAATATCGAACCAGAGCTATCCACTTCAATCCTAACCATCTGAATCCCAGGGCCTTGGAAAACCGCATCGCACCGTACTTCCTCTAACTCTCCCGGGGGCACATTGGGAATTGTCGAGGTTCCAATTAGTGCTTCATCGAGGTAGCACCTTACTTCGACACCTCCTGCATCCCCCATCCCCTCGTTTCGAATATAACTCACAATTCTCCCTATTTCTCCGTCCTTTAACCCACTTTCACCGGCATCTGAATCGGATATAGATACAGTTTCAACAACAAGGTCCGGCTTTGAGGTAACCACAATATCGATAATTTGGGAAGACTGGCTATTTCCATCATTTACGACTATCTCCACTGAATGTACCCCGGTTTCCACAGGGCTCATTCTCAGAATTCCATCGTAATATGTCGCCCATGAACGACTGGTTGAAATTGTTGGATTTTCAGTATCTGGATCTATTATTTCGATCTCAAGCTCTGCAACCTCCCCGATTTCAACATATACCGCCATGGGCAGTCCTTCGATCCTAGGGGGATCCTCAATCTCTGTGACATCGACTTTGAATGAATCTACCCACTCGTTGCCTCGCTGGTCCCTCACAACTACAGTAATCGTTGACTCACCAAAAGACTCGGGCATTGGCTGTATTACTAGGGAACTACCTTCGCCATACGCATCAACCACTTCTTCAACCGAGCTGGTGGCATCTACGATTAGGTCAGTTGGGCTTGTTAGGTCGTCCGTACATGTCACACTTAGCGGTATTAGGACACTGCCCCCGTCCTCCACCAAATCAATATCATTCAGCGGAATACATTCGGGATCTCTGTCCCACTCAATGATGTAGCCTCCTGAGATACTTGCACTATTTATGTGTACAACTACAGTTTCAGAAGAACCGTTCGATGCCCACTGGAACCTAGATGCTATTCCAAACTCCTCTGAATCGGACTCACTTGGCAAGGCATGACCGATCGGTACCGAGAATTCAAAATCACCAAGGTTGATTGGCACGCTATTGATCAAATAACTACCCAATGCGAACTTAATCCAACTTCCCGTCTGCGAAAGTCCTGCAATATCTCCACTGATAGTTCCACTGACTACCAACTGTGGATCATTGACGTCAACCCTAGCCAGACTAATGCAACCATCAAAAACTGTCACTCTTATCGAATTTGCAACGTCTCTCTCAGACAATAGATCCCCATTCTCATATGTTTGCCAATTTTCCATTGAAGCATGTCCCTGTGGCATTGCTTCAACTGTAAAATTGCCTTCTCCAAATATGTGGATCCTGCCCAACTCTTGATTGTATGGCGCTTCAACTGTAAAGTCCCATGTCCCCGGAGCTTCAGCCGCGGGAGTCAGTCCACAGGTTTCTGCGATTAGGCCGTCGACAAACCCATCATATGGTCCGAAGTCTAGCACTGGCATTCCAAATCCGTTTAGTTGGTGAGTGGCTTTGACATTCTCAAAGGAATACCAAGGCTGAAGGTACTTCGCTTTGATGCCAACTGCATCTACCCTGACCTCTGAGTCATCACTACCGCCTCCTTGGGAAACGTAGTCTATTGTTACATAAGCCCCTTGGATAAGGTCCCAAGTCCATTGTGCTTGATCATCCAATGGGACTACTAACGGATTACTCATCTTGTATACTCCAGAAATAGTTCTAGTGTACGTTTTTACCAGTTTTTCACTACCGGTGCCTCCAAGAATAATTCTCACACTATCGGAATAGAGTACGTCAGGTATTTCAAAATGAATAACTAGGGACACATTAGCCAGAATCAATGAATCCATCGCATTGAAGTCAAAGCCTTCCAATGTTATATTGGGTCCTCTGGACCATGTGTAGAATCCGTCAGGATTGCCGGTACTGTAGTTTGATGAAGTTGGACTGAAACTGGACCATGAAGTGATTTCACCAAAGTTCTCCGGTCTATCGTGGGTGAATGATAATTCGTCATCGGCTACCATCCCCATGGAATACTGAGCAGAATTCTGACTGAATCCAGATGTTGAAGAAATAGTCCACAAGGTGCTGTCTTCGAAAGAACCAGCTTCTAGAGTCTCATTTTCCTTAACAGAAACAACTGCATCCGCACTGACAATCAGTCCAATTTGCGTAGAAATGAGCATTATTGAGATGATAGCCATGCACCCTCTAAGCCCGTTCATATCTATGCCACGAGATACATAGTGCTTCAACCCGTTGGTTCTCTGAACAATACCTGCCTAACTGTTGATAAATAGGAATACACCCGACTAATCACATACGGCTGTGATAGTGTAGCGGTTAGCACGGTGGGTTGTGGTCCCGCCGGCCCGGGTTCAAGTCCCGGTCACGGCCCCATTTCTGATTAGCTGCCTAGCTTGTCTTCAGGGATGTCATGGCCCATTTTATCTACCTTAATTGAGAGGTAGTCCCTGTTCTCGTCAACGACTCCTTCGATTAACGGCATTCTTTCAGAAACATTGGTGCCATTTGAGACAAGCTGTCCAACCTTGTCCGGATTATTGGTGAGCAAGCATACAGTATGGATTCCAACAGCCCTGATAATCTCGGATGCAATGCTGTAGTCTCTGGCATCGACGGGGTGTCCAAGTAGTAAATTAGCTTCTACGGTATCAGCACCCTTGTCTTGAAGATTGTATGCTTGAATCTTAGCATGTAGGCCGATTCCCCTGCCCTCTTGTCTTAGATACACAATACAACCCCATCCAACTTCTTGTATTTGTCTAATTGCCGAATTTAGCTGGGGCCCACAATCACACCTCAGACTTCCAAAAACATCCCCTGTAAGACATTCGGAGTGGACTCTTACTAGGACGGGGCTAGGCCCTCCCATTTCTCCAAGAGTGAGCGCCACATGATCTAGGCCACTGATGGTATCGTGAAAAACACGAATTCTAAAATCACCATTTTCAGTTGGAAGTTTGGCATCAGCTGGAACCTCCTCCCTCTCCGTTATTCTAAATCCATTTGAAGACACTAGAGGGCCTCCGAAGATTTTGAATTTCTAATCAAGAAAGTAAACTCGCCTGAGTTTTCTTCAACGGATAAAACAGTTGCACCCATTCTTTCGCATAGGAGTGGTATGTCCCTTAGTGTTTCATGGTCATCGCATACTACTTCGATAGTCTCGCCCTTCGAGATCCTAGAAAGAGCGATCCTGGTCTCATTTATTGGAACCGGACAGAAGAATCCCAACAAATTCAAAATCCTAGGCTCTGAACTCACCTGATCCACACTACCTCCAAAGAGACAGCCCGTTTCAATCCGACGCTCAAGCACCCTCTATCTCCGGATTCAAAGAATGGCCATCGAATTTTCTTCCTTTAATCACATCAATCACATATGCAACTTTCTCGACATGGATTTCAACAACTGTTTTTTCAGAGTCTTGATCCACCTCTCCAATCGCAATCTCAGGTATTCTAGCCTCGGAAACAATCCAATCCACAATTTCTCTACGGGTTTTACCTGAATCAGTCATATCCATTTTTACCCTGACCATTCCGAATGGGTCTGAGACCTCATCCCAATCATCTCTTTTTGGAACGAAATCCCTATCTCTTCCTTCAGGAAGTGCGGGTGGATCAATGAAAGGTATGGTCAGGCCCCATGTAGAGCATATTTTGTCTATGAGCTGGACCTCTTTGCCAGAAACGAAGCTCCAAGACTCTCCCTTTCTGCCCATCCTCCCAGTTCTTCCTATTCTGTGAACATACACCTCGGTGTCATCCGGTAAGTCATAGTTTATGACGTGCGTAATTCCATCAACATCCAATCCTCTAGCCGCAACATCTGTCGCTACAACAATTCTTTCAGAGCCGTCTCTGAACGAGTTGAGGACCTTCTCCCTTTTCCCCTGTGCCATGTCGCCATGTAACCCAACTGCCTTGAAACGAAACTTTCCTAGCCTTTCGACGATTAGATCGACCATTCTCTTTGTATTTGAGAAAATTAGAATTTGGGAACCTTCGTTAGAATTCCCTAAGATTCTCCCCAAGGCCCAGAGTTTGTTCGCTCTACCTATCCTAACTGCGTATTGATCGATTTCTGGAACTTCCACTTCCAAATCCTCGCTCATTACATGTACCGGATCAGTCAAAAATTCCTCAGCTGCATCCAAAACCTCTTGCGGGAAAGTAGCACTAAACAACAGAGTCTGCTTCCTGTTTACAGTCTTCTCGAAGATCCAAAGAACATCTGGGAAGAATCCCATGTCAAGCATCCTATCGGCCTCATCTAAGCAGAAAAGGGAGATAGTTTCGAGATTCAAATGGCCTCTTTTAGACATGTCAATGACCCTTCCAGGTGTCCCCACAACGATATCAGAACCCTCCTGAAGCTTCTTAGCCTGCTTTTCTATGTCGGTGCCTCCGTAGACTGTCTGTATGGAAAGTCCCTTATTTCCCTGAAGAACTGATAATTCTTCTGATACCTGTACAGCAAGCTCTCTCGTGGGACATAGTACGATGGCCTGAATGCTACCCGTAGGAGAGCATTTCTCCAACAATGGGATTCCGAATGCCGCTGTTTTTCCAGATCCGGTTCTGGCCTGGCCAACGATATCCCTACCCTTTCTGGCATGGGGAATGGACTCAATCTGAATTTCCGTCGGTTCCTTCCAGCCCCTTTCTCTTATTGCATTGGATATGGAGTCCTCTAGGCCCCAACTATCAAAACCTGAACTAGACTCATTCATGTAAACGCCTCAGAATCAGAAGTTCTCCGATTCCTTGATCTCGGCCTGGAGCTCTCCCATCCAGTACTTCTTGCAGTTCTCCTTAGTAAGGAACTGGTCCTTGCTGGAGAAATTATGATTGTAGTGATTATCTTGAACTGATGTGAACTGAGCAGGCTTCCTCTTGTGGAACTTCTGCAGGACGTGCTGCCTCATGTATTGCCTGAATTTGAGTGCCTTGGCGCGGTTGTATCCCTTGGGAGTCATTCCTTCCCATAGACGCTCAAATCTCTCGGCCTTTTCATCGACATGCTCACTCATACGCCACCCTCGCTTTCCGGCCGACTTAACTCGTGTTTATGATGTTCACCCTTCTTCCCGTCCTTCATAACCTTCATGTCGAAGTCACTTTCTTCTTCTTCTTGGACATGTTCCAAAGGGGCCAGGAAGCTATTCTTCTGATCTTCATTTCCTTCCATTTCCAAGTCAGTTGATAGGGACATGAGTCTTTTTCTTAGATCAGGACGAGTTTCTTGACGCAAAAGCTCCTTGGCCGTTTCCCTCAATTCGGTCCCACTTAGAATTATGGACAGAAGTCCTATACAGGTCTTCCTCAATTCGTAATCCCGATCTCTGGCCCCATCGACAACCATTCTGGAGACTCTTGGACTTTCCATGTTTAACTTCTTAAGAGCGCCAATTGCCGACTTCCTAACAATAGAGTCGTCATCAGACATGGCCACTTCAACAAGAATGGCAGCGATTCGTGGCTCTACGCCAGCCAATGAAGCCAAAGTCCTCGACGCCCGCCTCCTTACTTCCGCATCTTCATCTTCCAAGCACCAGCCAATCAGATCCCATCCCTCAGCTCCAGCTTTCGTGGTCAGAACTCTGAGGATTGATGCGCCCCTTCTCCTCAAGTCTACATCATCCTCTCGAATAAGCTCGTCAATATGCAGGCAACCAGTTTCAGCCCACCTTTCCGAAGTCGATTTCAGAGCAGAAAATGCGTTTTCCCTGTGTTTCAAGTCCTCATGACGAAGCTCCCTCCTGAGTAATTGTTCACATCCAGATGGAAAGACAGGGGCCATTTTCTTGAGAGAACTCATGGCTTCTCTCCGAACATCAATGGACTCATCCATTAGTCTGTCAGAGAGGCACATGATCAACCCCTCATGCTTCCTCAGGGAAAACGAGGGCATACTTTCCAGAGCGACAGCCCTAATCGAAGTTGAATCATCATCCAAACATTCCAGAAGTATCCCATGAGCGGACTCAACATCACTTTCCAAGACTCTGTTCAGTGCCCTGATGCCATCATTTCTCCTAGCAAATCCACCTCCAGCACTACGTGGGAGGTCTATGGCCCCAATATCTCCAGAAGCCAATCCGATTATTTCGGATCTCGGAATTGACTCCCAGATGCCGCTTTCAGGTAACAATGCTCGAATATCAGAGTCTTTCTTCGCACGAGACTTCCTGAGAGGCTTGCCCGTCCTAGGGTCTCTGGCGATATATTCTCTTGCCATAGCTCTCAGCCCCCGCACACCATGGTCATTATTCAAGTGAGTGACATAAAGTGTGCATGAAAAGCCATATCCGTCAATCACTTATCTGGGATTACATGGAGGATGGGGCTGAGGAGATAGAGAGACTCATACACGCAACATTCACCAATTCTTTGACTCAGGGACTCTCTGAACAGGAACTAGCGAGAATGTGGGCATTGGATTTGCATTGGATTAGTCCCGACTCAGCATCCGAAATAATAGAATCACTTTGTCAAACTGGCTGGTTGATCAGGTCCGAGGGGCTCATTACTCCTGATCCAAGAATAGGCAGCTCCCCTCCTCCATTGGGGTGGACCCCAATGGTTAGGAGACTGATGAATCCACCTAGCTTCACACCAAATCATACCCAGATTGATACTTCAAGAAGTAAAACCAAGATCAACGAGCCAAAGATTGAATTATCCAGCAGTCAGGATTATCCTCCTGACTGGGCCGAAGCTAGCATTAAGCCAATTATATCATGGATTTCCAAAGAATCGGGCCTGACTCAGAAAGAAGTCGTAAGACGAGCTCAAAGGAAAAGAAGGGCATTGGGGCCGGTCACTCTGTGGCTCTCTCTGTCCTTGGTGGCCAGAGAACAAGGGTTAGATATGGACAAGATAATCGAACTCATCGGAGAGCCTAATTAGCCCCATTAGATGTTCTTACTTCAGCAGCCAGGAGGACTGGCAGAACAATTAGCGATAGAATAAGTGAGAATGCAACAGCGATCGAGCTAACTATTCCGAAGTCGCTGATTACAGGTATGGGGGATAACATCAGTACCAAGAATCCACAAATCGTTGTACCTGCAGACATCAAGAGGGCAGTCCCAGTAGTGGCATACATCTCTCTCATTGACTCCCATACTCCCATCCCAGATCCTCTATTTTTCTCAAATCTCCTCCAAACGTGAATGGAATAGTCAATCCCAAGACCTATGGTTAGAGCAGTGATCATTATAGTCAAAACATTCCAATTTATTCCGAGCATGGCCATTGAACCAACTACCCAAGCGCCTGCTAGTCCAACAGGCAGTATGACCACTAATGATTGACCCAGCCTCCTTGTTAGAAGGAATAGGACGAATATGGACACTAGGAGACTGACTCCTGTGGACTCCACTTGAGACACTATCAATCCAGAGAGAATCCCATCAATCATTACAACGTCCCCAGCAGCGTAGGCCCTACAATCAACTAATCCATCACTATTCTCGATCAGCGAGGCCTGTTGCTTGAATACCTCTGAGACTCTCGCAGAGTCTTCGCTAGTTTTGGCAATCACGTCCACACTCATCTTCAGGTACAATATCCCAGTATTGTCGTCAGTCAGTGCAACATGGCCAGATATCCTCTCTGACCAAGTTTCTCCTCTCAATGGGTCTCCGACAGACTGATTAGAAAATAGTGACGCTACAGCAGACGTCAAGTCGCCCTCAGTAAAACCATCGGAAATACCAAGCTCCCCATCGTATATCTCTAGGTGGTACAGGTCTCCAAAGGACTCGTCCCCATCAACAGCATCCCTCAGTATGGGATAGAGTCCGTCATAAGACGGCCTATCGGAAGATGTGCTAGTGGGGTTCACAACCTCCGGGATGCCTGATATCCTCGTATCCAGGAAATCTAGGGCCCTGAGGAGGTCAGATTCGCCCGATATCCTATCTTCCCCAACCGACGGCTCCAAAATAATGTCTACAGATTTCCATGCAGCGGCATCGTAAGAATCGTAGATATCTTGCCGTACTTCCATGACTTCCATCTCATCTTCGGATAAGAAATCAGTCAGCTCAAAGCTCGTATCCAATTCCATAACGGCTATTGAAACCGATCCAGTGGTTACCGCAGCTACCGCTAACATGACCCATACAGCATTTTTTCTCTGGAACTCTGTCGTAATCGAGGCCAGTCTATCGAATTGAAGTCCTGCAGAGGTTCCATTCCCTATTCCCCTCTCAGCTACTACATGAACCGCTCCTACGGTTATGGTACTTGCAAGAAATGCCGAAACGACTCCAAGAGCAAGAGTTGCCCCGAATGTTCTCAGTGGCGGGAGGGGGGAGAATGAATTAGACAGAAATGCAAACACAGTCGTCACTACGGCAAGCATCAATGCAACTCTTATTGAGTCAAATGACATCACCCAGGCCTCAGCTGCAGATGCAGATGATGAACGAGCCTTCTCATAACCCCTCTGAAGGTGTATAGAATAGTCAATGCCGAGTCCCAAAACCACCGGGGCAACAGCTACCTCAAGAATTGAGAATTTCATTCCCAGAAGCGTAATGGTGCCATATGTCCAAATTAGTGCAGCTGAAAGGCTCAGTAGTGGCGCCGCCACCATTATGGCGGATCGAAAGGCCAACGCCAATACGGCCACCACGACTGCAATCGATATGACGAACAACCAAATCATTTCATCTAGAGTTTTGTCATTGATATCTCTACTTATCAGATCATCAGAGATTACCCCATAATCCAGACCCTCGCTCCCACTGTCCCTTAGAAATAACCTAATTTCCTGTGCCACCTCTTCTCTCTCGCTTCTATCAAGGCCCCCGTCCAATTCGATTACCCAAAGAGTACTAGACGCGGTAGGAGTGGGGTCGCCGCTTCCATCCTCTAGCCACTCGCAAACTTGTTCGAACTCAAAATCGGTATGCAGCATCGCAGAGGCGGCAAAAGTCGAAGTTGCGAGAACTCGTTCATCGGCCGATGCTTCAATACAGTCCTCATCCTCTTCCAGAATGGAATTAAAAATCTCTGCCCAGTTAGGGAAATCGGAAATTCTACGAGATTCTTCATCTCTCTCGTCTATGGAGCGTTGAATCGCGTCTGCTGCGTTGATGTGAGATGAGATGCTGCCCGTGGGCACTGCTGAATTTATTGACTCCATATCATCGAGTAAATCAGAAAGACGAGGTATGTCTAGTATATTCCCACTAGGGCTAGATGACACATGAATATACACTCTATGCCCCGTAGGAGTAATCTTGCTGTCGACTCTCTCCATAGCTTCCTCTGACTCGCTATCTGGGGAAAAGGACTCAAGGTCAGTAGTGAATGCCGGCAGAGGGACTATCACGCTCATCATCAGCGCAGTCAGTAGAATGCTGATAATTAGAGAGGGGAGGGCCATGGCTTCGAAAGTAGAAGCTAATCTAGCCCTCGCATCTTGTTGCCCCATTAGTAAGGGCCAAACCGGTTCTCCGTTTAACTTAGGCTTACTGCAGGCCCCTTAGGGGCTGCAAACATAGGAAAGCCCTCAAAAGGGGGTCACGGTTCGGCTTGATGTCCATGTCGATAAAAGTACTGATGAACGATGGCCGTGAACTTCGACTGAGGATCACAGGAGAGACTCACACTACTCTCCAGTTGTTCCGTTCAAGACTCAATGAGAGTCCGAATGTCGAATATGCAAATTTCTTTCAGAAGCATCCAGATCTAGATGAGCCAGAACTTTACGTCAGAGCTGTAAAGGGCAAGAAGGCGGAGAAGGTTTTCAGAGATCTCTGCTCTGGAATCTCCAAAGAGTTCTCAGGCCTCAAGCTCTGAGGATGGTGATTGTATTACCTCCGAAGGTCTCGAGGAATCCTTGGGCCTTGTAGGATGGGCCTTTCAAGACGAAGGAGTTGGCGGTCTACTAAAGGTCAGAGTAGAGGATTTCAGAGTAGAAGAGGTATCTAGGGTCCCAGCCTTAGACCCCAAAGGACGATTCACTGTAGTAAGGGCCACTCTCACTAACTGGGAGACAAATAGATTCCTGAACAGACTTTCCAAAGAGTGCGGAATTAGCAGAAATAGAATATTCGCCTCGGGATTGAAGGATAAGCGAGCCGTCACCACGCAGATTTTAGTCATAGACGCCAACAGTAAGAAAGTCGAGACCGTCGAAATTCCTGATTGCGAATTGGAAGTTTTGGGCAGGACGCATCAGAAAGTTGGAATGAGTGATCATGATGGAAATAGGTTCACTATCACTCTCAGGGGATGTTGCTATGCTGACGGCAGTCCGATGGATGGCAAGGAAGCTCTACTAAGAGTAAATAGGATTAGGGAAGGCCTCAAAGATTCTCTGGGTGCGGATGTCTTCCCAAATTGGATAGGGCCTCAGAGATTTGGTGCCAACCGCCCAGTTACACCACTAGTCGGAATGGCTGTCGTAGAGGACGATTATGAATCCGCAGTAGATATCTACCTGGGCATGGAAGGCGATAAGCCCAGAGAGGAGACTTCCAATTTCAGACAATTGTGGAGGGAGACTAAAGACGCCTCAGCATGCTTGGAAGTTATCCCCGGGCACTTGGGATACGAAAGAGAGATGCTCAGGCATCTGGAAAATAAACCCGATGATTGGCTGGGGTCCTTCAAGACTCTTCCAAACTCGTTACAACTTTTGATGATTCATTCCTTGCAATCGCTGGCATTCAATCACACACTTTCGAATAGAATTTCAGATGGGATCAGTTTGGTTGAGCCTGAAATTGGGGATATAGTTGCTCCCACTAAGGCAAACGGCAGAATCGATGTCTCAAAGATGGCATTAGTTAGCCAAAATAATTTGGAGAGATGCAGGAGAAACTGCAGACTCGGTAGACTATCCGTGACAGGCCCTCTCCCTGGTGGCGAACTATCAGTCGCTGAGGGAAAACCTGGGGATGCTGAATCCAAGGCCATGGGTGCCACGGGTTTGGAATCAGTAAACTGGAGGATCAAGAGGATACCAAGACTTTCCACAAGTGGAACTAGGAGGGCTTTGTCTGTCCCTTTCACAGATTTCACAGTAGAGGAAGCAACAGATATTCCTGAGTCCTCAGAGAGGTCTATGAGGTGGAATGAATCTCCAGCAGAGGGTGATAGGTGGAATCCCGATGGGGCATCACTAAGGCTGAGCTTCACGCTTCCGCCTGGGACCTATGCAACAGTTTTGATGAGGGAGTTTATGAGGTCCCCTCTCGATCATTATTGATCAGAGTCTACCCATCTCTAGAGTCTCAATCTGACCAACTAGCGGATCGGTTTCCCTGACTCTTGCCTCAAACTCATCGACAGTCCCTTCGCCATCCTCCAGGACCGCCTGAACCTCTATGAACATCATCCCGAAAGCGAGAGGCTTAATTTCGAAGGTCTGAACCTCTTCCAACTCACCTATTTTAGAAGCGATTCCGTCATAATCCGGACTTCCATCCTCTGGCTGATCCATAGTTACCTTGTACTTTACAACTACATGCCCCATACTAGTGCCTCCTCAAGGTCCTTGGAACCCACATTCCGTGCAAACATATGGCACGCCCTGAAGCCTGCATCGCCTGCTCCTTCCAATCGCGTGACCGCATTCCGGGCAAGGGAAAGAAGTGCTTCTAGCATCAACTAGGGGCATTCCCGATGCCGTACATGTGCTTGTTCGTGCTGTCATTCCATTCCCTCGACGAGGCGCCGAGCCACACCCCCCTTTTAGCGTTGACCGATGGGCAGTGGCCTCCAATCCAATGAATTGAAATGATGGCCCCCCTGCCCAGATTGGGGTGAATAAGTGACTGAAGAGGAGTTATCATTGACAGGAGAGCAGAATGATCTATCATCATTCGTTTCGGATGAAGGCGGAATTTGGAGCCTGAGACAGGTCGAGAAGATCAGGGGCTGGAACAACATTGAGTATGGCGCGGGATTGTCTGGGAAGAACACCCCTTCAACTGGGTTGTCTATGAACAGGGCGTACATCCCCCCAGGGGGCGTGGCGAAAGCACATATCCACGTAGACTTCGACGTAATGATTTACCTTCTGAGGGGTAGCGTGAGGCACGAGTATGGCCCCGGATGCAGGAAATCGGTCGTTCATAGCGCAGGAGATATGTTCTACATCGAGCCCGGGCTACCCCATGAGGTGTTCAATGTCTCGGAAACCGAATGGGTCCATGCAATTGTCTCTCGATCAGATGCGTCGGAATGGCAGAATATAGCTCCCTATGACAGGGATTCCGAGTAACTAGGCGTTCGGAATCGACATTACGGGACCAGGATTGTACCAGTGGTACCTCAATTCACCGCCAGTCGATCCATCATTTCCAACAAAGAAAACTTTCTCTCCCAAGGCAAATAGGTTCCTAGGATCCGAACTTTGTGACCCGGCCCGGGTGTCTACGGCCAGTGTGACTCCCTCTCCGGGAGTGAATGAGATTAGCTCTTTACCTGAGCCATCGTACAAATCATCGACGAAGTAAAGCCTGTCTCCGACTCGTGTCAGACTCAAGGCAGAGGAGCCATCAGTCAACATGGGAACGTGTACCATAACAGTGCCAGAATCAGAACCATCACTCCTCCAGACCTCGGTCCCCTGTGTCCCAACTCCCGGGGGGCTACTGTAGGCGATGAAGTACAACTCGCCGCCAAACTCTACCATATTACTAACTCCTCCATCGGAAGGCCCTGCGACGATGTCCTTGACCAAAGAGGTTCCAGAATACGTCCCATCGCTCTTCCATAGCTCCATACCGGATATTCCATCATCAGCCGTGAAGAAGAGAGTATTCCCAATTGAAATCTTTTGTCCCGGCCAACTACTACTCCCATTGGCAGCTATATTGCTCACAATCACCGTTCCTGCGTTCGTTCCATCGCTCTTCCATAGCTCCATGCCGGATATTCCATCATCAGCCGTGAAGAACAATTCTCCACCCATCGACTCGAATAAGGATGGAGAACTATCGGCACTGCCATAACTGATATCTTTAACCAACTGGACCCCTCCCGCGGGAGAGCTAGTGTTAATCACAAAAAGCTCTCTACCGACGTCTGTCAAGACCGCCCCCATGTCAGCATTGGCACTGAAATAGATGTTATTTCCAGATCTTGTGAACTCACTTGGCTGACTGCCTTCTAAGTCAGCAGTAATACTTCCTCCATTAGGCATAGTTAGATCCGTATTCCCGTAAAAAAGATCCACTAGCTGGAAAGTTCCAGACTCGGTGCCATCAGATATGTGTGGCTCCTCGCCAGAGCAGACAATGTTTTCGTAGGAACATCTGAAAGCTGAAAAGTAGGCCGTATCAAATCCAACTTCCGATGCTGGTATCACTGAAATAGAATTAACTCCAGAATATGTGAATTCTGGATAATTAGCAAATAATTGTGGTTCGCAATCGAAGGTCTCAGAGATCCTGAGAGTTCCAGAACTACTCCCATCACTAACGTACAACTCTCTGATTTCATCGTTTCCAACCGCGGCAGAAAAGAATATCTTCTCATCACCCGCTACTATCTCCCCAAAGTCAGTACCCGGATTCTCATCTACTATTGAACCTCCGACGATTGTCTGCCTTGTCGGATTGAGATCAATAACCATGTAAGTTCCACCAAGTGTTCCATCCGTTCTCCACAGCTCTTCTCCATGCACTCCGTCGTCAGCAACGAAATACAAATTCCCTCCCATTGTGACCATAGAATGTGGGTTTGAAGACTGGGAACCTAGGTAGATATCTTTCACTAATCCACTGTTTCCCGGGCACTCTCCTACTATCGAGATAATCTCGGAACCAGCCAAGTTCTCGTCAGATGAGATATCATACCCCAGCTTAATCCTATAGCCTGGGTTAGATTCCGGACATTCCGATGTAGCGTGATACAGTTGGCTCATCATCGAACCAATTACATGTTCTGCTTCACTGATGGACGCCAGAAGATTGACTATCTCTGATTCCATAGACGAGATGTTTTCCAACGCTGCATCCCTCTCAATCTCTAGTACAGCTATAGCTGCAGTGATGTTGCCAATTTCATCCTCCAGTGAAGAAATGGTAGTTGAGTTATCCTCTATTGCCTGTTGAAGATCCCTGCTAAGATTCTCAGAAATTTCTGTTAGATTGGAAATCATCAGGGAATTATTAGCTAGCTCTGATAGCATCTGTTCCAAGGACTCATTCGCCAAGTCTAGGGAAGCTTCCAAATCCGCTATAATCGATGTGTATGAAGAGAGCTCATTGTTCAGTGTGTTTATATCCTCGGTCAAAACTTGATTTTCAGCTGTGAGGTTTCCAATTTCATTTTGGAGCTCGAGGATTTCGGTTTCGTCAGGTCCTCCATCTTCCCCGCCAAGGCATCCCGAAGACAGCGACAAAAAAAGAATTAGGACGAGTACAACTGCGGACTTTCTCATGTGTGCCCGAAGCAGTTAGTGATTAGATGCTTTCTCCTTATCTGCTACTCTTCCTCTCTTCTAGAAAGCCTGCGCAGGCCCACTAAGGGGGTTATCCCTTCATCAACGTCTTCAACTTGGGTGACTATCCCGAGATCTGAGAGATGGTCTGAGACCTGTTGCATAGCCGTTCTGCCTGATGCTCTCTTCCTAGGCCTGGGTAGCTTATTCCTACAAATCAGATATGTCTCAGAAGATGAGTTTCTCGAAGCCGTAGGGGCGAACCTCTGAACATTAGAGAATCGGTCCTTTGCAGCTTCTACTAGTCCTTCTATTCCGGTCCCCTGGAAAGTCTTGGTGACGAATGTACCTCCTGCCCTGAGTACATTAGTTGCAACGTCCAGAACTGTAGTTGAGAGCTCGAGAGAGATTGCCTGATCAGTATCGTATCTTCCAGTGAGTCGAGGAGAGATATCACTAATCACAACGTTAAGCTCCTCGTCCTCCAGCAAACTTCGTACTTGCATCAATGTCGACTCCTCAGTGGCATCTCCAATGATTAGTTTGGCCCCCTCTACTGGAGAGGTAGCCAATAGATCGACGCCGATAACTAGTCCGCCTTCTCCAACTTCCTCTACTGCAACCTGGGTCCAACCTCCGGGATGGCAACCAATGTCCAATACGGAATCGCCCTTCCTCATTACTGAGAATCTGTCTTGAATCTGTTTGAGTTTGTACGCAGATCTAGCCCTATACCCCTTTGAACGGGCTTCCCTCCTCCAAGGGTCGCGACGATTCTCTTGGTACCACCGCTTGCTCATACACGTTCCGGAATGGGTTGAGTTATCAAGTCAGGGTCGTATAATGCGTCTTAGAGCCCTATCTCAGCAATCAGGGCACGAGCGGTATGTCGGATTGCGTCTTCAGAGGCCATATCTGGGTTGAAGCCTGTGGAAAGGAGTCTACTAACCTCCAAGGATGTCTTCGGAACATCGCCTGCCCAGCCCCTATCTCCTCCAGTGTATTCTATTGAAACATCTTCCAGACCGCTTTCTTCGACGACTATCTCCGCTATCCTCCTAACCGAGCAAGTATCCCCAGTTCCCAGGTTGTACAAACTGACATTGCTATCACAATGGCCTATCAGGTGCATCATTGCACGTACACAGTCCTCCGCAGACATGTATGATTTCTCCTGCATTCCATTTCCTAATACCTCAAGTCTACTGGGGTTATCCTTTAGTTTGTGAATGAAATCGAAGATTACTCCATGGGTCCCTCGGGGCCCTACAATGTTGGCGAACCTGTGTATCCATGCATTGGCACCGAATGTACCCGCCCATGCTGTAATCAATGCCTCGGAGCCAAGTTTCGATGCACCATATAGGGAAATTGGCATTACTGGCCCGTATGTCTCAGGAGTAGGCATCTGATTAGCTTCCCCATAAATTGCCGATGAGGATGAGAATGAGATTTTGGTGACTCCCTCGCTCCTCATTGACTCGAGGACATTGTAAGTCGCAAGTGTGCCTTGCTTGAGGTCAGTATCAGTAACTTCAGTCCCAAGCCTTATGTCAGGATTAGCAGCCAAATGATGCACCATTTCGATACCCGACATCGCGGACTTAATCACGTCTAAATCGAGTAGATCACCTCGAAAAACCTCGACCATCTCTGTTCCATCGTGATGAGATAGAAATTCCTCTCTGCCGCTGGAAAAATTGTCAAAAACTCTTACTTTGATTCCCTTGGAAACTAGAGCGTCTACTAAGTGAGAGCCGATGAATCCGGCTCCTCCCGTGACTAGGTGCATGGCACTTGGAGGATGGAAACAAACTTGAGTTCATCGGAAGTAAGCTCAGGACCACATTCCCGTGTCCCTCTTCTGTCTGAGGAAGTATGAACAAGCGACCATTCCAATCAGGGCTATGTGGATCACTGTGCAATAAGGGCATATGTGAGGGGCTCCATCGACCATTGTCAGCTCCACTAGAACTAACCATAGTACGAATGGCACTCCTGCAAGGCTGACATAGAATAGCAGGTCAACATATCCGGATGTCCATTTGGCATGCAAGTCCATCCTTATCGATAGGACGAAAAACCAAATTAATGCAAAGGAGACAATCCCGACTAGGCCCCAAGGAATTCCAAACAGGTTATTCCACTGGGGATCGCCAATTACAGATCCACATTGTACTAGTCCCTCTGTCGCACACATCGAGGACGACCCCATTATCATCGAGTTGTGTATGGCCCAAGTCCATCCGGACCCCATAATGCCGACTGCCGAGAAACCCATACTAGCATTTAGTATGCCCAAAGTACCTTCTTCTCCAGATGAGTTCTTGCCTTTGATCAGGAGATAGCTGGAGGCCAGAATGCCTACTATGAAGGCAATTAGGGGAGGGGTGATGGAACTCATTACTGACCACCTACCAGTCTCTGCAGGGCCTCTGGGAGATCCTCTCCGTCCCCTCCTTCTCCCTGATGCTTATTCTTATTCCAAGCAACAGTTCCATCTGGTTCTAAGATTGCTGTGAAGGGTGTTCCAGAAAGTCCCCAGCTCTCCAATATGGAATTTGTGCCATCGTCTATGTAAGGCCAGTCATGGGGAGTCCCAGGTCGATCTATGCAGTCATCTCTGTCACTGTTGCAGCCGAAATAAGATGTCTTATCCCTGAACGCCTCAACTTCGTCTCTGTTACTATCATGATTTGGAATGTTCAGTTGTGCTGCAATTGTTACGAAATTCACCTTATCCCCCCATTGCGAGTGAAGCTGACTCATCTCTTCGCCCTCTATCCAACAATATGGGCAGTCCGTGTCTATGAACTGAATTAGGAACCAATTACTATCGGAGGATCCATTCCAGTCCCAATCGTAGTTGTCTGAAAGCCTGTATTCGCTCCAACCAAACCCGCTGTAAGCTTCCGATACGAAGTCAGGGGCTTGATTCCCCTCATCGGGACCCACTTGTGGAATGGGGGCCAGGATCACAGAAATAGCTACAACTAGACTCATTATGCCCGCAGTTGCAAGCATTGCTACCGTCCTAACATCCTCATCTTTGCCCTTAGGTAACGCCTTCGCCCTACGTCTCGCCATCGTACTCCCGAGGGACTAGTCATCTTAGAGTCTGATGGTATCCGATTTGGCTCCAATTATGTCTAAATGGGTTTGCGGACCAATCATCACATCACTGAGTCATCAATGAATACTCAATTTTACTGGCATTTTCGCAATCTGTGAATCCATTAGATGCGAACGCTCATTTGGGGCCTGTTACCGCCGCTTGTTGTGGGCGATGAGACAGGTGTAGACAGATTCTCTCTGTCGACCAATGAATCAGTCGATGACGAAGAGGAGTTTTGGCAGACCTTCTTCGAGAGAATTCAACCCATCAGAGAAGGAGTTAACTCCGCTAGAAAGGTATTTTCTGAGGGACCAGTAGGCAACGCATTAGACACCGCCGGACAACTAATGGATGATGCCGCAGATATTGCACACTCGTCGTACAGGAGGTTGAACGAATTAGCATACGCTACAATTCTGAGGAGCCCGGGAATCTTTGTCGCTTTCCTCCTATTAGTTACCTCTGTGGTGGGGCAGTTCGCCACGGACTTCCAACAACAGATTAATGGCGATGTTGAAGTATATCTCCCCGATGGAGCAGACTCATCTGACCTACTTGCAGAAGTTAGAGAGCAGTGGTCGACCGATGTAGTCATAATTTACTTCCAAACAGGTAATGCCAAAGCCTCAATTTCAGAACGTACTGACGAGAATATAACCTCCGTTGACGTTCTTTCACAGATGTCTTGGATTGAGGGTGACGATACCTCTGGAGAAGGGACATTTGATCGAGGCTTGGACTGGGATAAGGGCGACCGAGGTACAAACGACGGAGTTGTCTGGGTTCTATCTCCGTCCCAGATTATCAAAGAAGCCAACTCTTCTTCATGGAGATTTAACTGCGCGATGGAGAAATATGGCCTACCAGTAAGTGATGGTCAGAACTGCGCAATCGCAGGACTCAATCCATACTATGGCTACGAGATTCCCGACGAACAGCAGAGGGTAGACCAGCTCGTGGAGAATGCCGGATCCCTGATGGAGTCCATGGTCAGAGATACTAATGGTGACGGCACATGGGATACAGGCGTCATAATAATGGGCATTTCGTTTGACATGGAGGTCACCGACATCCCTCCACGGGACGACCCTAAATTCGGCCAAGTCAAGGATCACAAGGCGTTCCTAGCGTTTGCCGAGGCCTACATCCATGGACTCGGGACGGATGGAGAAATCCGCGAAGGGTGCGACGATGATGGCAGCGGGGTCTGTGATGAGATAGAGGAAAACTGCAATCTGTGTTACACGACTTACGAATTGACATCAACAATGGATATCGAGAGACTTGACGATATCCCCCCTAGAAGGGCCGTTACAGTAACAGGACTAACTCCAGTTTTGCATGATGTCTCTGATGCCATATACCTGGAACTGGTCGAGACCATGCTTCCTGCCAGCTTGGCATTAGTGGCCCTTGCAATGCTTATCCTCCACAGGAATGCCAAGGTCATAATCATCTGTGGGACCCCAATAGCAATGAGCTTGGCCATAACCTTCGGGACCACAGTTATTCTGGATATCATGCTGACGCCTATGATTATCTCTGCAGGCCCAATATTGGTCGGCCTGGGTGTTGACTATGCACTTCACCTAACAAATCGGATTGAGGAAAATAGGCAGCAGCTTATTGAGGACCACTTGGAAAAGACATGGCAGTTGAATAGGGACGGATTTGACGCCGAACCGATTGACCCCTGGGATCCACTGATCAGCCTCACTGCTACTGTCAGGGCAGCTATGACCACAGGTCATGCTATTTTCCTCTCAGCTTTGACAACAATAATCGGTTTCAGCGTACTCACTTGGGACAGCCTAGTCCCAATCCAACCCATGAGGACAGTTGGAACAACACTCTTACTCGGAATTTCTGTCACATTCTTGCTATCGATGGTTATGGTACCTGCCTTGATTCAGCTACTAAGATACAGGAAATCCACTGGAAATCTTGACATGTCAACTAACCAAACGATCTATGTCTCACTCGCTCTTGGGGCCATTGCTGCATTCGCTTTGTCGTACTCTGGGACGATGTCGACCGCAAACTCCCTGATCATAGCCTCCATGCTTTCCCTTACTATCGCTCTTGGAATACTCGATGTGGTCTGGGAGTCAATCGGAAAGATTCCGGTCAAGTTCACCATAGTGGTCATGCTAGTGGCCATCGTCACCACTGCCGGAGGTGTGATGATTCTCGAGGAAGAACTCGGTAAGGATATCACAGGCTCATCCGATGAGGTCCCTCCTGGATTGGAATCTTATGAGGCACTGAGGGAGTACAGCTATGAGTTCGGAGGGGGACAAACAAATTTGTTCATAATTGACGCTACAGAGAGGGGTTCTCTTAATGGCACGGCTCCGATAAGGGATATTCCCGTACTCGACTCAATTGATGCAATGCAAATCAAGGTCGATAATGTGGAATTCACCGATACAACAAGCATAGTGGATATCCTGAAAGCAATCCATGTGCAAGACGATGTTACCGGACAGCAGGCATTTGATAGGTCGCTTTGGGACATATTACACTCATCCTGCTGGGACGACCCCTTGCAGCTAGAGTGCATAACAAGCGGCGATCTCGCCTTCACAACATTATCATCCAAGGAAGACATGGTGAATGTTGTCTTCGACACACTGAGTCCAGAAATCAGGTCTATGTTGATGAATGCTGAACAGGAGAACGGCGAGACGAAGACCCTGGTATACGCATGGCAGCCCTACATCAACATTCAAGATGCAACGGGACTTAGAGACACCATTGATGGCTTCCTTTCAGAAGGCGGTTGCGAAGACGCCACTAACTGTAGGTCCACCACACTTGCAGATGAGGGCGTTACTAACTCCAAGCTCACTGGTGGCCTTCCGATTTCGATTGATATTAACTCAGGGATCCACAAGGCACAGAACGAGACTACTGTTTGGACAATGATAATCCTGCTTTTCGCAATGGCGGTTTTGTTCAGATCGCCGAGACTAGCAGTATTTACTATGACCGCAGTGGCTGTCGTAGTGCTATGGCAGCCCCTTTTGATGAGGGGGGGCTCAGTGAATGTCAACGTATTTACTGCGATGATTGGAACGATAGTTTTCGGAATTGGGGTCGACGACTCAATTCATATTATCGATAGGATAAGGGATGAAGGTGAGACTCCTGCAGGCATAGTCAGGTCTGTGGTTACTACTGGACGTACGATTTTCGAGACTACTGCTACGACATGTGCAGGTCTGGCTGCTGGTCTATTCGTGGCTATCCCCGGATTGCAAAATTTCTTCCTCTTGATGATGGCATTAATAGCACTCGCTCTACTCACTAGCGCCATTCTTCTCCCAACAGTAATTGTAGTTTACAATGAGCTAAAATCCAGGATAACTCTCAATGGGGCATGGCTTGATTATGACGATGGTGGGACAATTTCTGACACATCCGTCCTCGAAGCAATTGTGGATCCCTCTGACGCAGTCTAGACTGATAATATTGATGAGGGTGCAGGGAATAAGCCCCTTTCTGTTCACCTTTCGGCTGGTCGCATTCAACTATGCATCCTACCCGGCCCTGTTGATGCACTACGGGCCTGCTTGGACTTGCTCCAGCGGGGTTGCTCGTTCCAGCCACCATCGGGAAACCTCCTCCTCACGGATTCATCGTACTCCCGGGGCAGTTCGTTTCTGTTGCAGAGCCGGCCCTCCCGGACCCTCGACTTGCGTCGAGCCACTCGCATCATGGAGAGGGGACTTTCCTCAGTGTCGTACACTGTCAGCGACCCTCCTGCTCCCTCAAATGGTCCGCCACGTCAATGGCCAAGAACCCAACGGTCACAAGAATCTGCAAAAATATCTTGGAAATAATCATCTACGTCACCGTCAACACAGCCCCATGTCCAGTGTCGAGACACTAAAGAGAGAGGCAGGCATTGCGGCATGTAGATTTGTCAGAGATGGTATGAAATTGGGTCTCGGAACTGGATCAACTGTAAGGTACACCATCCTGGAGATTGGAAGAATGATGGCTGAAGACGGACTCGATATCATAGGCGTTCCCACTAGTGAGTCCACAAGGGAACTCGCCGAATCACTCAATATCCCTCTGATGAAAATCTCTGAAGTAGACTCCCTCGACCTAACAATAGACGGTGCCGATGAGTTCGATAGAGAATTTTCACTGATCAAAGGGGGAGGGGGGGCACTGACAAGGGAGAAGATAGTCGCCAAACTTTCAAAATCGATGATTGTTGTGGCCGATGAGAGTAAGAAAGTCGAGGTTCTGGGTGAATTTAAATTGCCTATTGAAGTCAACCCAATGCATTCAGATAGGGTAATACAAGAAATCTCAGATTTTTGCCCTGGTCAGGTTTCCGTGAGGGCTTCAAATGGCAATGATGACGATAATTTTGAACCCTACATGACAGATAATGATGGTTATATCATCGACTGTAAATTTGGTCCAAGTATCAGAAATCCGCTGGAACTGGAGAAAATTATCTCTGAAATCAAAGGTGTGGTAGAAGTCGGCCTTTTCGTTGGAATATGCGATGCGGTAATCATGGCTTCCTCATCAGGGACTGAGATTATGGTCAATCCCGAAGGAAGGCTAAGCTGATTGTCATCCGAGGCCATTAAATTGGGATAGCGATTCGGAAGGTCGGGTCTGTAGCTTAGTCAGGTAGAGCACCCGGCTCTTAACCGGGCGGTCGCGGGTTCGAACCCCGTCAGACCCGCCACCAGTGAAGTGCAGCGGCAGCGAGGCAACCATATACCACGTGCCCCTCAGAGAGTCGTGGCCAAGCAATACTGGATTGGAGACGTCCTCGACGGCTCTCATGACGATGAGGTTGTAGAGCTGTGCGGATGGGTACATAGGACCAGGGGCTCCAACAAAATCCGCTTCTTGGTCTTGAGGGACTCAACGGGAACCTTGCAGTGCGTAATCAAAAGGGACGCCGTTGATGACGAATGCTTCAATGTCCTCGGAGACGCCCTTATCGAGTCTAGTATCAGGGTCACTGGTAAGGTGATGAAAACTGATAGAGAGCACGGCTACGAACTCCTAGTAAGCTCAGGAATAGTTGTCGGGGCAGTGAATCCGGACAGTCCATTCCCAATTACAGAATCGGCCATGGCAGAGGCCGATGGAGGCGAGACTGAATTCCTTCTCGATAACAGACATCTGTACTTGAGAACAGGAAGAATGACGAAGATGCTGAAAATCAGATCTACTGTCTTCGGGGCAGTTCATTCCTACTTCAGAGACCGCGACTTCATCGAATATCAGGCACCAAATTTCGTTGCAGGGGCCGTTGAAGGGGGTAGTACCCTCTTTGAAGTACCCTACTTCGGAAAGAAGGCATATCTTACTCAATCATGGCAATTATATGCCGAGGCAGCAATGCCAGCTTTAGAGAGGCTGTACACAATAGCCCCATCTTTCAGAGCTGAAAAAAGCAGGACTAGACGTCACCTAACAGAGTTCTGGCATGCTGAGATGGAAATTGCATGGGGCGGAAATGAGGAAGTGATGAAGCACGGCGAGGCACTTGTCAGAAGCATCGCCCAGTCCCTGGTTGAAGAAAGGGAAGAAGAATTATCCGAACTCGGAAGAGAAATCTCACTAATTCAGAATTATGCTGATTCTAAATTCCCTAGGATGAGATACGACGAGGCGGTGGATTCCCTTCAATCCATGGGGGTCGAGATAGAATGGGGGCAAGATTTGGACTACAGTAAGGAGAAAATCCTAACTCAAGATTTTGAAGTCCCGCACTTCCTGACTCATTATCCAAGAATCGCTAAACCATTCTATCACAGGCCAGACCCTGAAGACCCAAAGTATGTCCTGTGTCATGACCTATTGGCGCCCGAGGGCTATGGGGAGATCATCGGAGGAGGCGAAAGGACCTGGTCTGAAAAGGAGATACTAGAGAGAATTGACGAAGAGGGAACGCCAAGAGACCCGTATGAATTCTACATAGACATCAGGAGGTACGGGGGAGTTCCCCATGGAGGCTTCGGAATGGGAGTAGACAGGGTGTGTGCATGGTTGTCTGGAGCGGATCACATCAGAGAGACCATTCCATTCCCTAGGGATAGTCGACGAGTCACGCCGTAGGCGTGTCACCCGAATCACTCTTACGCCCATGCCATCTGGCAGGTGCATGGAAGAGGGCTGGAGGGCACTAGACATTGCTAACCCAACTGACGAACACTCGATGCTCAGAGAGATGGTGCGTAGCTTCGTTTCCGACGAGGTTGAGCCACAGGCACTTGAATTCAATAGAGATGAAAAATTCAATGTGGAACTATTCAGATCACTAGGCGAATCCGGGCTTCTGGGGATTTCAGTCCCCGCAGAGTTCGGAGGAGGTGGAATGGACGCTACCGCAGTAGCGATAATCAATGAGGAACTTTCATACTCAGATCCAGCGTTCTGCTTGGCATATCTTGCCCATGATCAACTCATGGTGAACAATCTAGCGCAGAATGGTAATGCGGATCAGAAATCTAGAATCCTTCCCAAAGTGTGCAGTGGCGAGTGGATAGGATGCATGGCAATGAGCGAGCCAGATCACGGCACAGATGTCCTGGGCATGGAGACTTCAGCAGTACAGAGGGATGATGGAAACTGGGTAATCAATGGGAGAAAGATGTGGATAACTAATGGATCTGTCAATGATGAAGGAGGCACTGCAGACATAGTTTGGCTATATGCTAGAACAGGAACCGATGAGAAGGGGAGGGCAGAAATCACTACTTTCCTCGTAGAGAAGGGCACTGATGGATTTTCGGTCGGCCAGAAAATATTCGACAAGCTTGGAATGAGGGCTAGCAATACCGCAGAGCTAGTTTTCGAGGATTGCGTTGTCCCCCCGGAAAACGTAGTCGGATCGCCCGGTGAGTCTATGGTACACATGATGAGGAATCTAGAGCTGGAACGTCTCGGCCTTGCAGCAATGGCTCTTGGCATTTCTAGAAGGTGTCTTTCGGTCATGAATAGCTACGCTAGCGAGAGACAAGCCTTTGGCAGAGATATTCGAGATTTCGGGCAGATCCAGAGGCACATCGCAGAATCATGGGCGGAGTATAGGGCAATGAGAGCCTATGTCTATGATACTGCAAGGCAAATAGACTTAGCCGAGTCAGGCAATAGGCTAGACTCAGATGGCGTCAAACTATTTTCTACGACGATCGCTAAGAATATCGCGGACAGGGCCATACAGGTCTTGGGAGGGTACGGGTATGTTGGCGAGTACGTCGTTGAGCGTCTGTGGAGGGATGCCAAGCTATTGGAGATTGGTGGAGGCACCCTAGAGGGGCATCAGAAGAACATCACTAGAGATCTAAAAACTGACCATGAAGCCATTGAAAGATAGTGGTAGTCCCGCCCGGATTCGAACCAGGGTCCCCAGGACCAAAACCTGAGATGATGGACCACTACACTACGGGACTCCGTACTTGTGGCACATGGTATATGATTTGGACTTGACGGGCGAGAGTGCACCGGGCAGGAGGCCGGCAGAATGAAAGAACCATCTTCGCACGTCGTGATATGGCTCGACGTCTAGCAGTCGCCCTTGTCCTCCTTATGGTGCTGCAGACAACCTCAGCATCAATGGGATTCGAGGCTAGCTCGGAAACTGCCGATGAGGTCATCGAGCAAGAGAAGAAAGATGAACATTCAAACCCTTACGAGGATGAAATTATTCCATGGGTCGATCCCTCGCTGGTTGAAAGTACCAATGGTAAAACCTACCAGTCAAGAGTCACTGTGATCACCAGATCACTGCAGAATCTCGAGTTCTGGCAGTTGGAAAATGGGGCTCTGGAGGAACAGGCCCCTCCCTCTCCCGGCGAGGCATTGGTCCAGCAAGAGACCACTGATGGCGTGATTGATCATAGGACATTCTGGGTCTCTTCGGACCTAGTACACAAGATTCCAGGGGTCGAAGGAGTGATCGCGGTCATCGATGCGCAGAAATCGCCTCAGCCTTACTCGATCGAGCCATTGGGAGAGTCCCCGGTGATGGAACCGAATACGGTCAAGACCGGTGAAATCCACGGTGCAACAGAGGCTTGGCAGAGTGGTTACTCCGGAGAAGGCCTAATTGTTGCTGTAGCCGATACTGGCGTAGATTTCGCTCATCCGGACTTGAATGGTACACAGGCAAGGGTCACATTCCATGATTCCCCATACAAGGGTTGGCCCCTCATGCTGGATCACAACAGCATGTACAACTGGATGGTCCATGGGGAGGCATACCCTGCTAGGTCTACATGGTATGCAGACACTTCAACGATTGACGCAGACAACAATTCCGACGGATTGCTAGATATCTCCGGGTTTAATGTGTCAGGAATAAACATGTCACTTTCAGGGGAGTATCACTTGGGCGAGCATCCAGACTCAACCCTAAGGTCGAGGCAAGGTGGAGATGTTCCAATTCTAGTAGTTGACGACATGGAATCAGGAAAATACCTGACTGTTTATGCAGATCTAGATAGAGACGGGGACTTCGGTGATGAGGTGCCCATGCGTCCGGGAGAGGAGACCTCAGGTTTGGATACTAATGGGGATGGACTGTGGGATGTCTCAGGAGGGCTAGTTTACTGGGTCTCGGACGGAATTTTAGGAGTCCCCTATGGGAATACATATGCAGCTAGGCATGGTTATTCAGACAGAATCGCAGGGCCTGGGAACCTCACACTATTCATGCTTGAATCCGGCAACCATGGGACACTCTGCGCTAGCGCTATATCGGCACAAGGAGTTGTTAGCGATGGTAAAGTTCTGGGAATGGCTCCCAATGCCACAATTTCGGCTATAGGAAATCATTACTCCGGAGGACACTCTCTTGATGCATGGAGATTCATTGCCGAAGGCTACGACGGCCATATCGATACCCCCGATCAACCGCATATCGGCTCTTTCTCATTTGGCTATTCCTCAGTGGACGAAGCAGGCGCTGATCACTATTCACTTTATCTCGACTGGCTGACTAGATTCTACAACAATAACACCTCTTACGCTGTAGCTATCGGGAATGGTGGGCATGGTTTCGGAACCACCAAGTCTCCCGGGGCATCAAATGGCGTTTTCTCTGTCGGTGCCTTTAGCAGTAGATCAAGCGGAACCTGGGGGCAAATAGCACCCTGGTCAAACAGAGGGCCGAACGCCCTAGGAAGAATGGATCCGGATGTGGTGGCAGTAGGGTGGTCCGCAACTGGGGATATCCCCCTTAACACCAGAGATGATGCAAACTCGGCGTGGAGGACTTGGGGCGGGACTAGTCTGGCCACTCCTGTCGTGGCGGGCCTAATGTCACTAGTAGCAGAGGCTTGGATAGAAAATCTCGGAGATTACCCCGATTCTCAAGAGTTTAGAGATCTCGTGATGTCGACTTCAGATGACAGAGGATATGAGCCATTCACACAAGGAGGTGGTTGGTTCAACGCTTCAACAGCGATTAGGACTCTGGAGGGCAACAATGGAAGTTGGTGGGCTACTCCATCTCATTGGAACAGTGGGACATTTCAGGGCCAACATAGGGTGGCAAACCTGAATCTACTGAGGCCGGGAGAGACTCAAATTACAGATATTGAATTTACCAATGCAGGGCAATCTGAAATCAGTCTGAGTTTAGATGCGACGTCATTCTCCCCTATCTCCCATGATATCAGAATCTGGAATAGCACAGGAAATGGCTCCGAGGACGGCGAAAACTCCACTTGGGACGGTCACCAAAGTAGTAGGCCAGATCTTCTAATCCCAATTCATCTAGAGGCAGACCCAAGCTTGCAATTGAGTCCAGATACTAGACAATTCAGGGCGAGAGCGACAATAGAATACTCTCACTTTGACAACAATCAGGATAGAAGCTCCGAAGAGAGGGTCTTCTTGGAGATCATGAAATGGGAAGATGAAGACGAGGATGGAGTTTATGTCCTGGATATTGACAATGATTCAATGGTGGACTCGGAAGATTGGACTGAGGAGAGCGAGTTGAAAGAAGTAACTTACTGGAGGTCTGATGGCCCGAACGCCGAGGTTCGTATGGGAAATCCACTGGAAGACTCAGGCGATGGACTTATGCTGGCTGTTTGGAACTACAACGGCCAACTCTCAGACAATCCAGTTAGAATTGAGATAGACTGGACTTCTTTCGGAACGGACCCAGATGAGTGGATTTCGGTCCCTTCAGAGGTAATTCTACAGCCGAACCAGATCACTTCTGTACCAATGGTAATTTCCGTCCCCCTCGACTCCAAACCAGGCCTGCACCAACACGGCCTACAGATACAATCCACTGAGTTGTCTGGAGATGGCTCTCCAATCGAATCCGACTCCAACAGGAGCTGGACCTTGCCAGTTGTAACTAATGTCCCATGGATAGGTCCATTCTCACTGAATGCAAGCCCCCTTGATGGAAATCTATCCAACCAGACATTGTATACAGAAGAGTGGATTTCTGGGGCCACTAGATGGGATTGGAGGGCTGAAAGTGGAGATTGGAGATTTCTATCGATAGAATGGCCGGAAGAATGGGCCACAGGCGGTACAGCAATTGTGGATGTGGACTGGGAAGACAACCCGTACACCGATATTGATGTCATGTGGCTATCAGAAACAACCCATGGATACGCCTCAGAAGACTCAACGCCCTATGGCAACTCAACATTCTACATCGAAGAGAGGTCTGTGAACAACTATGCAGGCTCGGGGTCACACAACTGGGGGACCTTCACGGGAACCTCACGTGAGGTTTTCACGGTTCCAGTCACTCCAGGGGTTCATCAGCTAGCTTTGCACACGGCACTACACGGGGTGAATTCGAGCGACATCCCACTGAATATCTCCGTCGGGTACATAGCCGCTGAGAAGTCAGGTTTCGAGAAGGTGGTCTCTGATTGGGATCAAGGAAGTGGGGTTGAGGCGGTACATCTCGTCTCCACAGTGCCCCTTTCAGTCGAACAGGTCGCGTCGTATGGGTGGTCCCAACCCATATTCCTGCCCAATGAGACTGCTATGGATGACGGAAGTAACAAAATGTCCGCTTCATGGTGGAGGAACCTCACTCTGAACAACTCAAAGTCCCTGTCAATTGAAATCGACGTAGCATCCGAGGAATCGTTGTCTGACGACTCGGATATCGATCTTTACCTATTCAGGGATGATGATGGGGATGGCGATTTCAGCAGCGGTGAGGAAATCGCGAAATCGACCTCATCAGATTCTTCAGAGAAAGTAGAACTATCGGATCTCCCAGATGGCCTATACGGGATAGCCGTTCTCGGATACGATGTCCCAGGCGGGACCATGAATTTCCAAATCACCATCGAGGAGTTCGGAGGTGATGACCTTAGAGTCACTAATCAGTTCTCCCTGACAAAGCTCGAGATCGACTCAATTTGGCCAAATGGATCCACGGCACTAGCTAGCGAAGACCCCAGAGCTGCCGTTCAGGTAAGCCTGGACTTCGACAGACCAGAATCAGCTGGAGTATGGAATGGATATGTTGAAATCGAGTTGAGTGGATCTATAAAATTCCAAATACCGTACGTTTACGAATTACTCGAGCTTCCTCCGGAGGTGAGCTTCACAAGGCCCGAAAACATGTCTTACCACAACACCACTGTCCCGATAGAAATCCATGCAATAGATACGGGCATTGGATTCAAGCTAGATCAGGTACTTTGGCTGCCTAGAGACAACCTGACTGTCATACCTGACGCCAACTCTGTACATGTTTTGGACACTCAAGGTAACTACCATAATCTGACAACACTATGGAATCATGGAAACCACTCCGCAATACCGGAAAACATCACACTCAGGGAGATATGGATCAACTCTTCACTTCCACAAATTGAACAATGGCATGATTACATCGTCACCATAACAGACCACTCTGGCTATTCTTCACAGGCCTTCCTATCATTGTCATATGATAGCACTGCGCCAGACGTAACGATAAGCCAGATTCCAGAAATTACCGCCAATCAGGTCATGACGTACAGGATATGGACTGAGCCGGGGGCTGTCTTTACCCACTCGGGTAATTTAGTGGAGCTAGATGGTGAGGGCTCAGCAGAGCACTCATTCATCCTCCAGGCTGCCGAGATTGGATTCAATGAATCGACCGGACTCCCTTACTACTTTGTTGAAGGCACTAGCATCTTCGAGGTCAAAGTATCAGATGCCGCGGGAAACTCGGTTTCCAGGGACTTCCAAGTTATTTTCGACCCAGAACCACCAAACGATGTCGAGTTCGAATCTCTCTACGATCAACAACTAAACTCATACTCGCCAGATGATTTGCACACTCCGATCAACATTACCAGTGGCAATCTAGCGCTGAGCCTGCCCTCAGACACCATGCTGTGGTGCCTCTCTATCAACTCCTTGGTTGGCGATTATTCCACGACTGAGTGCGAGTCAATGAACACGAGACCTGAGGCATTCAACTCATCAACCGGCCATCCCGAACCGGATGAGGAAGGGGGGGCTCAGGAGCAATACATGGCCTCACTCCCATTAGGAACTCTTGGGCTTCCCGACGGGGAATACGAGATTCTCCTCGATCTCGTTGACTGGGCAAACAACAGCGCATCGAAATCATGGCCAATTTTCATCGATAAAACGGCCCCATCCATTCAGTGGAATCTCAGTATGTCGAACCAACAAACCCTTTTCGAGCATCGACAGAACCTATCATGGACCTCTTCCGAGCCAGTGACATTCGAATTCAGCTTGAATGGGAATGTACTCACAAATGGCATCTCTTCCTCAGGTGGGCATTCTTTCGAGGTACCATCAACTGGGGTCCATGAGATGTGCCTCTATGCAGTTGACATGACTCTGAATAGGAACAACAGCAACTACGCTGTAGAATGCAGAACCATGACTCTGGATGACTCGATATATGACACTCTCATACTGGCAAACTGGAATGGGGGCGTTGTTTCCGCATTAGAGGTAGTCGTGACCGTACAACTTGGACCCGGACAGGAGATTACATTGGTCCGAGAGCCATCCCAAGAAACCATCCTCATATCTCCTGACTCGAACTTGGAAACAATAACACTCCCTTTGAATGAAGGCGATAATAGATTCACGCTTCTCGTTGGTTCATTAGACAATAATGACACTTACCAACTGTCAGTTGTAAGAGACACCATGCCCCCGGATATCTCTATCGAAGAGAAGACAAACCGTACATCTACTCTCTCCAAGGTCAGGGTAATAGAAGGAGTATGCGAAAGTGGCACTAGTACACTGGTATGGAGCGATGTCGACTCACAATCACTGGTATGTCCCGCATATGGCAAGTTCTCTATAGAGCTGGAGATCCTAAATGCCCCCGGTGTTCATGAAATAAACGTTATTTCGACCGATCTCGCGAACAATGAAGCTAGCGCCAAAATCACTGTATCGATGCAGCAGTGGCCGGAGTGGGCCATCGACGATGCCAAGAACATGGGTCCAATGCTCATTTGGTTCTCGATCGCAGGAATCGCCATCTCGGCCTCAACTCTAATGGCTGTGAGGGGACTATTCAGAAGGCAGAAAAGCCATGACTCCCCTGATTATGCCACAGAAATTGAAACAATAATGAGAGAAATAGGCCTTGATGACTAGTTCAGTTTGGGATGTAGCCTCAGTCAACTATAATCACCAGCACCCTCTCAGCATCTCATGGAAATAAGTAGTCTAGCGGTTCTAGGTGCGGGTCAGATGGGTGCAGGAATAGCACAGGTCGCAGCATGCTCTGGAATCCCAGTCGTAATGATCGATATCAAGCAAGAGTACTTGGACAGGGGCTTTTCGGGTATGGAAAAATCCCTTTCCAAGCTGGTTTCTAAGGGAAGGATGACTCAAGAAGAAGCACAATCCGCGATTAATCTGGTCTCTACGTCAATTTCCCGCGACTCTGCTTCAGACGCCGATCTAGTTATTGAGGCCATTCCTGAAGTGTTGGATCTGAAGATATCCGCCTTCAAAGACCTAGATGATATTTGTAAAGAAACAGCGATACTCGCCACTAATACCTCTAGCATATCTATCAATGAGATTGCGGCCGTCACCAGACGCCCAGATAGGGTAATCGGGATGCACTTCATGAACCCCGTCCCCATAATGAAATTGGTCGAGATCATTAATGGTCGTGAAACGCTTCCCGAGGTCACTGATGCTATTTTCGCTCTATCGGAGAGAATGGGGAAGACGCCCCTGCAATGCAACGACTCCCCGGGGTTCATCAGTAATCGGATTCTTTGCCCCATGTTGAATGAGGCAATTCTCGCCCTCCAAGAGGGAGTAGCCGAACCGGAGGCCATCGATGGGATAATGAAACTAGGAATGAACCATCCAATAGGGCCCCTCGCGTTAGCTGACCTAATCGGACTTGATACGGTCCTGCACATAATGAATGTACTCAAGGACGGACTTGGGGATGAAAAATACGCTCCAGCAGAACTTCTAGTTTCCATGGTTTCCGATGGGAAGCTAGGCCGGAAGTCGGGACAGGGTTTCTACAGCTATTGAATGAACATCATAGCATTCATCTCACCTACGATTTAAGTCACCCGGCCCCTACGGGCCGACATGAACTACACGAGGAAAACACCATCATCGACCTCCAGACAGATATCAGCTTCGCTAATATGCTCTATTTTCCTGATTTCTCTGTTATCCGCTTCAGTACATGCGAATGACGCCGGTTCTGGGACCGATGCCGGATCAAACACAGGCAGCGCCTTGTACCTGCCCTCAAACAACTCCACTTACTACGGCAACCTCACACAGGGCAATGACACGGATGACTACTACGCGGTCAATATGTCATGGGGGACCGGAATCGCTGTGACCATAAGCATCCCAGCAAATGCAGATTTCGACCTAATTCTACTCTCATCAGGAGGCGCGCAGATCGACTCAAGCACCAACGGTACCGGGCAAACAGATGATGTATCGTCCAATGGGACCAACGTCGGTGGAACTACGGTTTACATCTGGGTGGACCAGTACCTTGGGTCAGGGCAGTACACAATGCAAGTACAGATCTTCTCTGCCGGCAACGGCTCAGGAGGAGTCGGAGACGACGCGGGCAGCGGACAAGACGCAGGAGGAGCAATGTCAAACGCACTACCTCTGACCCTCTCAAACAGCACCTCCAACACAACCAACTCCACATCATTCCAGGGCAACTTATCATCCTCGAACGATGACGACTGGTATTCCATGTACGTCCCAACTGGATACGGGGTATACGTAGAGATGTACCATGACGCCGGTAATGACTTCGATATTTGGCTGTATGACTCCAACGGGTCCCAGCTCGACGAAGGATTCACAGGAAACATCCCAGAAGCCGTTGGTAGCAATGGGACAAACATCGGGGCGTCAACGGTTTACCTGGAAATCAAGGATTGGCCCGTTTCTCCCTCGTATGGATCATACAACTTCACAGTAGACCTCTTCTCAATCGCAGGAAACCCAGCATATTCCCAAGATGACGCCTTATCGGGAGACGATGCTGGCGATGACCTAGGCAACGCCACGGGCCTACCGATTCCACAGACTTCCAACAGCACAAGGTCGTTCTCCGGCTGGAAATCAGCGAGCGATGATCCGCAAGACTGGTACTCTTTCACCGTTCCTACAGACTACGGAGTGGAAGTCAACATGACCTCTACAAACGTCACTGGGTACCTTGTAATATACTGGGAGTCGAACCTAAGCTTGATCGATGCGTCGACAAATAACAATGGGGCCGAGTATGTTACATCTGATGGTCCCGAAGTCAGCGGCCAGGATGTCCTGCTGAGGGCATGGGCAATCACCGGAGAAGGGTTCTACAACTTCACCGTGACTATTTTCTCTCTGGACACTGACAACGACGGCTGGCAAGATACTACAGAGATCCAATGCGGCACCGATCCCGAGGACTACAACTCAACTCCATCCGACTTCGACGGGGATGGAATCTGCGACACAATGGACCAAGACGACGACAACGACGGCACAGACGACGACGATGACGACTTCCCCCAAGACCCCAGTGAAACAACTGACACCGACAACGACGGGGTCGGTAACAACGCTGACGACGATGACGACGGCGATGGATGGGATGACTACGTAGAGGACGACTGCAATACTAATCCACTAGAATACAACAGCCAGCCAATCGACACAGACGCAGATGGCATTTGCAACGAGCTCGATGACGATGATGACGGGGATGGATACCTAGATTCCTCAGACGACTTCCCACTCGATGACTCAGAATGGCTAGACACCGACAATGACGGAACCGGAAACAACGAAGATACCAACGACGATGGCGACGGATTTTCCGATGCGGATGAGATTCTATGCGGCTCTGACCCATTGTCTTACGTATCCGTACCTGTGGACACCGACACTGACGGTGTGTGCGATGTCATGGACTCAGATGACGATGGAGACGGCTTCGCGGATGATGTCGATGAATTCCCCCTCAATCCTCAAGAATGGGTCGATACGGACTCCGATGGGCAGGGTGACAACTCCGACTTCGATGATGACAATGACGGAGTTTTAGACGAATTCGACGCGTTTGACACTGATCCGAGTGAGCAATATGATTACGATGGCGACGGTTTGGGCGATAATTACGACACAGACGATGATAACGATGGTTGGTCAGACTCAGATGAAATCACCTGCCAATCCGAGCCACAGGACTCAGCGAACACTCCCGATGACTGGGACTCAGATCAGGTCTGCGACGTAATGGACGACGACGACGATAGTGATGGCTACCCTGACACAGTCGACGCTTTCCAGTTCGATGTGAACGAGTGGGAGGACACAGATTCCGACGGGATTGGGAACAACGAAGACACGGATGACGACGGCGACTCATGGGGGGATGCAATAGAGCCCAACTGCGGCGCAGACCCTCTCGACGTTACATCAACGCCCGTTGACTCAGACTCTGATGGAACATGTGACTATCTGGATACAGATGATGACAATGACGGGACCATGGATGCGGACGATGACTTCCCGGACAACCCGGATGAGCAGACCGACACGGACGGAGACGGGCTCGGAAACAATGAGGACAATGACGACGATGGTGATGGTTGGACGGACTCGGCCGAGTCCCTGTGCGACACTTCCCCACTTTCAGATACATCCGTGCCTATGGACACCGACGGGGATGAAACCTGTGATAAACTGGATATGGACGACGATGGCGATGGCGTTCCTGACATCGGCGACAAATTCCCCAAGGACAGCTCCGAGTGGGAGGATCTGAACGGAGACGGCCTAGGTGACAATGGAAACCCCCTATCGATCGTCGACAAGATGAAGCTCAACCCAGGAATCACCGCATTAGCACTCATCGCAATACTCGCTGCCATAGGAGCTGCGACCTACGCGAACCTGACCAGAAAGGGAGGAGGGCCACTCTCCAGCATCATAACTGGCAAGGGAGGGCACAAGGCCTCAAGTCGGGACAACGAGAAAGACAACGCTGATTCAGCACCTCCTGTTCCACCGGGCATGGATTCCCCAGAGCAGACGAATCAGGACTATGCAAGCTCATGGGAAGAACTTCCACCAGGCGGAGAGTACACGGACACAGACCCGATGAGGTATGAGGGCGATTCATGTGGCACTTGGGAGCAGCAGGAAGACGAGAGCTGGATAAGGAAATGAGACGTTTTTCACATCTATGGAGATAATTCTTAGATTTTATCTGCATTTCAGGCAACAAGGCTGGAAACACACCCTTAAAGGGTGGAATTTCAATAAACTGCAAAAGAGGAGCATCTAACGGTATTGTTATATCACTCATATCTTCTCATGAACGCCAGTGACGCCCATGCGAAGCGATGTAGCCCGTTCGATTGCCCTAGTAATGCTAATGATTGTCTCGGTACAAATGCCGATGTTTGATAACGCGGAAGAGCCCGTGGAATTGAAGGAGGAACCCATTCTAGAAATGGCCCCCGCCAATCCCTGTCAGGGTTATGACGCCTGTTTAGGACTAGACGCAGGAGGGTACAATGGTAGGAACCAGATTTGCGTCGGTTCCTCGACCACTGGATCCTGTCCAGTGGCTAATCTGACATCATATGTCGATTATGCATCCGGGCCAACCTCGACCACTTTCTACGGCTACATGGACGGGCTTTCCGGAAACACACTCGACGACGACGACGTCTATACGATGTGGGTTCCCTGGGGCTACGGGGTCAACGTCACCATTTCTTGGAATTCGACTGTCACCATGATGTATGGGTCTATAGGGGCTGCCGGACTCTCCAGCACATACTCAGGTTACGACACCTTCGGCTACGGAACATCCTCAGGAGTCACACTTTCGACAATGGGAACCGACGTCAGCGGTACTGCATTGGACATATACCTGGACTGCTACAGCAACTACTGTAAGACCAGCTATGGCTACACCAGTGACTACACAATGACCATCACGACATGGCCCTCAGATGCAGGAAACTACGGTGATGAGACCATGCAGTTCAGCACTGGGAGATCCACATGGGACGATGGAAGGGAAATCGTAGGCATGTGCGGTCAGTACGGAGGGTCCTTCTGTGAAGTCCAGCGAGGATCCGGTGGAAATGGTGCCGACACAGGCACAAAGACCATCGCGTTGGGTGAAGAATTCGGACTCTTCATCAACTACGACAACTATGCTGACACCGAGTCAACTCTAACTGTCACTTGCACATCCGGAGCGGGCTACACAATAGCTAGGTACAACGGTTTCATACCAAACTCAGATGGATCAGGGCTGTACACGACATCATTTACCGGTCCCGACACATGCACAGCTGTCACAACCGATATTTACACCGATGGAGGGATAGAGGCATACTGGGCAGGACTTTCACCAGCGGTGAGTGGAATGCTGACCACTACAACATCCTTCCCGACGATCTCCACATATGGTGCGGTCGGCACCACAGATTCCTATGACGTGTATGCGGTGGCCATACCCGATGACGCATTCGCCAACGTTACGCTGGAATGGAACGAAAACGCTGACTTGGACTTGAGGGTTTACTCCGACAGCAGCCTGACACAATTGATAGGCTCATCCGCAGGTTCGAGCAATCCGGAAGTGGTTGACATGGGCTCGACCACCGATACCACCGTTTACGTCAAGGTGAGCTACTTCGCAGCAGGTAGCACTGACCCCGCAGCCGGTTACAAACTAACACTCAACCTACTGCCAACTGTATTCCCTCCATGCTGGTTCCAGGATGACGGAGCAGCTCCAGGCACTGGGGTGTACGACGGAACTGGGGCCGATGCAGCAGACGACTCCACTCAGGGGCCAATGGATGTCACCGGCACCACATCATTCACCGGCATGCTCTGCGAGGACAACGACGAGGAGGACTGGTACACATTCACAGTCCCAGCTTACCATGGCGCATACGTGAAGCTAACGTGGGACCAGACAACATTCTCCGATGACCTCAGACTGTACATCTACGCCGAGAGGCCTGGGTACAGCTACCCATACTCGATAGCATCGGCAACATCCACTGGAATGGACGGTGCAGCAGTTGCCACCACAAATGAGTCGTACGCGTGGACAAACTCATT
>Ga0207993_1000048_pt1 | contig 48059 bp, 72 predicted proteins | sample ETN01SmetaG_2_FD_185791 | JGI IMG/M metagenome (GOLD analysis project Ga0207993, IMG submission 185791) | Marine microbial and viral communities from oxygen minimum zone, Eastern Pacific Ocean - ETNP2014F12-01SV265 (SPAdes) (version 2) | ecosystem: Environmental > Aquatic > Marine > Oceanic ...
CATCCGGGCTACATCATTGAGATGGCGGTAGAGCCCGTGGTTGTTCACGATTTTGCTAAGCAACCCGGTCAAACTGTTCAGCTAGATCGCTACCGCTTCTGGGGCAATCCTGGTAACAAGGATTCCCGAGAACGCACAGCTGATCAAACACTGGGCACTGCATCTAGCCGCTCTATTGTTAAAGACAAGGTTATGGTGACTCTTAAGGAGTACACCGGCCCTGCAGACCCGACTGATGCCACCGCACCCTCAACTTTCAAGGTTGCGCGTGAGACACTGCTGACCGCTCAGCGCTTGCTGCTTGATACCGGCAACCTGAACGTCTTCCACCAATCAATTGGTAGCCTTACGCTGCTTGATGATTATCGTCGTTGGCGCGATCGCGTCTTTGCCGATGAACTTTTCAAGGCAGAAGCTAATGGCGCATCTGACGGAAATAAAGGTGGTTACTACTACCCACTAGGTAAAACAAAGGCTAGTGCCGCTCCTTTCCTGACTTACTCAGGTACTGAGTCGGCCAAGTTTGATGTCAAGACCGACCTGCTTCAGGTGGTCAAGGACATGCGTAAGCGCAATGTCCCGACATTCGCCGATGGTTATTACCGTTGCATTGCAGATCCCACTGCAATGATGCACTTGAGGCAAAACGATGCCTTTAGGGAGATCGCACGCTATGCCGGTAATGGCATGGTGAACCCCCTGCAACCTGAGCAGGCTCCTAATGCCAACTTCTTCTATGGCATGGGTCCCGCTTATGGACAAGCAGGTTTCGTAGCTGGTCAACCCGTGATGCCGACGGGATTCCTATTTGAGGGAGTTCGTTGGTTCGAATCCACCAACCTGGCTGAAAAGAGCCTTCAGGTGACTATCGGCACCGGTATCACTAATACAGTGACGACTGCTGCTCCGATGATCTTCTTCGGTCCTCAAGCCGTAGGCGTGGGTATCGGCGGAAATAATGCAGGTATTCTCCTTAACAATAATGACGACTTTAGTCGCTTCATTATTATGATCTGGAGTCTCTTTGCTGGTTTTGAAGTACTGAACAAGGACTTCATCACCGTTGCTTACTCATTCGTATATTGAGGGAGGTAAGTAACTATGTCTAAGAAGATTTTCCCCGGTAACTGGGTTACCACTCTGAGCAGCTACCAAGGTCAATCCGTGGTTGCTCTCCCCGGTCGCGTGTATTGCCACAAGATCGGCTACGCACTTGTCGATTCCACTGGCGGCACATCATTTGATGTTGTCATCCCCAGCCCCGACCTGCGTGCAGACGACAAAGTAAGGTCTGACATCACAGGCCTGACCATTCCAGCTGGCGCTGTTGTCTATTCATTGGGCATCCGCGTATCCGACACTCGCAAGGACGTCGGCGTTGGTTCAGCTGAATCTGGCCTTGTCGGCACAAACACCGACACCCTGAAGCTGGCATCTGCTGTTAACTCAACTGCTGGTGGCGTGATCTCAGCCTCTGCGCTGGGCACAACCGCAGCAGACCTGACAGTAGCTAGTACCACCATTGCTCCTGGCACTGGTCGGTTCAGCTCTGCAGGCGCAACTCTCAGCGGCGCACTGACCCTCAAAGTCTTTGTTGCTGACAGTACTGGCGCTTCCGCTGGTTCCACTATCACCTCAACGGCAGCTGGTGGCACCCCGATCATCGTCGAAGTTTCTTACTACGTCGACGATGCAGTGGCGACCAAAGAAGACACATTCCTGCCTTATCAGACAGAGTCCTGATTAGGTAATTGTTTTCCCTAGGATGAGGGCTATTGGGTGACCATAGCCCTCATTTTTTGTACATATGGCTCTGTACCAGAACACTAAGACTGGCCAACTCGTTGAGTTTATTGGCTACCACGATAAAGAGTGGGCCATGGTTAAAAACTCCAGCGGTCAAGTCAACTACGTGGCGCTAGCCGACCTGGAAAGCTATGAAGCTTCTAAGGGCCGGACAGGAGAAAAGCCTCAGCCACAGTCAGCCGAGACTGAGGTTGACGAGGATAAGTTGCCCGAAACGATCATCCCTGCGGATACTCGTTTGAATTTGAATGTGGCGACAGCAGAAGCGATCGCCAAGCATGTCAAAGGCATTGGCTATGCCACAGCTAAGAAGATTGTTGAGCTCCGTCTCTCACTTCCTGCTGAGCGATTCAAAAGCTTCGATCAGCTCAAAAAGATTGGCCGCGTTGATTGGGATGAGGTCATTGCAGCTGACCTTATTTTCATCGCTTGATTTACATAGAATTAAGTGAGGTCGCTGGTTAATTATGGAGCTCAACGACTTCGATAAAAGCCGTTGTCGCTTCCATTTGGGGTACAACGTAGGAGCGAATCTTCCAGCAGGCGATATCGCCAGACTGGAAGAAGCGCTGGCCAGGGTCCCGGATAGTTACTTCTATTCGAGGATCCTGGAACACATGGATCGCTGCGATAAGGCCTTTAAGGTTTCGCAGGTGTTCCGCGTTGAAGATCAGCCACAGCCCAGCCGGGTTGAGCGCATTACGGGTGACACCGATCGTGCAATCTTCCAGTCAGAGCCCCTTAAGGCCGACAAGGATTACTGGGAGATCTACCTCCGTGAGACTGATCGTCTTGCGGAAACTCTTTACGTGGCGAACTATCGCCGCGACGAAGTGAGGCGATATGCCTACGACCGGGCCGGATCGGAATTCATTATGTCTATTCCTGGCCCTGCTGACACTGCTGTGGGCACTCGCGTAATTCAAGCCCAAGGCGCAATGAACTGGAGGTAATCAGTGGCTAAAGGTCAATGGGTGACAGTCCCCGCCAACCTGACTCAATCAGGGAAGCCCGAACGTCGCTATCAAATGAAAAGCGGCCAATACAGGACTACTGAGCCAGGTAGTGCTGAGTGGTACGACGAGATGTATGTCAAGCCCGCTAGCAATGCAATCGGAGGCGTCCGTGAGTTTTTAGGGGGCCTTCCAATCGTTAAAGGGGCGATGAATGCGGACCCGACACCGAAAACGCAGCAGAAAGGTCCAACCTCTTTTGCAGATGCCCTAGTAGGTACGCCATTCGTACTAAATGGCGTCCTTGGGTTCAAGAACCAGGACGGCAAATTCCAAGCCAGAGGCGACATGGAAGGGCCTGTCGATGGATTGACGATTGATGAATCCTCTCTCCCATCTCAGGAGAATCCGCCGGCACCGCCACGCAATATCCTTTCGGACGACGCCAACGCACGCGACTCGGCGTACCAGGCGATGAAGCAGCAATACGCACCGCAGGCAGATATCTGGGGAACTGACGAGGGCAAGGCAATCCTTGCCGCAGCGCAGTCAAACCAATACGGCGGGGAGGCTGCAGGCTTAGCTGACTACTACAGCAACCAGCAGAAGGCAGGCATTGGAGCCATGCCAGAGATCATCGACGCCATGGGTTACACGGGCGACATGGCTAAGTGGGCTGAGGCCAACCCAGCGCTGGCAATGCGTGAGTACAACAAGAAGTTCGCCAACTCATACGAAGGGACTGGCCCTGATAACGCTGCCATTCAGCAAGCGATGGACCAGGGCAAGTACTTCCCATCAGAAGGAAGCCCTAACCCACTGGGCGAGACAGGGGTAGCCACTGACATGAATATGGCGCAATTCGCAGAGACGCAGCCGGTGGCGATGCAAGCGACTGGCAACACTCCTTTCTTTACTGACTCGACCGGGATTCCGGGACTTGGAGGGAAAGACCTCTACAACAAATACGCACTCATGCTGGGCAACAAATGACTAAAGCAAATTTTTCCAGCGAAGAGTTTTCTAAGCACCGGCAGGGGCCAAAAAGGTCTTTGCGCTTAAACGAGTGGTACGAGAATTCAACCGGCCATCGCGAGGCTAAGCAGTTCTTTAGCGCTACGCCGAATGGTGTACCTAATAACCCTACTAATTTTCAGTCCTACACACCTACAAGCAGCAGGTTTTCTCCTGAGGGGCAACCCGATGGTGATGTTGTCTTTCGCAGGAATCCTTATGGGGATGCTGAGCAAGTAGTTCAACAAGAAGGCCCAATGGCTACAAGGCCTACTCAGATGGGTAACTACTTCAACAGGCCGATGCACGATTCCAAGCTGGATCGTCCGAACTTTATACAAACACCTGGTCCTGCGTCAGGCATGAGTACTAGCTTCGGCGGTTTTGGCAAAGGCCCTAGTCGTAATGAGCGAAGGGAGCGAAGGGAGAGAATTAAGGGCAAAAAGATGGCAGATTTCGCGGATCGGATGGAAGCGGGTGGCTTCGTTGGCAGGGAACACATGGATAACTTTAGTGGAGGCCCTAGAGAAAAGATGGATAACTTTGGCGGAAGGAAGAATTCAACAGGGCAAAGCTATGACGGCTATATCAGATAAACGCCGTACCGGTCTAAGTAAGATTAGTTAAACAGGAGTCGTAAATTGGCAACCAGTAGTTCCAATAAAATGCCGCTGCTGGTTGACAGGCCGCTGCATTCATTTGCAACGCTTGGCGGCGCAGCAGCACTGACTACATCAACGGATTTCAATACTCCCAGTGGTGGCGGATGCGTCTTGCTGGTGGATTGTCTAAGCAATGACGGAGCTGTCGTAGACAGCATTTCGGTCATTGCTAACGAGGCAAGTACTACAGCCTCAAAGGTTTTGGTGTTCTTGAGTATTGCTTCTAACGCAGCAGCAATCAGCTCAGCAAACACAGTTTGCGTAGCCAACGAAACGATTAGTTCTTCGGCAGCTGGAGAGAGAACCAATATCTCACTACCCCCTCTTTCGATACCTGTGCCAAACCTCGGCGGCAGCTCGTCAGCAGGCGAAACGGACAAGAAGAATACAGGTTTGTATGTGCCTTCAGGAGCCGTTATTTACGTCGGAGTGACGCAGGCTTTGACTGCGCCTAGCTCATCCACTCGCGTTCACGTATTTGCACAAGGAGGATTCTTCTAATGAGTTTCGAGCAAAATGTTACCGAGTGGTATAGGAATTACTTAGGCCGAGCGCCAGACAAAGGCGGCTGGGACAATTACATGGGCCAGCTGCAACGCGGTCGCAATATCTATGAAGTTGCCCACGAAATTCAATATTCGAAAGAGGGCAGGGAGTACGCAGCAAAGCAAGCAGCAGATGCAGCCGCTAGGACTCGTGGTGCGATGGCAGACGTCAGGTATCACGCGGATCAGCAGGTCCAAAGGGCAAATAACCAACTGCTTGCTCTGCAAAACAAAATCGGTGGATATGAAGATCGCATACGAGGATTTCAAAGAGATATAGACGATTACAGGTTTAGAAATAATGAGCTTCAAGGGCAGTACACGAATGCGCTTGGACAGGTTCAAGATTGGACAAATAAAGCAAATGAATTCCAGAAGCAATCAGCTGACTGGGAGGATCAGTTCAACCAGCGAACTGTGGATTGGGAGACGGCCCGAGACGAAGCCCAGAGGTATCGCAATGAAGCGGTAGGTCGACAATTGCAAGGCCTCCGAGGCGGTGCAACAGCGGGCGGCTCGAACAACACCCAGGGAGGAGGTGGCACTCTTGCTTCAGGGAGAACCGGCTATAGAGCCTTCGACGACAAAGCAATAGAAATCGAAAAGAACATCCAGGCAGAAAGCGGAGCGCTTTCAAGTAAAGGCCCAGTGGTTCAGCGAATAGCAGCAAGGCGCCCTGCTGGCAATCAAGCCCAAAGGCAGGCTCAAGGCCAAGGTGGCTCAGGCAGCTACTACGCATCGCGCTTTAGATAATGTCGATACTCCACGCGTTCCGAGGCGATCAAGGTGGCTTCGGACTTCAGTCATACAACAGAGCCCGAGCTGCTGGCCTGAACCCCAAGCAGATTGCTGCTGCAATGGGCTCGTCTGGAATGTCACTGGGCTACAGGGCTAGGGATGCAATCATCCGTGATACAGCTAGTCAAGCCGAGGGACTAAAGCAGCAGCGCAATGCAGCACAGAGCCAAGCAGCGAGCTTGCGTTCTCAGTACGAAGGGCAGATCGCTGACTACAAAAAACGGCTTGATGATTACAGCGGCAGAGTCTCCAGCCTGACCAATCAGTATCAAAGCGCTCTCAAGGATTCGCAGGGCTATCAGGCGCAAGCAACTGAATGGCAAGGCAAGTACACCAAGAAATCTGGAGAGTACGAAGCAGCAAAGCAAGAGGCTGATCGCTACCGCAACGAAGCTGTTGGAAGACAGCTGTCACAAATTCGCAGTGGTGGCACTACTAAGGGCTCGCAGGCGAGCGTCGGGGGTGGCATCGGCGACTACAGAAAAGGCGGTCAAACCTTCCAGTCTGGAGACACGGCTCTCACGAGAGCCGCCAAAGCAGAGGGCGGATTGACTGACAGCGTCCTGAATCGAAAGGGACCTGTCGTCGAGCGGCTTCAAACCCGCGCCAGTCAAACCGCTCCAGGCGGTAATTCCAACCAGGGCTTGGCGAGCGGTCGCACAGGCACCAGCTACTACGCATCACGCTTCCGTTAGATCATGGCTCGTACAGGTATTGGCGCTGCATATGTTCAGCGCGAAATGGCAAAGGGACGCACAATGGCGTCCATCCAGCAAGAAGCAAAAAACGCGGGCTACGAGATTGGAGCCAAAGCGCAGCAAATGTTCAACAGGGGCGGCACGTATGACCCGACTCCTGCTCCAGGACTAAGCGCAACATCAGACGAAGGCAGGACGGGGATCGGCGCTACCTACGTGCAGCGTGAACTCACTCGTGGCCGAACACTGCAAGATATTCAGAACGAGGCAAGGAGCAAGGGCTACACAATTGGCGGTAAAGCCCAACAGATTTTCGACAACGCCGCAGCGCGTAATAACGACTACTCGGACAACTACGGCTTGCCCCCCAGCGGTCGATTCTTCGACCCCTCGAATTTTTCGGGGATGGAAGACAGGATGGATGATGGTGGCTTCGGCGACCACGCCCTAGGTCGGGCTAGGGCCGCTGGATACTCCGATGCGCAGATCCGCTCAACCCTGGCAGCGTCAGGAATGATGATTGGGCCTAAGGCGGCCAAACATCTTGGCGTCATGCCAGGCAAGACTTTCTATACAGGGCCGGACGGCAACAGGCGGCCACTGGACGTCTGGAAAGATCCCTCCACGGGCAGGACGAAGACCAGAGAGTTTCCCGTTAGCTACACCGGCCAGGCAGGTACAAGAAAAGGCAGGCCTGAGCTTCTCCCGTACAACGCCTACAACTCCCTCATCAATAAGCCGTTTGACCACAACTATCTCTTCACCTACGGCGGGGAAAGTGGCGGCGAGTCCATGGGCACCTATGGCTATGTGGGTGAGGACAAGGATGCATACAGCGCTTATTCCGAGCCTGACTGGAATAAGTACGTCGGAGAAAACGGCTACAACAATCCTCGTCCCGACTTGACTGGCGACCTTGATGATCGAGGCAGAGCCCGTCCCTCTGCAAATCCATACGCAAGCCAGTACAAATCAACATTCGATAATGCAGTTTCGACTGGCGGTGGCATTCCAAGAGAAGAGCCTGTTGGAGCCATGGGAGAGACAGCCGGAGTGCCAGAGGCTGCACAGGTGACTGACTATCGACCGACTGCAGAAGAGCCAACCTCGGTAGATCCTGCACCTGGAGATGCCGAAGATGGTCCTGTCGTCGAGCAAATCAAGACAGGCCCTGCCCCTACCTCTACTGAGACGGGCCAGCAACTCAAGAGCAACCGTGGCTATCTGACGTCTGGCCGAATACGCAACTATTACAACTCTCGGTTTGGCCGGAGTGCGTAATGGCCAAGAGACTGGGTTCCAATCTGGGGCGGAATCTAGGACTTCCGTCCATCAAAAGACCCGTCTCTCAGGGAGCTAAAGGCTTATACCCGCGTGCGGGCACTGGGGCCGGTCAATACGGCTCGGTTCAGTTTCCAACGATCGTCGAGCAGTACAACAGGGAGTCAGACTTCAAACGCTGGAAGCTTGGTCAGGAGTATTACTTCGGCAAAGGCAGGACATGGGGCGATCGTCAGTTCAACATCCTCGCCAGATTTTTGAACCAGAACCCATCGTCAACAACTGACGAAATCGAAGAAACGGGAAGTAGAGAAGTTGTCACTCTTTTCCCCAGCTCAAGCAGCCCGGAAGGCGCTTGGTATGTCGCCACTCGTGTTCGTGGCAGTTTCTTATTCCCTCAGCCAATACAGGCGTCAGCTCTGACCTACAACCAAACTGACCCGGATCCGAATAACCACACGTTCACCTATGACGTAACCGGGATCTACAACGGCTCCCAGCTAGGCATCTTCAATGTCTGTATCGGCGATCAGTTTGAGGACTCAGCAAGCGGACCTAGCTTCCCTGGCGACCTGGTCGAAAAAGACATCGACAGTGTTGCGTTCACGTTGATTGGAGTTTCCGTCGGCAGCATGACGCTGACGTTTGATCTGTCAAAGCCTCAGAGAAGAGTCAAACGGAATGGGAATATCTATTGGAAGAAAGAAAAATATGATCCCGACGACCCATCGATACCGACACTGACTTGGAAAGGAGACGGCACAAAACATTTATGCTCATCGTTCAGCTTTTTTTGCTGCTGTCCTGATTGCCTAGGTGGAGCAGTCGCCAATCTCGACGACCCAGAACCGAAAGCAACCCTCGAAACCTTTCCGCTCCCAAACGCGAACAGAAGTGTATTCAGCGCATGGGAGCGACAAGGTGTTGGCTATTACCGTCAGTGGCGGACTTTGCCTGAACGCAAAGACCAAAGAAGGGAATGCAAACATATTCATGCGCAGCGATGGGCATGCGGAGTGCCATGGCTGGAGCCTGATGACTACCCAACTGCCATTGAAAGGGACCTCCTTGAGTTCAGCTCTGCGTATGAGAAGGCATTAGACCCAGAGGAATACATGGATTATTTTCGAAACAGAAGACTAAGCTTCGATCGATTCGTTTTGACTATCGCAGAATCAGCAGGCTTAGTTATCTTCCCCGGTGGCGATGTCAGAGACAACATTCGTCCATTCGGTGGACCGATGTTGTGGAACGACAAAGTAGAGCCACTAGCTTCATGGTGTAGAAATAATGACTGGTGGATGGAGCGAGGCACTCAAAACCTCAAGTGCTTCAACGCGACAACACAACAGTTCCAGGAAATAATTCCTAAGAGTGGCACCGATTATCCAATACTTAATTTCTTGAGCGACAGCGATCCATTAACGCCAAAGATTGTCCCTTGAGCTTCAATAGAATAACGATGGAGGCATTTTATTCGCCGTGACAACTGAGCCTCTTAATCCTCGCGTTGACCCTCTTTACGGAGGGCGTTTCGCAGAAAATACATCAGGCATTATTGCCGCAATCAATGCTTGCATCCTTGCATCAGGAGGAGTCGTGAGGTCGTATCCCGCTAATACAGCTGGAATCATCCAGGCATTAATGGACCTGGAGACAGCAATAGCTGGCGGCAGTGGCGGGGGTGCTACCGCACAGACAAGAGCAACTCTGGCTCCGACGACTTCTGGCGAAATCCTCAACGCAGGAGAAGCGGTATATGTAAGTAGTGCAGACGGCAAGGTCTATAAAGCTACAAGTCAAAACACATTCGAGAAAGCGAATGTTCTTGGATTAGTCAAAGCAAGCGTTGTAGCTGCCGACAAGCCTACAACTGTAATTGTTAGAGGCCCTTGCATCTCGCTAACTGGTTTAACAGCAGGATTGGAATACTTTTTAGATCACGATGGAAGCATTACATCCACGCCACCTAATGGCGGTGGATTGTATTCAGTGCATCTAGGCACTGCGATCAGCTCGACGATCCTTGACGTTCAGCCAGTTCCTCCGGCTCTGACGACCTAATGAACAGACATCCACTTGTATTAGTTAACGGCATCGTCCAAGAGATGCCGGCCAATGATCGCGTAATTAACGGCGGTAATATCCCTCGCCAGGGAACAGCACCAGCACCAGCGGTCGACGGCGACCAATGGTATGACACGTCCAATAACGCCCTGATGCTTTATTCGGGCAGCAATTGGATATCTGTTGGAGGAGCCTCAGGCGGCGGGTCAGTTGTCGTATCCCCTACTGCCCCGACGACACCTTCAGATGGCTCGCTTTGGTATGACACTGCCGAAGGTTTCTTGAAGGTCTACCTGGCTGCAACTGTTGAATGGGTGCCATGTCAGATGGCATTTTTCATCCAAGACACTGCACCGACTACAGGATTTAACCAAGGAGATATTTGGTATTCGCCATTGCTAAACGTGTTTAGCATGTATGTAGCAGGCTCAACAAATAGTTGGGTCCCAATGGGCTCTCAGCTCTCTGTAACTGATATTCTCGCTTTCGGTTGATGGCAACATTCAAAAGATATCAGGCTTCTGTTGGGAGTCCAGCATCAGCACCTTCTGCGGAAACTGTTTACACAGTCCCCAGCAGCAAGACGTCAATCGTGACCGGACTGACAGTTGCCAACGTCTCGGACTTTGATCTACCACTAGACGTCTTCGTCACCGTTGGCAGCACCGATTACTACTTGGCAAAAGGCCTGCGAATTGGTCCGGGTCAGCAAAAACGTCTGACTGGGATGGAAAAGATGTGCCTAGGCGCTGATGACATCCTCAAAGCGGATGCACCGACAGTGGACGGTGGTTCGACAGATACCTTCGTGGTCTGGCTCTCTGTTTACGAAGACGTCTAATGGCAATCCAATTAATCAAAGAGGTTTTAACGCCTCAGGTTGAAGAGTTCTCACCGCCGGTCGGGAAGAACGCTTATAGCTTCAGCTTGAATGTGTCTACAGGTCATCTCGATGTTGTCAGAAACCCTGGCGGCAACGAAGTTAAGATCCCCGACCTTTCTATAATCAGAATTGACGACTACCAGGAAACTGTGTGGTCAGACAAGTTGTTGAATTTCAGCTGGTCATCAGCTACACCCGGACACCTGATCTGTGAGATCGTATGAGCACAATTATTGATCTCGGCAAACTGAGATTCCAGTTCCGGGATGCATACGTCAATACCACACAGTACGAATACAACGACGTCGTTATCTATGGCGGCGATGTATTCGTCTATATCAACGTAACCTCAGGGACGGGCAACATCCCGACCAATACGACCTACTGGTCGAAAATGGTCAGCGGCCTGAACTCGACTGGTGCATGGAGTTCGGCGACGACTTACCAGAACAACGACCTGGTAACCCACGGCGGTTCTCTGTATCGAGCCACTGCACCCAGCACGAATGAAGAGCCACCCAACACTTCTTACTGGGCAGTTGTTGCTGGCGGCCTGACGTTTAGAGGTGACTGGGCTACTGCGACGGTTTACCTGAAGGACGACCATGTCGTTCACCAGGGATCTGCATTCCGTGCGCTTTCCAAGCACACGTCAGCAGGAACATTCCTGGCTGATCTAAGTGGCGGCAAATGGGAGCGTTACGCGCAAGGCACCCAGAACCGCAGCGCCTATGCGACATCGACTGATTACTTTAAGGGCGACCTCGTTCAGACCGGAACTGCTCCAAACCTGGATCATTTCATCTGCACGGCAGACCACACTTCAGACGCCTCCGCAGACCCTGGCACTTCACCTGAAAGCACAAACTGGACCCGACTTATTGCTGGCACGTACACAAGCAGCAATCAAGATCGGCAATACGCTTTCTTCGTTGGTTACTGATGTTTAGAAGAGCCGCTGCTTTGAAGGCAAGGCAGCGGAAAGCTTTAACAGCCAAAGCGAAACGAAGGAATCCTGTTAATAGGTCAAGTTCGCAGCAACGTATCAACTCTCGGCAAGATCTACGCGCTCATGTAGAGCGTGAAAACGAAGGCACCTAATTTCACTTTATACTTAATACAAGTGGCAGGCACGCTGCCCGACTGATCGCTAATTAGGTATGGCTTCGGGTATCAAGGGGAGTTCAAAACCTTCCGGGGGAACTCCAACTTACGCAACTACTGCGTTATTTACGGCAACAGCTACGACAACGCTGATTCTGTCGGTCTGCAATCAATCTGCAGCAGCAGATACCGTAAAGATTGCCGTGATTCCCGCTTCGGAGTCAGCTTCTAGCGGTGCGATTGGAGCACAGCATTACATCGAGTTCGACTTCTCTCTAGGCGCGAACACTGCCTACGAGCGAACCGGAATCACGATGGAATCTGGCGCAAGGCTGATCGTTGGATCAGGCGCTGGATCTCTTTCATTCGTGGCCTACGGCCTGGAGTCCTGATAAATGGCAAAGTACGGACGCGTCACAAAAGAAAAGCTGGTCCTCGAAGTTTGCGAGCTCGACCCAGCGAAATGCTTTCACCCTGATATCGCCAAAGAATTTGTCTCTGTTCCTGACGACGCAGAGGCTGGCGACACTATCAAAAGCGGCAAAGCCGTCAAGCCTGAAGAGCCCAAGGAGGCGCCTAAGCCTCCGGCTGAAGACAAGTTGCTGGTTAAGCAGCAGTTTGACGCATGCCTAACTCGGGCACAGCGCATTGCCCTGAAAAAGCTCGGAGAATCTGACGATGAAGTGAAAGATCTTCTTGAACAGATGACGACGAGCAACCACATCAATATTGATGATCAAGAGAACAAGGATCTTCTTGCTCGTTTAGTCACTGACAAAGTGATCGACCAAGCTGCTCTTGACAAAGTCAACGCACACAAGAGCTAAAAGATGGGACGTCGTTTTCCAGGAACAGGCGGCGGAGGTGGCGGCGGCGGCGCCGGTGGCGGCGGTGGGGACTTAGGTGAATTCAACCAAGTCAGAATGTATAAGTGCTACGGCACTTACTACTGGTTCAAGCCGGCGAACCTAAAAGCAGGTAGTCGTATTCGCGTTTACGTCTGGGGCGGAGGCGGGAACGGCAACGACCACAACACTTCTATCGGAAGGGGCGGTGGCGGTGGCGGCTTGGCCATCAAATACATCGATGAGTCCGCATTGGGCTCAACAGAGACGATCACTGTTGGCTATGGCAGTCAGTCAATGACTGCTACTGGCCAAACATCGAGCTTTGGTAGCCATTGCTCAGCGACCGGCGGTAACTCTGGACGTAACAACGCCTCCAACCAAGGAGCAAGTGACTACGGCATTGGTGGATTAGGTATTGGCGGAGATATCAACAAACGAGGTGGACAAGGTGGCTTAGGCTATAACGGTGGCACTAGCAACGCCGGCGGAGGCGGTGGCGGATCAGCGCCATCCCCTAGCGGACTGAAAGATGGCCATCGAGGTGGCCACGGAATCTCGACACGCTCAGGCGGAGGCGGAGGCGGTATCGGAGGCCACGGAGGGGATAGCACTTCTTATATGGGAGGAGGCGGAGGTGGTTCGGCAACGCCTGCAGCTAACATCGGTGAAGAATACAGAGCTAACGGCCTCGGCGGATCTGGAATTCTTGGAGCGGGCGGTAGCGGCGGAACTGTGTCCTACACCTACGCCAGCTACGGCGGCTCAGGTGCCGGTCAGGGCACTTCAGGAGAAGGTGGTGCGATCATTACGCCGAATCAAATTATTTTCGGCGGCGGCGGCGGTGGCGGCGGGTTCGCTTATACCCAATCCACTTATCAAACAATAGTCAACGGAACTAGCGGCGGTCCAGGCGCTGGTGGCGGCGGGATAGGTGAACATCAAGGTACAGCTATTTATGCCCAGGCCGGTCAGGGAGGAATACTTGGCGGAGGCGGAGGTGGTGCTCAATACATGTACGCAGGCCACGGCGGCAATGCTGGCGGCGGAGGAGGTTGTGGCTATGGCAGCGGAACTTATACCGGAAATGGCGGTGACGGCTTAGTGATTATTCAGTATCGAATCGAGTTGTAAAACGATGGCCAATTTTCACTCCTATCTCTACAACGTCGTAGACGTTTACGACTGTTACGGCTCTTTTACATGGACGAAGCCAAGCGATATTGATGAAGACAAACCAATCCTGGTTCATGTCTGGGGTGCTGGAGGAAGCGGAAGCGACGCCTATAACGGCGGCTCCTCCAGCCAGGCGGCGAGTGGTGGTGGCGGTGGTGGCTTAGCCGTCAAGCTTATTGACGTGTCTTCGCTTGGCTCGACTGAGACAGTAACTGTCGGCGATACCGCAAATGCTGCAGCCCAGGCTGGGACATCCAGCTTTGGGGCTCATTGTTCCGCAAGTGGTGGAAATGGCGGTAGGAACTCTACTACCAACCAAGGAATAAGCGCATACCAGGTTGGTGGAATGGGTGTTGGCGGAGATGTCAATAGAAGAGGCGGAACGGGTGGTACTGGGTATTACGCAAGCACCTCAAATTGCGGAGGCGGAGGTGGAGGATCTGCTCCTGCTCCCTATGGACACCACAATGGATACCAGGGTGGAGATGCCTCTTCATACGGAGGTGGCGGTGGTGCTGGAATTGGAGGCAGAGGAAATAATGGAGTTTACGTTGGCGGTGAAGGCGGCTCTTCAATGGGGATTAGCGCTGAATCCCAAAGTCGGTCCAGTTATTACGCCTGCTCACCAGGCGCATCTGGATTATTCGGAGCAGGAGCTTCGGCTTCTGTGAGGAGACTCCTTTACACGACTTATGGAGGCACTACCGCCAGGAATGGAGAACCTGCTCAAGGAACAATGATCCTTACTCCTAATGCGATTCACCTCGGAGGAGGTGCTGGTAGCAGTGGATGCACGGGAGCCATAAGCAGCGGTTATGCAACAGGTCAGTGCAACAGTGCCGGACCAGGAGCAGGAGGTGGTGGTGTTGGCTCTATGAGCACTAATACATTCATGAATCCAGGGAATGGTGGGTGGCTTGGTGGCGGAGGCGGAGGAAGTTCTTATGCGGGGGCAGGATTTGGAGGAAACGCCGGAGGTGGCGGGGGCAATGGTTACTACTCCACACAATCCACAGAACCACAGAACGGCGGAGAAGGGTTAATTATCATCCAATACGCCAGGAAGTTTGACTAAAAAGTTTAATTACCGCAGCTAGTAGACTAAAAACAGTCAGTGCCCAAGCGTACCTTTAGATAAATCATGGGTAGAAGATTTCCAGGAACAGGCGGCGGCGGCGGAGGTGGCGGCGGCGGCGGCGGCGGTCTCCCCGGCGAATTCAATCAATTTGAGTTATTTAGCCACGCAGGTAGTTATACCTGGGAGAAGCCGGCAGGGCTTGTCGAAGGTAGCCGCATTCTTGTTCATTGCTGGGGCGCAGGCGGGGCCGGTGCTTACGGTGGATATGCTGGAACTGGCGATGACACCTATGGCGGCGGCGGCGGCGGACTAGCCGTTAAATACATCGACGAAAGCGCTCTGGGTTCAACAGAGTCACTGACGATTGGTACGGGGTCAGAGACTTACAGCAGCGTGGGCGGAACATCGAGCTTTGGTAGCCATTGCTCAGCGACCGGCGGCAACTGTGGCGGCAATTCTTCCTCTAACCAAGGGGTAAGTGGTAAGGGTATTGGTGGCTTAGGCATTGGTGGAGATATCAACAAACGAGGTGGACAAGGTGGTGCAGGGTATTACTCCACCACTTCCAACCTTGGCGGTGGTGGAGGTGGATCTGCCCCAGCACCTTACGGAGACAGAGCTGGTTTTACGGGCGGAAGCGCTAGCACATACGGATGCGGCGGAGGCGCCGGCATCGGAGGCAACGGTGGATACGGCTCTTACACAGGAGGCGGCGGAGGCGGCAGTGCAGGCGCTGGAAAGGACTCCAATAACACCAGTTATTACAGTTGCGGAAACGGTGGAGCAGGAATCCTCGGCGCAGGCGGAACTGGTGGAGCTGCTTACTACGGCTACGTCACCTATGGCGGCGGTAATGGAACAGCAGCAACGCATGGCAAGGGCGGAGTCATCCTGAACCCAAACGAAATTGTTTTTGGAGGAGGAGGAGGAGGAGGAGGTACCTGTCTTCTTATTAGCTCTGGGCATGTCACCATTCCTGGAGCCCCTGGTGGCCCTGGCGGTGGCGGCGGTGGCGTTGGCGCTTACTCGTCGTCGTACAGCTACTACATCTGTGCAGGCGGAGGAGGAATACTTGGCGGCGGAGGAGGTGGTGCTCACTACCAGTCAGGCGGCCATGGCGGCAACGCCGGTGGTGGTGGTGGCGCAGGACACTCCGATTCCTATATCGGTCACGGTGGTCACGGGCTGATTATCATCCAGTACAGAGTGGCTTAAATGGCAAACTTCAAAAGCTATTTTTACAACGAATACAGAATTTATAAGTGCTACGGCTCTTTTACATGGACGAAACCAAGCGATATTGATGAAGACAAACCAATCCTGGTTCATGTCTGGGGTGCTGGTGGTGGTGGCGCTGATTACAACCTCACCAACCAAAGTTCCGGCGGCGGCGGTGGTGGATTAGCTGTCAAACTTATTGACGTGTCTTCACTTGGCTCGACCGAGACGGTAACTGTCGGGCAGGCAGACACAGGGAGTGGCGTTGGTGGTACTTCTAGTTTTGGTTCACATTGTTCGGCTTCAGGAGGAAATGGCGGCGGAAACTCAGCCGCTAATAATGGAGCTTCTGGTTATGGCGTTGGTGGCATAGGAATTGGCGGGGATAGCAATAAAAGAGGCGGAACTGGTGGATCTGGTTTCTACTCAGATAGCAACAACAATGGCGGCGGCGGTGGCGGTTCAGCCCCAGCTCCTTATGGAGTACAAAATGGATATAACGGCGGTAGCGGCTCTACCTATGCAGGCGGCGGCGGTGGTGGCATAGGAGGCCAAGGCACGCAAGGGAACTATGTGGGCGGAGCTGGCGGCTCGTCTATGGGCATAGCAGCGAAGTCCGAGAGCCCATCGAGCTACTACGCCAATCAGCCAGGTGCTTCTGGACTGTTTGGAGCAGGATCCAATGCAAGCAGTAATCAGATGAATTACACGACATATTCAGGTACATCCTCAGAAGCTCACCAATCTGCGGAAGGTGAGCCAATTATTGATGCCAATAACATTTACTTTGGAGGCGGCTCCGGCACTGGTGGCTGTTTCTATGTTCAAAGTACTTATCACGTAGAAGGTAAAACTACTTGCGGTGCGCCAGGTGCTGGCGGAGGCGGAGCAGGAAAAAGTTCTACTTATAACTACATCCAAGACGGAGGAAATGGTGGCACGCTTGGCGGAGGCGGAGGCTCGTCCGCATACTCTTCAGGCGGCAATGGCGGCAATGCTGGCGGTGGTGGTGGTTCTTACGTCAAGATATACCACACTAATCTTAGTGCTAAGGGAGGCGAAGGCTTAGTCATTGTTCAATATGCGAGGAAGTTCTCGTGAAGAAAGCTAATACCATCATGGATTTGGCATTCAAGGTTGTAGTCGCTGGCAACCTTATGTTTGTCAATTACACGTTCTTTACGGCATACAGCAAACTGAAAGGAGCGCTCAATCTGTTCCAGAGCGACATGGCTTTGCAGATGGAGCAAAGACTCACTGAAGAGTACGAATACATAACCAAAGACTTAAGCAAAATGCAGGAAGACCTGCTGGAATCGCAGAAGGCTTTGATACCAAGCCCAGCAAAGGTGCAAACAGGACCGGGCTTGCCACTGCCCTTCTGAGTTGTCTATTCCAGATATAGGAATAGATGCGAACTCTATTCCAAATATTGGAATCAATGTTCAACCACCACGGCAAAACTTATTAGCGCCAAACTTACCTCATGGCGTGAGCATGCAGTTGCCAATAGTCAACATGCCAGGTTGCGTTGAAGCACACGTTGACTCTGAGCTGCAAACTGGTTTAACGACAAGCGATCCAGACCGAGTAGCGATTTACTGCGACTCTGGGATGCCATCTTTTAATGCAATGTCGTATGAGCCGAATAAGTTAACACCAGTACGTGAGGGCAATCTGCCAAAGATTGGTAATACAGATACTGAAACTCAAGAGTCGTCAGAAACACCTGCTCTGCCAATTCCAACCCAGCCAATTCAAACGGCAAGCACCGCGAAACGCAAAGCCTCCTCAAAGCCACAATGCGAAGACGGCGAATTATTGCGCGATGGAAAATGTATCGAGATCGTTGAGCCAGAAACTCCAGTCATTGCTCAGGTGGCCGAAAAGTATTTGCCACCACTGGAAGCGGTCACGACCACAGCGACTATCGCAACCGTCGCCACGGTGTCAGCACTATTAGCTAAGCCTGTAGCTGACTTCTTGCTCAAGTTGATCAAGCCCTTGATCAAAAAGATCATCGGCAAGATCAAGAAAGCTATGGGGGCGAAAGTGCAAATCCGCTCAGTCCGCCAACGTCGCCTATCTCAGCGTTCGAAGAATCAAGTGATTCGTCAAGCCCGAGATCTGATGGGGTGATCTCAACCTCGTGGACATGCGGTGCCATCTGCACCTTCTTTGGTTCAACGACTACGTCTGAGCAAACGTGATACAAAGGACTGGTCGAGGCGAAGCGAATGCCTTGCTGAGCAAGCTCCCCGCAGTGGCGAAGTTTTGCAATGGCAAAATCCAATCGCTTGTTCTCCAATATCTGCTGCTGAATGCGAGTCTGAGTGGACATCGCAGATTTACAGCGTTCTTGAATTCCCCCGTCGAGGGGGATGCTTACAGTCGCACTGAAGCCAAGACTCCAGTTGAAGGAACTCTTCTGACCTGTCCTGACTGGCTTGCTGTAGGCGATCGAGCCCCAGCCATTATCAGGCACTCCATCTGGGATTGGGTTTCCTTCATCATCGAAGGCTCCCTCTAAATCCTTGGTGTCGTAGACCGGCTCGTAATAGATGTCTTCGTATGGCTTCTGATACGAGAATGCGTTAGTGACGAATGGGGTGAGATTTAGTGTGGGACCCATGCAGGTAATTCCATTACCTACTGATGACTGGATGTAAGGCCCTTGCAATACCTGAATGGCCTGGTTTTGCACCGAGGAAGATGACTGGGCGATTGGGTTAGCTGTTGCGCTGACGCCGCCGACGGAATCAGCAAAACTTGGCGAACCGAATAAAAGCGCAATCAGCGCTGGAAAATACTTGTAGTGTCGGTGACGCTTTTGGTTGTTACCTTCCTGTCGATTGAAGTTATGTTTGAAACTCCAGGTCCGCTGTAACTTTCGACAAACTGGAAGCTTCCGCCTGGTGTCGTCACTTTCCAGCTTGGTTTGCTGGACATGTCGAGTTGATTCCATCCTGCTTTCGTATCAGAGTCGATCTGGAATGAAGAAGGTTGCGAGCGAACGGAGATGTCACCCGAACTTGATTCAACGCCGTGACCGCTTACTGAATAAGACCATCCTGTGTTGTAATCTATCGAGCGAATTAGCTCATTGGTTTCTTGCGTGGTTTCCGTGTGAGTGGTCATCGTTCCCATGCTGAATGACGGGACGACCGGAATGGCGAGCGCCTTGCCAGCAGAGAAAAGCAAGGCACTTAGCAATAACAGGTATTTCACTGGTTGCTCCAATCAATAGAGTTCTTCTTCTGCGTCTCCCTTAAGGACAAGATCTGATGTGGGATAAGAGACACATAAAAGTGCGTAGCCCGCATTCATCTGATCATCGTCCAGGAAGCTTTGGTCGTTTTGATCTACGTCACCTTCCAGGATTTTGGCTGTACAAGTAGAGCAGCAGCCAGACCTGCATGAATAGGCAAGAGGGATGCCAGCATCTTCTGCGGCATCCAGTATGTATTCGTCGTCTTTGCAGGTAAAAGACTCGACCCCGCCTTCAACGTGAATTTTGACATTGAATTCCAGGGCTTCGTTCATAGTCTTTAGTTCTGAATCATGAGGTCGGTAACATATTGACCTGTGACCTGAGTGCCGGCCCCGCCTGCCGTGATGGCGATAGCACCGTCGTTTCCAATAGTGCCGGCCAGATTCCCAGCGATACCAGCTGCACTGGTAGTCGTATTGCCAAAGGCAGGGAGAGAAGGGATTGCGCCTGAGGTGATACTGGTTCCGGTGCTAGGCGCGTCGCCTTGGATATAGCTTTCAGTAAAGGCAAAGTTTTCACCAGCAACTTTGACTGAACCTGTCGTACCAGTGAAGCCTGGCGCAGTGCCTGAGCTATAGGCAGCGAGGCCGCCAATGTTGCCAGACGTTGTGCCATCAGTAGTATCCACATTGCTCCCACTCACTGAGTAGACACTAGGAACTCGTGTGGAGTTTGAGGCTGCAGCCGACACATTCAATTGCACTGATGTCTGGATGCGGTGAATCAGATCCGCTTGGGCAGGCAGCGCAAATAGCGAAACAGCTGAGGCAGCGGCGATAAGTCTTTTCATGAGCTTTTAGAAGTGGGATCGTCTTTCTTCTCGTTATCTTCTTTTTTCTTAGCGGGCATCACGCCAAAAGTGCTCAGGGTTCCTGTAAACACGCTGGCTATGAAAGTTGGATCAATATTCTTTTGCGGGACGCCTGGAATGGTGACGTAATTAAGCGTCAAAATTGCACCAGCCCAGCCAAGGATGACGACTCGTACAAGGGTTGATACACCCTCGTCCGCCCATTGAAATTTATCCTCTTTAGGCTTTTCGTCCTGGTCTTTAACAATGGCTTGATCGTTAGACATTCTCAACCGGCGAAGAAGCATCGAACCACGCCGTAAAGCAGCCCGAAGAAATTCTCTCCAAGCCGCAAGATGTTCACGCACGTTTACTTAGTCTTCTTTGGGAAGGCAGACCTGAGGCCAGAGAGAACCAGCTGAACAACACTATTGCTGTGCAGGCTCTTATTCATGCCAATCAGTTCACTTGCTGCCGCAACGATGACGGCAATAATTGCAAGGTGCTCGCTAGACATAGGGATAAGTTCGATTCTTAAAGTCTAGGAATTTTTCAATCTGTCAATCCTGGACTTTGCGCCTTCGGTTCGCTGTCGCAGAACTCGTCGTAGAAAGCCTCGGAAAATTCGGCAATGCCCATGGGAGTTCGATGCAGGGGGGTCATATAAGTGTTCAACCACCAGTTCCTGTAGAACCCTTCGATCTCCTGACGCGTCGGCTTGGGCAAAGTGCTTTTCCTGTTGTGACCATTATGGCGAGCGTCAGACAATTCGCAACCCACTTCTTGCACGGCGCGTGCCTAGGCTTGCAAAACGAAGCACGAAGCAAATGGTCACCTCACCCCAATGCCAGTTACAGCAGAACAGGTCGGACTACATGGCGTATCTCTACCAGTTAACCGACAGGGCAAATGCGGAGCCAGGCCTGGTAGGAACTTTCACTGGCTTGTACCTGGAGCATTGCGAGCGGATCGGGAAAGAAACAGTTGAACGGCAAGTTAGAAACTGGCACCAACAAGGAGAGGTCATCACCGCTGAGTGGGGGTTTGTCAATAAGTGAGAATTGAGCGTCAACGAAGAATGATCTCCAATCCTCAGCAGCAGGTGGCATCTGTTGTGGCTACAAGAGATTTCCTGCTCCGGCTGATTAATACCAAGGAAACACCTCGAATACCTCGCGAGGTTCGTCGCGAGGCTCGTGCACTGCTTAGACACTTCCCAATAGCAGATGAACTGCGACCAGTTCTGCAGAAAGGATTGGCTAAAGAAAGTTCGTAGAATTAAGCTAATAACTAGCCCAAGTAAGTTGTTCGATAGGAAAGCCGGCGCTGGGCTAAATCTTGAGCCCGACGTTGTTATTTATATGGGGCAAGCCGCTCAGGGCATGCCGCAAGATCCATCGATGGATCAGGCAATCGCAGATGGTTTCGCCTCGGCACTTGCTGGCGACATGGCTCACGGAGGATCAACTCCGTACAAGCCGATGGATGCAGAATCACTACGCAGGCTCAATGCACCTGGAACTCCAATGCCTGAGTCGATCAAAGAAATGATCCTTAGAAACTTGCCGAAAAAGGCTTAACCATGGCAGTACGCAAAGCTGGCGAAAAATCGAAAGAGCTTAAAGATGCTTGCTGGAAAGGCTATGAAGCTATCGGCATGAAAATGAAAAACGGCAAAAAAGTGCCGAACTGTGTGCCAATCAAGGACAAGAAATGAAGAGGGCCGCCGGAGACGCACTAATTGCAACACTGTTTGGCGGAGTACCCGCAGCAGTCGCAGTTAACGCTTTCGCTCATGACGACATGGATTACATGGCGGAGGATCTGAAGAACCTCAATCGTGGATTTGATGCGATGAGTTCTGATGCTCAGAATGCTTACATCGAAATCACAGCCAAGAACAAACTGTCGGGTTTAGACAGAGCCCTTGTAGGAGCAGCGCTCCGAGGCGAGATCGGTCCACCGAAGGGCATTGGAACCGAAGGCGATAGGGCTGTTGCACAAGCAGCGGCGCTTAGGCAGCAAGCTCCTGAAATTGCGGCTGAAGTCGAGCAGTTGAACAATATCGAGCTAGAGCTTGTTGCCACCGAAATCAAAAAGGGCACAACACCGCAAGCTGTGATTAGTGCTGAGGAACAGGGCGCCGGAGTCAGCGTAGTCCCGGCCCTGGTCGGAGGAGGTCTAGGGACCATCGCACTAGGCGCTTTGGAAAGGCTGCATGAATTAAGGACGCCGAGATGAGCGAAAAGCGAATGGCCGGCAAAGCCCTTGCCTGCCCGACTGCTACTAAAGACGTTCACGAGAACACCAAGAACCGCGACTGGACCATCAGGGAGTTCGGTTACGGGCCGATCAATCCTGATGCTCCCGACGAAAAGTTCTGGGGCGAGAAGGCTGAGCTGTGGGACACCGATATCGAGACAGCCAAGACTGCTCGCTGCGGGAACTGCGCTGTGTTCGATCAGACCCCAAGGATCATGCTGTGCATTCAGAACGGGATCAACGTCCAGGGTTCAACAGATCCAGCAATGATTACCAGCGCTGCAAATATCGGCTACTGCCAGCTGTTCCATTTCAAGTGCGCAGGCGCTCGTACCTGTGATGCCTGGGTTCACGGGGGTCCGATTAAATGAGCAAAAAAATACGCTATGCAGGCGAGGTCTTCGATGGGCTAAATAAGCCGAAGAAAACCCCTGGCAAGAACAAGAAGTTCGCTGTCTTGGTCAAAGACAAGAACGGCAAAAACAAGATCGTGCGCTTTGGTGACCCGAACATGGAGCATCATTCAGAGGGTGGCAAGAAAGGCTCCGGCCACGGAGATGCTAAGCGGAGAGAGTCGTTTAAGGCCAGACATAATTGCAGTGAGAAGAAGGACAAGACCACGCCTGGCTACTGGAGCTGCAACTATTCCTGGTGATTCATGAATCCAGCCAAACAGCACAAGAAGCTGATCAACTTGGCGTTACGCGCTGAAAAGTGCATGACTAGGAAAGAGGCGCGTGAACTAATCAGGAAAGCAGATAAGGCCTATAAGAAGTTGGATAAACTTAAATAACGAATAGCACCTCAAGAGACTGCATCAATAATGATCGACTACAGCGTATTTGACAAAGCTAATGCAGCATATGAGCGTGATGTAAATGCTCAGTTAGCCAAGAAGGATAGAGAGAACCCCGGCTGGGATAAAGAATTTATGTCAAGGTTCACCTTCAAGCAGGGGGTGATGGCAAAACATCGGGAAGCAATGGATGCAGGCAGGCGAAGGATGTATGAAACATCGCCTGGTGGCACCTATGACAGCTTTATCGAGTACAACAACCCGCTGCGGTCTCCTGGTGATACGACGAACCCGGTCAAGTACATGCAGCTTGCACATGCAGGCAATAGCGAAGAAGATATTCGCGCAATGGGTTATACGGGCGAAACCCCGGAACATCTCAAAGGCAATAAAGGCAAACCAGGTAGCTGGAGGAGGTCCAAGTACAGGCCAGAATCAGCTCAAGGCAGTGATTACTTCAACACGCTCGCCAAAGATATTGATATGCCGATGGAGAACCGTATCGGCAGGAATATAAAAAAGGCGCAGAAGGAGGATCCCTCCTTGTTCAAGCCCTCGGGGACGATGTATAACTTGCCAACCCCTGGCACTCCGAGCTATGGACGTCCTGGTACTTATGACCCACAGACGTCGATCTTTACGCCAACGGATGGATACGGGACAGGCGGGTTCCTAAGCGAAGGCCAAAAGCAGGCCAGGGATCCACATCCCGACGTTGTAAAAAATCAAACTATCGCGTATAGAAATAAAAACATTGGCGGACCTAATCAGGCCTACGAGAAGGCCCTTGAAAAGCATTTTGGTGCGATCAAATCTGGGCGAATGCGTTCAAATGCTGATTACATGAATTTGCCAACACAATGGTATGGCCAGGAAGGATCAGAAAACTGGTATCCGAATCCGCCTGGATGGAACGATGGCATCACCCCGGATATCAAAATCCTCGGAGATGGGACAGGAAGCAGAACTCAGGCTCCTGGAGCATCGGCTGATTCCATCAAATCCGCATACCTTGGCGCAAGAGAAAGGGCAACTCAATATCAAGCTGAAAATCCCACAGCCAATACACCTGTAGCGCCCGTAGCCGGAGAGGTCGGGGCAGGCAATGCAATGGGCAGAGCAGCTGCTGTTGATCCGATAGGAGCAGCACCAGCTCCAGGAGACGCTGACTCCGGCCCTGTGGTTAAAGCCATGAATCAAGGAAGCGGATCACCTAGGAGCAGCGCCAGATCTTCTCAGCCCAGAAGGAGCCAGGGCTACCTAACGGGTGGATCTTCGCGCAAGTACTACGCCGAGCGGTTCTCTTGACCTGGGCAACTGTTGTAATTGCGTGGTGCGCCTTCGCCGTCCTGGCTTGGCACGCATTCGAATGACCATGTGGCTCTTAGCAGTGATCGCTGCGTGCTTAGCGGCAGCGCTTTTAGTGGAAGTGTTTGATGGGCCGCCTTACTCGTGAGGAAAAGTCGGCACAGTCCCCTGCGAACTACTTGACCGCAGTAGGGGTTTTAAGTACAAAGCTAAGTACACTGGCCTCTTTGCTGAACTCAGACACCAGCAGTACCAACCATTTATAACGAATTGCTACCACCTTGGGGTAGTAGGGGTCGTGGGTTCAAATCCCGCCGCTCCGATGTCAGTCAGAGGCTAAAAGCCCAGTATTTGCAGGGGATCCGAGAGGGTCCCTTTTTTGTTGGTTCTCCTGTGTTCCGGCACATTCCGGCTCCAAAACATGGGTTTTAAGACGGTTTTTAAGTACACAGCTGCAGTGAGTTTGGGGCATACTCGGATCAGCCGAAAACCTAGTGATGGACAGAAACTGGGTCAGCTTCCTCAATAAGAAGCTGGATCGTTGCAAGATCAAAAGCCTGCCTGATCGACAGGCTGTGTACTTAGTCGCCACACTGCCCTGCAAAACCGAACCCGACAAGCGCAAGCAGCAGCAGATTCCGACAGGTCTGAAGGCCAGCGATTTAAGTACACCTGATAAAGCCAAGGAGCTGGCGTTCCGCCTGGACGAAGAGCTGTCGATTGGGACCTTCAGCTGGAGCAACTGGAGCAAAGACAAGATCGCCACCAAGAAAGGCAGTGCTCCACGGGACTCGATCCTGTTCTCAGAGCTGTGCGAGGCGGTCGAAGCACGCTTCGATGCCCATTACCCAGGCGAGCCCAAGGCAGGTGCGGGCATCTACACCGCTAAGTACAAACCGACGATCAGCCTGTTCAGCAAGCTCTACGGCTCTGCTGATTTGGGAGCCATCTGCCAGGTGATTCAGGAGATCGAGTCACCGAGCAGTCGACAGAACATCGGTTCAATCGTCTCGGTCACCCTCGATCACATGGGACTGAAGTGGGATAAGCAGCCTCTGTTCGACGCCAAGAAGGGATACAACAAAGATCAGCTCAACGAGAAGGACATTCCCGGCGATGACGAACTGCTGGCTATCTGGCACAGCATCAAAGATCCACGCTGGAAATGGGTGCATGGCATGAGCATGGCCTTTGGCACCAGGCCCAGTGAACTTCTGAGCGTCGAGTTCGAGGAAGAGGTGATCAACGTGATGACCTACAAAACCAAGAGCAAGCCTTACTTGCGAGAAGCCTGGGCGCTACCGGACGAGTGGATCGAAGAACTCGATCTGCGGGAGATACACAAGCCCACCTGTAGTCGCTTGAACATCGCCAGGCAGTACTCCGATTACATGGATCGCAACAAGCTCAAACACTGGCCGCTCTACAACTTGCGCCACGCCTATGCGATCCGATCCTTAGTGCAAGGCATTGAGGTCAGCACTGCTGCAAGGCTGATGGGTCACTCAGAGTCGACGCATAAAAAGCACTACCAACTGTGGATCGATAAGAAGCACATGCGGGCTATGCGCGAGCGTCAGCGGGACAAGTTCAAACGCGCCTGAGGTACTGATCCATCACACGTTCACGGTGAAATCTGTAGCGAGGCCTCCTGGCGGTGCCGACATTGCGAAGCGCTTCGCCTTGAACCGTTCCCTCTGCAATCAGATTGCGGAGATGTCTGTCAGAAATACCTAATAACGAGCAGGTCGTCCTGGTGTCGAGCCACTGGCTTGACTCGTCGACGCTGAGTTTTGCCAGCACAGCATCCAGCTTGCTTTCGAGGCTTGCTATCCGTAGCTGCAGGGTCTGATCCATGGAGCTTGTATGCCTGGTCACGCAAAGTAGCGACCATTCCGGTTTTGTCTTGCAAGACAGATCACGCAAAAGCGACTAGCGTGGTGGGGTTTCAAACACACCTAGGCAATCATGCTTAAAGCTCTTGCTCTTGCCGGCGCCCTCGCCACTGCAACCGCATCTGCTGGTCCCGCTCTCGCTGACGGCTTCTATGTCGGCATCGAGCGTAACGATGGTTTCGTCGGCTCAGACCACAGTGGCTCTATTAACGAGGCATTCGTGGGCTACAACGGCTCCATCGGAGAGGCTTCCTACTACATCCAAGGGGGGCCTGCATACCTGACTGCGCCTGGCGTAGACGGGGAAGGCGAACTCAGCGGGAAGATCGGTGGAAGCGTGCCGATCTCCAATAAGCTCGGAGCCTACGCGGAAGCGTCGTTCGTCACGGGAGACGTCGAGAACGGCTACGGCACGAAATTTGGAATGATTTATTCGTTCTGATTTTGTAGACAACGAAACCCCCTGGCTGGCAACAGGGGGTTTTTTAATGCGTATGACACAGCAGACGCAATGCATGCTATGGTTCTCATGTCGGCCTTTTAAGCGAAGTGAGTCGACACGGGAATGCGCCTCTCTTGAACACGGACGGCCTTCCTTCGTTAGCCGGGAACCCACCTCCCCGGCTTCGAATTTCTGAACAAGTTCTCAGGCTAATAAAGATCGAGTTGCCGCAATTGTTGCTCACTAATTCTGAGAATTAGGGTTGCTTCAGAGCGAATAAGCCTATGACGCCGGAGCATCCTGAGTGGTACTTGATCACTCTCGAAGACCTCCAGCCAAGAGCTGCAGTAAGGCGATACAGGCAGGCCATTAAGGATGAATGGAATGGCTGCTGTGCCTACTGCGGACGCTCAGAGGATCACGACGGAACCCCGTTAGAAATGACACTCGATCACGTCATCCCACGCAGGTGGGGCGGGGATCGATGGGCAAGGCAAAATCTGGTCAGTTGTTGTCTACGTTGTAACCACGAGAAGGGCTCGCGAAAAGACTATTTAGCATGGTGGCAATCCACTTCTTGGTACTCCGAAGAACGGGCGAAAAAGATTCTGACCTGGATCACTCCCTCTACAGAAATTTGGACAATTGGAGAACAGAACAATGGATCGCCTGAGCGAAGAGCAGCAATTCATCCTGAGAAGAGTAGAACTAGAAGCAAACGAGCTAAGTCGAGAGGAACTTGTCGAAGCCTTGCTGGCCTCTTGGGAGGTGCGCTTCAAGCTCAAACAGCACTTCATGGAATTCAGCAGAGATGCTGGGCTAGCCTTTCGGTTGGAGGAAGCCAGGAGCCCGTCAGCGCCTGAATCGTTAGAAGATTTAGAAGAGATATTTGGCTACGAACCAACAGAACAAGAGACGATGGATTATATGAAGAGCCTGTATGAAAATGCCACAATGGAGTTGGATATGGACGAAATTGTATTAGGTGGCGATCAGTAATGCCGAGGCTTAAATTTGATCAGCTTGAGCAATTAGCTCGTGAAGCTGGATTCGATCCCAGCGTGTCACCGAAGATGGCTGCCATCGCCCTGGCTGAGTCAGGCGGTAATCCTAGAGCTCATAACCCACGCTACCCAGACAACAGCTATGGCCTGATGCAGGTCAACATGCTGGATGAGCCTGGATATCAACTTGGTGCAAGTCGTCGCAAAAGATATGGGTTGAATAGCAACGAAGATTTATTTGATCCAGTTACTAATTTCAAAGCAGCAAAAGATATCTACGACAGTCAGGGACTTGATGCTTGGGCGGTACACAGCAGCGGTGCCTATAAGAATTTCCTGCCAAGCAGCTTCACGCCATTGCAGGGGCAAAGCCAATCATCCGTATCACCAGAGGCGGGAGGGTTGCGAATGGCTGCGCAGGATGGAGGCCCACTGGCTTTGGCAATGGCAAACATCAATAAAGAATTTGGACTGACAGAAAAGGCTCAAACCAGTCCCCTCGCAGCAGCTATGAATAACGTCAATAAAGCCTATGGATTGTCATCAGCTCCAGCAGCTGCTACCGCCACGTCTCAAACCATGCCGGTTAGTACTGGAGGTGGAGTGGGAATTGCAGATCTCGGACGCGGACTACAAGGCATGGGTTTCAAAGTTGCAGAACATCCAGAGTTTGGAGGAGTAGGCAAACACTCAGACAGATCACACCATTACTCAGGACATGCTCTCGATCTGACAATCCAGCCAGGGTCTGAACTGCTTGCAGGCAGGCCAGATTCTGATTGGTTGGGATTGACCAGTGAATACGGAGAGGCGCTAAGAAAAAGATTCCCGAATGCTGAGATCTTCCATCCTGGGTATGACCCGGTTGGCGGACATAATTCGCATATTCATATCGCCTTCCCCGGTGGAACTTACGGGTAGTCGTTACATTCGAGAAAACATAGGTTCTGACCATGGGATCAGTCGCTATTGGTGCTCTTGCTGCACTGATTGGAGTACTTTCAGGCCAAGGAATGTGCGCTGTAATTCGCAGCGGAAAACTCAGCAAGCGCATTGACCAGATCGAGGGAGCAATGCCTGAGCTGATTACCAGGGTGGAGGTTCAGGCAGCCTTCCAGCAGGTCGCCCAGGTGGAGGCGCAACGCTTGCAAGTCGAGCAGCAGAAGACAATGCAGCTCAAGCAGGCTCGTCAGATCGCCGCGTTCGGTGGCGGTGAGACGCCTAGCGAGATGAACGCAAAGATCAACGAGCAACTTGCCGCCCTACAGAGCAAGATGAATCAAATCAACTCTCAGTACAGCGCACAGGGCTGATGCTGACCGAAATTTTTCGGCTCTTCCCCAGGCAAATCGCCAAGGGGAAAATCAGTGATGACCTTTTGAAAGCCCTGCATCACAAAGCGGATAAGGCATTCACAAAGAAAAACACTGGCGATGCTTCAGATAGGTTGGCCGGGAGACTAGAGCAACAGGTTTGGTTCCCACTAACAGATCCAATTGCACAGGACTTAGGCAAAATATTGGCTAAGTCCTGCGGTCACTGGATCCAAGAAGCGAAGACTCAGTGGGATGAAGCAACAACAGAGATATGGGAGAAGCCCTTCGGCATCGAGGTGTATGAACTGTGGTTCAACAGACAGCTCCCTGGCGACTTCAACCCTGTTCACATCCACGGTGGAGACTTTTCAGGAGTCTTGTACCTGGATGTACCCGAGTCCATCGAAGACAGCGAAGGCGTCGAGGGGATGCTCGGAATCCATGGGCCTGAGTGCTACAACCCCATGACTTTCCAGGTTGGAATGATCCGTTATTTCAAACCGAAAGCCGGTGAGTACTACGTCTTCCCCGCATGGCAGCCGCATTCAGTGATGCCATTCGACGGCCCTGGTGAGCGATGGTCGATGGCATTCAATGCAAATATTTTGAGGAGCTAAATGTCGCAAGCGCCATCGTCGTCGTTATGGATTTCGACGAGGGCAATGCGCTCTTCATGGCAACCGTCTGAGTCGCACCACTTGGTCATCATCCCGTCATGCTTAGTGAATGCCTGACCGTCAGGACCAGTGAAGCGATCATCAGTGCCCCATTGATTGCGCTGATATTCCATTAAAAATATCAGGCAGCAACCAGCATGAGCCAGGTGGCTAAAGCCGGTCTCCTTGTCCCTGTCTTCGCCACGCCACCATGCAAAGATGTGCCGGCAAAGAGCGGAGAAATACCGACCCCAGTTTGTGCCACGACACCAGTTGTTGGCTTCGTATTTGTCAGCCCCAAAAGCAAGAACGTCTGCAATTTCTCCTATGGATTCAAAGGGGATAAGGTCGTATCGCGTTTTAACCGCCATAGCGATTTTGCTGTTGGATCTAGGATAGTGGGGCTATCGATTAGAAGTCAGTGGATAGAAGATATTCAGGGATGCGTTTCTACAACGGCGTAGCTGTGTCGAACAAAAGTTCAGACGCAGCCGAGAGACTCGTCAATAAGTATCTTTCTAATGTACGCAAAGCGAGGCGGAAGTCAGAGGACTATGGCGGCAGTACTGGCGGCAGGAAGACAATCGATAGAAACCCAGGACTAGCAGTAATCAAGCAACGCAGTTCCAACATCGGAGACTTGCGTAAGGTGTTTAATCAGGAAGGCACCGGCAGGTTCGGAGCACGCAAAGAAGCATGGATTGCTAAGCAGTACGATCCTGACGTCAGGCAAGCAATGGAAGACCGTCAGTCAGGCAAGGATAAAGAAGAGGGCTCACCAGGCGTCACTGTTGATCCTGTCTGATTAGGTGCATTGACAAGCTTGTGAAGGCGGCACTTCTCTTCGTGGTAGGCCCCATCAATCTTTAGATGAATGGCATCATGAAGCCATGGGACAAACCAATCGCTGACCGGAAAGCAATGTTCCCAGTTGACGGGATTGGCACAACCAATCACAACCGTCGCAACAAATTGATTAATGAAGTGAATTAACCAGTAAAGGTCTGTCACTCGTCAGGCAAATAAGCCTCAACGTAGCGACGTGAAATTGGCGTCACGGCTAGCTCTGTCTTCTTTTGGATTAGGCGCACAAGATCAGTTGCCGAGTAATCCTGCATAGAAAACAAACAAGCTTTACCCATGTTCCAGCGTTCATCGCGATCGGTTGGATCCCACCAGCGAGTCACTTTGAATGGCGTGCTTGTGAGTGGTCTGTAATCAGGCAAGCTTTGATGAAATGTCTGAAGCGAGGATGCCAGCGCGACGATGTTGTCAAAGATGTCGCGATCAAGCTCTTGCCTTTGTTCAAGCACATCGGGCAGAGCGTCATTCCAAGTAAGCCATGAGTCAAAGACTATGGACCGAAAGGAGTAGAACACCTCGCCCGATGGAGTAACGAACTCATCAAGTTCGTCCTGAGAGTATGGGAGAAACATTAGTCGCGATAGTTGTACTTCTTTTTCATGCCGAGCTCGTAAGCCTTCTCCCAATCGCGCTGCCCGCTTTCCTCGTTGAACACGACTGAGCCGATGGTGCAGAAGGTGTTCTGGAAGCGAGAGAGCTTTGTGTGAAAGCCTTGCGGGTCAACAGGCGGCAAATAGACGACACACGACCAGCTCGACGGGCAGATGGTTCGGAACATCTCCAGCTCGTCGTCGTACCAGCTGGGCTTCAGGCGGCTGAACGGAAAGCAGACCGGGAAGTCCCACGCCCAGGGGATCTTGGTGATCGTCTCGTTGTTGGCAATCCAAAGAACTGCCTGCTCAACATTGCCTTTGCGGTATTCACGCAGAGTCTTGTTGGCTAAGCGGCGGCTCCAAGCTGCGCCATGTGGGGCACCAACAAAAGCACGTTTTTCGCCAGGGAGTGTCCAGTCCATGGCGAGGACAGAGTCAAGGTCATGCTTGTCTCGATCAATAATGCGAGCGGCGTTAACAAGTCGGTTTAGGTCCTTAGTAGAGAAGGGATCAAAATCGATTGCACCCATTACGGCTTTGGAGGCGTCCACAAGTTTTGAAGGAGGCCCCAGGTGGACGCGGTGCTGAACACCCACTACGAAAGATCCTCAATCATGGATTGCAGTGCCTTGGTGGGGTTCTCCCTGTCGATATAAGTGCAGACAATGCTGCTGTTATCGACGCGCATTACTAATCCATAGTTGTCGTAATTCAAGTTCTTGATGACCTTGGCAGTGTCATTCATGAGGTCCATGGTGGCTTTGTCGCCAGCACTCTTGGCCTCATCGGCTACCTCCATGATGACTTCGAGCGTCTTGTATTCGGATGGACGCTGGTCTCTTAGGTCAAGACAAAGAATGCCTGGGCCGCAAGCATTCCATCCTTCATCGAACTTGCCAAGCAAGTCGCGAATGATGACCTCATGAGCAATAAGGTTGTAGGCCTTTGACTGTTCGCGATCAGCGCCAACAGCATCAGCCATGTCGCCAAAAAATTTGGCAGCAAGCTCTTCGCGTGAGGGGCGAGTTTTCACTGTTCTACCTCCATGACGATTCGGTCAAATTGTTCAATGACTTTGTCCAGCACAAGCTCTGCCAGGCCTGACATCCCGCGAATTTCGCAGTACTCAGGATGGTTATCGAGCGACTCGTTGAATGCCATCATTTCTCCATGGGAAGCGATGAGCATGGCCAGCATGTCGTTCAAGTCAGGGTGATCGCCGCAGCAGTCCCCATAGAGCTTGAGTATCTCTTCGTAAGAGACTTGATCTTCACCTTCAAGTTTCATGTCAAGGAGCCAGTAGTGCTTTCTTGTGGCGGTGTTGCTGATACCAAGACCAGATCTCAGGGACCCAGCGATAAATCTGGAGCTCAATGCCGGTCATCAGTTGTCTGACTTCGAGCTGTGCATCCTTCTTGGAACGAACGTCACAAAGGTGCAGCCAGAAACGGAGTGATCCTGTTATTAATCCGTGCTGAAGGTAACTTGTGCAAAGTACCGAACGAGCATGCTCTTCGGAGGCTCCCATCATGCGAAGACGTGAATAGTCAATCGCTGATGAGTAGCAGATAGCTAACTCTTCCTCGCGCTGCTCCTCGGTCCACTTGTACTTATCACCTTGACGATCCCAGTAAGTCCCAGGCGGGCGAACATAAAAGACATCCTCTACATCAAGCTCGCGTATTGCGACCTTGTTAATGCGCTCGCCTGTGTAACGCATTGACTGATAGTCAAATGTGCAGCCGACTCGGTGAGTCCTGAGCTGCATCATTGTGTTGTGGTCAGCTCGAACCATCAAGCTGAGCGATGGATGCTCAAGAGGTCCCCAGTGACCCTTATTACCTTTGAGTAAACGGTTGCAGGCAATAACGCCAGCTTCGTCTTCAGGTAGCTGAGTCGGGAATGGAAATTCTTCGCTGTAGTCAGCGTGCAGAGCATTGAAGACAAGCCTTTGAGGAAAAGGCGATGCGTCAACAAGCTCTACTTTGAAAGGCTCAATCGCGTGTGCTTCCAAGACTCCAGTTCATCTGGAAGCAGCGTAGGGATCTAGCACACAGAGCGCATGACATGTCTTGCAAAGAGTTGTTAGCGCTTTATGTAGGAAATATGGACTAGGCGTCCTTGATATAGCCCACGTAGTGATCGGTGAGTTCCCGAATATCGCCCAGCTCAGGGACCTTGCCAATGAATCGATTTAGGTGAAAGATGCCGCTCTCTCCTATCTCTTTAGCCGCAAGCTTGGCCTCCTTTTCTTTCTGAGGTAGGTAGACCTCTTGGAAGTATCTGTTGGCATCATTGCCAAAATCAATAGCATCCTTATAAGGATCACCTGAAGACTTGTCCCCGGTATTCATCGTTGCGATGGGAACGTAATTTTTCCCACCGGGCTTACCGTCTGCGACTTCCTGGGCAAGGTCTTGCACGGCCTGAGATGGCACAAAATCTGTAGGAGCCTCCTCAGCGGCGGGAGCAAAACCACTTCCGTCCCATTGGTTGAGGATGGCGCCTCGAATGTCACCAGAGCTGCTCAAGTTTTCACCTTGAGAGCTGTGATCAACCTCGTCTGGATGGGCTTGCGCTGCATGGGCTGCAATCAGATCCTTGTTTGAGCTCATGCCCATATTTGATCTACCGATGTAGACCTCATTTCCCTCTGCGTCCTTGCCATAAATATCGTGCTCGGTTCTACCAGGATTGCTCCTGTCCAAGCCGTACTTAGCGGCAAGCTCTTTGATGTCGAATTGCCCTTTGCCCCATTGGCCTGAGGCATAGTTTGCGGCGCTACCAGTTCCAGCCATGAGTTGATTTAAGTGTTGTTGATTTTGTCAGCGTAATATTCAAAGGCTTCCCGTGGGTCTCCCAACTCAGGCACTTTGCCGATGAAATTAGTGAAGTTGAACAGGCCCCGCTCGCCAATCTCTTTGGCAGCCAGTTTGGCCTCATTCGCTTTCTGAGGTAGGTAGACCTCTTGAAAATACTTGTTGGCATCATTGCCAAACTCAATGGCATTTTTGTAGGGGTCACCTCCTGTCTTCATCCCAGGCATGGACATGATTCCACTCTGGCCACTCTGTCCAGCCTCGACCTTGCCAGCAAGATCTACCAGGTCATCTGATGGAACAAAGTTTGGAGGTGCTTCATTGGTCGGTGCTGGTGTTGCCTCTGGTGTTGCTTCTGGCTCGTTTTTCTTGGCTTGGTAGTTCGTGACATAGTCGAACATCTGACGAAGATCATTCTCAGAGTCGACGTCTTTAATTCCAATATCTTTTCTTACACGGTTCCAAAGCTGCGAAGTATTGACATCGCCGTCGTGGCCAGGCTTGCCTAAGTTCTCCGTGCCGGTGCGGCTGCCGTCGTATCTTGAGAAATCAATTTGATTTCTAAACTCGGGCTGATCACCTGCGCTGTCATCTGACATCCAGTCGTCATACGCCCTGGCTTCCTCGCCATAATTTCGAGGCTTCATTTGATAGCCTCTGTACACAGAGTTCCTAAGTTGCTCTAGTTCTTTTGGAGTAAAAGCAGCAGAAGACACCTTTGATAAACGCTATTTCGTATTGTCAGTCTAACTTTCCTCATCCATTAAGGCAGACCGAATTAAATCATCTAACATGACCGGCTTATCGGACGACATTCGAAAGTCGATCCAAAGCTTGTTTGCCTTTTGGATTTTTTCGAATCGCTTGAAGTCTTTATCTCGCGTGGCTTCAAGGAATAGTTGAGTGTCGTGCTGGAGTTTATTGGAGCTAAACTCAAGATCAATCTTGGTCATGTGCATATTGTGGAAATAATGCGGCACGCCTCTGGCTCTGAGGTGAAGTGGATTACAGCATTGGTTATTGCCGCAGATCGGCTTAATCGGCAGTCGTCCGACGTCACCCCAGGAAAACCAGAACGCAACGCGAGGGGCTGAGTACTGTCTTGCAGCTCCCCAGTGTCTAGGAATTGCGAAGTAAGTTGAGTTGGACTTGGAGTGCTTGTTGCCGCGCCAGTTCCAGCATTCTTCTGGCTCGCCAATTTCAACAAACGACCAGAACTCAAGAAACCGTCGTCGATACTTGCGATGGATCTTATGAACGTCGAGTGTCAAACGCCCTTCAGTTAAGGCGGAGACGCAACGAACACAAGAATGGCTGTCGTCGTATCTAGGGATCCTGCCATCTCGCGAACCCAGCGAGTGATCATGAAATGGGCAGAGTGGCCCACCCTCGATCCTTGAATGGAGATCAGGTGGTATGGGCCACTGAGCCATGTCGATACATTCTCTAGCTGGAATTTATCGATATTTATGCGGCATCATTTTTGACGCTTGCATCATCATCGATCTTGCGCAGCCTCATGACGTGATGAAGGCATGGGCTTTGAAGTTCATCCCAGAGGATCATGGCGTAATTGATCACATGTCCTCGTGCATCTCTTCGAGGCACAATCTCTTCGACTGTGCCAACCCTTCTATTTCGAATGATCCTGGCGATCTGTTCGAAGTTGGGGTGATCCTTCTGGACGCAATGATCGAGATTCATCTTCGGCGCTTCGATTACACGATCGCCAACAGCTAGCCGCTTGGTAGCGCGAGTGGACTTACTCATGCGGTGTTCAGGGGAAAACCCTTAGGAGGAACAAATTCGCCACCGTGAACCACCAGCTGCTCAGAGCTTGGGCGTAATTTCACTTGGCTAGTTGGCCAGTCCTCGGTACGCGTGCTGCCTTCGAGATTGACTGAAACCAGTCCTCTCTTCCAGCCTTTTGTTGAAGAGCCGACCACGAAGCCTGCCTGGCCGGTATTCCGGTGGATGACACGATGGCCGATTTTCAACTCTGACACGAACCAAGTCTTTCAACCTGTATGACAGGGTAGTCAGGTTTATTGATTATGTCTGCTCCGTTTCCGCTTCTAATGGATTGATTGGCCCTGTCATAGGGATTCGATTCACGGAGACGCCAGCCTCGATGAACATCGTGCGTGCTAAATCGAATGAGTCTTGCCAGCGCTGAGGCTCAACAAAGTCAGGGACAACGATCTTGTTGACGCCAGCTTGAATCAGCATCGACGCGCACCTGGAGCATGTCATCAATGGCCAGACGTACATGGTTGCACCGATTAAAGAGACTCCGTTTTGTGCAGCCATTGCAACGCAGTTCATCTCTGCGTGGACAGTCATCTCAAGCCTGGTGTCTCTGTTCTTGAGACGTGCATCAGAATCATGCACACCAGCAGGTAAGCCGTTGTAGCCCTGAGCAAGAATGCGTCGATTGCGTACAGCTACGGCGCCAACCTTGGTGCTTGGATCTTTGGACCACCCTGCAAAGTGTGAGGCAATGACAAGAAAGCGCTGATCCCAATGCTTTGGAGGCCTTGGCGCTCGAAGATTGTCCATTGATCTATTTATTTAGAATGTAACTGTCAAGAAGGGTCGTCTATTCATGCTTGAAGTCGGCGCCATTATTGGCGTTGCAGCCGTTGGTGCTCTTTGGCGAATGGCCTTTGAGCAAGGGCGGATGCAGCGAGGAATGGACGCCATCCTCAAGGAAGTTCAGATGCTGCGCACCGACCTGGGACGAGAGGTGGGGCAGCTATCTGAAAGATTGAATGATCACGAGATCAGACTGCGTAATCTGGAGAATCGATAAGGCGAGTCCTTACTTCGAGTTCTTCCTTGCTGATGTTCCAGCGATCGAGAGCACGACCCACCATGCGGTGTAGATCGGCTTGCTCTTCGTCTTTCAGGACTTGATCGCACTGACTGAGTAGATGATGCGTTGGCTCTGAGACAGCATGCAGAGCCATTTCAAGGATCTTGCGCTGTGTCACTGCTCGGTTTCTCCTGCGCCTGAGCCAACAGTGATCTCTTCAGTGAAGGATCCAGGCCGAAAGCCCTTATTCCAGATCTTGAAGCAAGCGCTGTTGAGCTGTTCTCTTGTCATCTTCCAAGTGATCAGCACATCAGACAGATCCTTCTTGAGGTCGTAGGCACCGGGGAAGCCTGAATACCGAACGAAGAGCCTGCCGGCTTGAGTCAGGTCATCCTCGGTAGGCCTGACTGATTGCATTAGGCGGTTCACGACCAATCGGTCTGCACCGTATTGAGGGTGGTTTTGAACGCCCTGTTCCATGCTGAGTGCGCGAGTGATCAAAGGCTAAGAGAGATCTTGCAATGCTGCAGGACTATGAAGAACTCTTAATCACTGCGCCGCAAGGGGTTTGAAAGAATGCGTCGAGCCTTAAAAAGCCCATATAGACCCCTGACACGGGTAAACCCTTTGGCACGACTGGGATCCGAGAGTGTGTCATGGGGGTGACAGGTTCCCTATACCTTTTCTCAGAAATTCCTCCCCTTCTTGGTTTTACTTCTAACCAAGGGAAATAACTCCTTCTCGCAGTATAGAAGACACAGCACACAAATGCAGAAAGAGGTGGAGGTGAGGCCTAAAACCCCGCAACTATTTTCTGAGAAAAGGTTGGGGGGACCATGACACGGGGTCGGCACACCATGAGACTCATCTCAGGGAGAGCAAAAAACCCGTGCCTAGGCCATGAACAGAGGCGGCAGGAAATAGCAGGACAAGAAAAAAGCCAGTCCCTCACTAGAGACCGGCCATTAGTTAGTCGCAAGAACGTCTCGTCAGTCCCAGTCAGGACCGAGTTCATGCGGGCTGCGGTTGAAAAACGGGTCGTCGTTGAACCACATGTTCATGACCTTGCCGTCTTTCCTGATCCGCTCCTTCCAGAAGCCACGTCGCTTGAGGATGTCGCTGACTTGGTAGACCATCATCTTCTCGTCCTTCGCAGGTATATCCATCCCTTTGAAGATGGAAGCCATTAGCCAGTAGCGCTTGCCGTGCGACTTATGCCCTGGCCTGTCGAGAGTGCCGGCGTGCTGCTTGGCGCAGAACTTGCTGAGCTCCTGCTCCAGGGGGCTGTCTGAAGTGAAGCTCTGCATGTACTCATTGAGGACACGGATCTCTTCACTGCTGAAGGTGTGCACAGGGTTATCGAGATACTCCTTGTAGGCAGCAGACCAGAGGCTGTCCCTGTCGCGCTTGAGTCGATCAAGGTCAATGATCTGAATCGCAGAGTCCTTGGCACTGGGTACAACGCCTTGCACCCTGATCGGCATGAAGCGCCGGTTGCCAGTCGGATCAACGAAGAGTTCGTCGGAGTTAGCGCAGGCAGCCAAGACAAAAGAACGGCGGTAGCAGCGTTCGTTCTCGTACTTACGTGCACTGCGGTCGACAGGAGTGGAGATCAGGTTCTTCATCTCCTCTGTGTTCTTGCGCTTGAAGAAGCGTTCGCACTCATCCATGCAAGCGATCCAACCAGCATGGAGAACGTGAGGGCGGTCCTTGATGTAGTTAATGCCCTGCTGGATGGTGCTGACCCACGGGTAGATGCCGGGGTCATTCACTGATGGAGGAGTCAAGTACTGCCAGAAGGTTGTCTTGCCGCAGTTCTGCTCACCGATCAGGATCGGCATCCAGTCATGGACACAGCCTGGATCGATAACGCGAGCAACAGCGCCAATCATGAATCGCTTCATGATCACGTCAGCGAGGGAGTGACCGCAAGGCATGACGGGATTGCTGAAGTTGTCTGCGCTCACACCAAGCAAGGTGGTCGCAATGCTGTCGAAGTAATCGCAGGGGGCGACATTGCGTTGGCAGTGATCGAGGTAGTCGAGGACTGGGTGATAGGCGTTCTGCCTCCCGGCCACCAGGGCGGTGTCGTGAGTCAGGGTCTTGGGGTATGCCTTGCCGGTCCCGGCTGAGATCTGCACGTAGAGAGTCGAAGCATCGTCAATCGTTTTCGGATTGCTCTTTGGTCCCCACTCCAGCTCTTGATTCATGGAGTTGAGCCTGATGCCAGGGAAGAGGTTCCTGAGATGGGCCAGGATCTCTGTGATCACATCGTTATCAGAGGAAGGCCGACCACGACCGCGAGGAGCAGCGTCCTCTTCAGGTTGATCCTCGTCATCGAAGTCAGGCTCATCGAGCTCTTCCTCTTGGGGTCGAGCCGGTTCTGCGATCTGAGCCCAAGGAGCGTCGGAGTCGAACAGGTTCTGTGTGTCGGCTCCGTCTTGCAGGATCTCTAGATAGTCCTCTTCGTAACCAAGGAAGTCCTCGTGGCCATAGCCAGCGAAGGCAGTACCAAAGACACCGAAGGTTCCTTCTCCACTCGGCTTGAGCTCTGATGGCAAGTCCTTGCGCCAGTCAGGGTTCTCCTTGTTGGCCAGAAAGAAGAGAGTGCCAAGACCTGTTCCGCGAAATCCGTAGAAGAATTTCTCGGTGGTTTGACTGCTCTTGCTGCCCTTGCCGTGGTGACAGGCGGAAGCCCAGTCAGACCAGAAAGGGAATAGACGAGCTCCACCTGCGCGGCAGGACTTGGTGACATCGATGAACCTGTCGCGTTCACCGTCAGCCGTCGGCGTGATGACGTTATGCAGGACGTAGATCGCTTGCTCAATGGAGTTGTCATCGATGTGATGGACGTCGCATGACTCCCTGGCCAGACGTTTACGCGCTGTCTCGGTCGCATCGTCGATGATGCCGGCAGGAAGGGACGCTTTCGGCTGCCAGAGGAAGTGTTCTGCTTGATCGTTTCCGTTGTAATAACGGCAAACATCAGTGCACTGAGTGTCTCCCCCAAGTGACCTAATAAGGAGCGAGACAAGGCTCTTGTAGATCTCTGGGTTTGAGATTCGCTCGGGTAGGCGGAAGACAACTCGGTATCGATCGCCAGGCTTTTTGCCGTGGCTAGGCGAGGTGTAGCCCCAGCAGGCGTGGGCAGCGAGGGGGTGTTCGAGGAACTCTTGGATGGATAGGCCGGAGTCAATATCGACGACAGCTAAATCGGCGTAATTGAAGGCTGCGCTTAGCTTGTGGCCACCATTCATCCGCACTGGCATGAAGGCTTTGCCCTCGCTGACAGCAGCTCTCAGGTCAGCCAAGGTGCCCGATTGATCCTGGTGCTCAGCCCAGTTGTGAACGTAAGAAGACTTCCATTGGGTTGGCTTGTTATGGATCTCTGGATGCAGCATGTAGGTCGCTAGCTGCTGCTGGTCGGCTGTCATAAGGCAAGACATGGCACACCCCAGGATTATGGCTAGTGCGCGTGGTCTTGCAACGCATAAGACAAAGCAGGTCAGTGTTATAGAACACGTCTGCTACATCAATTGCGAACGAAGATGAAGCTCGCAAAGCGAGTCTTAAGGGTCTCTCCGGTATCTCCAAAAACCGGTCAAGCAAAGGATGCGACGTCAAAAATGCATCCATTCATTCCGTTTATGCAAATTGTGCCTTGTCTTTCTGGCGCTTGCACCGTTCATCTATTAAGGTTCCGAGGCAGGCGACCACCACTCCTGTTAGTCCCCCAGGAGTGCAATCAAATGAAAGACACAGCAAGCAACCAAAAGGAGCTCCGTATTGAGCGCTTCAAGTCAGTCCTGACCGAAGCAATGATTACCAACCAGTACACGCAGAGGAAGCTCTGCGAAGAACTGGGCATCACCATTGGCACCATGACGAAGTACCTCAGGGGTGCTGTCGATCCGAATCGTGTTGCCACTGAGATCCAGGCCGCATTGGCCAAGACGCTCGGCAAAACCACCGACGCTCTGCTGCATTACTACGCATCAGGCGATTACGGCTCGGAGCTAACCATGCAGCAAGTGGTGAGCTGGTGCACATCGCAGATGTCCCAGTCAGATATCCCCGTCCTGCTCGCGGCTATTTCGAGAGGCAGCGATCCCCTCTTAAAGGGAAGCAATGCTCCTGCTCTACCTCCAGGCAAGCCGGAATTTGTGTTCACTGAGGCTGACGTTGAATTCTTCAGCCAAACAATCGATGGAGCGATGCAGTTCCTCATGGACAGAGGCATCTCTCATGAAAAAGCATGGAGGCGGATTGCCTACCAGCTCGACGAGATGGAGTGCGACGAGCAAGAGATCAGCGAAATGCAAACCATGTTCAGTGGTAAGTGTGAATACAGCGTTGAATTCCTGAAAGCAAAGCTTGTGCATTACCGTGGCAAAGGTTTTGACTCCTGCCCATGCCTCAAGGCGCTGAATTCATTTGACGTCTTGGCCGAGTACAAGCCTTTGACGCAACTGAGTGAGGTGTCGAAGGCGTTATACGCGATGGCTTAGGCATCCGCTGTTAATCGCAGAATTCCTGCTGTTAATCGCGAGACACGTAAGACTCGTAGTATTAGTTCTTTTGTAAGAAGCCAAAGCGAGCATCTCGCTCTTCCTTCTCCTGCTTGCCACGTAATTTCGTGGCAGTTTTATTTACGTGCTCCAGGACTTTGAGAGTGTCTTCGACCGTCGAGCCCTGGGGCATTCGCAGGCTGATGGCATCGAACACATCAAAGAAGGCATTCGTTGCAGCCTTGATCTCCTTAGGAGTAAACGGATCCATATTCATTTGGATTCCTCCTGCTCTTCGAGTTCTTTCAATTCACCGTAGCGTCGAACTTTTTGCAGCCACTTAGTGCGGAAGCGGCCAAGTTCGTCACCGTGGAAGATAAAACTTTGGTCGATCTCAGGGGTAGACACTAGGATCTGGGCACAATCGACCGAGATGCCAAGCGTCTCCTCGATGGCCAGGGCGTAGGCAGCGAGCTGTAGCCCACACTTGTTGAGCTTGCTCCAGCCTGTAAAGTTGCTCCTGTCTGTTTTGGTTGGGAAGTATCGGCAATAGGGTTGGTTAGAAGTTTTGAAGTCGCCGAGGATGACAACATCCCCGCGAACACCGATCAAATCAGGGCAGCCACAAAAGCCATACTTGTGTGACCATACTCTGGAGATTCCGTCTTTGCCAGTGCAATAGTCCCACTCTGGCTTTAGTGGTTTCTCTGACCACAGGAAGTGATCGTACTTATCGAGGTGCTGACTTAAACCCTGCCAGAATGGCAGATAGTCTTCCGGTAGATCACCAACAGGGAGGCCTCGGATATAGCGTTCGCATGCAGCGTGAATGGCAGTGCCTCTAGCTGCAGCCTTCTCTTTACCACCTGGATTTTTTAGACCCCAGTTGTGGAGCATTTTCTTGGCATGCTCACTGGCAGTCTTGCCGAGGATGGTTGTAACCGAGGGGTAAGCTTTTCCTGGAATGTCGGTTGTGTAATGTCGAGCGCCGTCAATTTCAAAGCGGGTTGGCCCGTCCATGTAGATTGCGGCTTTGATAAAACGTAACGAGTTATCAGAGACAATTTTTTGACAATAAAAAACCCGGTCAAAATAACCGGGAAGGAAGCCTGAAAAGCGTTCTGGTTTTCTTACTGATCGGTGTATTCACGGTAGAAACCCAACCGTCGGCACCGCCGATCGTCTTCAATGAGACCCTGTTTCATGGGATAGGCACGGGAGGAAACGAGTGGTAAAGGGGTAAACCCGTCGCCTGAGGTTGCAAGGGGTGAGGCCCTTGTGAACCCACAGTTGTCAACTGCTTGCCATCCACCGCCTGGCCCCGGCAGTGTGCTGTGCTTCACCTAGGGAGAGAACCAATAGGGTTATGACTCCTTGAACGCTGTGGCACACCAAGAGTAAGACTTCTCTTACAAGCGTGCCACCCGGCTTAAGAGTCTTGCCGTATTTCAGGGATCGATTTCGGATGGTGCGTTGTCCGGGTGATCCCAAGGGTCGTTGACGTGGGCCAACACTTCAGAAATGATGTCCTTTGCCTCTTGCTCGCTGCGATAGGCAGACAACTCTTCGAGCAGTTGACGTGCCAACAGAGTTGCTCCTTTCATGAGCTCCTCGATGTTGACTTCTTCTTTGCCTAAGCGCTCAGCGAGAATGGGTGCAACGACAGAGAGATAGGCCTGAACAAATGCATCAGGGATATATCCATTGAGTGACGCACCGCCATTAGTGAATCCATTCACCAGGTGGCTGAGGTCACGAAGGTGTTCGTGTGCTTGCTGCTGATAAACAATCATCTGTCGCAGCTGGAGATTCATGTTGCGCATCTCCATGAGCATCTGCTTGTTACTCTCGATCTGCGTCAAATTCGCATTCGGATCCATGGATGACGGCTCCATCAAAAGCTTTCATAAGGTTTAGCGAGGAGCGAGTCAGTCCATCAAGGTGATTCCACGCTTGAGAAACTTGCTCATAGCCATGTGCTTCAATCAAAGCCTTGACGTCGCCTTTGCGGGAAGCCCGCTTCAAGGCGATAACTAGCATGTCGGGCTCAGAGCTTGACAATGACAACGGGATTCTCCTCATTGTCAATGTACTGATATTCGAGGATCTCTCCGTCCAGCACTTTCTTGGTCATCTCCGCAGGCCCGCCTGGGGTTGTACTGCGAAGGTGTGGATGTGGACGTCTGAAATGAAAACTATGACCTAAGCGATTAGGAGGTGTCGAGTTCATGCTGGGGTGAACGACTTGATCACCGATACTGCGAAGGATCCTTCGTTTTCGCAAATCCAGTGTGTAATTAATCATCGCTAGGTTGTGTCAGATGTAGCTGGGAGTATGGGAATAGACCATCCTGAAGTAGACAACCAGAACCCGCTGGAGCCGACTGTTGGAGAGCAGTTGCGGTTTACTGAATTCAGTAAACAGCTAGAAAAGTTAGATCGGGAAGAATTACTAGAGATCGCTCGGATGTTGGCCAAGCAAGCATTAGTAATGCAGCCGTCAGCTATTCGTTTTTTGGCGCGAGAGGCGGCTCAAAACCTTGGAGCTCCACCCTCGATCGAAAAATGGATGAGGAGCGCAGAGGTCGTTCGATCAACCCTGACAGGAGAGAGCGAGAACGATTCTCGATCAAGTGAAGAGTAGCGAGTGCGACTGCCGCAGCAGGCACATTTGTGACAATGCAGGAATGTAATTTTGCGAGAGTCACGATTTTGGTTTGCGTCGCTACACATTTGCTCAGTCGTGTCGGCGTTACGCAATACAACCTCAATTGCCTTTGATTTCGCCGGGCCTTTGAAAGCTTCGGCACTCAAAGCATGACGTATCATATGTTTCGTTGGGTTTTGTCTCGCACAACCCTAAATGCGATATATGCGGAAACAGCACGAACCAAGCGCAGGGGCGGTGGTTCTTTCAATCGAGATTTAGTTCAATTATCGAGAAAATGCAGGTGCCTGTGCTATGGGCGCACCATTCTGCTGAGGTAATTGCGGATAGTCCTGCGGCACTTGCCCCCAGGCCTTTTGCATGGACTGCAAAGACGCTGCTCCTACAGGGTTTACATGGGATATGTATTCCTCTTCCACCTCGCAGACACCCTTGTAGACGCCTGTGCGGCACGCCGTTTGATGCTTGCAGGACATGCATGGAAAGCCAAAGCATGGGCGGCCTACGCGTTTGTCAGGAGGGATCTCGCACTTGTCCAAGATCGCCTGTGTCACATCGCAGGACTGGGCCTGGGTATGCAGCATGCAACGAGTGGCTTCATAAAGCACCTCGCTGGAGGTGCGATGAAACGCTGCGGCATACATTTTGAGCGCCTTGCGACAGGTCTCTGACATCTTTGTCACGACCCTTGCGTTCTTGCCTGCGTTCAAGATCTTCATGACACACTCATAGCTGCAAGACGGAGGATAGTGCAATAAAAAACCGCCCATACGGGCGGTTATACACACTGCTTCACGCTAAGTGCTTACCAATCTTCACCCATTCCAGAGGTGACCAGCTCTTTGTCAGCACCGAGAGCATCGCGCTTCATAGGAGGAAGGCCGCAGATCTTTGACTCAGCAGGTTTACCGGCGAAAGGATCAGCGCCATCGAAGAGGGCTGGGAGCCAGATGCCATCCTTTGCGGCTGACCACTTCTCCTCGAAGGCCGCAGTGGGTTTCTTCAAGGTGGGTGTCACGTTCCAGGTGGTGTCCTTCTTCTCCCCTTTGCGTTTAACGGTCAGGGTGAAGTTGGCGCAACCACTATCCAGGGAGGTGTAGTCCTCCATGTCCAGAATGGATTCGATCTGCTCGCGCACTCCTTTCTGAAGTGCAGTGACGCAGACCCAGTCCTTGCGATCCGGGAAGTAGGCAACCATCGAGAGGAAGTACTTCGGCTTGTCCTTGTACTTGTTCTCAGCTTTAAGAGCTTCGATGTCCTCAGGGCTGCTTGCGTTCTTACCGGCCCAGGTCAGACCGATGTCGGACTCAAAGTCCCTTGGGAACTTGGTGAATCGCTTTACGCGACCCTCCATGGTGAAGTACTGCCAGCCAGCAACAACGTGACCGGTGTCGAAGGTGCCGCAGGGCCTGAAGGAGATTGACTCTCCATCACCTAGGTATCTGCCGGCGAACTCCCAGTACTTGGGATTGACTTCGCCTTTGCCGCCACCGCTATCAGCAGAAGCGGACTTGTAGTCATCAGGAAAGAAGCCCATCAGTCGTTCCAGTTAAAAGGCATGTCGTTGTTGGAGGGCTGCTCGAAGTCCTCCTGGTCGTAACCAGCAGCGGAGGTCCCAGCGGCAGGGTTGGAGAGGCCACCCTTTGCTTTGTTATGGACCCGCACATTGCGGCACTTGACCTCTAGATAGGGGTTGCCATCTCGGTTCTTGCGTTGCTCTAGGCACCCATGAGCTGAAACCAATGACCCCTTAGGTGCATTGATCAGCTTGTCTTTGGAGTAGCCGTAGCCACGCAGTCGGAACCAATCGGTGTGCTCATCGCGTCCGATGTATCGGTTCACGGCCAATGATCGAGATGCGGACTTCTGGGTCTCAGTGACCTTGCTCTCCTTAGAGAGACGTCCGATCAGGACAACCTCGTTAACGAACTGATCCTCGTGGGCATCACAAAGCATGTGCCCTGTGACCACGGGAAAGTTGCCTGGGTCATCTTCTAGCGACAGATCGCCAGAGATAATTAGTCGAGCTCCGTTTGCCTTGGTAGCAAAGACCTGTGCAACCTTTGAACCATTGCGGAACCTCAGTAAAAGGTTCACCGGTTCAGGTGCTGTGGTGTTTGCAGTGCACTCCCAAACCTCTTTATCGCGAGCGATAGCAAGAGCAGGAGCGGCAGCCAAGGCAACGGCAAGAGTGCAGTAAGCCAAAGTTCAGCTGCGGAACGGACAGAACGTATCGACTTAGCAAGACTTGTCTATGTTCGTGCATGACATGGCATATTCCTTTAACCATTCCGGTACAGAAGGTATCTTTTCTGCCGATTGAGGCATCACCAACACAACGATATTGGACTCGTCGGTTTGTATTCGAAGCGGTCCACCGTCAAATGCAGAGAGAACAACAGATTCACTGAGTCCTGATAAACCTTTGAGAGCTCTCTCGACATATCGGGATTCGTAGCGCCCTGCTGTTGCGCTGACTTGGGGTGAGTTGCCCCACCGTTGCAAGCAATGACTGATGGCCTTCGCGAGTGGCGGGAACTCGCTGATGCTGCGGCTAACTCTGGTTTCTTTCTTCTCGCTGGTGGTCTTTCGATACGTGGTGATGACAGCGTTATCTTCTTCCACCCTGAGTTCTCGATCGGCGGTTTTGATGCCTCGGCACAAACGCATCAACTCTGGATCAGGAAGAAGACGAATGGTCTCGTCAGTCTTCCCACCAGGGTCGTGAGCCAAGCAAGCAATGCTGCCTTTGTCGGTTGATGCGATGAAGACACCACCCTTGGGGGCTGGACTGATCTCGACCGCTTGATAGGGAGCGAACTTCCCTGTGAATTCAGCCGCTATGGCAACTAGAGCCGAGTGACACTGCAGCATTGTCTGACTGCTCTTGCAGGTTGCATGATCCAGCCAACGTAGTCATGTTGCCAAGCCAGCGCCACCTATAGGGCATGCGGCATTGCTGAAGCCTGGCATTTGCGTATTCCATCTCGTCATCAGCAAGCATTGGCCGCCACTTCACATCAAGCGGCACACGCTTAACTGTGTGCACGAGGATTGCTCTTCTCCTGTCCATATCAATTGCATCGGCCTTACAAGCTAGGCAGAGAAATGCAGTTGAAATTGTTACTCCCGATAGAGCTTTAATAGAATACTGGCAAACAAAAGTCAGCCGACTTTGTCTGCCAGGGTGCCGTCTTGTCGGAAGAGCTTCTCATTCTTTTTTGCATCCTGAGCATTCCACTTGTCTCTCTGGCAATTGCCTCGGGCGTAATGATGCTCCTGCAAGCGGACGAATTTGAGTTTGGCGACAATTACAAAGACCTCGTCAGAGTCCTGAGCGTGCACCGTAAACTGCATATCGTTTTCCTCCAACGCCTCAAGGAGCTGCGGAGTCGCTGAGATCCTCTGGGTTTCATGCATGAAATTGCCTTCGATCTCAGGATTAGCAGCGTTGAACTTGAAGCGTTGGTAGTAGTAGCCCATCAAGCAGAGTCCTTGTGTCTGTAGGAGAACCAGTCGTCAAAAATTTGACGCCAATCACTAATAGTTGCCGTGTAGCCAATCTCTTTTTCTAGGGCGACAATAGATGCCGGTTTGTTGATCCCAGCAAACATAAGGTCAACCCAAAGATTGTTGATCGTATGCCTGTCACCGTGAAGTGAACCTTGGATAACAGGGCTTGCCTGCGTTGTAATCGAGGCTGACTGGAACCCCAGCACTGACAAAATCCCGGAGGACATCCGGGCTAGTAACGACCGTTTGCGGCGGGATGCCTGACCTGGGGCTTGTGCGGATGGTGACTGTGGGTTCCATGTGAGTGCCATGTCTTGCGAAGTTTACGAATGGTACGAGAGTTTGTCTACTGAGCAAAGCTCTTGGCATGCGTCTTTCCATACCCAACGAACTGACCAAGCTTGGTGCGGA
>Ga0207993_1000052_pt1 | contig 46722 bp, 45 predicted proteins | sample ETN01SmetaG_2_FD_185791 | JGI IMG/M metagenome (GOLD analysis project Ga0207993, IMG submission 185791) | Marine microbial and viral communities from oxygen minimum zone, Eastern Pacific Ocean - ETNP2014F12-01SV265 (SPAdes) (version 2) | ecosystem: Environmental > Aquatic > Marine > Oceanic ...
TGGCTGGTGTGACAAGTTGGCCGCTCGCCATCGCTTTACACCAATTACTCGATGGACGCATCATCACTGTTGGTGTTCACCCGCCCGAAACTGTTATAGAACCTGAACATTTCTTTACCATGCTCGCCGACGCCTGTGACCCGCCAGTTAATGGGATGGAAGAACTCATTGTTCAAGAAGTAAGTAATGCTTGACCGTATTTGGATCCGTGATCACAACCTAAAGTAACTGTCACCGAGTCAGGTCCGCGTTCGACTGCTATTTCTAACGCTGCGGTTACGTTTAACCCTGTTGAGGGTCCACAAAAAATTCCTTCTTCAGCAGCAAGTTTTTTACATGTTTGAAACGCCTCGTTTTCATCAATGGCCCGTATTTCGTTACATCGGTCAAGGTTGAGAAACGGGGGTGTGAATCCTAAGCCGATTCCTTCGATCCGGTGCGCCCCGCCTTGCCCAGTAGTTAAGAAGGGTGATTGGAGCGGCTCTAAAGCTATGAGGTCTGGTTTTTGTCCTGCATGGTTTAACCCTTTGGTTGTTCCGGTAAACGCACCGCCGGTTCCTACCGCTGCACAGAAGACGTCTATATCTGCCCCGATTTGGTTAGCAATTTCTTGCCCAACAGGAACGTATCCTTCGATCACGTCGGGGGATCCGAATTGGTCGGCGTAAAAGGTGTTTGGTTCTTCCGCTATTTCATATGCCTTTTGTTTCATCGCAGCGATGAGTTCTGGCTTGATTTTTCGCTCTTCACTAGGGATCACGATTACTTCGGCTCCGTAAGCGCGCATAGCATCAAGTTTTGATTGAGCAAACGCGTCTGAAGACACGGCAATAAATTTGATTCCGCATCGGGCGGCAACATGCGCTAACGCTGTTCCGGTGCTTCCGCCGGTGTATTCGACCATACGGTCTCCTGTTTTGAGGTCGCCGCGTGCGAAAGCGTTTTTTACTACACCGTATGCCATACGGTCTTTGTAGCTTCCGGTCGGGTTGCCGCTTTCAATTTTTACCCATACTTGCCCTGAAGAAGGGGCAAGGTTTTTTAGTTGAACGATTGGTGTTCCCCCAATGGCATGTTCCAGATAGGGGTCAGAAAAAGGCGCCATAACTCACCGCTCTGATTCTTCAGTAAATGTTGTGACGCATCGAATCATACAACTAGCTTCTGTTTTGTTTTTTATTCTGTTTTTTGGCTTTGTTCTCACGGAACACCCACTGGGTTTTCACCCATGCATGTTGGCCTTGGAAATTAAATTTCCTTTCACGTGATTTCATCTGATTTACCCTAACACCGGGTCATACCAGCGATTGCCGGCCCAGATACCTGCAACTAGGCAAAGAAGTGTGAAAGTTGTTATGACTGCTAAACCTAAATTACGGTTTAACCGTTTTCGGTCTATTTCTTCTATAGCCCACGCGAGACAAGCACCACCAAGCAGCCCCCCGAGATGTCCACCAATACTGATCCCTGAACGGCCAAAAGTAAAAATCAAGTTAAGAATAAGCAACCCTCCGATTCCTGACCTCCAGGGGCTTATTCCACGACGTTTTTGATGAATGAAAGTCGCGGACATCAATCCAAATACTGCTCCAGAAGCACCTACAGTGAGTGCAGTTGGGTCTAAGAGCATCACCCCGAGCGAGCCAGCCGCTAATGACCCGAAATAGAGACCGAGATATCTGCTTCTCCCATGTAGCCGTTCAAGTTGTTGACCTAAAACCCAGAGTAAGTACATGTTTACGGCAAAGTGTAAAAGTCCTGCATGTAAAAAGGCTGAAGTGATAAGACGCCACCATTCACCTTCAGCGACACCTACGTCTATCAACTGGCTGGCTTCTCTTATTCTTCCGAAACCAACTAGCCCGTAATCTAAAGTTGAGCTTCCCCCTCCAGAACTAACAGATCCTCCACTTATCAATATCCAAATAAACGCTAAAGCGTTAAGCGCTATGAGTGCTCTGGTTGTTATTGGGTCCCCAGTAAAACTTCTTAGTTTCCTTTGTGTTCGTTTATCTATTGGCGAAACCGAAGCGCAAGAGGGGCAATGAAATCCTACGGATGCGTTTCTCATGCAGTCTGGGCATATTCGGCTGTTGCATCGTTGGCACCGAACTCCAGCTCGGCGATCTGGATGACGGTCGCAGGTTTCTGATTCGTTCATGATGGAGACAGTATCGTTTCGTTTCTTGTTATAAGCGGACAATTACAGGAATTGATTCTGGGTTAGTTACCCATGCGAAAAGCATGAGAAGTGGTGATTCGTTTGTGATTGTTGCATGCCGTACCCCTGGCTCATGCAAGAGTACTGATTCTGGTTCATGATGGCTCCATTCGTCTCCTTTTTGCCATTCGGCATGACCAGCTACTGTCCAATAAATTTCTGCAGCACGATGCACATGCGGGGGATAATTTATGTGAGGGCCTTGAAGAACAACGCCGGCGTAAATTTGATCTGAGGAGTAGAGCGGAGTGGGTAATGGTTCACTACGATTGCCTTTCCGTGAACCAATGATTGGGGCAAACGCATAGTTGTCTCGTAATTCATCCATATCGGGCTCACCAACATGTTCTGCGTAAGGAATGCCCCAACTAAGGCGATCTGCGGATAATGAAACGATGTCCGCGAGTAAACCGGACCCTTTAGACAGCGTTTTTATGAAATGTTTTTCCACTACGGGCAAAGAGTACTGTTCGCCTGTTTCTTGTGGCTGGGCGTCTTCCAGTCCTGTTTGTAGAAGATTCATCCAAGGGGCGAGTGCAGGGGTGCGTTTTATTTCGTTATCTGCGAGGAGGTGGAATGCTTCAAGGATTGGCTCTGACATGCGTTATTTAGGTTCCGGTAAAGGTCGCTTTACCTGGGCCGTGTTCAAAGAAGGTAGCAATGCCTGTGGCTGCATCATTTGTGTCAAATAGGTCATCGAACATTTCTCCTTCGAGGTCTAAGCCATCGGGAAGCGTTCCGTCAATACCTGTATCTATTGCAGTTTTTGCTGCCCGTATCGCCAGAAGAGGTCCTTTTGCGAGTTTTTCTGCGCGGGTCATCGCTGCTGATAGAACTTCTTCGTCTGACACGACTGCATTAACTAGCCCTAAGTTTTGTGCCTCTGCAGAGTTGAGTTGTTCTCCCTCAAACACAATTTCTTTAGCGCGAGCAGTTCCAATTAGCCGAGCGAGTCGTTGTGTCCCGCCAGCACCTGGAATAATTCCTAAAAGAATCTCTGGTTGTCCGAAAACAGTGCTCTCGCCAGCTATCCGGTAGTCGCAACACCATGCCAATTCTGCTCCGCCTCCAAGTGCGAGTCCGTTCACTGCTGCGATGGTTGGGCAGGGAATTCCTGCGACAGCATCAAATGCGTCTCGGAATGCTTTTAAAAGTGGTTCTCGAGTGGCAGGGTCAGTGAATTCCGATATTTCAGCGCCAGCCGCAAAAAATCTTCCTGCTCCGGTGATCACTACAGCTCCAGGTGGGTCAGCCGTGCAGGCTTCAGCAGCGATAAGTAATTCTTCGAGTAAAGCTGTTGATAATGCATTTACCTTTGGTCGATTTAAAGCAATTTCGACTACAGGGGCTCCGTCTTCTATTGGGTGAGTTGTTACTTGTAGGTTCTCAAAGTTGTTCATGTTCTAACAGTATCCGAAGAGTGAGTGGAGGCGCCTAATTAAAGGCTTACAGAGGTCTCGTTTTGCTCGAGTGTCTCTCCAATATTTCGAACGGAGGTTACTCCGGGTACTCGGTCTTTTAATATTCGTTCAATACCGGCTTTGAGAGTTTGGTCAGAAGCTGGACAAGTTATGCATGCGCCAAATAACTCAACGGTCACTTCGCCCGTTTCTTCATTCACTTCGTGTAAAGCAATGTCTCCTTCGTCAGCTTGGATGGCTGGACGGATAACGTCAATTACTTTTTTCACTTCCTCGTTTAAGGAGTTTGAATTTTCAGAAGCAACATCTAATGACATAGTTTCATTCTCGCATGCCTTAACCTTTCTTCCTCCTCATAGATTGGAGAAATGATCAAAGTTCTGGTTTTTGCGCATCAAGGTGGGTGGGATGAAATCCTGATTGTTGCTGGCCCATTAATTGTTGTTGCGGCATTACTTTGGGTCGCTGACCGTCGAGCACGAAAGTTAGAACCGCCAAGCGATCAGGAATAAGAGATATTTGCTCCTAAAGATCTCAAATTACCGACAAGATCTTGATATCCACGGGATATATGGTAGGCATCACTAATTCGGGTCTCTCCTTCTGCTGCGAGCCCTGCTACGACTAGTGCCGCTCCTGCCCTAATGTCATGGGCTCGTACGGGAGCTCCAGATAATGCTGGTAACCCTCGGACAACGGCGTGATGTCCCTCAATGCGTATATCTGCTCCTATGCGTACAAGTTCGTCCGCATATCTGAATCTGCCTGAGAAAATATTTTCTGTAACTATTCCTACTCCTTCAGCGACGGAAAGCATGGCGACAAAAAGTGGTTTGTAGTCTGTAGCAACACCCGGGTAGGGAAGAGTGGAGATGTCTACAGAATCTAAACGTTTGCCTGCCGATGCTTGTAGTCCTTCGACAGAAGGAGAAATGGACATTCCCATCTCGTTAAGTTTGCGGATGAGCATGTCCATATGATCTGCTCGAGCTTGCTTGATTTCTATCTCTCCGCCTACTACTCCTAAGGCGGCAAGATATGTTGCTGCTTCAATGCGGTCAGGAATAACGGTGTGTTCTGCGGGATGTAGCTTTTTTACTCCGGTGATTGTTATGACTGATCTTCCTGCCCCGCTGATCTCTGCACCCATTTGGTTTAGGAAGTCAGCTAAATCAGAGATTTCTGGTTCTCGGGCAGCGTTATCAATGACGGTGGTTCCTTCTGCCAAGACTGCGGCCATAAGCAGATTTTCGGTTGCTCCTACGCTAGGGAATTCGAGTAGTACTCGTGTGCCAGTTAAGCCACTTGTTTCTGCTTCGATGTATCCGTGGCTAGTGGTAAAGCGTGCCCCTAATTCTTCGAGACCTCTTAGATGCATATCTATTGGGCGGTGTCCGAAGTCGTCACCTCCAGGAACAGAGACTCTTGCTTGACCAAAGCGTGCCAGTAAGGGCCCTAGAACTACGATTGATGCGCGCATCCGTTCAACTAATTCGTAGGGCGCTTCAGGAGTAAGTGATTCTGGAACTTCTATGTCGAGTTGATTTTCGTTGAATGTAACAGAAGCACCCATGTGTTCTAGGAGTTCTGACATCCACTTCACATCAGCAATTGCTGGGACATTGTGAAGCGTGAACTTTCCTGGAGCCAAAAGGCAAGCTGCCATTAACTTCAAAGCAGAATTTTTTGCCCCGGCGACTGTTACTGATCCGTGCAGAGGTCCTGATTTTTGAACAAGGATAGGATTATTCTCAGAAAAGATTTCATTCTTCACCTATTAAGTATGCTTTGTTGCGCACCAGACTGAAAGGCGGCTTCTTTATTCCTAGGTTTTCTCACACCGTTTTTGTTGATAACGCTGGCTTATCTGAGCTGCGTTCACCGCGCGATGACTTGGTAAAAGAGGAAGTTGAAAGTGAAAATCGGTTTGGTTTTGTCCATGGCCCATTTGAGCATTATGAGCGAACTTTGGTCGTCGAAGAAGGAGAAAATCGTCACAAAGTGACGGAGTCTTTTGCGTTTCGTCTAGCCATCCCGATTTGGCGGCCGTTGTTCAATTTCTTGTTTCGACGCAGTCTTCTTAACCGCACTATTCCTTGGTGGGCTCCTCCGAATCGTCTGAGTTCTCGAGCGGCAAGAGTTCTTGCTCTTCTTGCGGCTGTGCAAATTGTTGATGGATATCTCGGGACAGTTATCACTCAAACCATTACTTTTGCGGCAGATGAGTTTGATCGTGGAACAACTGCTCAAGGTGTCACGTTGGCTGTTGTTCGAATTGGGGTCTTGGTTGCTTTAGGAGTCATGTTTGTTGCGGATAAACATGGAAGAAGGCGACTGCTGATTTTCGCTACGGTTAGCGCTATTGCGCTGACCGCACTCGGTGCTTTTTCTCCCAATCTTTGGTTTCTTGGTGGAACACAAATCGTTGCTCGTGGTCTTACAACGGGAATGGGAATACTTATTGGTGTGATGGCTGCTGAAGAGTTGCCTCGTGGTTCGCGAGCTTATGGCGTGAGTTTGTTATCTTTATCGGCCGCCTTAGGGGCTGGAATGGCGGTGTGGGTTCTTCCCGTAGCGGATTTGCATCAACAGGGCTGGCGTATTGTGTACCTTGTTCCTCTTCTTTCGCTTCCGTTGATCGCGGCAGTGGGCCGCCGGTTGCCAGAAACTTTAAGATTTGAAGCCAACTCTGAGATTGAGAACCTGAGTTCCGAACAAAAGAGTCTTGAATATCGACGACTCTTTTTACTGGCAGTAGGAGCTTTCCTCTTTCTCTTCTTTGCATCTTCCGCTAGCCAGTTTAAGAACGATTTTCTTCGTGATCATCGCGGGTACAGCGCAGCAGGAATAACTATGTATACGCTGTTGACTTCTACTCCAGCGGCAATCGGTATTTTTTGGGCGGGGAAATGGGCTGATACTCGCGGAAGACGGCCAGTAGGTGCTTTAGGTCTTGTTGGTGGAACCGTTTTCCTTACGGCGAGTTATTTTGCTTCAAGTTCACTGATGTGGGCTACTCATTTGATGGGGATCGTCATTGGTTCTCTAACTGTTGCTTTAGGCGTGTATGGACCTGAACTCTTCTCGACTCGTCATCGAGCTAAGGCAAATGGAACGATCGTCACCATTGGAGTGTTAGGCAGTGCTTCAGGTTTACTTGTAGTTGGTTTACTCCAAGATCATTTCAATAGTTATGGTCCTGCTTTTTTGATTGCAGCAATCGGTCCTTTGTTGGCTGCTGCTCTGGTTTTAACTCGGTATCCGGAAACAGCTCAGACTGAACTTGAGGAACTAAATCCTGACGATATTGAAATTGAAGATTTTTGATTAGAGCTGGTTGAGCCATTCAATGGCTGCTTGACCTATTCTCTCATCTGCTCCTTTGAGGTCATGGCGCTTCCCCTCTATATAAACGGTGGTTACTGGTCCAGAGATTTTTGGTAGATGTTGGGAAAATTCTTCGGGTGTTCCAAATTCGTCTTTATCGCCGGAAATAAATAGACAAGGAACTTGAATAGAGGGGAAATGGTCCACACGAAGGGTTTCAGGTTTTTTTGCTGGATGTAAGGGGTAGCAAATAAGGATCAGTCCTGCGGCTGGTAAACCCTCTGCTACAGCCATTGAGCAGACTCTTCCTCCCATAGAGCGTCCCCCAAGAATAAGATCTTGACTTTCTATTCCGTGTTTTTTTGACATTTTTTCTACGGCATCTTTGACTTCTGATACCAAATTGGATACCGGGGCAGGGAAATGCTTACCTTGTTTCCGGTATTGAAAATCGAATCGTTCTACTGGTAATGGATGTAAAAGTTTTTCCAAATGGCAAAGTGTGGAATGATTTCGATTTGATCCAGCTCCAGGGGTAAGAAAAAGACCGGAGTAAGAGCGGTTTTTGTCTGACATATTTAAATTCTAGAACCACTACTAGTATTTATTCCATGAACGAATTGTTGGATCACGACACCCGTGTTGCCACTATGACCGGAGGAATGGTTCCTGATGCTCCAAATTTTGGGGGAAGTGAACGTTTGCATCCTGATGGACGACCCAAAGGAGAATTTCGTGATGAATTACGAAGGATTCCTAATTTAAAAAATTCTTGGACTGTTCTCTCTTCCCTGTTGACACCTATTTTTTTGATTTGGGGAGCGATAACGGTAAACCATCCTCTTTCGTGGGTTGCTGCTGCTTTATTGATGGGGATCTCTCAGAATCGTTTATTTATTCTTCATCATGAGGCCGCCCATAGAACGCTCTTTAGTAATCGGAAGATCAACGATTTCATCGGGATTAATGTAATTGGTCTTCTTACTTTCGGAACGGGAAGTCATGGTTATCGCATTGGGCATATGAATCATCACCGCGATGAATTCGGCCCAAAAGAGCCAGATTTTCTGCTTTATAGTTTCTATCCAATCTCTAAATCTTCTATGCGGAGAAAAGTGATTCGGGACGCGACTGGTGTTTCCGCTTTTCGTATTCTCCGTCCACGTTTTCAAAGGTTGAATGAATCGCGGCACCGAAAATTAACGATGATGTTTCTTTTCGGGCAAGCCGCAGTTTTTTTAATTTTTGCTCTTGTCGGCCACCCGTGGCTTTATCTTTTTCTTTGGATAGCGCCGTGGGCTTTTATCTACCAAGTTCTCAACCGGCTGCGTGCCATTGCGGAACATGGCGGTATGACGAGAGCGAAAGATCGTCGATGCACGACCCATCAAGTTAACCAATCACTGCTTGCTCGGGCTTTAATGACTCCTGTGGGGGTCGGATATCATCTAGCTCACCATGTTGATATGACAGTCCCGTGGAGAAATCTTCCTCGCCTTCATCAAGCTTTAGTTGAGGATGGTTACCTTACGAAAGAGTTGATTTGGCCAAATTATCGAACGTTATGGAAGTCGATGTTGAAGAATGCTGGTTAAAGCATCAGATTTAAACCATTTGTCGTAAAACTTCAGTCAATGTTTTTGCCAAGAGTTTCAGATCTTCGTCGCTGGTATCTCCTTCTGCGAGAAGGTCGACCAGTTCATTTGTTTTTTCGCCAAGTAAGTTCCAAGTCACCGGGTTAAAGCCAAAAGGCGGTCGATGGCTTACTAAGAGTGGGGCGTAAGCAAGGATTTCTTCTACTCCGCGATTGTCTCGTGGATCTTTTCTTAAACGGTCACAAGCCACAAAAACATTTGAAAGTAATGCGTTGGCATCAAGGCCTTCAAGTTCTGGCCGGTCGTCATTAGCTCCTTGAAATGCATCTAACGCTGCTTCTACGGCGTCTTCATCTTCAACTAGCACTAACAAATCTCCTGCTTGGTCGAATTCGTGTGGGATTCCTAAGCGTGCAAGCATTTCACTAAACGCTGTTTGTTCATCTGCTGCCCAGCCTTCGACTTCATAAGCAATTTTTTCTGCTTCAGGGTCGAGAACTGGTCCCCCGGTTTCATCTGTGGCGTCAATAATTTTGTCAACGTCTTCTTCATCTGCTGCTCGAACCACCAAAGTGGCCCCTAACCATGAATGTGCAATGTTTTGACCAGTGAGTTCTTGGTCAAGAGCTCGCCTGCTCTCCCCTGCCCATTCATGAAGTTCATAAACGATTTGTTCTTCATCTGAACCACCTACGTTGTCTAACTCTGTAGGGGCGTCATCAACGAGTTCTATGCCGCAATCAACACATACCGACACGTCTTCTGCATATTCTGTTTGACATTGAAAGCACCAACTCATCGTGCCATCTTTGCATGATGCTCTCTTAACCCCAACTTCAGACCTGGTTCTTTAAAAGAAATAATCACTGCGGCATTTCATAGCGTGTAACACCGTTTACTTTCCACTAGGTTCAAGAAGTATGAATTCTCTTAACGAAACCTCAGAACGTAACCTCGCCCTTGAATTAGTGCGAGTAACTGAAGCTGCGGCTTTAGCAGCCTCACGATGGATGGGAAGAGGTGACAAAAACGGTGCAGATGGTGCCGCAGTCGACGCAATGCGTGAAGTTCTCAACCATGTCCAAATGGATGGGTTAGTCATCATAGGTGAAGGTGAAAAAGATGAAGCCCCAATGCTTTTCAATGGAGAAAAAGTAGGTGATGGCTCTCCACCTCAAACCGATATTGCTGTTGACCCAATCGATGGAACTACCCTTACCTCGCTTGGTAGAGGAAATGCTTTAGCAGTTATTTCTGTTTCACCAAGGGGAACAATGTTTGACCCAGGGCCATGTGTTTATATGGAGAAAATTGCTGCCGGACCTGATTGTCATGGAGCAATAGATATAACCCGCTCAGCAACAGAAAATTTGCAAGCGATTGCTGAAGCTAAAAGAGAATCAGTGCGCGATATTACTGCAGTGATTCTTGATCGCGACCGCCACCATGATTTGATCAATGAAGTCCGTGCCGCTGGTGCTCGTATTCGTCTAATTCCCGACGGCGATGTTGCTGGAGCGATATCAACTGCGTGGCCTGATTCAGGAGCAGATGTTCTGTTCGGAATTGGAGGCACTCCGGAAGGAGTTATTTCCGCTGCCGCTTTGAAATGTATGGGCGGAGTGATGCAAGGTCGTCTCTGGCCACGTAACGAAAGCGAACGAAAAGAGACGATTGATAAAGGCTACGATTTGGATGCTGTTCTAACTATTGAAGACTTAGTTTCTGGAGATAGTTGCTTTTTTGCGGCCACCGGAATCACCGACGGAGAGCTGCTCAAAGGTGTGCATTACTCCGGAGGCAAGGTTCATACCCAATCATTGGTTATGCGGTCTAAGTCTGGAACTGTGAGACAAATTGATGCCAGCCACATCATTGATAAGTTGGAATCAAGCGATTCCTAGAAGTTAAATCAAGCGTTAGCTACCTGTAACCGAAGTTCAGCACGTGCGAGTGCGTCGGCTGCTTCAACATTCTCACTATTTTCAGAGAGTTGTGCTTCCGCGTTTTCTTTTGCTTGCTCTGCACGACTTACATCAATCTCAGTTGATTTTTCTGAAACATCAGAGAGAACACTGATTTTTGTTCCTGCGACTTGAACAAATCCTCGATGAACAGCGAATACGTCTCGATCGCCATCTGGCCGTATAACTTCAACCGACCAGACAGCAAGCACTCCAATGAACGGCACGTGACCGGGTTGGAAAGCAATGTCTCCACCCTCCACTGTTCTCGCTATCACCATTTCAGCTTCTCCGCTGTAGGTAATAGCTTCTGGAGAAACCAGCTCTACTTGAAACGCCATAAATTAACCTTCGAGTTCTGCTGCCTTGCGTCGAGCGTCATCCGCCCCACCAACATTCAAGAATGCTTGTTCGGGGAGATCATCTAACTCGCCTTCTACAAGCGCCGCAAAAGAGTCCACTGTTTCTTCAACAGGAACGGTAACCCCTGGAAGACCAGTGAATATTTCAGCAACGTTCATTGGCTGAGAGAGGAAACGCTGTACTTTTCGTGCTCGAGATACGGTGACTTTGTCTTCTTCAGATAACTCATCCAAACCAAGGATGGCAATAATGTCCTGTAGCTCTTTGTAGCGTTGCAAGATTTCCTGCACACGTCGTGCTGTTTCATAGTGTCGGTCACCCACAACTTCTGGGGTCAGAATTGTGGAAGTTGAGGCTAGTGGATCAACCGCTGGGTAAATTCCTAACGCGGCAATGTCACGGCTCAATTCGGTAGTTCCATCAAAGTGAGTGAAGGAAGTGAATGGAGCTGGGTCGGTGTAGTCGTCAGCAGGAACGTAAACAGCTTGCAGTGACGTAATTGAACGTCCGCGTGTCGTTGTGATCCGCTCTTGGAGTTGACCCATTTCGTCAGCAAGAGTGGGCTGATACCCCACTGCTGAAGGCATGCGACCTAAGAGGGTTGATACCTCTGACCCTGCTTGAACAAAGCGGAAAATGTTATCGATGAAAAGCAATACGTCTTGACCTTGTTCATCGCGGAAATACTCTGCCATGGTTAGAGCTGAAAGAGCTACACGTAGTCGAACTCCTGGTGGTTCGTCCATTTGTCCGAAAACAAGTGCTGCTTTTTCTAGCACTCCCGATTCTTCCATTTCAAGGCGAAGGTCTGTTCCTTCTCGAGTTCGTTCTCCAACTCCGGCGAATACAGAGACACCGCCGTGGTTCGAAGCAACACGGTTGATCATTTCTGTAATAAGTACTGTTTTACCAACGCCGGCACCGCCGAAGAGGCCGATTTTTCCACCCTGTAGATAAGGGGTGAGTAGATCAATAACTTTTACCCCGGTTTCAAACATTTGAGCTTTTGGTTCAAGAGAGTCAAAAGATGGGGCACTTCTATGAATTTCCCAACGTTCTGCGTCGATCGCTGCAGTTGCATCGTCTAACCCTTGTCCGGTGACGTTGAATACGTGACCGAGGGTGTCGTCCCCGACTGGAACTGTGATTCCTTTGCCGGTGTTACGCACTTGGGTGCCTCGTGTCAAACCATCTGTTGGCTTCATTGCAATAGCTCTTATCCGGTTCTCACCGATCTGTTGAGCTACTTCCGCCACGATGGTGGTTTCAACACCGTCTAACTCAACATCAAACTCGAGAGCTGTGTTGATCTCTGGTAGTTCTCCTGGAGGAAATTCGGCGTCAATTACCGGTCCGGCAATACCGACGATGCTTCCTGGTTGAAGGTCTGTAACTGTCATAGTTGCTCCTGGTTGTCTCGTTCTTTCTAGTTTTCTGCCCCGGCTGGGACTAAGTCTTCAGGTTGTTCGTCATCACCTAACGCTTCTGCACCACCGATGATTTCCATGATTTCGGTTGTGATTGCGTCTTGGCGTGCTCTGTTCATTTCCCGATCAAGTTTCACGATCAACTCTTCAGCGTTGTCTGTTGCTGATTTCATTGCTCGTTGACGATTTGCGTGTTCTGATGCCGCCGACTCAAGTAGCGCTCCAAACAATCGGGCTTCTACGTAGCGAGGCAATAGTGATTCGAGCACAGCTTCTGGTGATGGTTCGAATTCGAATGAATCTGTGTTTTTTGAATCGCCACCGCCTTCAGTAGCGATCGTTTCTGTGCTTTCAAGAGGAAGGAAACGTCGAGTCGCTACTTTTTGGCTTCCGATGCTTAGGAACTCGGTATAAACCAATTCAACGCGATCGATATGATTATCAATGAAAAGTTGTGCCACTGTTTCAGCTATTTTCCGGGCATCTTCATAAGTGGGGTTATCGCTTATTCCTTCTGTGAAGGATTCGACTTTGTAATTGCGGAAAGCAAAATAGTCACGGGCTTTTTTCCCAATAACAATGAGAGAATATTCGGCGCCTTCAGAGCGAGCGTTCTGAACTTGACGTTCTGCTGCTCGAATCACTGAAGAGTTATAAGGTCCCGCAAGACCCCGGTCAGAGGAAATGACGATAACACCGACTCGTGTTACTTTTTCGGCTTTTCGGAGGAGCGGGTGATCGATTTCTGCGCCGCCTGCAGCCAAATTTTCGATCACTGTGGTGATTTGTTCAGCATAAGGACGGGCTTCTCTCGCTCTCTGTTGGGCTTTAACTACTCGAGTCGCGGCGATTAATTCCATGGCGCGAGTAATTTTCTTTGTATTTTGAACGCTGTCTATTCTCCGTCGTAGTTCGCGTTCTTTACCGCCAGCCATGCTTCACCCCCGCTGAATAAGCACGCGTAAGGTCTGCTTCTTGAGAACCAAAGCGTTGAAGGGGTGAACGACTAGTCATTAAATCACTCGTTATCTGCGGAAATGTCTTCTTCTGGAAGAGTGGTTTCCGCATCAACTATTGCTGACTGGGTGTCTGTAGATTCAGAATCTGGAGCTTCTTCGGAAGTCTGGGATCCGACGAATTGTTCAGCGAATTCTGAGATAGCAGCATCAAAGGCTTCTTCGTCTTCAATCGCTCCTGATTCTTTTACAGATGCGAGTTTGGCTGCTTCTCTTGTTCGGAACCAGTCAAGTAATTCGGATTCAAAGCGTTGAACATCTTCTACTGCTACACCGTCGAGGTGTCCTCGTGTGCCCGCCCAAATAGAAATAACTTGCTCTTCTACGAGAAGCGGTGAGTTCAGTCCTTGTTTGAGGAGTTCAACGAGTCGATAGCCCCGATCTAACTGAGATTGAGAAACTGCGTCGAGATCAGATCCGAATGCCGCGAAAGATTCGAGTTCACGGAATTGTTGAAGATCTGACTTGAGAGTACCTACTGCTGTTTTCATTGCTTTTACTTGTGCTGCTGAACCTACACGTGAAACGGAAATACCTACATCTACTGCGGGTCGTACACCTGATTTGAAAAGATCGTCCTGCAGGAAGATCTGTCCGTCCGTGATTGAAATCACGTTTGTTGGGATGAACGCAGATACGTCTCCAGCTTTTGTTTCAATAATCGGCAATGCTGTTAAGGATCCTGCTCCAAGGTCGTCGCTTAATTTAGCAGCGCGTTCTAAAAGACGGCTGTGGAGGTAGAAGACGTCTCCTGGGTAGGCTTCACGTCCTGGTGGTCGTCTTAGGAGTAGAGACATTTGACGATACGCTTCGGCTTGTTTGGAGAGGTCGTCATATACGGCTAGTGCATGCTCACCGTTGTCCATCCAATGTTGTCCCATTGCGCACCCTGCGTAAGGAGCGAGATATTTAAATGGAGCTGGATCAGAAGCCGGAGCTACAACTACAACGGTGTATTCCATAGCTCCATAAGCTTCAAGCACCGCCACATTTTGAGCAACGGTTGAAGCTTTTTGACCAATTGCAACATAAACACACTTCATGCCTTGTCCGGCTTGATTAATAATTGTGTCAATAGCAACGGTAGTTTTTCCCGTTTTACGGTCGCCAATAATTAGTTCTCGTTGTCCACGTCCAATGGGAATTAATGAATCTATGGCTTTGATTCCTGTTTGCATTGGTTCGTGCACAGGTTTACGTCCCATGATTCCTGGTGCTTGTACTTCCATGCGTCGTTGAACAGTATTTGTTAGAGGTCCTTTACCATCTACTGGTTCACCTAATGGGTTTACTACTCGACCGAGAAGGCCGTCACCAACAGGAAGGGACAGAATGTCACCTGTGGCGCTAACTGTTTGGCCTTCTTCAATATCGTCAACTTCTCCGAGTACCACTGCACCGATGGAACCCTCGTCTAGGTTCAGTGCAAGCCCAAAACTTCCGTTTTCAAACTGCAGTAGTTCGTTTACTGCTGCTCCTGGAAGTCCGGAAACGCGGGCGATACCATCACCTACCTCGAGCACTCGTCCTACTTGAGATTGCTCAAGGCTTGGTTGGAACCCATCAAGATTCTTCTGGATTGCTGCGGCTATATCTGCCGTATTAATAGTCAATTCAGCCATGTTCTATGTTCTCTCTGTCTCTCTTTTAGTTCTTCTGTTAACGGAAGCTCTCTCTGAGCTGGTTGAGGCGGCGGCGAACGCTGCCATCGATAATGTCATCGCCAATTTCTGTTATTGCTCCACCTAACACTGATGGGTCAATAACTACTTTGACTTCAACGTCTTTGCCGGTCGAAGTTTTGATCGCTTCTGTAAGGCGTTGGCGTTGTTCTTGAGTTAAGTCAATAGCAGAACGCACTGTTGCTACTGCTTTGTTGCGTGAATTAGCACTTCTCTCTACAAATGCATTGATAATAGAAGGAAGATCACCTGCTCTACCTGCACTAACAACCATTGTTAATAATGATGTAGTTGTTGAAGAAGCTTTTCCGTCTAATAGGTCTTCAATGATTTGAAGACGTTTTGACACTGGAATTTCTGGGTCTGAAAGAGTTGATCGCAAATCTTCATTTGTTTGAAGTGTTTGCGAGAATCCAAACAACTCATCTTCAACCGCAGAAATGTTTCCTTCTGCTTCCGCAACGCTAAATAGAGCGTCGGCGTATCCGACTACTGGTGAATCAGCCATTGCTGCCTGTCACCTCATCAATATAAGCATCGATTAATCGTGTTTGTGCCTCTGCATCAAGGTTTGACTGAACAACTCTTTCTGCTGCTCCTAAAGCGATACCGGCAACTTCTGCACGTAGATCAGCTATTGCTTGAGCCTTTTGTGCTTCAACATCAGCAGCTGCTTTTTCACGCATTTCAGCAATTGAACTTTCGGCTTGAGTAGACAAATCTGCTCTTAGCTGATCTGCAGTAACTCTTGCTTCTTCAATAATTCGAGCTGATTCTGTTTTAGCATCAGCTAATTGAGCTTCATAATCAGACTGCACTGCTTGAGCGTCAGTTTTTGCTTGTTCTGCTGCATCTAAATCAGCGCGAATTCTCTCTGAACGAGCATCCATGGCCCCTTTAACAGCAGGGAAACCTTTCTTTACCATGATGACTAATAGAATCAGGAAGGCTGAGCCACCCCAAATAATCTCAGTTAGCTCAGGAAGTATGGGACTTGGGGCGTCTAAACAACCTTCAAGCTTTTCCTGTACTTTTTTATCTTTTGCTACTTCATGAAGGTCTTCATGCGATATATGATCGCCGTCACCATAACCTTCAAGCGATTGCTCAAATTTCTCTGCGACGCAACTCCCCACACTTTCACCTGCTGCGCTTGCGGGGCCAGCAAAGGCCACAATGCTCATCAGTGAAACGAGCGAGGCCACCATAAGGCGGGTCCATCGTTTACTCATAGTTTTAACTCTTTCTCGTAGGCCTGTCTTAAGGCAGCAAAAGGATGAAGACAACGAAACCGATAAGGGCGAGTGCCTCGGTAAAGGCAATACCCAGGAACATCGTTGTCCTAACCATGCCAGCTGACTCTGGCTGACGTGCCATTGATGAAATCGCGTTACCTACAACTGTTCCAATACCGATACCGGGGCCAATAGCGGCAAGGCCATAACCTAAACCTGCGCCGATTGCCTTAAGGCCTTCGAGCATTTCGCCAGATGCAGTTTCTGCAAGAACGTTCAACACTTGGATTCTCCTGTTTTATTTGTCTCTTACGGAATTTCCGAAAGAAGTTTTCTGTTTAAAGATCTTTCCCCTAATGGGCGGGGTGTAACGAACCACCGATATATACGGCGGTAAGTATTGTGAAGATAAAGGCTTGTAAGACCGATACCAAAATTTCGAAGCCAGTCATAAGAACCAGCATTGCGAACGGTGCTACTGCCCCCACATAGGTAGCGTCCCAGAGGGCAGCAGTGAGTATGGCGAAGGTAACAAGAAGCAAGTGTCCCGCCACCATGTTCGCCCAGAGTCGAATAGCTAAAGAGAAAGGCCGTACGACAAATGTTGAGACGAGTTCAATCGGAGTAACGATCAGATAAAGAGCTTTAGGTACTCCAGGAGGGAAAAGAGAGTTTTTAAAGTATCCGAAGAGTCCTTGGGAGCGAATCCCAACAAAGTTGTAAATTAACCAAACGACAAGAGCCAGAGTGATAGGTATGGCCATACGACTATTTGCAGGGAATTGGATTCCTGGGATGACTTCGAAAATATTTGAGAACAAAATGAAGAAGAACATCGTGGTCAGGAAAGGCATGTACTTTTTGCCTTCTGGCCCAATAGTTTCCATCACGACTGACTCTTCGATGAAGTTGACCCCAGCTTCAGCTACATGTTGAACACCAACTGGGACTAATGATGTTTTCTTCCTTCCAGCAGAAAGGAAAATCGCTGACGTGATAACAACAGCAGTCAAATAAATGAGAGATGTTTTGTTGAGCGCATACCACGTACCGTCAAACAGTATGTCCGGCCATTGAAATAAGTGGCTTATTGGCGGGAATTCGAGTGCAAGTATATTCACTTTGGTCTGCTACTCCTGAAAGTTGTCTGTTGATGGTTTAGCTGGCATTACTCCTGGGAAGGCAAGCGATGCTGAAACATGCTTTGTCTCCCAAATAAGTAATCCCAAGTGGGTTATTAAAAGAGTTATCGCAAAAGGAACAGTAGCGAACCATTCGGCGTTTCGTACAATCAGAACCGCAAAAGCCATCATTCCGAGTCGAATGAGGTAACCGAATAAAACTGCCCCATAGAGAGCGTTCAACGAAACTGCTATTGCGCGAGAGATTATTTGTGCTCCAAGAAAGAAGTTAAGCGCTACTAAAGCGAGTGCTAAACCAGAAGAAATTATCCCACCTACTCCGTCTAGAACGACTCCCAGCACAAGAAAGGTAGGTGAAACTAGTAAAGCTCGGCGAGCTAAATCGCGAGCGATCGATACTTCGGGGGCATCTACGGAAGAGACTGTGGAATTCATGCTAAAGGACCGTTTGACTGCCAGATTTCTCTACGCTCAGCTGCTTTTTTCTCAAGAGTGTCTGAGTATTCTCGATACATTTTCCAAGAGGCGTAACCAACTGTTACTAAGACAAAAATTATTGTTAAAAGAGGTGTTGTTCCTAATTGACGGTCAACAAACCAACCAAGTAAACCAAAGATTGCTGGAGTGACTGTAAGTTCAAAAGCTGCTGCAAAAGCGTCACCAAATCCGTTCTTCAATTCACGCGTATCAGCTTTTTTCATAAGGAATTCCTCTAAACCTGCAAGTGCCTGAAGAAGAAACTTCAGACGTTTGTGAATCTATTCTCAAATGGGGTTAGTGGCAACCTAATCTCAATCTTGTTCTGATTTTTTTGAAGTTTTTAAACCGGTACATCTTTATCTGATCTAAGCCGAGGATGTAAGACGGTAAATAAAATAAGGCAAACCGCTGCAATACCTGCTGGGACAATGGAATTTCCTTCCCCGGTATACGTAGGCCATAGAACAAATCCTGAAAGTAAAGCTGTCCATGCCCACAAAATGAGTACGGCGCGGCGATGCCCATGCCCTAAACGGAGTATGCGGTGATGAAGATGGTTTTTGTCTGCTTGTGTAATCCGAATGCCTCGGGTGGCCACACGTCGAATTATTGCAAATGTCATGTCAAATAAAGGAACCCCCAAAACAATTAGCGGTATAAAGATTGGAGCGAAGAAAAAGAAAGACTGTCCACTAAAAGGTGCGTCAGTTCTACCACCAACAGAAACTGTCGATGCGGCGAGAAGGAGTCCAAGTAATAGTGCCCCACCGTCTCCCATAAAAATTCGGGCTGGGTGCACGTTATGAGGTAAAAATCCAACGCATGTAGCGACGATAAGAATTGCTATGAGCGCACCTGGGTTGCCGGGAAATAGAACTCCAGAGTCTCCTAAACGTATTGCGTAGAGAAAGAAAGTTGTTGCCGCTATTCCAACTACACCTGCCGCTAAGCCATCAAGACCATCAATAAGGTTCACCGCGTTTGCGATTAAGAAAACCCACACAACTGTGAGTAGTGCTGATAAATCCGGGGAAAGAATTATGAGATCGAGAAATGGGATGCGTAGAACAAGAAGTGAAATTCCTGCTAAAGATAAAATGCTTCCAGCAGCAACCATTCCAGCAACTTTTGCTGGAGCGGAAATTGGGCGGATGTCATCTATTACCCCGACGGCACATATAAAAATTGATGCGACAACTAGTCCGATCATTTCAGTCGGTGCTGCAAATACTGATGCGAAATCTCCGAGTCCCCATGCAGTTAGTAGTCCAGCTAATAAGCCAAACAGCATCGCTACCCCTCCAAGAGATGGAGTGGGTTCTAAGTGAATATTTCTTTCGTCAGGTTCTACCAATAACCCAGCTTTAACTGATACTCGATGGATTATTGGAACTGTTGCCGTAGTTACAAGTGCAGCTACTACCCCTACGATGCTGTAGGCAACTGCTCCTGGCACTTATCTGTCCTCTAGTTAACTTCCGTAGACAGGAAACTGCTTACAAAGTTCAGCTACCTCTGCTCGTACTGCAGTTATCTCTTGTTCATCTTCTCTATTTCTTAATGTACGCGCAATTAAATCTGCTATCTGGACCATCTCCGGCTCTTTCATGCCTTGAGTTGTAGTGGAAGGAGTTCCGATACGCATGCCGCTTGTAACAAAGGGAGAGCGTGGGTCATCAGGAACGGTATTTTTGTTTAAAGTAATGCCGGCGCGATCCAAAACGTCCTGTGCTACTGCTCCGGTTAGTTCTGAATCAAACGTACGTAGATCTACCACCATTAAGTGATTATCGGTTCCTCCTGAAACCAGTCGAAATCCGTGTCCGCCTAATGCTTCAGCTAATGCAGCAGCGTTGCTTACTATTTGAGCGGCATAAACAGGGAAAGAGGGATCAGCGGCTTCTTTAAAGGCAACAGCTTTAGCTGCGATGTGGTGCTCTAAGGGTCCACCTTGTATTCCGGGGAAAATCCCTTTATCTATTTTGTTTGCAAGAGTTTCGCGTGTGAGTATGCATCCGCCTCTTGGCCCGCGGAGGGTTTTGTGCGTCGTAAAGGTAACTACATCTGAATAAGGGACTGGGTTGGGGTGAACACCTCCCGCTATTAGACCTGCGATATGTGCTGCGTCAAACATCAATAATGCGCCAACTTCATCGGCGATCTCACGCAAGGGAGCTGGCTCAATAATTCTGGGATAAGCGGTTGCGCCTGACACAATCAGTTTTGGTTTATGGGTAGAGGCAAGCTCACGTAATTCTTCGAAATCAAGGCGCTCGTCACTTTTAGTTAGACCATAGGAGACGAAGTTATAAAGTATCCCGCTGAAATTGACTGGTGATCCATGAGTTAGATGTCCTCCGTGGTCAAGACTGAGTCCAAGAACCGTGTCACCAGGTTCTAATAGCGCTTGGAAAACGGCCATGTTTGCATTGGCGCCGGAATGTGGTTGGACATTTGCGTGTTCAGCCCCAAAGAGTGCCTTAACTCTTTCACGTGCCAGATCTTCGACCTCATCTATAACTATATTTCCGCCGTAATAGCGTTTACCGGGGTATCCCTCAGCGTATTTATTTGTAAGCACTGAGCCAGAGGCTTCTAATACCGCTGGTGAAGCAAAATTTTCTGAAGCGATGAGTTGCAACGTGGAATTCTGACGTTCAATTTCTTGGTCGATGTATCCGAAAAGTTCTTCGTCTCGATTTGTTGGCCAAGGCATCTTTGCTTTCCTTACTGTTCTATTTATCTTTACTTCTTAATGCGCTACTACGAATATAACCACGCATTCAAGAGGTATAAGAAAACTAACCGAGGTATTCACCATCAAGATAGTTATGTCTCTATTTTTTTTAAATATTTAACCAGTGTTTGAGTGGCAGAATCTAGGGGTGATGACGATCTACGCATCAGAACGAGTCTCCTGATCGCTAGAGGAGTTTTTTTGATTGGTGTGAGGTTCTCAATTCCAGTTTTGGCTTGGGCGGAAGGCAGAACCGCCCAACCTAAACCAAGGCGGACCATTTCTGCGAGAACTTCGGGCTGATTTGATTCAGCTGTCACTTCGTAAGATGCCCCAAGGGCAGCAAGCGAAGAGGCAATTACTTCCCGAGTGTGAGAACCTTTTGGAAATGAGACCCATGGCCCCCATTTCTTTGGATCTCTTATCACTTTTCCTTTTGGGGCATAAATAAATAAAGGTTCTTCCAAAAAAACTTCACTTGATAATCCATCTGGGATTATTTCTGGCTCTACGCAAGCGACTATGTCTAATGCTCCGTCGAACAAAGCCTCTAGTAATTGCCCAGAGGGGGCGACAGTGAGTCGTAAATCCACTTTTGGAAGACTCTTATGGAACTCTCTTATTTCATTTGCTCTGTGGTGTACTGCAACCGCATCCACTGTGCCAAGACGGATTTGCCCAGAGGTACCAGCAAGCTCTGTTTGTGTCCAGTTCTTTAGATCTCTTGTTTCTGCTATGACCCGTCGTGCATAATCAAGAACTTGTTCCGCTTGCGGTCGAAGCACAGTAAATTTTCCTCTCCGTTCAAATAGCGACAGTCCGACTCTGCGCTCAAGTTCTGTGAGTCCCTGAGTTAAGGCGGATGGAGTTACCCCTAATTGCTCAGCAGCAGCGGCTCTGGTGGGATGATTCGCGGCAGCTAATAAATACTCAAGTTGTTGAACACTCAGATTTGGCAAGGGGGTTGCCTCATCATCGAACATTTCAATCTTCTTTCTTTATATTAAGCATTTCTTAATTATAAACAATTTGCTTGAGAATATCTTATGATTAGTCGTTATGAACAAACCCGTAGATATCAAACCAGCTTCAGGAAAACTTGGCATTCTTACTCCAGGTATTGGAGCAGTAGCTTCAACCTTCATTGCGGGAGTAATTGCTGCACGTAAAGGTCTCGCCGCCCCTATCGGTTCTGTTAGCCAAATGGCTCACATCCGTTTAGGAGCAAGAGAAGAAGATCGGAATCCTCTTATTCGAGATTTTGTTCCACTTGCAGGACTCGATGACCTTGTTTTTGGTGGATGGGATCCAATTTCACCAAACGCTTTAGAAGCAGCGAGAACTTGCGGAGTTCTTGAAGAGAAAGATCTTGCTCCTCTTTCCGCCGAGTTAGAAGGCATTGTCCCGATGGACGCAGTCTTCGATAACAGGTGGGTGAAGAAACTCGATGGCGTTCGTATCAAGAATATAAGTTCTAAATGGGAACAGGCTGAAGCGCTTATAGCCGACATAGAGAATTTCCGAAACGAAAACAACTGTGAACGACTAGTCATGGTGTGGTGCGGCTCCACCGAAGCTTTCCAAGAGCCAAGTGAGGTTCACGCTACGGTCGAAGCTTTTGAAGCTGGTTTGCATGCAGACGATGACAACATTTCGCCAAGCCAAATTTATGCATATGCAGCCTTAATGAGTGATGTGCCCTTTGCTAACGGAGCGCCAAATCTTTCTGTAGACCTCCCTTGCATGATTGAACTATCTAAATCACGTGGAGTGCCTATCGCAGGAAAAGATTTTAAAACTGGTCAAACCCTCATGAAAACTTTGTTAGCTCCAGGATTAAAAGCTCGCATGTTGGGATTAAATGGCTGGTACTCAACAAACATTTTGGGTAATCGTGATGGCGAAGTTCTGGATGACCCAGAAAATTTCAAAACTAAAGAAGTTTCAAAACTCGGAGTGTTAGATGCAATACTCCAACCCGAGTCTTATCCGGATCTTTATAGCGACATTCATCATGTGGTACGAATCAACTACTACCCGCCAAGAGGAGACAACAAAGAAGGCTGGGACAATATTGACATTTTTGGTTGGCTTGGATACCCCATGCAAATCAAAGTTGATTTTCTTTGCCGGGATTCAATTCTTGCCGCACCCATCGTCCTCGATCTAGCTCTCTTTATGGATTTAGCGGCACGCGCTGGACAATCCGGTGTCCAAGAATGGTTGTCTTTCTACTTGAAAGCTCCTCAATCCGCAACAGAGTCGGGGCCAGAGCATGACCTCTTTATTCAACAAACAAAGCTAAAAAATACGCTAAGAGAATGGATGGGAGAACAACCAGTTACCCACTCCGAGGCCGGCTAGCAACAGGAGTCAAATACGCGTGTCGCGGCCTGCCCAGTATTCATCTTTGAGTAGCCGTTTGTAAAGTTTCCCAGTTGGATGACGTGGCAATTCTTCACGGAAGTCAACGCTACGCGGACACTTAACATCAGCAAGTTGTGAGCGACAAAAAGCGATTAGTTCCCTCTCTAACTCTGGCCCAACCGTAGACATATCAGCAGGTTGGACTATCGCTTTCACTTCTTCCCCAAATTCATCATTTGGGACCCCTATTACTGCTACATCAAAAACTGCGGGGTGCATTGTTAAAACATTTTCAGCCTCTTGCGGATAGATATTCACTCCACCTGAAATGATCATGTATGCCTTACGGTCGGTGAGATAGAGGTACCCTTCTTCATCTACACGACCCACATCACCAAGGGTGCTTAAGTCAGCACCTATTTTTGCCCCAGCTGTTTTTTCTGGATCATTATGATATTCAAATCCCGCGGTGCCCCGGAAGTAAACCCCACCTTCTTCGCCAGTAGGCACTTCTTCACCTTCGTCATTAACAATAACTAACTCACCAACAAGTGATCTTCCTACCGAACCAGGATGCTCCAACCAATCTTCCGAACCGATATAGGTGAAACCATTCCCTTCTGTTCCTGCGTAATACTCATGTATTACTGGACCCCACCAATCAATCATTTTTCGTTTTACTTCTACTGGACATGGAGCTGCTGCGTGGATGGCAGACAACAACGAAGAAACGTCATATTTGGCTCTTGTTTCTTCAGGCAATTTGAGCATCCGCACGAACATTGTTGGAACCCACTGACTTCCAGTGGCTTTATGTTCCTCAATCGCGGCAAGCGCCTCCTCTGGATCGAATTTCTCCATGACGACCACAGTGCAACCTATCCTTTGATATGCCAAGCAAAACCGAAGTGGTGCGGCATGGTAAAGGGGGGCAGGTGAAAGGTACACGCCACCTGGTTCACCTCTAAATAAAAGTTTCACCATCGCAGCTATGGTGTCGCCCATTCCAAGAAGCGCTCCGATAGGAGCTCGTTTGACTCCTTTTGGACGACCAGTGGTTCCAGAGGAGTAAAGCATGTCTTGACCTTCTACCGCATCCTCTGGAACGTCTATTCCTTGAGTTGCGACCGCATCTTCAAACGGGGCATGGTCAGGGAGTTCGCCTCCGATAGAAAAACGGGCTTCCACATTCGGCGTATCAGAGACAATTTCTGCTGCAGCTTCAGCTTTGTATGGCGAAGTTACAAATACTCGAGCTCCACAGTCATTAACAATGTACGCGACTTCATCTGTGGTGAGCCGCGAAGATATCGCTGTATAAGTAAGCCCTGCGTATATTGCCCCCCAAGCGAGCGGAAGGAATTCGATTCTATTTTCTAAACAAAAAGCAACATGGTCTTCTGGCTTAAGACCCAAGCTGCGAAAAAGGTTGGAGATACGGGCGGCTTCATTGTGTAACTCTAGAAAAGTCATTGACTGGTCTGAGCCATGAACAACAATGGCTAAACGATCAGGCTCTCGTTCAGCCCAAAATCCTGGGTATTCTCGGTCTGGTAGAGTTATTTCGTCATTCACAAATTGAAAACTACTCTCTCTTGATACGTTCTCTACCACTCGGGGGAAAATGTAGTAGAGGTACTTGGCATGAAAGGTATTAACGTTTTCCATTATGAGAAGTGTTTTATTCGCTCCAGGAAATCAACCAGATGTAATTAGTAAACTGCCGCGCACTAACCCAGTAGCTGCCGTTATTGATCTAGAAGACTCCACTCCGGCTTCTCATAAGGCTGAATCTCGTCAAATTGCTTTTGAGGCGACAGAAGTTATTACAAAATCTTGTCCTCTGCTCATACGCATCAACGGTATAGATACTGAATGGTTTGAAGACGATGTAGCAGAAGTTCTCTCGCCTTCCCTTCTTGGAGTTCTGGTTCCAAAACTTGCTTCATCTGAAGATGTCGAAAGAGCAGTTAGCGCCCTTGACAGTGCTGGGCTTACCGATCTTTCAATAATGGCGGGCGTTGAGACTGTACAGGGTGTCATGAACGCTGTTGAAGTCACTAAGCACCCGAGAATTAAGTGGTGTTATTTTGGAGCGGAAGACTATGTTGCTGATCTAGGTGGGGTACGCCGATCCGACAACCTTGAAGTTTTAGTGGCAAGAAGTCAAGTGGCACAAGCAGCGAGAATAACTGGTATAAGTGCGCTGGACATGGTGGTTACAGACTTTCGAGACTCTGAGCGTTTCAAACGAGAAGCTGGGGAAGCCCGGTCACTGGGGTATGCAGGGAAACTTTGCATACATCCCGATCAAGTAGGTTTAGCAAATGAGCTTTTCCGCCCTTCAGATGAAGAGATTGAGTGGGCAAATCGAATCGTTTCTGAATATTCAAAAGCTCTTTCCGAAGGTAAAGCAGCTATACAAGTTGACGGAGAAATGGTTGATGAACCTGTTTTTCGTCGAGCAAAAGCCTTACTTGAGCAATAACAGTTGGTAAAGATTTTAAAGAATCAGAGCAGAAAAGGTGTGAGTATCATTTTCACAAGCGATCATTAAGGCATGGTCAAACTTGATGAAGAGACACGTAAAGCTCTTTTACTCTTCAACAGAAGAGCTGAAGCGGCTGAGTCTGAAGCAGTCGAAGATAAGCGGTTAGCGAAAGCTGCTAAAGCTAAAGATGATGCAGCCCGCGCTCTAAAGAAAGCACAAGATGCTGGAGCAGAAGCAGACGTTATAGCCGAAGCTGATACTGCCTATCGTGCAGCGCTCAAAACATGGCAAGACCTTAGAGATGGTGTTGAGCCAGAAGAACCGGAAGAACCAGCCAACGAATCAGAAGAACCAGCCAACGAATCAGAAGAACCAGCCAACGAATCAGAAGAACCAGCCAACGAGTCGAGTGAATCCACCGAATCTAACGACGACAAGCAATCGAGTGATTCAGAGTAATCACCCCGCCAAGTTCTAACCTGCCACTAATCTTTTACCAAGTATGAACAACGAACAGACTTCTTCCTCGCAGGCTTATCCAGAAGCCGGAAAAGCAATCTTTCCTTCCATTGAAGAAAAGATTCTCCAACGATGGCTTGACGACAATACATTCCAAAAATCAATAGACCAGCGGCCAGACAATAACGAATTCACCTTTAACGACGGCCCTCCCTTCGCAAATGGCCTTCCACATCACGGACACCTACTAACTGGCTACGTAAAAGATGTGATACCGAGATATCAAACTATGAAAGGCCACAAAGTAACCCGAAGGTTTGGTTGGGACTGCCATGGACTCCCTGCAGAAATGGAAGCCGAAAAAGAGCTCCCAGTTTCTGGTCGAGCAAGCATCATTGACTACGGCATTGAAGAATTCAATGCCCACTGTCGCAGCTCAGTGCTGCGCTACACCAATGAATGGGAGAAGACTGTCACCAGACAAGCACGATGGGTTGACTTTAACCATGACTATAAAACCATGGATCGTGACTACATGGAATCAGTCATGTGGGCCTTTAAGGAACTATGGAACAAAGGGCTGCTCTACGAAGCGTTCCGCGTCATGCCGTACTCATGGGGCGCAGAAACTCCGCTTTCAAATTTTGAAATTCGCCTTGATGATGCCACTAGACCTCGACAAGACCCAGCGGTAACCGTAGCGTTCTCTTTAACTCCGTCTGAGGGAGATCTTGGCCCAATGAAAATACTTGCTTGGACCACCACCCCGTGGACTTTGCCGTCAAACCTAGCTTTAGGGGTGGGACCTGAAGTTACTTATTCACTGATGCAGGATAGTGAAGGAACAATTTTTGTTCTTGGATCTGATGCTGTTGAAAGATACTCAGCTCAACTTGAATCCGCTTCAGAAATAGGAACAATGCGCGGATCTGATTTGGTTGGTCGAACATACACTCCCTTGTTTGATTATTTCGCTGATAGAACAGACGCTTTCAGAGTCTTAGAAGCTGATTTTGTTGATGCAGCTGAAGGAACCGGTGTGGTTCATATGGCCCCTGGATTCGGTGAAGACGATCAGAACCTATGTGAATCAAATGGAATTTTTATTGGGGAAGTTGTACCGGTAGATGATCAAGGAAAGTTCACTGAAGCTGTACCTGATTGGGCTGGGATGAATGTTTTCGACGCTAACCCAGAAATCATTCGCGAACTTAAAAGCCTTGGTCATCTAATCCGCCATGACACCTACGAGCACAACTACCCCCATTGCTGGAGAACAGACACCCCGATCATCTATAAGGCTATTTCGTCTTGGTATGTGAAAGTGACTGACTTTCGAGATCAAATGGTTGAAATCAATAAAGAAATAAATTGGATTCCAGACCATGTTCGTGATGGAAGGTTTGGCACGTGGCTTTCTGGAGCACGGGATTGGTCAATTAGCCGTAACCGATTTTGGGGCTCCCCTATACCTGTTTGGAAAAGCGACAACCCTGAGTACCCCCGAACTGACGTTTACGGAAGTCTCGACGAAATTGAAGCAGACTTTGGAGTAAGACCAAGTGATCTTCACCGTCCATTTATTGACGACCTAACTCGTCCAAATCCTGATGACCCAACAGGGAAATCGGTGATGCGTAGAGTGCCAGAAGTTCTTGACTGCTGGTTTGAATCCGGGTCAATGCCATTTGCACAATTCCATTATCCATTTGAAAATGAAGCGTGGTTCGAAGAACACTTCCCCGCTGATTTCATCGTTGAGTACATCAACCAAACACGGGGCTGGTTTTACACAATGCATGTGTTAGCCACTGCACTATTTGATCGGCCTGCTTTTTCCAATGTGATCTGTCACGGAATTCTCCTCGCTGAAGATGGAGCGAAACTCTCAAAGAAACTGAGAAACTATACAGAGCCTGAGGAAATTTTTGTTTCACAAGGAGCAGATGCTCTCCGGTGGTATCTAATGTCTTCTGCGATTGTTCGCGGAGGAGACCTCCGCATTAGCGACACAGGAATTGATGACGTAGTACGGCAGGTGCTTCTTCCTATCTGGAATGCATATTCGTTCTTTACTCTTTATGCGAACGCAGACAACTATAAAGCTGAATTTCGCACAAATTCAGAACAACTTCTTGACAAGTACCTTCTTGCAAAAACCCGACTACTCATTGAGTCAGTGACCGAGCGTATGGATTCTTACGACATCTCTGGTGCCACAACCGAGATCCATAATTTCATTGATGCTCTTAATAATTGGTACATCAGGCGTAGCCGCAACAGGTTCTGGGCTAAATCTTCGGACGATAACGAACTTGATAAACGGGATGCTCATGACACTCTCTATACCGTATTAGTAACTCTCTCAAGAGTGTCTGCACCTTTTTTACCAATGATCATGGAAGAGATCCATACTGGCTTGACCGAAAGTCAGAGTGTTCATCTCTGCGACTGGCCAGATCCTTCTTCTTTACCTTCTGACCCTGATCTTGTTAAGAACATGGACCTTATTCGAGAAATAGCTTCAACTGCTTTGAGGTTGCGCGAGGAAAGTGGGTTGCGCGTCCGGCTACCTTTGAACTGTTTGACAATAGCAGGAACAGAAGTTGCAATAGTTCCAGAATTGACTCATCTTCTTACTGACGAAGTGAATGTGAAGTCGGTGCAATTCTCGGAAGATATTAACCAATACGCTTCCTTTACTCTCCAACCCAATGGCGGGGTTCTGGGGCCGCGCCTTGGAGGAAAAGTGCAAGAAGTGTTCGCTGCTGCTCGTTCTGGAGACTTCATTCAAAATGACGATGGCACTGTAACCATCTGTGATGAAGTATTAGAACCCAATGAGTTTGAACTGGCGTTAAATTCTCCTGAGGGCACAACTGCAGCAACTCTAAGTGGAGCAAACATAGTGGTGGTACTTGATGCTGAACTCACCCCTGAACTTCAAATTGAAGGACTGGCCCGTGACGTAGTTCGTCAAGTACAACAAGCCAGGCGGGAAGCTGATCTAGTCGTTACTGATCGCATAAAGCTCTGGCTTGAAGGAAGTGAAGATCTTCTTCAAGCAGTGAACACTCATGAGTCTTACGTTGCAAGCCAAGTTCTCGCAACTGAGATTCTCATTGGTAAAGACGGAGAGCATGTGACCGAAGTTGAAATCGAGGGCCACACCTTAACAATCGGCCTCCGCGTAGCCGATATTTAATCTTCTGTATTCGCGCTTAGAGCGCGACTATTGAACCTAACTGAAGTTATATGGCCACACAGAGTGTGATGAAAAAAAAATTTTCCATTAGAGACGCAATTCTCTTGACATTGTTGTAATTACATGCGTGAAATTAATATTCCGGGTTAAACAATGATCTACTTATTACAAATTTGTAGAGCGTGAAAGGTTCGGGGTTAAAACTCAAGACAGTAAGCGGTACACCACGGTAGGAACGCCGCAAAGAAGAACAGGAAAATACATATGGCGCTCATAGAAGAACATCTTGACACTCCCCCAAATACAGGATCGTCTCAGATGATGGTGCGCAAACGTAATGGTGACCTTGAGCCAGTCAACTTAGACAAAATTGTAAAGGCAGTAGAGCGTTCCTCTGAAGGGCTCTCCGGAGTTGACCCTTTACGAATCGCTACTAGAACTATCTCAGGACTCTGTGACGGAGCCACCACAGAAGAGCTTGATGACTTATCGATACGAACCGCTTCTTCATTTATTGGTGAAGAGCCAAACTACTCTCGTCTCGCTGCACGACTTTTAGCCACTGTTATTGACAAAGAAGTCCGCAATCAAGACATCCATTCATTCTCTCAATCAATACAGGTTGGACTTGACCAAGGTCTTATTGGTGAAGAAGTCGCTGAATTCGTTTCTACTAACGCAAGAAAATTGAATGACACTATTGAACACGACAGAGATCAGTTATTTGAATTCTTTGGGCTACGCACTGTTTACGACCGCTATCTGCTTCGGCATCCAGAAACTCGAAAAGTGACTGAAACACCTCAGTACTTCTTCCTTCGAGTTGCCTGTGGTCTCGCCACGTCTCAAGAAGAAGCAATTACCTTCTACAAACTTATTTCCTCGCTTCAATATCTGCCTTCAAGTCCTACTCTCTTTAATTCAGGCACGTCACATCCACAGATGTCTTCTTGTTACCTGCTTGACTCCCCAGAAGACAGCCTTGAAGGCATCTATAAGCGTTACGCCGATATAGCTCAACTTTCTAAGTTCGCTGGTGGCATCGGAGTGGCTTGGCACAGAATTCGCTCTAAGGATTCTTTGATTCGCGGAACAAATGGTTTGTCAAACGGAATTGTTCCTTGGCTGAAAACACTTGATTCTTCAGTGGCTGCTGTGAATCAAGGCGGGAGAAGAAAAGGAGCTGCTTGTGTTTATCTTGAAACTTGGCATGCCGACATCGAAGACTTTCTTGAGTTAAGAGATAACACTGGTGACCATCAAAGACGCGCCCACCATCTCAATCTTGCAAATTGGGTACCTGATCTGTTCATGGAAAGAGTAGAGAACGATTGGGTTTGGTCTCTTTTTGATCCCAAAAAAGTTCCAGAACTTACCGACACTTATGGAGAAGAGTTCCGCTCCGCTTATCTCAAAGCGGAAGAGGAAGGACTATATGAGAGACAACTACCAGCAAGGGAGCTGTACAGCCGTATGATGCGGACACTCGCCCAAACTGGTAATGGTTGGATGACCTTCAAAGATCCATCTAATACTCGTTCTAACCAAACCGGAGAACCAGGAAGGGTGATTCACCTCTCAAATCTCTGCACAGAGATCCTTGAAGTCACAGATCAACAAGAAACCGCTGTATGCAATCTTGGCTCTGTCAATCTTGGTTCTTTAGTCTCAGATGGAGAATTTGATTTTGATCGGTTAGGCGAAGTTGTCCGTACCGCTATTCCATTCTTAGACCGAGTTATTGATATAAATTTCTACCCAACTCCAGAATCTGGTTTCTCCAACTCAGCATGGCGTCCAGTAGGTATGGGCCTTATGGGTCTTCAAGACGTTTTCTTCAAATTAGGCCTTCCATTTGATTCGGAAGAAGCTAGAAAACTTTCAGCTCAAATATCTGAAGAGATCTACTTCAATGCTCTTTGGGCCTCAACCGAATTAGCTGAGGCTTCAGGACCGCATGAAAACTTTCCAATCACTCGAGCAGCAAAAGGTGACCTGCAATTTGATCTTTGGGGAGTAGCCCCATCTAACCCAGAGCGGTGGCAGACCCTACGGGATCGCATTGCGGCCCACGGTTTAAGAAATTCTCTTATGATCGCAATCGCCCCCACTGCAACAATTGCGACAATCGCAGGATGCTACGAGTGCATCGAGCCTCAGGTTTCAAACATGTTCAAGAGAGAGACTCTTTCAGGTGAGTTCCTTCAAATAAACCGGTACCTAGTTCGAGAACTGCAGGCACGCGATTTGTGGACAGAAGAAATAATTTCTGCGATAAAAGCAGCTGAGGGCTCTATACAAGATGTTGATGGTATCCCTGAAGACCTTAAAGCTATTTATAGAACCGCATGGGAAGTTCCAATGCGGTCTCTAATTGACATGGCGGCAGATCGTGGAGCGTTCATTGATCAAAGCCAGTCGTTGAATCTCTTTATGGAGTCACCAACTATAGGAAAACTAAGTTCGATGTATCTTCATGCATGGAAGTCAGGGCTAAAGACCACTTACTATTTGAGGTCACGTCCTGCGACACGGATTAACCAAACAACTGTTACCTCTAATGGAACAACTCCTCCTGAACCAGAGAAAGCATTTACAGATGCTGAAGCAGTTGCTTGTTCTTTAGAGAACCCTGAGACATGTGAGGCTTGCGACTGATGGCTCTTGCAGAACAACCCTTCGAAGAATTTGAAGAAACCCCGCCTCAAAGCACTGCTGACTTTCGTGGAAACATCCTGGATCCCGGATTTGATCTCACATTACGGCCGATGCGTTATCCGCTGTTCTATGAGATGTACCAAGATGCAATTAAGAACACTTGGACAGTAGATGAAATTGATTTCTCTGATGATTTATCGGACCTTGATAGAAAACTTGATCCAGCCGAAAAGCATCTTGTATCAAGGCTTGTCGCCTTCTTTGCTACTGGGGACTCTATTGTCGCAAACAATCTAGTTCTGAACCTTTACAAGCACATCAACGCCCCTGAAGCACGGATGTATCTCTCTCGTCAGCTCTACGAAGAAGCACTCCATGTCCAGTTCTATTTGACCCTGCTTGATAATTACATCCCTAACCATGAAGAAAGGGAAGAAGCTTTTGCTGCTATCCATAACATCCCTTCTATTAAGAAGAAAGCAGATTTTTGCTTTAAATGGATTGGGTCAATCGATGAACTTGGTGAACTTCATAGCGTTGAAGACCGAAAAAAGTTTTTATTGAATCTGGTTTGTTTCGCCGCATGCATTGAAGGGCTTTTCTTTTTCGCTGCTTTTGCATATGTGTACTTCCTGAGATCAAAGGGCTTGCTTAACGGTTTAGCTGCTGGCACTAATTGGGTTTTCCGTGATGAAAGTTGCCATATGAACTTTGCATTTGCTGTGGTTGACACGGTGCGTGCTGAGCAACCAGAACTTTTTGATGAAGACCTGAAATTGCGAATCGTTGAAATGCTTGAAGAAGCCGTTGAATGTGAATACCAGTTTGCTGAAGATCTTTTGGGGCAAGGAATTTCTGGCTTATCAACCAAAGACACCCGCGAATACTTGCAATATGTCGCTGACCAGCGCCTTCTGCAACTAGGTATGGAAAAACGCTATAACTCTAAAAATCCATTCGGATTTATGGATCTACAAGATGTACAAGAGTTAACAAACTTCTTCGAGAGAACAGTTGCTGCCTACCAAACAGGTGTTTCCGGAGACGTAGCTTTTGACGAAGATTTCTAATCTTTCTCGAAAACTTTAAGAATTTCTTCTGCACCACGTCTTGGGTTCATCGCGCCTGCAGAAACCTCTTCTTCTATTCTCTCCACAATTTCAACTACTTCAGGGTGGCTATGGATTCCAGAAATAACATGGTTTTCTATCGTTGACCACATCCACGACAAACGTTGTTCTCTTCGTCGCTGGTCCCAATCTCCGCTTTGAGTTAGAACTTGACGATGCTGCATGATCGCTGCCCATAAATCATCAAGCCCATCACCCGTCAATCCGCTTACCATCATCACTTTTGGGTCCCAATTCTGATTAGTGGATCGAGTTAAACGTAAAGCCATTGTGTAATCGTTTACTGAGTTGCGTGCTTGCGCAAGATTGTCGCCATCTGCTTTATTTACCGCAATTAAATCTGCGACTTCGAGAACACCTTTTTTAATCCCTTGCAACTCATCACCAGCTCCGGGCAACAACAACGCTAAGAAGGTGTCTACCATGCTGGCCATTTCTGTTTCTGACTGACCTACACCAACCGTTTCTACTATCACTACGTCATATCCAGCTGCTTCAAGAACCACCATTGTCTCACGAGTTGTGCGCGCAACACCTCCAAGCGTTCCTGAACTAGGAGAAGGACGTATGAATGCCGCAGGATCATTAGCGAGTTGAGCCATACGGGTTTTATCACCCAAAATTGATCCCTTAGTGATGCTGCTCGTTGGATCCACTGCTAATACAGCAACGCGGTGTCCAGAGTCAGTGAGTTTGCTGCCCAAAGACTCAATTAAAGTGGACTTCCCTACACCTGGAGCTCCAGTAATTCCGACTCGATGAGCGTTACCAGTATGTGGAAGTAACTCTTCTAGAAGCGTGTGAGCTGATTGCTTATCTTCATCAAGCGAAGATTCAACTAAAGTTATGGCTTGTCCAATAACAGCTCGGTCACCTTCTTTAACTCCAGTTATTAGATCTTCAATGTTTGTCTTCACTTCAACTTCTTAATTAATTCTGTTGCAGCACTTGCAATTACTGTTCCTGGCGGGAAAATTGCTGATGCCCCGGTATCTAATAAAGCTTGATGATCTTGGGTAGGTATAACTCCACCTACGACTATGGCGATGTCGTCACGACCAAGGTTCTTCAATTCATCTCGTAACTCAGGAACCAGAGTTAAATGGCTAGCGGTCATCGAACTTACCCCTACTACATGCACATCATTTTCTATTGCCTGGCGTGCGACTTCTGCCGGAGTGGAAAACAAAGGCCCGATATCAACGTCGAAACCCAAATCAGCAAAAGCGGTAGCAACCACTTTTTGCCCCCGGTCATGCCCATCTTGGCCCATTTTGGCTACCAAGATTCGCGGTTGACGACCATGAAGAGATTCAAATTCTACGACTTGGTCTCGTGCCTCTTGCACTGCCGCTTCATCTCCTGCTTCAGAACTAAACACTCCAGAAATTGTTCTTACCTCCGCTATATGCCGGCCAAAAGCTTTTTCTATAGCTTCACTTATTTCACCGACTGTAGCGTGTGCTCGGGCAGCGTTGACTGCCAAAGCTAGTAAGTTACCTTCCCCAGTTTCTGCACAACGAGTGAGTGCTTCGAGTTGTTCTAGACATTTTTCTGTGTCTCTTTCACTTTTGAGTTTTTCTAACCGGCTGATTTGGTCAGAACGCACCTGAGCATTGTCTACGCGGAGAACATCAATTTCTTCTTCTTGTTCGAGTTGATATCTGTTTACACCAATGACTATTTGACGGCCTGAATCAATACGAGCCTGTATTCGGGCGGCTGATTCTTCAATTCTCATTTTTGGTATGCCTGCTTCGATAGCTGCTGCCATTCCGCCGGTTTCTTCAATTTCTTTTATGTGTTCCCAAGCCCGGTTAGCTAGATCATGAGTTAGTTTCTCAACGTGATAACTGCCTCCCCATGGGTCAATTACCCGGCACGTGTCGCTCTCTTCTTGAAGGAATAGTTGAGTGTTTCTAGCAATTCGTGCCGAAAAGTCTGTTGGCAACGCAAGTGCTTCATCTAGAGCGTTCGTATGAAGAGATTGCGTGTGCCCTTGTGTTGCCGCCATCGCTTCTATACAGGTTCGAATCACATTGTTATAAGGATCTTGGGCGGTCAAACTCCAGCCAGAAGTCTGACAGTGTGTACGTAGCGATAGAGACTTTGGATTCTGAGGATTGAATTGTTGCATCAAATGAGCCCAGAGAAGACGTCCGGCCCTTAGTTTGGCGATTTCCATGAAGAAGTTCATTCCGATTCCCCAAAAGAAACTTAGCCTAGGAGCAAATGCATCTACGTCTAGACCAGCGTTGATTGCGGCTCTGACATATTCAATCCCATCGGCGAGTGTGTAAGCCAACTCTAAATCAGCCGTAGCTCCTGCTTCCTGTATGTGATAGCCAGAAATTGAGATTGGATTGAACTTTGGCATCTCTTTACTTGACCATTCAATGATGTCGGAGACAATACGCATAGAAGGCCCTGGCGGGTAGATATATGTATTCCTGACCATGAATTCTTTCAGAATGTCATTCTGGATCGTTCCGGTAAGTTGATCAGGGGAAACTCCCTGCTCTTCTGCGACTACAACATAAAAAGCCAAAATTGGTAGTACTGCGCCATTCATGGTGAACGAGACACTCATTTGATCTAGAGGTATTCCTGCAAATAGAGCGCGCATATCAAGGATGGAGTCAATAGCTACCCCTGCCATTCCAACATCACCAGCTACACGGGGGTGGTCGCTGTCGTAACCTCGATGAGTCGCTAAGTCAAAAGCTACTGAAAGTCCGCGTTGACCCGCTTCAAGGTTTCGGCGGTAGAAAGCGTTTGACTCTTCAGCTGTTGAGAACCCTGCATATTGCCTAACTGTCCAAGGCTGATTTGTGTACATCGTTGAGTATGGGCCTCTTAAGTAAGGTGGGAATCCTGGCCAAGTGTTAAGAAAATCAACTTCACTAATGTCTTGTTGTGTTGTGTAGCGGAGCACGTCTATTTGTTCTGGCGTATTAAATGCTTCGCCTTTTACATTCTCTAGAGGTTCTGAATGCAGAGTTTGCATCTCCAGTGTTGAAAAGTCTGGAATCATAATTTCTTTCCTGACTCTTCAAACAGCTCTGACCAACGTCGAAGTTTAAACGGTCCATCTGGTGATGGAAGAGAAGATGGTCGAGACAAAGTCTCTTCTTCAGGATTTGTATAGATATTTACACCGATTAAGGAGGTCTCTCCTGACTCCAAACTGTTTTTACGGGCCTTCCAAGTAGTTTCAATTTCAGAATGTATCTTCCCGCTCGTTAACGTATTTTGCATTCCGCCTTCAGCTTCAATCATTTGGAATCTTTTCCAAGATTCTTCTGAAAGTCTTTTAGTGAGATTCTCTAAATACCAAGAGCCTCCGCCCGGGTCGCTTACCTGTCCTAAGCCGCTTTCTTCGGTAAGAAGTAACTGGCTATTTCGAGCGAGTCGCCGTCCAAACTCATCAGGTTGACCTAATGGTGTATCAAAAGAACGTGAAGTAACTGCGTTTGCCCCAGCAGTTCCTGCAGCAAAAGCAGCAACTGTAGTACGCAAGAGATTCATCCAAGGATCTGACCGTGTAAGCATTGCCGCTGAAGTGACCGCTGTTTGATGCTGAGGCATTGGAGAGATACCGCAGTGCTGCTGCACTTGTTCCCAGAGATACCGTGCCGCACGGAACTTTGCCATAGTAAGAAATTGATCAGTGTCTGCGGAATACGTAAAGGTAAATGAACCAGCGGCATCACTGGGTTCTATCCCATTGTCTTGCAGATGCCTTAAATAAGCGACTGCTGTAGACAGAGAGCAAGCCAACTCCCATGCTTCGCTAGCTCCCGCTTCGGCATAAACAGTTGAATCAACAGTGATTGAATGAACGTCAGGATGATCTTGTGTTGAAATAGTGGCTTCAACTATGCCATTCCAATCCGTTTCTCCGCCATAACGAGAAGAAACTCCAAGCGGATCAAGCCCTAAATCACCTTTGCAAGAAGAAAGGTTTTTGCTTCTCCATAGTTCTAATAATTTTTCTCCTGCTTCAAACCCATAGGGATTTGGATGGAGTGAGATGGTTGTCATCTCGGGATATATGCCTTCCAAAATTTGTTCAAGGTTTGAAGAACCAATGCTGAATAGGTCTATAAGCAGCGAGGTCGAACCTTTCGTTAGTTCTTCATGCGCTATTTGATTTGCAGTGTCTGGACCTGAAGACATAACTAGTGCGCGTATATCCCATTCATCGCTACCTGGTGAGGTGGTGCGTCCTATATTCTCTGATGCGGAATAAATCGGCTGAATTGATATGCCATCAACTGTTGTCGTAACTAAAGACTCCAGTGGCTCCCCTTTTAAAGTTTTTTCTGCGAGGGCAACCCAATCTGAATTTGAAACTTGTTCAAATTCATTCGTTAATTGCATTGGCGGGAAGTCAGCCATCTATAAATCGTAGGTGAGTATGAGCCCTTATTGGGAATTTATGTGACTGATGACCCGGAAATACGAGATTTTTAAGCAATTTAAGCAGTATTTGATGGTTACCCGACTAACCATTTTAGGTTTTTCAATGAGATGATATAAGCATGCGTATTACAACTCTTCTCAATTATGCCACTGACCCACAAGAAGCTGCCGCTCAGGCTCGAGAGCTCGAAGCAGCTGGCGTGGACAAAATTTGGATACCTGAAGCTTACGGATTAGATGCTGTCAGTTTGTTGGGCTATTTAGCCGCTACTACTGACAAAATTGAATTAGCAAGCGGCATCCTTAATACTTATAGCCGTACACCGGCTTTGCTCGCTCAGACAGCCGCAGGCCTTGATGCTTTATCGGGTGGCCGTTTTTCTTTAGGGCTTGGAGCATCCGGCCCTCAAGTAATTGAAGGTTTCCATGGGATGCCCTATTCAATGCCACTTACTCGTATGAAGGAAATTATCTCTATTTGTCGAATGGCATGGAAAAGAGAAAAACTTGAGTTTGAAGGAAAAGTTTTTACCCTGCCCTTACCTCCGGAAGAAGGCACTGGTTTAGGTAAGCCACTTAAAATTATTAACCATATGGTTCGTGACAACATTCCTATTTATGTCGCGTCTCTCGGAAGGAAAAGCGTTGAGGAAACTGCTGCAACTACCGATGGGTGGTTACCGTTCCTCGTTTATCCGGAGCGTATGCACCTGATTTGGGGAGAAGCTGTAGAAGTTGGCTTGAACCGTCGCGATCCTTCACTTGGAGAATTTGACGTAGTGGCTGGAGGTATTGTTGCTATTGGTGACGATGCTGCCCAATACCGTGATTTTGCTCGACCAATGGCTGCTCTGTATATCGGGGGTATGGGAGCAAAAGGAAAGAACTTCTATAACGACGTTTGCCGAGATTATGGCTTTGCTGATGAAGCAGCAGCTGTTCAAGATGCATATTTAGATGGACGCAGAGACGAAGCTATGGCGGCTTTGCCCGCTGAATTGATTGAGAACACAACTTTGTGTGGTGACGAGGCTTACATCGTCGATCGATTGGCCGCCTATAAGGCAGCCGGGGTAACTACGTTGAATGTGAGTGCGGTCGGAGGTGACACTGCTCGCACTTTGGGCAAACTTCGAGAGTTAGCTGAGCATGCCTAATCACTAAACGTGATCTAAGGGATTAAATTTAACTCCAATCATTGAAGCTTCTGTTATTCGTCGTGGGGTTTCACCTAACCAGAAATTAAGTGCCAAACGGTGTGGGTGACGCACATGGCGGCGTTCATTCTGGGTAGCTGCAACAACTCGTTGGGCAAGTCTTTCTGGGCTGGTCTTCGGTAACAGGCCAAGATTCTCAAATCGTTTAACGGAGCGTTGAATGCTTTCAGAAGCAGTTTCTACTGCATCCCACATGCGTGTATCAACCGGTCCGGGAGCGACAAGAGTTGCATGAATTGGAGTGTTTTTAAGCTCTATACGTAAAGCAGCAACAAAATTATTCAAACCGGCCTTTGTGGCGCAGTAAGGACCCATACCAGCGAATCCGGAAGTTCCTGCAAGCGAAGATAAAAAGACTAAAGCGCCTTTTCCTCGGTTGATCATTCCGGGTAGCACTTGACGTGTAAGCACCATAGGAGTTTCAAGATTTATTCTTGCGGCTGCTCTAATGTCTTCTACGTCAACAGTTGCTACAGGGTTAACTGTTTCGATTCCAGCGTTATTGACAAGGATGTCTATTGGGCCATGTGATGATTCAATTTCCTGTATCAAATTATCCACATGATCAGAAACACTTAAATCTGCTACGTGCGCTATTCCATTAATTTCTGTAGCTACTTTTTCTAGATCTTCTTCAGATCGAGCTGTAACGATTACTCGCGCTCCTTTTGCTGAGTATTCACGGGCTAGTGCTGCTCCAATTCCCCGTGATCCTCCCGTGATTAAGACTTGTGCATTTTTTATTTCCATACTTTTAACTTATACCGGGCTCCTACATAGTGAAAGAAGCAGAGTACGGTTTTTATAGTTAACAAAAAGGATTCAAAGTGTCAGAAGAAATTCATCCCTTCACAATTTCAGTAAACGAAGATCAGATTTCTGATCTAAATGCCCGTTTAAGTGCCACCCGATGGCCTGATCAAATACCCGATAGTGGCTGGGATTATGGCTGCGATCAAGTTTGGTTAAAGGATTTAGCACGGTATTGGGCAGAGGAATTTGACTGGCGAGCAACTGAGAATCAAATTAACTCTTTCGATCATTTCTTAACTGAAATAGATAACCAAAGTTTTCATTTCATTCACCAGAAATCCCCTCACGAAGGGGCTTTGCCTTTAGTGCTGAATCATGGGTGGCCTGGTTCAGTCGTAGAATTTCTTGAAGTAATCCGTCCTCTAACAAATCCGGAAGTTTACGGAGGTGATCCGTCGGATGCTTTTCACGTAGTGGCGCCTTCACTTCCTGGCTACGGATGGTCCAAACCACCTACAGAAAAAGGGTGGGGGGTAAACCGCACCGCTTCTGCTTTTGTTACTCTCATGAATCGTTTAGGTTACGACAAATATGGAGTGCAAGGTGGAGATTGGGGTTCTATGGTCTCTCGGCACATGGCTCATTTAGATCCCACAAAGGTTGTCGGGTGTCATGTAAATATGATGGCGGCAGGTCCTGCTGGGAATGAGGATGATTTTGCTGACATAACTCCTCAAGAGCAGCAACATTTTGATAGAAGTTCTTGGTATGCGGCTGAAGATAATGGTTATTTTCGTATCCAAGAAACTCGCCCACAGACTCTCGGTGCTGGATTAAATGACTCTCCAGTTGGTTTGCTGTCTTGGATTGGAGAAAAGTTTTACGGATGGACCGACCATGAAGATGATCTGTTCTCAGTCGTAGACCGGGATACTCTGCTTGCGAATGTTGCTGTGTACTGGTTTACCGAAACCATTAACTCATCCACTCGCTTTTATTTTGAAAACAGGCAACCTGGCGGCATGACTATGGATTCTTTGGGTGATGTTCCGTTGGGAGTATCAGCTTTTCCTAACGAACTCTTTGTAGCTCGTAAACGTTGGGTTGAAGCTTCGCACAATGTTGTGTTCTGGAGAGAGCATGAAAAAGGCGGTCATTTTGCGTCTCTGGAAGCCCCACAAATATATATTGACGATGTTCGAGAATTTTTCCGGGGTGTTCGATGATCGCAAGTAGTGATGGTGTACAAATTGGTTTTGAATTACAGGGATCAGGACCTTTATTAGTTCTGACTCATGGGTGGGTTAATGATCGATCTGTCTGGGATCCCTTAGTTAAGAATCTGTCTGAAGACCATACAGTCGCTAGTTGGGATCTTCGTGGCCATGGAGAAAGTGATTCTCCTCCCCCTGGTTCTTATTCTCGTCAACATGCCCTGTCGGATTTACGCGCTGTACTTGATGCTTCTGGACGACCAGCGGTTTTAGTTGGACATAGTCTCGGAGGCTACCTCTCTCTTGCTCATGCTTTGGATTGTCCAGAAGATGTATCTGGTCTTGTTCTGATTGCCGCTGGACCTGGTTTCCGCAATGCAGAAGCTCGCGAAGAATGGAATGACGCTGTTCGCGCGAGTGCAGAAAAACTTGATCAGAGTCCTGGAGTAGAAGAGATATCGATGCATGTGGATTCTGAAGTAATAGATCATTTAACTAATATCTCAGCGTCTACCCTCGTTATCCTCGGTGAGCGAGATAAACGATTCGCTGCTGCTGCTTCCCTTTTTTCCCGAGACTTAAATGTTCATGAAAGTGTCGTTGTCCCTGACCAAGGGCACATGGTTCACTTGAAAGCAGCGGACCAATGCGCTGATGCAATTAGATCATTTGTTTCTTCTCTACTTTGAATATGAAACAGATACCCCAGTTCATTGAACTTGAGGGAGGGTCTTTCCGTATGGGAAGTGAGAACCCAAGGTCATACCAAACTGATGGTGAAGGTCCGGTTCGAGAAGTATCTGTCGACGCTTTTTCTATCTCAGCTACTGCTGTAACAAACGAAGAGTTTTCTGTTTTTGTTAATGAAACCGGTTACGTCACTACAGCTGAAAAAGAAGGATGGTCCTTCGTTTTTTCTGGTCATCTTCCAACTGATTTCCCCGAGACACGTGGTGTTGTGGGTGCGGAATGGTGGAGACAGGTGCACAATGCTGATTGGAAAAAACCTGAGGGGCCAAATAGTCATATAGATGACCGACAGAGTCATCCCGTAGTACATGTTTCATGGTTTGATGCCGTTGCTTTTGCCGAGTGGGCTGGCGGTCGTTTACCTACTGAAGCTGAATGGGAATTTGCTGCGCGAGGAGGGCTTGATCAATCTGAATTGCCTTGGGGTAATAGTTTGATGATTGAAGGAGAACATCAGTGCAATATTTGGACTGGCACCTTCCCAACCGAAGACACCGCTGAAGATGGGTACGCAGGCACCTGTCCAGTTGATGCTTTTAAACCGAATGGATTTGGGCTTTTTAATTGTTCTGGAAATGTGTGGGAATGGTGTAACGATTGGTTTTCGACACAGTTTGGTGAAGAACACCCATTGAAGAATCCCAAGGGAGCTCAATTTGGAACTCATCGAGTGATCAAAGGTGGTTCTTTTCTTTGTCATGACAGTTACTGTCATCGGTATCGAGTAGGAGCTCGATCTTCTACTACCCCAGATAGTTCAACTGGGCATCAAGGTATCCGACTCGCACGTTAATTCCCCTAACCTATTCTTATGGGGTTACGAACAGTAATAAATAAGGATGTAGGGGTTGCAGCCCCTGAAGAGTTCTCTGCGCCAAAAATTGGTGACATGACTGTGTGGCCTCCAGTAATTCTGGCTCCAATGGCCGGTGTTACAAATGCTCCATTTAGGTCTCTCTGTAGAGGTTTTGGTGCTGGTTTATATGTGAGTGAAATGATTACTGCTCGTGGCCTTGTTGAAGGTCATTTGAAAACTCAGAGGCTTAGTCATTTCTCTCCAGAAGAAAATCCGAGAAGTATCCAACTTTACGGAACAGAGCCAGTGAGCATGTACGAGGCCGTGCGGATGCTAGTAGGTGAAAACCGTGTTGATCATATAGACCTTAATTTTGGTTGCCCAATGCCAAAAGTTACAAGAAAAGGTGGCGGTGCCGCCTTGCCTTTGAAACCGCGTCTTCTTGCTTCCATCGTAAAAGCAGCTATTGACGCTGCAGAGTCAACACCAGTAACACTGAAGTTCAGAGTAGGAACTGACGATGATCACCAAACTTTTTTGGATACAGGACGAATTGCTGAAGATCTCGGTGCAGCTTCTATCGCATTACACGCACGCACCGCTGAACAACTTTATTCTGGGGAAGCTAACTGGACAAAAATTGAAGCCCTTAAGCAATCTGTAACCTCTCTTCCTGTATTCGGGAATGGGGATATTTGGGAGCCTTGGGACGCTTTACGAATGATGAGATCAACAGGATGTGACGGTGTGGTTGTCGGTCGGGGTTGTTTGGGACGCCCATGGTTATTTAGAGATCTTGCTTCTGTTTTTGGTCCTACATCAGCAACCGGAGGGCAAGAACCAGGAGAGCCTCCACTATTGGCTGAAGTTTGCGAAACTATGACTCGGCATGCCAGTTTGCTTATTGATTGGGCAGGTCCACATGGAATACAGGACTTTCGCAAACACACCTCTTGGTATTTAAAGGGTTATGCAACTGGTCCCGCGGCTCGACATGCTCTTCACCAAATAAAATCTCTTGATGATTTAAAGATATGTCTAAATGATTTAGACCCTAATTTGTCTCTTGACCCGGAATCTTTACGAATCCCACGTAGTCATAGAAGTGGGCCGAGAAAAGTTTCTCTTCCAGAAGGCTGGTTAGACAATCCCGAAGATATTACTCCTCTGCCTATTGAATCCGAAGCTTTGGTGTCCGGTGGATAAGACTCTGATTTTGGCTTCACAGTCACCACAGCGACTTCGCTTATTGAAAGACTATGGATTCTCAATTGAAGTCCGTATCCCACAGATTGATGAAACTCCACAGCCTGAAGAATCTGCTCGAGTGCTGGTTGAACGATTAGCTCTTGCAAAACTAAGAGATGTAGTAGATCTTGAAGAGACCGGTCTTGCCGCAGACACTGTAGTGGAATTTGATGGAGAGATTCTTGGGAAACCAGGGTCACAAAAAAAGGCAATCACTATGCTCAAAGATCTCTCGGGACAAACTCACAATGTTGTTGGCGGAATTGCTCTTCGCCATATGGGACAAGACATTTCTGGAACGATCACCACTGAAGTCACTTTCCGTGATTTAACTAATGAGGAAATCATGGATTACGTAGAAGTTGGTGAGTCTCTAGACAAAGCAGGGGGTTATGCCATTCAGGGACGAGGAGCAGATCTGATTTCTCGAGTTGAAGGGTGCCATGAAAATGTAATCGGACTTTCAATGAGTGCAGTTTTCGAACTCATGAAATTCCTTAAAGTTCGGGAATAGCTAATCGCTGATCTTCTGTGATGAACCGATTAGCTCCCGGATTATGCCTGACCGAGATGTGGGAACCTACATTTGAACTTCTCGGAGAAGAAATCCCTAACATGTAAGTTACCGACTAGTAACATAGCGAAAAAATGATTTAGGTGTAAAGAACCTAAGGGGATTTCAAATGAAAAAATTTCTAGTAACACTAGCGGCGGCAGCTACCTTTCTCGGGGGAACATTTGCCATCGCTGCATGCGGCAGCGACAACACGGCAGAACCCATGTTCGAAGAGAGCGCAGATGAGCAACCAGACCCCGGATCTACTCCGGAATCCCCGGCCGCCGAGGACGAGGTGACCGAGGAGACTGAGGACGAGATGACCGAGGAGGCCGAGAACGAGGTGACCGAGGAGGCCGAGAACGAGGTGACCGAGGAGGCCGGCGACGACGAGGAGGTGGCAGCCGACACCCCGCGTCCGTCGCTGCCGATCGGACCCGGCGCTGCAGGCCCGGACGCTGACGACTCCCCGCCGGCGTTTCTCGACGACCGGATCATCGCTGCGGACCTGTGGGGCGCTGAGCTGGCGATCCTGTCCGCTGGAATGGGGTTCGACGGGGTGATCGGCCTCCCCGACACAGGTCTCGAGACCGTCCGTGCCGCCGGAGGCTCCTACTACTTGCCTGAGTGCGCCGACAATCCGATCGTCAGCGGAGCAACGGCGGCCGGGATCAACGCCTTCTACCGAGGCACGGCCGACGACTCGCCCGACTACGACGACGGTCTCCCGGTGGTGTTCACCTGGCCCGTGCTGGGTTCGACGGTGCATCCAGAGGACTTCCTATTTACCCTGACCAACGGCGACCAGGTCGTGCCGAACTTCGCCGGCCTCGTGCCGAACTGGGAGCTCAACGAGCGCAACACGGTGGTCGTCTTCGGCGACTTCGGTAACCGAGGTGCGCCCGGAGAGGCCGACGCGGTCTACCCGGCCAAACTCGAGATCGTGGACGACGGTACCCCGCTGCGCTTCCTCGGGCCCGATGGCGAAGAAAGCGGCGTCGGACTCACCTGGGAAGGTGAAGGCGCCACGGGCTACGGCACCGGACCACAACTCGTCGGGGCCAAGCTCAACCATGTCGGCGATGCGCCGGCCGGCGAAGGTGGCGCTCTCATCTTTGAACAGGGGCTGTTGCCCAACGACGAGTTCGCTCTCTACGGCGGTGGTGACTTCCGCTTGCGCATGCTCACCTCGGGTGGCTTCACCCCGACCGGGATCACCGGGCTCACCCCCGACGCCTACGAACGTCACTTCCGGGTGCATGCGACCGCAGAGGACGGTTCAACCGTCCTGCTCTCCGAGGTCGGTGTCAACTACGAGGTCGCCGGGGGCACGCTGCGAGTCCTTGGTCTCGCGGACCTTGGCCAGCCGCTCGGAGACGGTGTTGTCTACAACGACTGCTATACCGAGGACGTCGACAACCAGATCGATATTATCCTGGAAGGTGACGATGCCGCCGCACGCTCGATCACTCACGTCGAGGTGCCATCAAGCGGCGACTATCTACCGCTCTACAACCCCGGAGGTCCCGGCCCAGAGCCGTTCCCAGAGGTGCGCTACAGCGAACCGAGCCCACATGACCTCGAACCGGTCGTCATCGCCCTCGATGATCCACTCCGGGTGAGCAACGCCCCGTAACTGTCCGGAAGTGATTCCCCGTTCCGCCGACCCAAACGAGGAGCAGATCTAATTTCTCAAGTTGAAGGGTGCCATGAAAATGTAATCGGCCTTTCAATGAGTGCAGTTTTCGAACTCATGAAATTCCTTAAAGTTCGGGAATAGCTAATCGCTGATCTTCTGTGATGAACCGATTAGCTCCTGTAATTACCACTACAAGTCCAGTAATCGCTGCAGATCCTAAAATCAAAAACAATACTGAAGCTTGAATAAGCGCAGCATCCAATGGATCTATACCTGCAAGAATCAGACCCGTTAGAACCCCAGGTAAAAAAACGATTCCAACTGAGCGCGTAGTTTCAATTTGTGGAAGTAAAGCTAAGCGGAGTGCTTCAACCCGTACCCTATTTAGGGCTTTTCTTTGATCAATACCCAGTGCAAGCATTGCTTCAATTTGCCCTTTTTGTTCAGTTACTGCGTCAACTAACCGAGTGGCTGCAACCACAACAACTTTTAGTGAGTTGCCAACTATCATCCCAGCAACTGGGACGAGCACCCGATTTTCTAAGGGCATGATGTCAAGAGCAAAGACGGTTACTAGCGATACTCCTAAACCAAGGACATAACCAATTGCTGTAGTCACAGCTAATCCAGGTAGTCGTCTTTCTCTTCTTTTTGCACTTAGAGCAGCGGCGGGGATCATAGCCCCAACCCACAACCAAGCGTAAATCGCCGAAGCATCTTTATCTAAGATTAAAGTAAGCGCCCAACCTGCTAAAACAAGTTGCCCAATTGCTCGCAAAGTCGCTACGACAAGACTTTGTTCTAACTTGAGTTTGTAACTCAAAGACACGGCTATTGTCACTGCTATTAGCACTAAAGACAGAACTAAGCCCCACCAGCCAATTGCTACTTCACTCATTATCTGATTCGCCCATTGTGATCATTGCCTTGGTACCGAGTAACGTCTCTAAAATAATAAATCAGAGTAAGCAAATGAGATAGGACCCTAATGAAAACTCCGATAACTGAAATGTTTGAAATTGAATTCCCTATTTTGGCCTTCTCTCATTGTCGAGATGTAGTGGCGGCAGTTAGCAAAGCAGGCGGCATGGGGGTTCTCGGTGCTGTAGCTCATTCTGACCAGGACCTTGAAATAGATTTGGCTTGGATACGAGATGAAGTAGGTGATCGCCCCTTTGGAGTGGATTTAATTGTCCCCGCTCGT
>Ga0207993_1000054_pt1 | contig 45667 bp, 60 predicted proteins | sample ETN01SmetaG_2_FD_185791 | JGI IMG/M metagenome (GOLD analysis project Ga0207993, IMG submission 185791) | Marine microbial and viral communities from oxygen minimum zone, Eastern Pacific Ocean - ETNP2014F12-01SV265 (SPAdes) (version 2) | ecosystem: Environmental > Aquatic > Marine > Oceanic ...
TTGTTTGGTTTAGTAGAAGTACCTTCTGTAGCTTCAGCATCTACTTCATAATTATCTATAGATGTATCTGTCTCTATTTGTATTTGTTCCGTTGATCTTAAATCACTTGGAGGTATTACCAACGGAGTATAGAAAGGGACTTCTGCTGTAGGTAGAGGTATAGATATTGTCTCTATTTCTTCGATAGGTGGGATATTTATAACTGGTATTTGATTAAGTTCTTCTTTCCAATTAGGCATTAGCTAGGTTCAGTCGGCCAACTGATATTGTATGGGTCAGTTTGAGTTTGAGGTATTTGACGTAATTGTTGTCGATAATCTCTCCAAGCATCTGTAAGTGTTCTATCACTCATTGCTCGCCAATCTGTTTCTTTTAATAAAATGTCTCTTTGTCTCCTCACATCTGTCCACTTAGTATTATTTAAATTTGTTTGCTCTTCTGTAGTAGTAGATTCTACCTTTACAGAATAAGCTTTACCATTTTCAAAATAAGGCTCTACTGTAGATAACTTTTGAGTTGGTGAAGTATAACTAAGAGTTTCTACCAGTTCTACTACATTATTTGCTGTTAAAAAATCTGCATTAGGACCAGTAGCAGAAAACGCAGTAGTAGGAAATAATTCTTGAATAGTGCCAGTGCTTTTTATAGTAGTTTCATCTATTATTGCGTAATTCATAATAATAATATTTTAAGGTAAACCAAAACGAGGTTTTTCTATGTTGTAGTGGGTTAATATTTCTGATTGAGTTAAAGCAGTTCCTGTATAAACTCTAAATAATCCAAGACTGGCTTTCATTCTATACAGCGAATTTTGGTATTGAGTAGCTTGAGCACCATATTGATCATAATTTATGCTATTTGTATGAGTACCTACAAGAGTTCCATTCCTATACATTTTCATACCGTTTGTTCCTGTATGTTCTCTTACAAAAACAAGCTGTTCCCACGGTGTAGGAAAACCATTTGGGTAAGCCATGCTACTTTCAAGTTGGACATATGTACTACCATTATTATTAGAACCAGTAAAGTTTCTACCTATAATATTATAAGTACTTTGATCTAGCTGTAGTTCTGCATATTGCTGAAGAAATGTTAGAGAGGGGACCCAAATTATTTGAAACAAGTCATGTTTAAGAATTTGAAGCGTATGAGTAGCATAAGCAGGGTTCGGTGCATAAATATTACCATGATAAAATTCTAGAGTAAAAGGACCACTTCCAAAATTTTGAGGAAAAGAAGTATTTGGTCCTACTTGATATAAATGAGGAGCATAATAGGTACTGCCAATTGGATAATAATCTAAATTGTAAATACCACCTTTAGTTGACGACCAAGTGGAATTACTAGATCCATTAATAGAAAAGCTTAATGGACTGTTATAACCTAAATTATCCCAATTTGTACCGTCAGGTTTGAGTGCGTAAATATAAGTATCACCTGGCGTAAAACAGTTTGTGTTACCAAAATCATAATAATGCATGTTAGTGGTAACAATACCACCACTACTACCAGCAGCAGCTCGTAGATGATGCGGTCTCATTATGCAACATCTCCAATTGATGCACCGTATAAAGTACTAGCTGTTTTCCATAGTTCTATAACTGTATAACCACTTGTAGCTAAAGTAGGTGCTGTACCGCCAACCCAAGTTATTGTTGGGAAGTTTAAGGAATTATTTCCAGCTGCAACCATTAACATCATTGATTGTCCAGCAGTTAAACTTTCTGTTGCTGTTCTATTCTGCGCTAATGTCCATTGCTGAATCATTCCATTGTCAGGATCTAAATCAACACTTGCTCCATCTGTGATAGTGTAAACAGTTTCATTTATTGCATCTTCAAAACTAACTGAACCTGTAAACGTTCCTCCTGTTGCAGCTACTCCTAATCCTGAACCACTAAATGATGTAGCAGTACACACGCCACCAATAGTCACGCCGGTAGCTGAAGTAGTTAATTGTGCAGATCCGCCATGATTTAAGCTAACACTAGAATCTTGTGCGATAGTTACTGCGGTATTAGAGTTAGATGGGTGTTGTATTTCTTTTACTTTTACTGTTGACATTTAACTCTCCTTATATTTGTAAACTAAAATTTCAAGATCTGTTTGAATGAGATTAGTACCTGAACCAGATTCAAATCTAAGTCCATTTAATTTGGCATATGTATCAGTTTGGTTTGGATCATTGTTAGTGTTAGTAGGTGCTTGATAATCACCAAAAAGTAAACACATACCATAGGTAGAAGGATAAGCCATAAGATTTCCTATTATCCATGCTTTATCACTTGTATAAATATCAAAATATCCTGCTTGCCGTGAATATAAATAGCTTCCATTATAAAACTTCCACTTGTGATTACCACTTGACTGATAGTTAGCAGGTCCGTATGCTAATACATGTTGTTGACAACCATATTGCAACTCAGGTGTTGTTTTGTTATCAACCATTGGTAATACATGAAGTTCATCCGCTGTCGCAAATCTTAATTTTTTAAAAACAAATCTATAAAGTTTATCGTAATCAAGTCCTGTTTCATCAATATATGTGACAGTGCTTGATGTTGTTATTTTTTTAACAAAGTCAAACCCTCCACCACCAACGCCAGTTAAATTAGAACCGTCAATAGCTGGTAAAGCTCCTGTTAAATTAGCAGATGATAAATTAGTAAGACTTGCACCTGACCCTGAAAAAGTTGTAGCGGAACAATTACCAGTTACTTCCAGTTCTCCAGTTCCATTTGGAATAATTCTTACATTGCCGTTAACCGTATTAGTTTGAATTTCGTCAACAATTATTTTTGACATAATATTTTCTCCTTAATTGGGTTTTGTCGGCCAGGTAATATTATCTGGATCAGATTGAGTGGGAACATCCCTTAATGCTTGACGGTATGTTTTCCAAGCATCAGATAATGTAAGATCGCTATTTGCTCTCCAATCACATTCTGCAAGTAAAGAATTTCTTTCACTTCTTACTCGTTGCCATTTTAATTCTGTTTCTGAAGGTGCAGTAGCCTGTGCAGCTTCTATCTCAGCAATTTCTTCAGTAGTTAAGGGGACTACTACCCCATTTACTAGTTTATTCATTAAGACTCCTTATATTTGTAAACTAAAATTTACTGTTGACATTTAACTAACCTTCAATTTATATAATGAGATAAAAGAGAGGTTCATAATATTGGAACCATTTACACTTTTTAAAGTAAATCCATTAACTTTTGCACTTGAATCAGTTTGATTAGGATCATTATTTGTATTAGTCATAGAAGCTTTCCTACCCCAAACAGTGCTTGTAGCCCATGACGTGGATCCTACTAATTTACCAGTCATCCAAGGGATTTTGGTTGTAGCGATATCTAACGAACCGCTCCAATATAATGAGTTATAACCATTTGAATGAAAACGCCAATATGTCCAAGTACTATATGCAGTCGTACCACCTCCATAACTCATAGATATTTGATTCATCTCACCATAACCTGTACTATTATTATAGGGTGATGTACTGTTATCCATATGTACTTCTACTTTTAATTCGTCCGAACCATCAAACCTTAAATTATTAAAAACTAATCTATATACACGATCATACTCAAGTCCTGTTTCTACTATAGAACTTACAGAACTAGATGGTTGTATGTTTTTAACAAACTCTAAAGCACCACCGCCACCAGCGTTAGTTAAAAGGTTGGCTGGAATTGCTCCTGTTAAATTTGCTGATGGTAAGGATGTTAAGTTTGCCCCAGATCCTGTAAAGGTCGTAGCACTGCAATCACCATTTATAGTTGCACCAGTGCTTGTAAAACCTATTGTCGAAGTTGTGTGTTGTGTAGATTGTATAGTATCTACTTTTATTTTTGACATAATTCTAAATTGTTATACATAGGTCATAGTTGAACCGGCAACTACAGTTAAAGTAACTCCACTTACGATTGTTAATGGAGATGCAGATACATAGTTTTTACCCGTTGTAGTTGTAAAATCATTATCCATTTGATTCTCTGCTTCAACAAATAATTCTTCGTTACTACCTCCTACTAAACCACCTCCTATACCTAACAAGGAGGAGCCATCAATTGCAGGTAAAGCTCCTGTTAAGTTTGCTGCATTTAAAGAAGATCCATCAATATAACCAGCACCATTAGTAATATTACTATTGTCTAAAGAAATATCTGCTGAACCATCAAAAGCAACACCAGCTATATTTCTTGGTGTTGTAAGTGTTGCTGCTGATCCTGTAGTGTTTTGGTTAAGAGTATTGACAGAAAATGAAGTTCCAGTAAGGGTTAAACCTGATCCAGCAGTATAAGTTGTATCTGTATCTGTATTAGTAGTTTGATCGACCCAGTCTAAATGACCAAGACCATCGGTTTTTAAAACTTGATTAGCTCCACCATCAGTTGTAGGAAGAGTAAGTGTATAACTAGCATTAGCACTATGAGGTGGTGACTTTATTTTTATACCATGAGTATTATTTGAACAGTTTAGTTTTAAAGTTCCAACCTCACCAGTAGTAGTGCCATCTCCTTTTACCTCAAAAACACCTGTACCATTTGGTTGCACAGAGATATTTCCGTTTGCTGTACTTGTAGTTATTGTATGAGTCTGTACATCTAAATTTGCTGCAAGTTGAGGTGAACTATCTTGATCTAAATCTGTATTTACATCAACAAACTCGACACCATCCGCAGTTGAATTAACTTTAACTGTTTTGCCCGCTGCTCCTGTGTAGTTTGTTGGTGAATCAGTAAGTCCAGTAAAAGTACTAGATCCTCCACCTCCACCAGTATCATCAGCAATAACAAATTTAGAACTAGATGCTTGATATTTTAAAATTTTATTATCAGCTACACCTGTTGTGTCTACGTCTGATAAATCGTTAATACCAGTGACTAAACTTGGTTTGTTTAATATTTCAGAATCTCCAGAATTAGAGTTCCAGTCAGCATTAACATTAACTTCAGCTCCAGATGCGATGCCAGCTAATTTACTTTGTTCTGTATCTGTAAAAGCATTTGTATTTGCTTCACCTTCATATGCTGTTTTTATTTCTGCTCCAGTTTGATCCGCAGTGGAATTTGGTTCAATATTCTGTAACTTAGTTTTTTCAGCATCTGTATATGCGTTAGTATTACTTTCCCCTTCATATAGTGCTTTTATTTCTGCACCTGTCTGGTCATCTTTGGCATTAAGCTCAATAGTGTCTAATTTAGATTTATCACTAGCAGACATACTTCCAGCATTAGATGAAGAAGCTGCTTGTAATTTTGATCCTTCTATAGCTGCTGCTGCATTAACGTCAGCATTAACTATTGCTCCATCCACAATTTTAGATGATGTTACTGAACCATCTTGTAATTCTGGAGCTTCTATTGGTTGGTCTTGTAGCTCATAAATTGCATAAAGTGCTTGCTCATTATTTGCATTCAAATCTACAGAGCGTAGTGATGAACCTATTGAATAAACTACTTTAGGATCATGAGTTCCATCAGTTTTACCAACTGTTGTTTTTCTATAAATTCTTACTAATACTCCAGACTTAGGAGCACCAGTAGTCTCCTGCAAAGTACTATCAATACTGGTGTTATTAAATTCTATTTGTGTGGGATTAGTAGTTGTATCTACTGTGTATTTAGTTGTTGCTTGCGTCACTCCATTGAGAGCAACCTTTACGTCTTCAGTTTTTAAAATGGGAAAGGTGTAGGTAAAAATCTTTCTAGATCCATCAGCTGCACCCCCACCATTATCAGTGTATGTACTTGGCATTTTCCCTAAAATTTTTTAAAAAGGGCGGATTATTTGTTTTTTCTATTTAAAAGAGCATCTAATTGTTCTTTTTGATAATTTCTTGTTTCCTTGTTAGATGTAAGGTTATCAATTTTTCTATTTTTACTTTCTGCAAGTAGTCGTATTACTTCAGGCTTATCTTTTATTTTTCTCCAAGCGTTTTTCTTAGCTCTGTCAAATAATGCTTTTATCATATCGTTGTGATAATAAGCCTTCATTGGATCTCTTTCTCTATTACCGTTCCAGGTATCAGCTTCCATACTTTTAACAGAAGCAATGATTTGTGGATCTTGAGCTAATAGATCTAATTCATATTGAAGGTTTTGTTCCCCAATTGCTTTTTGGAACATTGATCTGATATGAGGATGATTTTTAAAGCTGACGTTTAAACCACCGAATGTGTATGAGTATGTAGTTGTTCTTAAGTCGTAACCACTATCAAACAATAACTTACGTCCAGGACTGTAATCTAAGCTAATATTGAATGGACTTACAGCGTTAAACATTCGAGTAGGGAAGTCCCAATCTCTTATTGGTCTACCAGTAAGCATGTCATATTTAGTAGGTACTGCACCCTCTCCAGCCAGACCTTCCATAAACAAGTTTCTGTTTCTAATAGAATCGCCTATACCAGAATTAAGCTCTTTCATATAAGGATTAATTATTTTACCAAGCTCGTTTCTTAAAGAAGATAAAGGCAAAGAGTTGTTGGCAAGACTTGCAATAATTCTTTCCATCTGACCTTCACGTCCGGCAAACAAATCAACAAATTGCTGAATACTAGCTAAATAAGATTTCTGTGATAAACCCTGCATAACTACAACAGCTAATTTTCTCATTTGCTTTTCAGTCCATTCAGGACCCATTTGATTCATGTGGTCGCCAATATCGCCAATAGTTGAAAGTATTAAGTTAAAAGGTTCAAATGAATCGTAACTTACCCATGCATCACCAATCTTTATACTTCTAGGTTTCCAACCACTATCTATCCAAAGTTGACGTTGTTGTCTGTTAGATGGACCATTACCTGTTAAACCCCCATTTATATAGTGCATATTTGCCATGAGTATTAAACCAGAACCCATAGCCATTCTTCCTCTCATAAGAGCTTTGGCATTAGCTAATTCAGTAGCATTAGTAATTCCATATCGTCTTACGTTGTCTAGGTTTTTACTAGTAGCAAAAAATATATCTCTACTTTCTTCAACAAGCATGTTGAAAAGAGGTGTATGTTTAGCAGTTAATTCAAGTCCGTTTATACCTGTTCTTGCAAACAATAGAAATGGTTTAGTCCAAGGATTATCACTAAATGCTTTATCTAATTTATTTGCAAATCCATGAAGATCACTTGTTAAAGTTGCTTCTTTTTTACTGTATAAAGCTGCATCATCAATGATATTTCCATCAGCATCCATTATCTGACTAAAGAAATCATCTTGAGATTTTTTAAGCATTTCAGGTGAAATTTCTGTGATTTGTCCTGTGTTGTACAAATCCATTGCTTCACGCATAGCTTTCTCTTTTGCTTTAGCTCTAGCTAATATCAGTCCAAATGCGTCATCAGTCGCACCCATTATTTTGGTTGAATAAGTTAAAAAATTTCGATCATTTGTCCATCTAATAGCATTAGCTACATTAAATGCAAATCGTTCTCCAGCTGTAGCTTCTCCAGCATCAATCTTCTTCTCAATCCAATCGGTGTACATTCTCCATTGCTCGTCACCTTTAGTTACCTCATTAAATCTAGTTTTAATAGTTGTTAAATCTCCTGACCAATAACCATCTAGATTTTTTCTAAATAATGTCCAAGCTTCTGGTATAGCTTCACGCATAGCATTCATTGATGCTAATGAAGCACGAACAGTCGCACCATCACCACGAAGAGCTGCACCTAAAGCCATAGATAAAGGTCTTAAAAATGTTGCAGTACCAGTACCTAAGATTGCTCGCATAGGAGTTTTAGGTCCACTGAGTACGCTATTGGTCATAACTCGACCCATACCTCTAACGATTAAACCTGATTCTTTTTTAATATTTCCTTTTACATCTTTGAACTTACCACCAAGAAACTTTTTCATTATGTAGTTATCAAAGTCAGTAAGGTTATGTATGTCACCACTCATGGAAACTGCTTCCATATAAGCTTTAAATAAATCATCATCACCGTCACCAGCCATTTGCATAGCTAGTTGATGAGCTTTAATTGATTGTTCAGCTTCAGCTTGTACTGTCTGTCTTACTTGTTGTTTAATTTGTGTTGGAGTTAAATCTGAATTACCTAATGCTCTAAACGCAGCAGACTGAGTTTGTTTAGACATTTTGACATGGATAACACCGGCAATAACTTTGTCGTACATTGCAGCAGCTGGTGAATCTATATCTCTTAAATCAGCTATGTTATATAACTCTCTATTTGTAATACCAGAATCTCTTATTTCTTTTAATAATGAACCTATTACTAATTCAGAAGCTTTAACTTGGTCGTAACTAATAATTGGCATATCTAAAAGTTTTGAGTTGAAATCTAAAGGAGCCCAAAATTCTTCTGGAGTTAGTTCGCTTAAATTCCTACCTTCATATATGTCTTGAGCTAATTTAATAGAACTGCCCCAGCCTTCTGATTCAAATAACTTAAGGTTTTTTGACTTAGCTGTTGCTACAGCTTCTTGAACTCTTGCATCACTCATATATTGAGACATAACTTTCTTCAAGTCTTTTTCTGCCATGTTTGCATTAACTTGAATACGTTTTAATCCAGCTGGTGTATATACAGAACCAGCAGATCCCATTTCAGCACCGTATTCATTATTAATACGTTTAAGTGACTGATCTACGTCATAGGCATCATCAATAGAAGTAGTAGCACCCTGCCATTTATTAGCCATGCTTCTGTTCTTATATGCACCAAAGTCTTCACCTTTGACTTGATCCATAGCCATTTCGACATTCTGTTTATTGATACTGTCGTTTCTTTTTGCTGCTTTTTGAACAGCATTATCAACGCCATCTTCAATAAAATCAGTTCCTTGTAAAAGTGCTTGTTGTATTTCTTCAGCTTGTTTTAAACTATTTGCAGGGACTAAACCTTGAGGAGTTTTAACTGAAAACATTTCAACTCCATCTTCACTCACAATACCGCTTGAACCAAAACCATATTTTTTATATAACCTTTCACGTATATTTCCGCCTTGTCTTAGTTGTGCTTGGCTCGCACCCCACAAATTATCATTTGATGCATTTACCTTAATAATTGTTCCATCAGGAACATCATTCTTTAAATATCCAGCAAATTGTTTTTCAAGCTTGCCAACATTAGATCCAAGTTTCCCATCTATTTCCCAATCAAAAGACATTACTCCCCTTTGATTTTGATAAATACTCCAAGCAACTTGTGAATCCTCACCTATTGGCATTACTCTTCTAATTTCAACCATTTCATCAGGGTCGGTAATATTCTCCTTCTTCAGTATCTGTTGAAATTCTTTTTGTAATTTTGATGTTGGTATTTTTTGTAAAGGTTTGCCTGGTTTAGTTCTTATCTTTTTAATTCCTTTTCCAAGTACGATACTTGCAGCGTCAAAAAACATACCAATACCCATACCTTCGACAACATTCTTCAATGTTTTCATAGCAGGGTGATCGTCATCTTTAGTAGATAGTGGTGTATCTATCCAACCAAATCTGTCTCGTACCATGCCTAAAGCATTGGATTCCTGACTGTACTTAGACATAAGGTCAGAGGTTGCACCAATAGCAGCACCTCTTAATAACGTACCTCCAGCTCCTGTAGCAGCAGCAATACCACCTAATCCAGCAGCTTTTAAAGCAAGGACACTAGCTGGAACCATTGATCCAAAATGAACCAAGCCACGTATGGCTCCTCCCCACCAAGTTTTAGTTTCGATAGGGTTATCATCTTTAACGAACCAATCATCCCATTCAGCTTTATATCCTTCTTCAGTTTTACTTTCTTCTACCATTTCACCACTGAACATATCAATGGCTCTTTCTGGGATAGTAACAAGAGAAGAGGCTGTGTCTTGGAATCCGCCACCTACAGCAGATCCAAGCTCTTTACCTATAGCTTTAAGTCCCCAGCCCTCCTTATTGCGTGGATCTTCAACCTCAGCCATGGCTTGAGCTGATTCCGCGTCTTTTATTTCTTTTGTTTCTGCAAGTATGGATTCGATTTCTTCTTCTCGATCCATTACTTGATTCATCATTTCAGCTTCTTCTTCAAGTGCTGAAGTATTGAGTTGTGAAGGATCGTAATCCTCATACAATTTTTCCATTTTTTATCAATAGAGTTTTTTTACTTCTCCATCTACATCTATGAGTTCTTTAATTTCGCCTTTGTATTCGGCAGCTCGTGTTTTGTTTCCACTTCTTACCCAATTCTTTCCATCCCAAACAGCGTAACCAATAGCATTTGGTAACTTGTACCAAGCTCCTAAAGGTATTTCTCCGGTATAGTTTCCATCGTATGGTTTGACGAAATTATCAATATCTCTATAGTTTTCGACATCTCCTTTATAAGGTTGTTTATATCTACCTTTATTCCCTTTTCTTAGCCATTCTTCCCCATCCCAGACAACATAACCTATACCTTCAATATCCTTCCAATCTCCTATACGAGGTTCTAGTTTTTTATCTAAAGGTTTTGTTTCATCATCTTTTTTTAAATCCATCTCAGCAACTTCATGTATCAAGTACTCGATATCGTTATACGAGATGTCTCCATCTTCTTTAAGTAGTTCAAGTTTTGCTCTAGTTACCTTAAATTGATCGGGGTGTCTTAAAAGAATTTGTTTAACATGTTTAGGAAGTTCGTCAATTTCTTTATCAATTTCTGATTGTATATTTTCTACATCGTTACCAGCTGCTTTAGCTTGTAAATAAGCCAGACCTGATGGAGATATTGGATTATCAGGATTATCTTTATTTATAGAAACCGCAAGATCTTCATAGATTCTTGGAACCTTTGTACCATTTGATGATATGTATTCTTTTAAAGATTCTTCAGTTCCTGGAATTACACTTCTAGTTATATAGTTTGTATCAATTTTAAGAGCTGCTATAGCAATTTCTTTATTTTTAAAATAAGTTTGATCTGCTGTTGCATTATCTGGTTTATCCCATTCCCATACATTAAACTCGCCTGCAATAATACGTGGTTTAAGTTCTTTCATAACTGCGTCATGAGTGTCTTCTACAGTTTCAAAATTTCTTCTTTTTAACTCAAATAAGTCATTGTATGTTTCAGTTGCCTGTGTATTAGCAGCTCTCCATTTCTCTCCAGAAGGGCGTTCTACACCTTCAAAAAATGCTGTTTCAATAACGCCTTTAACAGCGGCATCTCTTAGCTCTTCTTCTGATGCAATCGCACCAGCTTCTTTAGCTATCCTTGTCCATTTTGACCAGAGTTCTGGATCATTTATTCTGTCGACATCAGTTTGGTATATAGGCTGCTTATTCTTTATCTTTTCCGTAAAAATTTTAACAAGATCTTCATCAATACCATCTTCAGTAGAGCGTGTTTTGAGATCTGTTAGATAAGGATGTACCTTTCCAAAACGTGGGTCCCAGTTAACAATCATCTCATCTATCTCGTCTTCAGAATATCTTTTACCTTCTTTTTTTAATTCTGCTTCTTTAGCCTGTATCTCATCTATGTACTTATCACCCTGCATCTCAAACAAATCTTCTTCTGCATCAAATATTTTTTTAGCTTCAGCTGCTAATTCAGTTTCTAATTTTCTCCATCTAGTTCTCCATCTACCAACCGTAGTTTTTGCACCATTAACAATTATTTCTTGACCTTTAATTGCTTGTAACTCTTCAAGTGTTATATCACCATTTAAAACTGAGTTTTTAATTATTTCAAAAGTTTCATCTAAAGCTTCTGCATAGCTAAAACTTTCTCCACTTTCATTAGCAGTAATTTTAATTTTACCCATTAATGATTCAAAATTTTTATCTATTTTGAATTGATTAACTGCTTCTAAACGATCGTCAATACCAGTTTTAATTGATTCATCTTTTTCATATTTTTTAGAAAGAGTATTATGAGCATTAATTACATTATTAAAAAATCCAACTGACTCATCATTTAATAAAGCTGGATTTACTGAACCTAAATCATTTTGCCTCATGTACTCTCTTCTCAGAGCCTTCATTGCAACAGTTTTTTGATCTAAAGTTTCAGCTGTAGCAGGAGTAAATTTTATACCATTAACTTCTAGTTCAAGAGTTTTATTATTATTCATCTCTCCAGTTATCCAACCTTCATAACCGTCAGCTGCTATTTTTGATTTTGCTCTTACGTAGTAATAAAGACCAGCTCCAGATAGGTTATGTATCTGTTTAGCTTCTTGAAAAGATGCACCTTGTTCTAATGCAGAGTTAGCTGTTTTTGCTAATGCTTTATCATTTTGCAAAATAGTATCTCTGTTTTCTAAATATTCTGCGTTTACTTCTTCAGAGATATTAGGGTTTCCAGTCTGCTCTTTAGCTTCTAAATGTTCTTCAATAGCTTTAAGCTCCATATCTTTCTGCAACTGAGCATCATCTCTTTTGTACTTATCCTGTACAAATTGATCTAGTTTTTGAGAAAAACCTTGTAGTGCGCGAAGTCTTTGTAAATCACGTTGCCTTTCATTGACAATCATATCTTGATCATAACTTCTAGCTCTATCTGCGTTACGTTCCTCTCCCTGAGTTAAGTTATTAAGTACGTCTCTGTAAGACATTAGTCAATACCTCCCAAAACTATTTGATTACTTATACCTAAATTTTGAGCAGAATTTTCAGCTGATGGGTTACTAAAATAATCATCCATTTCCATTTGTAGAAGACCACTACTATTTAAAATATTTGGTGTACTGTAATTTGGAACTTCCATTGTTAGTGATTCAGAAATAGATGGACTACTTTGACTTGGTTGCCAAGACATATCCTGTACCCCAGTTCCAGTTTGTTGCAGTTGATTATCTGTTAAAACGTTGTTCCAGCCTGGTTTATTAGTGTACCCTTTGTACTGGTTGTATCTGTTTAAACCAGCTCCAGCTATAGACAAAGCTGTGTTTAAAAAACTTGGTTGTTTTTGATATTGTTGTAATAAAGGTGGTGCTTCTGGGCTAGGTCTTCCAGTTATGTACTCAACATATTTACCTTGTGCAAATTCAGCTAATCTTGTGCCTGCTCGATCTTGAAATAATATTTGACTATCCCTAGAAAAGGCAGCTTTTGCACCAGCCGCAGCCCATTGTGCGCCTAATTCAGCAATACCACCTCGTCCAGTTCTTCTGCCAGCTTGCTCTCTTCCAGCACCAGCATTAATCATTTTAGTTAGTATTTGTTGTTGAGCAATTGCAGTATTACCGGCAACTTCTCTTGCTTTTAGCTGTGCTTCAGATATAGCATCTAGAGTTTTTTTATACTGAATATCAACTGCAATATCACTATTTTGTTTATCGTTTAGCCAAGCAAGATTTGCATTACGATTTTTAGTATTGTAGTTATTTATAAGTAATTGGTTTTGTCTAGCAATAGCTTGATTTTGTCTAGCAACATCTGCACGTTGCTGTCCGAATCCGAGTAGTCCTTGAAAAAGATCTAAACCGAATCCCATGCCAGAACTTTGTCCGGCTGTTAATTTTGAACACATTGTATTTTACAAAATTCAATAAATGGTAAATAATTCGGACCATGCAAAACTTCTCTTAGAAATTTAAAGCCCAAAAATTTTAATAGTCTTAGGTGTGCTGTATTACGTTTATCGCAAATATTCCATAATAATTTTTCAGATCTTTTATCTACCCATCGTTTTGCTTCTCTAGAAAAAGCAATAGGGTATTGATGAATAACAGGTGTACAAATCATCCATATTCTTCCATCATTATTCACTCCAGCCATGCCAGCAGTCTTGCCGTTTGGCATAGTGAAATAGATATTTTCTCCAGATTCTAGAAAAAGAGGGAGATGGATACTAGGTAGTAATCCATGCCCCTCAACTAATTCTCTATAATCATCTGAACGTAAGTTATGTGCAACTTCTAAAGCTACCTTTTTAGTAGCTGGGCGTATTTTTATTTTAGACACGTTGATAATATTTAGGGTTATAATCACCTTCCCAAGTCATTGAAAACAACTGGAATGGTCTGGCATCATATGAGAGAAATACAAGTTTAAGATTTGTATTTTTTTCAAATATAGGAATTGTTCTTATTACTTCTTGTTCAATAAGTTGGGTATTAAGTTTGAGACCACTGCTAATTAATGGCACTTCTCGCCAAACTCCATTAACTTCTTTGTTATCAGGAGTTATAAATGCAACACTAGTCTCTCCTACATCTCCTAAAGATAAATGACATCTGTGAATTACTAATGATCCTCTAATGTCAGATCTAGTTTTATCACCAACTTGTTTAGTTACATAGATTTTTGGCAGGGTAACTATAAAATATATGGCATAACCAATTACAAAATCGAAACCTGTCCAATCTCCATCTACTTCAAATTTATTTACATCTGAATCAGTAGGAAGTGCATAATCAAATCTACCAATATTTTCATTACGATCAGCTGTGCCGACTGCTCCTACGTTTGGTGCATATGCATATACTGAACTTGCAAATTTATTAGATGGATCATTCTGAGTAAGTTTTGTCCCGTATAAATAACCTAAAGGTCTGTCAAATGTAGTTTTGTTTGTAGCCGAGTCATAAGCAGAAGAAGGTAAGGCTGTAATTACACTATGTCTATCAAGATGGATAGGAAATCTGAGAGATTCTGGATAATTATCATCAGAAGTAGGAGCTGTTCCAGTTAAAAGTGTGCTATCTCGTTTTCTAAGATCAATTGCTTCTAATGTATATTCAGTAACTTCATCGGTATAATCCCAATAATTTAATCCAGTATCATAACTTTGAATTACTTGGTAATAAACATCAGTAAACAGTGCATGATGTTCTAAATACCCATACCAAGTCCAATTAAACCATGCTGACTGTACTCTTTTTTCACCATTACTAAAATATTTAAAACCATATACATTATTAGTACTACCACCTATAAATAATATTTGATTTTCTTTTGATACAACAGGATCTTTAAAATAATGACGAAGTTGTGTTGCAATCAGTTTACTTTGTTCTAAAACTGTAGGTTCACCTTCACGTCTGATATCTGTCATTTCAAAGACCCTAGTGAATTTACCTGTTCTATTTAAAAAACCAACTGATTGACCTAATGAGAAAGGAACAGTTGTAGGGTCATAATTATATGAGCAAAGATAATTTATTTTAGCTGTAGAAGGAGTTAAGGCATCACTATCTGTAGTTAGTAAAAACTGTTGATTAGGACTAAATAATAATAATCCTGAGTTAACTTCTATACCATCAAACAAAGTTGTTGGGAAAGTAGCACTTGCTTGTATATCTATTGGATCAGCTGTTGTTTCGGACATAGCTGTTGAACTGAAGAAATTAAAGAAATCATTTGTTTTAGACAAAACAACATTACCTTTACTTAAGACAGCTAATCTATTTCTAAAAAACAACATTTTTTCTAGATTACTTCCTATAAAACTAGGAACTGGGTTTGTATTATCATCACCTACATCACGTTTAGTAAAATCAATTTCCTGTATTAAAAATCTTCCCTCTGGATATACATTTCCTGCTAACTCTCTGACTATTCTTACAGGCATAGTAGTTTTATCTATTTCTATTTCTATGCTTGGTGCAGGACATTCTTCCCATACTCCTTCACCAAAATAATCTGTGCCTGCAACTGTGCCTGCATTTGCCTGTTTAAACTTTAAATAGAAATCATCATCACTATCACCACTATTAACAATTTTTACCACATAATTATGTCTACAGTTAGTAGGTAATTCTGTTATATCATTTGCTTCATTAGTAATGATATTCATTAGTTGTGGTTCAGGTGTACTTACAGCAAAAGGAGTAGCTCGTTTTAAATGTAAACAGTTACCTGTAATAGTTGCAGTAATACCAGTAGCACCGTTGGCAGCTACATATGTAGATGAGTTTGGATCAGATATAGAATCCAGTTCAGTCTTCATTGCACCAAGTATGCCTGCTGCTGTAACAGCTTCGTCAGCACTAGAAGATGTAGCTGGTGGACGTACATATGCAATATTTGCTGTGTGTTGAGATGTTACATGAGAAGTAATTTCTATAGCACCAGTACCACCTTTTTTAGTTGTATAACCATTTGTATTACCTGTTTGCCAACCTTCACCTCCAAATTGAAGCTTTGCATATGGTTGATAAGAATCATTATATTGAGGACCAGATGTACTACCTCCTAAATTTGCAGGATCAACAACAGGAACACATCTAACATCTATTTCATATCTTAAATTTCTTAAAGCTGGATTATTGGAGGTAGCGTCAAACATAACTTCTCTACCCATAGCTTGACATGTACCATCATTAGCTCCATTTTGATGAGTAAATCCTGCTGTATGAGCTATAGAAGTAGCTCTATGTTCCGTTACTGGTGTCCCTGGATTAGCTGGATCATAGATATTTAATGCGTATTGTTTACCATAAGAAATTGTTTTTAATTCAATTATTGCTTCATTAACTAGCTCTGGTGACCCATCTCCTGTGACAGCACCATTCGCATCAACAACTGGTTTCATACTAGTAGTTTTTGTTCTATTAGTTAAAAAAGTTTGCTCGTTTAATGTAAGTGCTTGTATGTCAGATTCTTCAGTCCAACCATTAAGATAAGTTGATAAGCCAGTACCTGTTACCCCTGAGTAATCAATTAAATTTATAGTGTTTCCGTTACTATCTAAAACTCCATTATTGTCATGGTAGGAGAAACCATCTCTTGTTCTCCATAATTGAATTACACCGTTTGTATTAACACAACCAATATATTGATTATCCTCATCATTGTAAATATTAAACCATTTAATAAGACCTGAATTAGGATATATTTTTTTTATAAATTTACTTCCTGGTCTTTTTTTTAAACCTTCAGTAACGTCTGGTATTCCATTTGATAAACTACGAACTTGTCCAGGTAATTTCAGTTCATCTGGCTGCTCAGACTCACCTAAAATAAAGTTTGGTATTTGTTGTGTTACTGCGGTCATTATCTTTGTAATCCTTTAAATGGTTTATATGTTGAATAATTTGTATTTTCAGGAAAATTAAGCATGTTGTAATCACCCTGATTACATTCATATTCCAAACATGATGCTCTAGCTGCTTGCTCTTGCAATTGTAAAAGTTGCACTAAACTAGTATTTGTGACTAATTGTGCTGCTGCTCTGCCAGCTGCTTTATAAGTTATTAATCTTTTAAATATTGAAGGAATATCTTCGTATTCAAAAAAATATACAACATTACAAAAAATCTCATCTTCAAATTCATAAGTATGATTTACTTTGTCATACAATTTTCCATGTCTTCTAATGGTATTAATTGATTTATCTTCTGGATTTTCCGAATCTATCCGTAATACATTAGTTGGAATTATAATGTGTTTTGTAGTTGGATCTGGTGTGAATTTTACATGATCCTCTCTATTAAAAGACCAGCCTTCATTTTGTATATCACTATTACACTCTTTTAATATATTATGTATTATTGCTGTTTCTGGATCTTGATAGCTAGGAGTATTAGAACCAATACTTAATTCTATTGCTGTCACAGGACTCTGACCAATAGCTCCCAGTATTGTATTTACAGCGGAGAGTTCGGTCTCGTTATTTATTGTTGTGGGAACTGTCATAAAAAAAAGGGAGCAAAAGCTCCCGTATAAAATGTATAAATTTAGAACGCAGAAGGAGCAGAAGCACCAACATATAGTTCAACAGCAGCAGCAGGATTTAAGTAATCTGCACCCATAGCCATGCGACCTAAGATCACATCACCTTGGTAAATTACAGACACATCTCCATTTGTTACTTGAACTTGTGGTCCAATAGCTTCTACAACACCGGCTGCCTCTTTTTGGAAGATAAGTCCACAAGACTTAGCACCTAACTCAGTGTTAGTACCGTAGTCATTGTTAACTCCGCCAGTAGCGTTAGCATTTTCAGGTGTAGGTCCAATGAAATCGCCAAGTTTTCCTGGACTTGTTTCACCGGTTGTACCGCCATAAGCAACACCATACTTGCCAAGGAAAGGAATATTCATTGACTTGTAGATGTGGATTCCAGCGATTTCTATAACGCCACCACCGCCTTGTAAAGCAGTACCCTGTACGTCTCTGTTTACTAGACCGTTAGAACCGATGTCCTGTATAAGTGCGTAGTATTGACGTGGGTTAAGGACAGCGCATCTACCGTCAGAGCTGACTCCTTTTTCATCTAGAGCAGCTGCTGCGTCATAAAATGCGTTGACGAGATTTCCAGCGTTATAAGCATCAGAATCGTTAGTTGTAGATCCAACTCTGATTTGTGTTCCACCTGGTTCTTCAAAATTAGTTGCAGAAACAGGAGATGAAGCCCTAGCTCCTCGTGTTATAGAACGGAAGATAAGTCTGTCATATTTTTCGGCGAGGGCATATCCAATCTTCTTAGATATTTCTCCTCTTAATTCATAGTGAGCAAGTGTCTCGTCTAGGTCATAAACGAATGCAGAACTAATTAGTAGATCATCCATAACGATGGTCTTTTCTGCAACTGGAGGAGCCTTGTCACTGTTTCCTAATATAGGGGTTCCTGGTGTATGGAACTCAGAAGTCATACGACCTGTATAGATGAACTGTAGAGATTTACCGTTCTTTAAGGTCCTCTTAGTAACGAGATCTCTAGCGATAGTCTCGTGCTGGAAGCCTTTGAACATTTCTCCACTGAACAGCTTTAAATACAATTCGTACTTATCGGTTGCACCACCATAACCAGTACCTGTAGATAGATTACTTCTACCTAAGGCAACTTGATTAGCGTTAGCCATTTTTCAATAAAAAATTAAAGGTATATATTGTCGTCTTCACATGTGAAAATATAGGAATCTTATTTGTTTTATATAAGACTCAATTTAGTGTGTGGTCTATCCCACCGTCTAGACGGCTGATGAGTGTCCTCGTAAGGGTCAAAAGCCAAATTGAGTAGGGAGGACTTGAACCTCCCTGACCGCCTAACCGATTACTCTTGTGTAAGCAACGCCACGATATACGAAAGTAACTTTCATGTGTCATCTCCATATACCTAAGCCCCGTTCCATGCTTAGGAGTCATGCGTCCCGTAAGGGATGAACGGACGTGGTTGCTAATTTTCTGTAAGAGCTTCCTCTAATGATTGAGGCTCTTGTGTTTTCTTTGTTTTTTTAGGTGTCTTTTTTATAGACTTTTCAAACTCATCAATAGGAATATTCTTTCTACCTGTTGTTGTTTGTTTCCAATGTCTAACGTTTTCTGTCATGTTAATAAGAGGGTTCACCCTCAGGTTCTTTGTAATTAGGAATTTCTTCTTGTCTATATTCCTCTAATAATTTATCTACCTGTTTCTGTAGTTTTAAGATTTCTGGATCTTTTGTTTTCATACTATTCCAATGGCGGATTACGCCAGAGCATATAAATAAGTTAGTGATTAAGGTTAGATATAAACAAAAATTTTTCAACCAATTTGTGGGGCGGTAAGTGCCACTTCAGTTGCTTCAGTTGAAGCTAAATCAAGTGGAAAATTATGAGCGTTACGTTCATGCATAACCTCGAAACCAAGGTTCTGTCTGTTAACAATATCTGCCCATGTAGGAATAACTTTTCCATTTACATCAACTACTGACTGGTTAAAGTTAAAGCCGTTTAGGTTAAATGCCATTGTGCATATACCCATTGAAGTTAGCCATATGCCAACAACCGGCCAAGTAGCAAGAAAGAAATGAAGAGAACGGCTGTTATTAAAACTCGCATACTGAAAAATTAATCTCCCAAAGTACCCGTGTGCAGCGACAATATTATATGTCTCTTCATCTTGCCCAAACTTGTAACCATAGTTCTGTGATACTTCGTCTGTCGTCTCTTTAATAATCGAGGAAGTAACCAAACTTCCGTGCATAGCAGAGAAAAGAGATCCACCGAATACCCCAGCAACACCAGCCATATGGAATGGGTGCATGAGTATATTATGTTCTGCTTGGAATACGAACATAAAGTTAAAAGTACCAGAGATACCAAGAGGCATACCATCACTGAAACTCCCTTGCCCAAATGGGTAAACAAGGAAGACTGCAAGAGCTGCTGATAGTGGTGCTGTATATGCTACAAATATCCATGGTCTCATCCCTAGTCTGTATGAAAGTTCCCATTGTCTTCCTGCATACGCTGCGACTCCTATTAAGAAATGGAAGATAATAAGTTGATAAGGTCCGCCATTGTATAACCACTCATCTAAAGTACCGGCTTCCCAAATCGGATAAAAGTGCAGTCCTATTGCATTGGAGCTAGGAACTATTGCTCCAGATATTATGTTGTTTCCATAGATTAAAGAACCGGAAACTGGTTCACGTATGCCATCTATATCTACAGGCGGTGCTGCGATAAAGGCGAGAATAAAACATGTGGTTGCAGCTAGTAAGCAAGGAATCATTAACACACCAAACCAACCTACATATAGGCGGTTCTCTGTGCTAGTAACCCACTTGCAAAACTTCTGCCAATTTGTTTGAGTGCTTTCTCTTGTTACTGAGATTGCTGCCATTAGAAAATTCCTGGAATTATTTGACCTGTTGTTACGTAAGCTCCTAGAGCTGCTACGAAGCCAAGCATTGCTGCCCAGCCATTAAATCTTTCTGCTTCTGGTGACATTAGTTTTTGTTTTGGTAATAGTTGTATGGGTGGTTCATACGCATACTCATTTTGAAGTAGCGTGTCTAAATCTTTAGTTTTCATTTTGCCTTCTTCTTCTTCTTCTTTCGCCTTTCTTCCTCTAGTTTTTGTGCAGCTTTATAAGCCTCTTGAGCCTTTCGAGGTGAAGGAGGTGAAGGAGGTGAAGGTCTTAAAGGTGTTGCCCTAGGTGGTTGATTCCTAGGGTCAAACATATTTCCGAAATACATAGTTAATAACCTAGTTGTTTCATTAATTCTTTTTTCTTCTTAGCCGTATCTTTAATTTTGTTCCAATTTTTTTTAACGTTTGCTAAGTTCTTACCAAATTCTTCGTAAGCTTTTTTTGTTTCTTTTGACATAATTAAAATTTGAGATCTGATCTATCAAGTTTTTCTCTAACAGCTTCCCTATAAGCAGGATCTCTGTCATAACGAGGATCAGCCATTGCTTCAACAAGTTGAGCTTGACTTTGAAATATATCAGTGTTTGTCTTAGCTGCTTTACCTGTTAGCATTCTTCCTTCATAACCATTGTCATTTTGGTATTGAGCTACTAACCCATCTACTGCTAACTGGATAGAATTTTTATCTCCTATATTTACTAAGTTTTCAAAAGAATTAATTGCATCTTGAGATAAAGTTTGCCCAGCCCAATTCATAAGATTGTCGTATGCCTTTTCACCACCTACTGATGTTTTAATTGAATCAATATCAGCTTGGCTAAGATCAGAGTTCATACCCATTTCTTTTGCTTGTCCAGCTAAGTACGCATCAACTGCCTCTTTACCAATACCAGCACCAGTCAATTGGTCATGCATTTCTTGTGTTATCTGACCATTATTTTCATAAAAATGTTTGGCAATACTATAAGGATCTACATTTTTTTCTTTAAATAAATTACCTAGAGTCTCACCATAATTCTTGTTAACACTTTCATAATTTACTGAACCATCTTCTTTATAAAGTTGTTGCTCAGTTTCAACCTCTTCTTTAGCTTCTACTTCTTGGGTTTCTTCCCGCCCTTCTTGTAAGTCATCTTTTTCTCCTAATTTTTTTTGAAGTTCTACGTATGCTTGTTCTAATTCTTCAGCATTCTTATATTTACCAGCAAGTAATTCATCTTGCTGTTCAGCCATTTGTTCTCCAACTTGTAAGGAATCTTGCTCTTCAGCTGTCAGACCTTCTTGTTCTGGAGTATCATTTACTGTTAAAGTTTCTGCCATTATTCTTCTATAGGTGGTTGTTCTTCTGCACCTTCAGGTTCTTCTAACATTGCAGGGTTCTTACTTGGATCCATTATTGGAGCACTAGCAAGCTGACCCATTTGTTTAGTCATTTCCTGTTGTTGCATCATTTGTTGTTGTTGCTGCATCTCTTTTTGTAGTTGTTCTTGACTCTTAATAAGATTAAGAACATCTATACCAGCAGCAGCTGCTAGGCGTTTTATATATTCAGCTGAATCTACATGTTTCATAGTTGCCTCTGGTCCAATAGTTTGAGCCAAAGTTACTATAAATTGTGTCAAGCTTTCTCTATCCTGCCCTCTACCTAAAGCATTCACACCAGCTATTATTTGTGGTCTAACTAAATCTTTAGGAATTTTAGGAATTTCGTTATTCCTTTGAAGTATGTGTAATGTTCTATTCAAATAAGGTATGAGGAACTCTACAGTTAACAAGCTGAAGAGACCACCCAATTGTTTTTCTAACTCCAATTGCGTAATTCTGACTTCCTCTGCTGTAGTCCTTTCACTTTGTCTAATTTGTAGTACAAGAAATGCTTCATTAATTCTTCGTTCTAAATTAGCAATCATTTCAGATGCTGTTCTAAAATCTGCTGTCTTGCCTACTTGGACGACCTGTACGTCTTCTGCCCTTCCTTGCACAATCGCTCCATTCCCTGCCTGGGCAATGGTTTTTGGCTTTGTGGTTGAGCTGGGGCTGACTAGAAATAAAACCTTAGAGGCTACACTTGCCCCTTCTGTTAGTGCTTGAGACAAACCTTCTAAAGATTTAAGGTCACCAAGGAACTCTTCTACTCTGCCACGTCCGTAATCTTCTCCGTCCACAGTATTAAATCTGAGGGGGAGCCAAGCATTTGCATTTTTAGGTGCACTACTTCTACTTCCTTTTATTATTTTATCGAATACTTCTTGATGCCAAACCCATCGTCCGTTCTCTAAACGTACATATGTATAAACTTCAACATCATTATCATCAGACTTGTCTTCATCAATTCCTGAATTGGTTTCAATGGGTTCTTCTAAGTCTACATCTAGAACCTGACGAGATATAAGTTCCTTTGTGACAATCTCAAGTACGTTCCCGTTTCCATCTCTATTAACTACGAAACGGTTAAGGGGAAAATGTTTAAGACCATCTTTGCCCATAAATATTAATGCATTTCCAGATACAATTAAGTGCTTTAGAGCTTGGTTTAACACTACTCTGTCAGTAGAAGCATTAATGTAATCCATAACCATTCTTTCCATTTTGGAAAAGGATAGATCCATTTCACTTCTTACTTCAGCTGGTAGGTCTACACCTAACTTGTCATCTCTTATTTGTAATTTGAAAAATGTTGTTTGCGGAGGAAGCAATGCAAGAGCAAGCTTCGCTGACAAATTTACAACCGCTTTAGATCCGATGCTTTGCCAAGGGGTAGTTAACCTCTTGTGGTTCGGACCACTCATGTCATCTTTTATTAGATAGGGCAACGTAAGTTCACTACAATCAATTGCGGTGTCAAGGAACTGTGAACGACCAGAGCAAAGTCGATTGTATCTTTGACGTGCTACTATCATAAGCCTGTATTAATTCCTCCAGACGGCGTACTATCTATTCCAGTGTTAATAGCCGGAGCTGCTCCTAGAGCACCTAATCCTTTTTTAACAGTTTGTTTATCTCTTTTTTGTTTTGCATTTTGTTGAATCTTTACTGATTCATCTGGTTTTTTTGTTTTTACATCATCGCCAGCACCAGTAGCCATGGGACCTGGAGCTTTAGTTGATGGTTGTGCTGCTAGATTTCTAGTAGGAGTTGCTGGGTTTCTACCGTTAATTCCTAATAGGCTTCCTATTCCGCGTCCAGCTGCTATACCAAGAGCAGGCAGTAGCAGTGGTGATAACATCGGTACACACATTAGATTTCGTCCTCCATTATGGATTTTATATATTCAATAACGCTGGCTTGACCAGCTCTGTACATGATGGTCTGTACATCTTCTTTTGGATGGATTGGTTTCCAACCGAAGTTTTCCTCTAACTTTATAAGTAACTTATCTAGTCTCTCGTTGTGGAGTCTAAGCGTAGCTAGGGAGATTTCTGTTGTCATGTTCAAAAAAAGCAGGCATTCTTGCAGCCTTTGTGTCGTTTAATTGTGGAGCTTTACCTTCATACATAAGGCGATCACTAGCATCAGTCCAAAATTTTTTGCTCAAATATTTATCAGAATGGTGTTCAGCTAATGGTTGCATAATCCAATTAATTGTTGCCTTTCTAAGCTTGTCTAAAGACGGACTTGGTGTTAAACCAAGCTCTGCACATACAAGACTATTAGTTGCCACATGGATCTGTTCATCCCTAGAAATATCGGCTGATACTGTCTTTAATCCAGCATCACCATTGAATCTGAAGAAGGGTAGCAAGACAAAAAATATTGCTCTCTCAATTACTAGGGCTTTCAGTATTGTGTGATCTGGATGAGCTATCCACGCATCTCTTAAACGTAATGCCTCAGCTTCAGCTTTATCATCTACGCCTATTGCGTTAGCGATATAACCTAGTGCCAGATCATGGTTGTCTTCATCTTTTATGTTTGATTCCAAAAGTTCTCTACTTTTCTCAGGAATCTCAGAGAGTGAATCAGATACAAACGCGCCAACCGGACATTCCATGTTGCGTACAGCGAGAGCACGGTACACTGTTTCTTCTGCGCCATATTTAAGTATTCCTTTGGTGGTCTGGACCGGTGTCCATTTTCTTTTTCTATTTAATAATTTTTCGTAGGGGTTCATTGTTGACAGTCACAAGCTATTTCATCAGGTTTATTGCTCATTATCTCTGCCAAGTAATCGTCAACATCGGATTGATCTAATGCAGCATATGCATCAGATTTATCTTGAGTGTCGCCCATTACTTGCAAACTGTAATAGAGCGAAGTCTGTGGACTTTTCAGCCACTCTTCGATAAATGCCTCATCGTAAGTCACCATGTCGCTCCAACTGTTGAAGCTATAGCCATGAAGCAATCCAGTTCTATCTAGCATGATCATTATTTGATCAGCTACTTTTTTATAATTCTCCCATCCAACTTCGGATGCGATTTCTACTTTGTCGCCATATTTAACTCGTTCTACCCCAAATGTACCTGAATCTCTATCAACTGTTCTTGATATAGGAGGTGCGATCTCAGGAGTTGCTGTGTAGCCATTGAGATCTCTACTTCTATACGAACAACTAGCCGTTGGAGCTATGGCAAATGCTCTAACCATGTTGTTCTTTCTTGCAATGTTAGCTGCTTCTTGAATGCCAAGATAAAGTTCACGCGCAGCTAACCCTGCGTTTCCTTCGTAAGGTTCAGCATTATTAGTTGCTGTAAGAGCCTTACCAAACTCGGCATATGTTATGTCATTGTTAGCCAGGAAGTTGGCTAGACCTAAGAGTCCAAATCCGACTTGCCTGTCGATATCTGGCGTAAGATATTCTCCAGATTCTCCAATCCCTGTCCTACTATGAAGCTCACACAACGAGGACATGCCTTCACGGAAACCTGATCGTAAGTCGCCGATACGACAGGCAGACATATTAAGGTGCTGTAAGAGGCACGTTCCTCGTGAGGGCAGGTAAACTTCAAGACAGACGTTGGAGAAGATTCTATTTCCTTGTTCATCATATTTTATTTTGTTGAGCCAAATATCTCCTTTTGCAATTCCTCGTAGGATTGCTTCCTTTGTTCCATCTTCTGTATTAGCCCATTGGTCTTCGGTAAGGTCAACACATCTTTTAACCCATGGGAGTTCGTGTCTTTCGACTTGCACGAAGTCAAGAATATCGGGGTGGTTAATATCAAGATGAAGAACGCACGCGCCATTGCGGTACGTCCCTCCACGTCTAAGTATTTCATTTAATGTTGAGTAAATTTTTGCGAATGACACTGGTCCGCTCGCGATGAGCGTGTCAGTTCCTTTATTAGTTTTTGTTCCTGCTGGTCTAAGTTTCGACAGGTGGACTGCGACTCCTGCTCCATATCTAAGAGCATGCGACACAAATCTCCAGCTTGCTTCAATTCCATCAGTTCCTTCCATTGAGTCTTCAACAACAAAGACTGTGCACGATACGGGCAGACGTGATTCTGGATTATCAATCCATGACTGGACACGACCAGTCCTAGCGATTATGTTTGACATTTATATGAGTGAATGTAAGTTGGGTTTTTTATAGTTAGGTCCTTTTAATATCTTTCCGTCTTCTCTTACAATTGGTTTCCCATCTTCATCTAGTTTAGATAGATTACTTTTATGCACTAGCTTTAAAGCTCTGTCTAAATCCCAACCCATGTTTACTGCGTACTGGTAACAGACATACACAAGATCAGCCAATTCTTTAAGACATTCTTCTTTGTATTTATCGTTATGTCTAAACAACATCTCTTCAGCTTCAATAAATTCTTTGTATTCTTCAGCAATTAACTTGCATTGATAATCTCTTGTTGCTTTATTGTCTGAATTTTTGATGTTGTATTTACTTCTAAATTCCTTGGCTTGTTCTAAATTCGATCTCATTTTGTAAGTAGTGGATTGCTTTTTTTAAATCTTCTATGTGGTTATCTTTATAACCGGCTCTACATGTGTATTTAATTACGTTCCCGAGGTGGAATCCGAGTCCTTGGTCTCTAATAAAATCCCAAACATCAATGGAACCTCGTTTGTAGTAGGACGGTCCGTGGTCGTTGGTGGTTTCGGCCATTTTTTAATTAAGTTTTCTATACAATTTGATAAGACAAAGGCTTGCTCCTGTAATGCAATCATCACAGTTGCAATGTCCTCTTTACGTGTCTCAGGTTTGGCTAATAAAAGTTCAAGCTGGCGTAGCTTCAAATCTTGATGGGTCGTCAATTTTGTAATCGGAGGTGGCGGTCCAAAGGATTGGTTCTTGTTTTTCTGAGTCATAATCATCGACAGTTAATATTCGAGCAAGTCTTGCATTTGTTATTGCATCCTCTTCAGTCATGCCTTTCTCTTCAAAAGTTTCTACAACTGCTTTCCATGTGTAGCCTTTCGTTTTAAAGATTTGTTCAGCACGTTTAATCCCAATTCCTGGCACACCGCTGTAGCCATCAGTATTATCGCCTGCCATTGTTTGTATGAGATGCCATTTTGCACCTTCTTCAGGTGTAATCTCTACAGTTTCATTAAAGTCATATAATTTGCCAGAAATTTGTCGCATATCTTTGTCAGGACTAACAATTACGTTGCCTTTATACTTAGTTGCATAAATTCCTAGGCTATCGTCTGCCTCAAGAGTATCTTTAATAATTACCTTGTATTTTTTCTTAAGAGCATTTATCACTCTTTTAAATCCACATGGCTTTTTTCTATTTCGATGACCCTTGTATTCCGGTAAAATTTTTTTCCTAAAATTATTAGGGCTTGTAAAAAAGAGAATAATATCGTCATAAAAGGAAAATTCACTTCTAACTTTATCTAGTTCTCTTTCAACACATTTCATGGCTTCACTAAATTGTGAAGTCACTACTATTACGTCATCACCGAAATCTATTTCTGTTTCAGCAGCTGCACAGCATTTATAGACTATATAGTCACAATCAATTAATAATTTCATATATTTAATGCACGTCAGCCCATGTCATTCCAGCTTTCGCTTCGGCTGCAATGGGACAACGTAATTTGTAATATTCGCCTGATAATTTTGCAGATTCTTCTAATAAATTTTTTAAATTATCTACATTTTCAGGAGGAGTTTCGTACTGCAATTCGTCATGCACGAAGGCAAGTTGTTTAGTGTGAATGTTGTTTATAGCGTTATTAGCTATGACCATCCATCTTTTGGCGACTATGCCAGCACCACATTGAAGAAGATAATTTAATCCTTTGTGCGGGCTATCGACCAGCACCCTTCTTCCGTCACATGCCAAGAGGTAACCGTTAGTAGCCTTATTTGTAACCGCTGAAAGTAGGTCGGCGAGTCCATCGATTGCAGCAACGAAAGCCTTTCGGATCTCGGATCCTTTTTTACTGGCTTCCTTGGGTTGTAAAGAGTTATCATAACTCAATCCTAATTTCAGGTTTCCTGCCCCGTAAAGAAATGCATAAGTTACAGTCTTTACTTGTCGGCGGGTGATCCCTATTTTGTCAGCGTTAACTTGATGAATATCATCGTTAAGTAATATGTCGGCATATCGACCTCCGTCATATCGACCTAAGTAATGGGCAAGCATTCTTAGTTCTATTCCGCTTAAATCCGCTCCAACCATAGCCATACCAGGGGATGCGGTAAATAGTTCTCTAAATTCTTTGTCAGCTGGGCACTGCGCTAAATTTGGTTTACGATGAGCACATCTAAATGTGTTCGTACTAACCGAGCAGTGATGATGAATCCGATGTTCATTCGTAACAAGCCTGTTCCATGCGTTCACGCCTTCGGATATCATTCCAAGCTTCTTCTTTATCGTCAAACATTTCGCACATAGTTTGGAGAAGGGTATATCTATCTCCGTCAATGTAATCTCGTCTATAATTGGTTTCCCAGTCGAAGTGGTCTTGCTCAATTTGATTTTGAAATGTGTCTTCAGAATCCATGCGATATGGTCTCGTGATGTTGGGTTAAACTCCTTTATTCGTTGTATTTCACATCCTTCTCTATATCCTTGTGTTGCGTTATCTCGTTTAGGAGTGAACAACGAGCCTGCAACGAAAGGGAATTGTCCTCGAAGTATTGCTTCAGTTTCTTCCATCTCTCTTCTGAGATGTGACTCAAGTTGCTGAGCTTTTGATTCATTAAAGTACCATCCATGTATTTCTTGATCTGTAAGTATCTGTGCGACTTGATGCTCTAGCGTGCACCAGTCAGGTAAGGGCGGAAGTGCTCGCATAATTTAGTTGTTACGTGTACATCTTGGACGCAATAATCTTGCATCTCTTGTGACCATTGTTTCCAGTCACTTGTTTTACCAAACTCGCCTTTATATTCTCCTAACCGATATCCATAACTTTCTAAACTGTGTCGTCCATATAACTGTATAGGCATTAATGATATATTTCTCTTTTTATCTATCTCCATCATATTTGGATGATATAAGCGAGATAAGATAAGAGTATCAATAACAGCAGCACTAGACTTAAACCAAGAATAAATTTTCCGAAGAACAGGTAAATCGTAATTAACAATATTATGGCCGACAATAACATCAGCCGAACTGAGCCAATGTAAAGCCTCCGTGATTGGGTAGCAGTCACCACCTTGATTATTAAATACGAAGGTTTTTTCCTTTTGGGAGTCGTATATGGCGATGCAATGTATCTCAGAAACGTCATGTAATAGTCCGTTAGTTTCGCAATCAAAGACCAGCATTTGTTTTTCCGACATAAGTTTTGTCCTTAAACTTTGCTTTCTTTTTTGCTGTTTTATTAGGTGGGTTTGGTTTTTTCAGTTCATCAGAAGTCTGTGCTGGGACTGAAAACTGTGTCTTTAGTTTCATTAAATTTACAGGTGTTTTTATCGTATTTAAGTTCAGCAGCTACACCTGTCTCTCCTGAGTATCTGTTCTTTAATACCCTTAAAGTCGAGACATCATCTGGGTTTTGCTGATCGCGTTCTAAGGCGAGAACGGTGTCACTTAGTTGGCTAATGCTGGCCGATCCGCGCAACATTCCAATTGAAACTTTCTGTCCGTCCTCTATTGCCTTATCTCCTTGAGCTCTTCTTAAGTGAGAAACTAAAAATAATTTAATTCCTGTACGTTCAACCAGACTTCTTAAATCAGTCATGGTTTTATCTATAGTGCGTCTTTCATCCATACTCCCGTCCATACCAGACAATAATATGGATAAGTGATCAAGGAAAACTACTTTTATATCTAAGCCCAGAGCCATATATTCAATGCGACTGTAGATAATATCCGAAGATAAACTACCAAAATGGTCGTATAAATAAAGGTTCCAACCATTGATAGTGGAATCGTAAGCATTTTTTAGTGTGGTGTATTCATGTTCGCCAAGATGAAGGGCTTTACCTACAGCTACTGACATAAGTCCTAAAGCTGTTCGCCTGTTAGATTCTTCCAATGCGATGTAACCTACTTTCTCTCCTGTATTTAATAACTCTGTTGCAAGTTGCCTACAGAACGTAGACTTACCTTGTCCAGTACCAGCTGTAATGGTTGTAAGTTCACCATAACGTATGCCATGAGTCATGGATTGCAGTCCAGGAAAGGGATATGCGTGATTGCATGGTGGACTAGGTGTAGTTACTTGTTCTAGTAATGACTTCCCATCAACAATGCCATCCGGCTGATAAGACTTCGCGTCCCAGATAGCCCTTCTAATAGCATCTTTGTCATTCGCCTGAAGTGCATCTGACGCATCTTTGTATTGATCCAATCTCGCAATCTTGACTTTACCGAGCGGTAGTATGGACGCTGCCTGTTCAACAGCTCGTCTTCCGGCATCGTCATTGTCGAAGAATAATACGATTTCCTCATAGCCTTGTAGTAAAGGTATTTGTTTTTGAAGGTCTTTTTTAGCTGACGCTGCCCCATGTGGTAGCGAAACCATCGGCCAGTTTTCCATCGCTTCATAACAGCTCGCAGCATCTAATTCACCTTCAGTAATAACAATACGTTTACCAGTACTAGGGAATAAATGCTGACCAAATAAGGTGTTAGTGGAAACTCCTTCATACTTAAAGTTTTTTAATTTGTCTTTGGTTTTAAATCCTTGTAATCGTCCAGAACTATCGAAATAAGGGAAGCGTAGGTGTGTTTCATCTCGGTAGATTTTATATTTTTCGCATGTTTGCTGGCTAATTCCTCTTTTTTGCAGCCTTTGGGCTGATCCTTTGAAGTTAACATTTGTTTGCATGGGTAGTTTTGATTCTTGTCCATGCCCAGCTGTTCTAGTTTGACAACTAAAACAAAAGGTATGCCCATCCGTATATCTTGCTAATGCATCGGATGAGCCACAGTCTGGACATGGTTCGTGTTGTATAAATTCGCTTTCAGTCATGTAAGCCAATCAATAGGTATGGCGTGAAATGCACACCATTTAATTCCATATCTTTGACACCACTTTGCGTATGTTGTCTTTGATTTTTTATTTATTTTTTTATATGGGTCTTGAAAGACCATTCTCAAGTCAATATTTGGATTATCTTCGATAACCTTTTTGATCTTACGTCTATCTTCAGGTCGCCAAAAACCTTTAGTTTCTAAGCATACGCCCGATGGTAAGACAAAATCAGGTGTGTAATGATGTTGAATTGTATAAGCAAAACTTGTACCCTCATACTCATAGTCCACACCCAACTCGCATAAAAGATCAGAGACTTTTTCCTCTAATCCTGATTTGAACATTAGAAATCATCATCAACGACAACTTCTTCTTCAGCTGGTGTAACGTTTGGTTCGTCAGCTTTAAAGCCTTGTGTCTTACCAAATAATTCTGCTACACCATCCTGGTCCAAGTCACCAGTGTCGACACCAGCTCCAGTTTGGACTGATATAACTTGTACGCCCGACAACTTAACACTAGTACCATAGGTAACGCCATCACGAAGTATATAAGGCTTTTGTACAAAACCAATTTTAACTTTTGACCCTTCATATAAAGGCGTATCTTCATTTGTTATTGGTGTACCTTCTGTGTCTACAACAGGTGGTCTCTTGTCATCTCCCCAAGAAAATTTAAGAACATATTCTCCTTCAGCTACCTCTTCCCATGGTGTTGGTTTAAGAGTAGCCCTCTTTGGGTTCTTTAATTTAGATTCTGCCCATTTAAGACAGTCATCTCTTTCCTTCTCAAGTGCTTCAACTAACTCGCTATCAACAATTGCTTTCAGTGAGTAGCCAAATTTACTTGGTCTAAGCACAGCCTGATAACCGGTTAGTGTGACAGGCTCTTTAGTTATGTGTATGTTTCTTGCCATTAACAGAAAAAATAAGTGGATTCAATTACCGTTGACGGTTCAAGGTCTCCGATAATCGGTGGTTCAGACTCAGCTCCAATAGCTTGGGCGAAGTCTTTTAAAAAGTCATGCTCTGCGAAGAGATGCATGTAAGTGTCCCGTACTAATGTGGACAGGTGAGACATATCAGTAGCTCGACATAGAACTGAATCATGTATAAGACTTATAGGTGCATCAAACTTATCAACACTTAGATGTAACAAGCTCGCATCTAATGAATGTATTAGATTAGGAGCTGTAGCGTTCTTATGGTGTCTTAGGTCTACGCCCTTCTCTCCATCCAAGACCTTGACTCGGCAACGACCTAATAGTTTTAGCTCAACTATCTTGTGAGCCATTTTCATTAATCGCTGCGTAACTCTAAAGCCTGATGGTGTTACCCATGTCAGTTCTTGTGATCCTCTCTTTATTGCCTTACTTACTTCGGATTCTATCCATCGCATAACCTTCATAGGTCCTGGTACGACTAGCTCCATGGCATCTCGTACCGCTTGAACTACTTGTGTAAGTTCATCTTTATCTAACTCAACATCTATATCATCAAATGCATCACGTATATATTGCCTATTGCTAAAGGGTTTAGCATTGTAAGGTATTGTCATCACTGTCCTTTTGGTTTTTTTTCTATCCCAATAAGGACGTAACCTCTCAGGTACATGAGGACGGCTTGTGTCTGCTATTACTTGATATGCATCTTGAGGTTTATCACTTGGTACAACATTGACCAAGCATGCTGTGGACTTATCTCTAGCTAGTCCGGCTAATATCTGTAGCCCTGAACATGTCGCATCGGTTGCCACGGGTAGCCCTGTTGTTGTCCTTGTTTTAGCTAAGACAACAGAGTAATACTCTTCACATGCAGCTGCAAACTGAAATGGTTCGTCTGCTGCTTCCCAGTCTCCTATGTTTTCTATAGGAGCTGTAGCTACTCTAGTTATTAACTGTATATTTTCAGGTTTCGTTACCCACTCCAACCTATCTCCCAAGGTAGCTTTATCAAGACCATAAGTAGTGGCTACTTGAAACGCTAACCATTTAACACCATCCTCAGTTATAGGTGCTTTATCAGCAAAATTAATCAGACTCTTTCCAAAGTCTGTATCTTGTGGTGTTAAAAAACTAGGTATAGGATATGCCCTTCCGCGATAATCGAATGACCAAGGTACATAGTACTCTTTACCTTCAAACTCTCTGACACAATTCATTGTCATTCTAGTTCTACAGGATATACGCCATTCGTTAGCATTCTTATTACATGCTATCGCCTTCTCTTTTCTCCATGCCTTCCTTGCCTCTTCATTATCCATATTGGATGGCTTCGGAGGTTCAGGATGGTTTATTACAGGACGAAACTTTCCTACTTCAATTTCTCTTTCTTCCAGTACCTTCGCAATCTCTACAATAAAGGGATTGAGTTGGTATTTTACCTTCTGAATCTTGTTTAAAAATGAGTACGGTATTTCTCCCTGTACACATAGGGGAACCCCTCTACGAACCATGTCGTGGCAACGAGTTAGGTCATTTAGGTAGTAACCTCCTTCATGTATGGGTGACCAATCTCTTGGTTCAATAAGCATCGGCCACGCTAATGGGCTAAATAATTCAGCTAATCTTATAATTTCTTCCTTATTTTTAAGGAATTTCTCAGTTGGAACTAAAAATTGCTGCTTTTTATTGCGATGCATGAATACACTGCGCTCAAACCAGCCAGAAGATGCCAATAAACAGTCTAAAAACCACGTTCCTACCTTGATTTTGTCAACTCTGTTCCATGGTTTCCACTGATCTATGTCATGTTTAGACATCAGTGTCTGCATTGACTTCCTTTTGTACTCAGTACCCTTTGCTTGATGCCAATAATTGGCTTTCAATGTCTCAAAAAGCCCTGGTGCACTGGTTTCATAGTATCTCATCTGGGATTCAGCTTCTAATGCTGACCCAATTGCCTGCACAACGTTAACTACCTTGCTATTCTCCTTTCTTGGACTAAAAATCTTGTCAAAAGTTAACTTCGCAGTTATTGCAGCCTGAGATTCTGTATCAATATCGAAGATATAGGGTAGTAGCTGCATCAAATGACCAGCTCCACCTACTGATACCTTCTTCCTTGCCTTCTTCTTTTCATCTATAAACTCTATTAGATATGGCAAGAGAGTTTCTATAGATGCCGAACCAAAGACCGTAGCTGAAGCGTAATCCTTTTCCAATAGCTTCTTAGTATTGTGCTGAATACGTTCTAAACCACCTTTTATTTGTCTCCGTTCAAATCTTTCTTGCTTTTCTAAATCAGCTGTCGTGGGCATTGTTTAGTGTGATAAAAGTGCGCTAGATATAAGTTGGATATTTGTCCTTAAGTGGACAGGTTATAAATTAAGAAAGCGACTGGCTTTTGACCAATCGCTAATATGTACTGTACGCTAGTGTATCTTTAATTTGGTTAGTTTTTAAGTCCGGCGCGTCTACCAATTCCGCCACACTCCCAAGGGATTTGACCATATTGATTATAACAAACGCGCTTAACATAACAAAAATCCGTCATAAAAATACTTGTTTAACGACAGCAGTGGACACGCTAGATATTGTTGATATCATGCTGCTTTCCTTCATCGGTAGCATGACCATAACCTAGAGTTGTCGCTATGTTTGCGTGACCCATCATCTCCATGAGATTCCTGGGTTTTGTACCAGCTGCGAAATGCCATGTACCAAATGAATGGCGTAGGCTGTGGAAACAGTATCCGTCCTCGCTGGCAAGATGAATTGGATATCTGTTTATTACCTTTTTAAAGGCACGTAGTAATTGATCCTTGTCCTTCCAGTCGTAACCAAATACTTTATCTCTCGCACCTAAATCTTGAGTACGAGTTTGAAGCATATGTTTTAGCGATGAATGGATTGGAACAGCTCGATACGTACCAGTCTTGGTAGTATCTTCTCTTCTTGCACCTACATGTATGCAATTTTGTAAGAAGTCAACGCGTGATGCAGTTAACTTAAGGATCTCTCCTTGTCTCATGCCTGTATAGGCAGCGAAGTTAACAATATCAGCCAAGTCTTGTCGTCCATGTACTTCCACAGCTGCGGTGCAAATGGCTTCGACTTCATCCTTGGTGAAATGGATACGTTGATATTTATTCTCTTTAAGTTTTTTCCATTTAGGAATCTCAAAGAAAATTAATCCATGATCTTTACAGTGATTGAGTACTGTTTTTATAGAAGACAGACATCTATTAATAGTGGCGTTTGCACGTCCATCAATTTTAAGATGTTGTTTAAGTTCATCTATCAATGGAATAGTGATCTTTTCTACAGGGAAACCAAGTCCTCTGAACTCTGTGAAATAGTTGGCATAGGTAATGGCAGACTTTGCGCCAGTCCCATAAATCCAGGAATCACGGGTATTTATAGTATGTTTGAGGCAATTACCCCAAGTCGCTTTGACCATAAAGAATTTGTTTAAGTTGGTTTACAAGTATTCGACCTTTAGGACTTAACTTCAGTATCTGCTTCCTTCTGTTAGTTGGATCTCGATACTTAATTAATAGTCCTAGTCCAGCTTTATTTAATCTATGAAACTCACTAAGCCAATCAGTATTACGGCTACCACTTGCGCTTGAGAAAGCGAGTGCCTTTTCCAAATCGACCTTTGCGCAGTCGTCATGGGAAGCAACATATAAGAAAGTAGCAATAACTTGGGCAGGGATTTCTTTGTCATGCGTCCGGAATAGCTCCACAGCTTGGGCAAGCTTTTGCATCTGAAAATCCGTCACCACCCTCGATGGGTCTTGGTTCATCATTAGATTTTTTAATAGATGGACAACTATATTCTACATTAAGTCTTCCTATGTGGAGAGATAAATCACAATATTTGTCGCTATCGATACCTAAATATAAGGAACCGATTGATAAGAGTTGCATAAAGGCTCCTAAAAATTAGTTAGTTAGTGGGTACTTTTGCTTATTCTAGTGACTATGTCAACCTCGTCTTGTACCTGTTGATACATAATATTAAGCAATTCGTCCCTATGTGGATGATTGCTGATTTCTCGCAACAGTGTGTTATATCTGTTGTATAAAGTGTTACTGTTCATTGTTAAAATCTAAAATATCTGAAGGCTTTAAGTGGTACATGCCTTCCATAGTGCACATATATATTTCCTTGTTTTCATGCATACATTTAGTTATGCAGTTTTTTGCACCTCGTTCTGTGTTGTAATACTTTTCTGTGTATTTACCGTCCTTATCTTTCATACGAATAATCGCAAATACTGATTCAGGTATCTGATATCCATATATCTTCCAGTCTTCAAACTGTTCATATGGCATAGAAACAAAATACTTATCAGGTGTATTTCTTATAGCTTCACAGCTGTTGGGAAAATACCTTTGACCTTTGTTTGGTTTTTTTCTCATAACGGATAAACTCCTTTGATAGGTTTAATGTCGATAAGCTCAAATCCCCTGGTATCACACCAGTTCTTGGCTTTCCATGCTACGTCTTCGTGGTCTTTACCTTCCATAAAGTGCCATCTCCAATCGTGTTCCCAACAACGTTTGTTGCTGTATTCAACTTGATAAGTTTTCATAGGCATTGCCTTGTTTAGTGTGAATGCCTGTCTCTTTCGAGGGGTTTACTGACTGTCAGGTGTAGTCACTTAGTTATTTGTAGGTATGTTTATATTTTTTATAGATAAGTTCTGTTATTTTTCCGTAAGTCTCTTGACCAGAAGTAGAAAAACGATCAGCGTCCCAACCTAAATCTTCAATTAATTCAATTAGTTGTTGACCATACTTATCTGTAATAAATTCACCTTTTTTGTTAGTTGATTGAATGTGCATTTATTTAGTTGTGTTAAATGATTCAATTAATTCCTTGATCCTCCACCATTCAGTGGATAGATAAACAACTTTATTCAGTTGTTGCAGCAAAGATTGTTGAGTCGTTGATGGGTAGATCGTCATAGTGGTTTTGAATAGTCAACTTTTTTCTTGTCGTGGACAGTATCTATTCGACCTATCTTTCCGAACGTCAAAGCCATCTGTTCAGCATGAGCTGCATCCTTGGCTTCAAAGCGGTAATAATTAAATACTGTTTTACTTGTCCTTACTTCGTATGTGGTCATAATTGTCCTTGTCTTCTATCAGCAAAGGTCGGAAGAGTTGGTTCAGGTCTAAAAGCATGCTCAATTAATTCAAACTTCAATGCTTTATCCTTCATTACCTCAAGAGTTTTGACGATATCTTCAAAAGAAGTTAAATCGTCTATGTCTGGGTCATAGCCATTAGCTATGTCATAGACCTTGTTGATTAGTGTCGTGTCGGTCATTAGTCAGTAAGCCCCGCTCATTGCGTGGGCAATTGGATGGGAGGGAGTCGAACCGTCCTTATGTCCTTGCATCCTTGCGTCCTTATCTGTCCTTGTCCTTGCGTCCTTGAACAAATAAAAAAAAATAAAAAAAACCTGGTATATTTCCAGGCACACCAACCCCACGATCAAGTGCGACCTTGCTTGTTTAGTGTGAAAAACAATTATTAATTAATAAATAAGTAGTGGACTTATTGACATTGCCACTAATTAATTAACCCCACTGTTCAGCCATAGCCTGAGCTATGCCCTTATACGTAGTGCTTCTTATCTTCCATCTATCGGGTGAAGGTGGTAAGTAATGAAGTCTTTGAGTTACTTTCTTTGGTAGTCCGGTTAAGTCCTTAATATCTGTAGGAACTAAGGGATCTAAACCGCGCAACCATAAGCCAGTTTTCTTAGTCTCATAATGTCCATACTCATAAGGCTGTACATATTGAGTAGGCTTACCGAGCCTTGACTTAGTGGATAGGACACCAACAGGGTTTTCTATACAAATGCGTGGTATGTCGCATTTATATAAACGCTCTACAAATTCAATTGCTCTAGCTTGTCGACCGTCCTTAATCTTGGCTGGGAAATGAGCAGCCCCCGATATAGCCAAATCTGTACAAGGAGGGTGAAAAATAGCTAGATCCCAGTCACCTTCTATGAAGTCGAAGATGTCACCTTGATAATGTTTATCTGTGGGCTGGTCACTAGGTAATAGATCACAGCTCCACGCATTGTGTCCACGTTTAGCGAATGCCTCACGTACTACACCGCTGTATTCACAGCCTACTAAAACGTTCATGATTGTATAAAATACTAAAGTGGATAAGTTAGTTATTAACTAATTGGTCAACACGTCCTAGACAATAGAACTCGATGATTAACCACACGCAGTAATTCTTAAATGTCATTGTGTCCGTAACTGTTTTATCAGCCACACATTGACGCATCCAATCATCACCAAGCATGTACTCAAGATGTTGTTCTATTTCTTCTTCGTATTCGTTGAAAAATTTGCGTGTCTCATAGTAGTAAATAAAACCTGATGGAGCGCATGAAGCGCAGCCATGCTCCTGAATGTCCTTGCATTCCTCGATGTCATCAAATCTTTCATCGAGTACTGCCTTTAATCTTTCTTGCATGAGTTTAAAAAGGCTACTCTCATTGAGTAGCAATTGATGTGGACGGAATCGAACCGTCCTAAAACCATTCATCTAGTAATTGATATACCTATCGGTATAAGGTGAGAACCCGCATTCTCTGTATGTCAACGCCCCTGTTTGAACGTTGTATCTGTTCTCATAGACTGACTCGTTAACTAGTGACTGAACCCATAAGCCAAGGCTTATAACATCGTTGAACATTAAGTTAAGGATCTTAGTCCTTGCAACGTTTTTGTATAGGTATGTCCTCCCATTCTGGAAGGTGTACTGAACAGTCTTGTTAAAAGGGTTAACCTTTACGCCCTTGTAGGCTGCACAGTCACTGGTACGATGAGTTACTTCAAACATAATTAATAAAAACAATTGAACAAAATATCCAGCCTTGTATGTAATACAAAAGTGGATAAATGGCAGTCAAGGAATCGAACCTTGAAGAGTGCATACCATGCCTGCCGTGCTTCCCGTTTGTTTATTTCCCCACCTGTCCCTGACTCTCGATTGGTCAGGTCTGCAGCTTATCAAAGCTGCGCTGTTACGTTAGATCTCTTGCCGCTGTTGGGTTTCACTGCTGGTCACAAGAGCACACAAGCCAGATGGTTGAAGTGTTATGTCTTGGAGAGTTAGTTGTAGTTTAGTTTAATCTATCTCTCTCACCCTAAAGGGAGAGATAGTTAAATTAAACGTAAAACAACTAATCTCTTATTCCCATTCTAGCTTAATTTCTCCCTAAGTGGATAGATCAAAATCAACAAATTTTCTGGAATCGGCAAGAAACCAGGTATAGTCTGGGATCTCAGCGAATTTGGTGGTAATGTATTATTTTTTACTCTCGGCTGGAATCTCAACCAGTGCAGCACATCCCAGATTGTTTCAAAGTGTAACGCGACAGATCGCTGGATAGGGATGAGAATATATAATCCGCGCGCCTAGCCCGCGCCTGCGTTGATTGTTCGCGTGTGCGGGCGCGTTAATTGATCGCGCGCAAGGGAAAACACATGCACAATGCAGCAAATCCCTTGCTATCACTGGGTTAACGCTGGATTACATATCTAGCGCGCGTTGTTTTCCCTTGGAAAAATCGACCTACCCCATAGGGGGTGTCCTTGGCTCGCCGTAATAAATATATGCCTTCAGACATTTTTGCCAAAATCCTGGAGGAACTGGTTAAACCCTTTATCTGTTAATACATGTTTAAACATATCGTCATACACCTTAGGAGGAACGGTACATATATCAGCACCAGCCTCAAAGCATTTAGCAGCAGACTGAGCAGAGCGAATGGATGCTGCTAATACGCGCGTGTTGCTTTTATGAATGCAGAATACTTTTGCTATATCTCTTATCAATCCAATGCCATCATGACCATTATCATCCAATCTCCCAACAAAAGGAGACACATATGTTGCACCAGCTAACGAACAAAGTATTGCTTGACTAACACTGAACACTAAAGTCATGTTGACTCGTACACCCTGTTTAACAAGATGTTTACAGGTTCTTAACCCATCAGGAGTACAAGGTAGTTTAATAGTCGCATAGTCTGCATACGTCTGCACTGTAGAAGTACTATTAGCTATCAACTCATCAAAGTACTCTCCTTCTACTTCTATACTTAGATCTTTTATTCCTAAATCAAATATCTCTTGGTACACCTCATGGGGTGTTCTCCCAGACTTAGCTATCAGGGTGGGATTGGTAGTGACACCACTGATTAGACCATCATTACGTCTAGCGATGTCATCTACTACTGCTGTATCAAGGAAGATCTTCATATGCTTTACCTATAGAAAAAGATCCATCCTTGTGTTCTTTAACTACCGCTTCATAGACTTCAGGCGGATGGTCTACCATGTAGTCTTTTATTGCTTTATTAACTGTTTGTTTTGAAACTATATCTATATATCTATTCTCTATCCCTATTAGATAACCAAGTATTATCCAATTAATAGGTTTCCAAGGAGTCTTCAAACTCTTGTATATCTTTCTGAATCTCTCCAGTTTAAGTCTAGGCATATATAGTGTTATTACTAATTGAGTGGTTAAAGGTAGGTGGGAGTATGTGTTTTAAAGTGACATCATTCACGGATGTCTATTAAAAGGGACCCGAAGGTCCCAGTTACAAGGGTCCACCCTTCCCCTGTAAACATGGGGTTACCCCCTTAAGTCCAAGTAGGTACTGAGCTTTGACCAGAGTTACCTCTTGCTTGTTGTCTTTGTTTAACGTCCAGTCCAAGTACTAAATGATTAGCACTGCTTTGTGGGTCATCTAGGAATTGTTCTAGGATGTCATCCCATTCTTCACGTTTACGTAGGTTGATCTGTTCTTGTGCTGATATTGATAAAGCATCTGTAAAGTATTTAACTCCCATTGCCAGACAATCAAGTCTGTCGTCATGTTTGACAGCAAACTTCATTCGGCACATACGACTCATCTGGTAAAAGAGCATATAGAGGAGCCTACTCTCAGGTGCACTGTCTTGGTTTGAGCTGTAATCCCACTCAACAACCCCACGGTCAACAACAAGACGGTGCTGGTTAAGAACAGGTTCAAGCGAATCAATAATCCTGTCTTCTTTTCGGACATTTGCACGTACTTCATCCACAAAGATGTTTTGTTTTGTTTGTTGAAGGTGTTTTTTAAAAAGTTCACTTACTATTCCGTCTCCAAAGTTTGTTTCTACTACTAAGGTCTTAGCATTGTATTTTTTACATCCTTTTAATATGTCAAGCAGGGTATTATCTGAATACCCGTCTCTGTAGGCACGCATTTCATGCAAGTAGATGAGACCGTTTTTCTGGGAAAGATAACAAGCTGCCGTTTCATCTGTTCCTCGTCCGGAGGGATCGACAGCACAAATGGTTTCACTATATTCAGTCCATTCTCCTTGCAATTGCATAGGTGAATAAAAGTAGTCTCCTGGAAGTCCCACGGTGGGTAAATCTTTAAGGAGATTCTTTGGATCTGAGCACCATATGATGTTATCGGGTGCTTTAGAAGGATTAACACTAGTGATAATAAGGTCAGACATCTTAAGAGGAAACTTTTCAGCATCACTAAGGGTTGTATCGAGCTGGAACTGGAGCATGTAGTTGCTTCGTCCCATGGACGCTTCCCTTTCTTGTAAATCTTCATTATCAAATCTGTCTGGGTCTGTTGGTTCCCATGGTGCTGCGCCATTATCTATGTCTTCTTGTAATTGAGGTGCTATTAATCCTTCGTAGGGTGTATTGTTTTTTGGATATCTTGCCGGCCAGATAAATGGTCTATAATTCCGCTCTGATAACTTACGATAAACAGTAAAAGTAGTCTGAGGAGTCCCGAGATACATAATACGGCTATCGTCTTTCGGCGTAAGGATGGATTCTGCTTCTGTACAGAGTTGAAGAAGTTTTTCACGCATTAATTCCGTCATACTGTTTCCTGGAACTTCGATATCGTCCAGAATCATTAAATCTGCTCTACTACCGGTCATCTGTCCCGTAATACCTACGGATTTAACTGATGGAGCTTGGTGAGGAGAGCAATTAACATCAAAGGAAATACGTGACCATCTACTATCATCAGCTTTAGGCTGTAAATGCTTAAGCCACGGTGTTTCGATAATTAGTTTCTGTAAAAAGATACTCATGTTGTCTGCTCTTTCCTTAGAAGCAGAAATTATCATTATTTTCTTCTCTGGGTCATTAAAGAGTGTCCATAACACAAAAGCACCAGTAATCCAAGATTTACCAACACCTCGAAAGGCTTGAATCTGGAGTCTCTTGGGTCCGTTCTGTAGGTAGTCTGCGATTGCATATTGTGCTCTTGTTGGAGAAGGTAAGTCAAGCTGCTCCCATAGGGCTTGCAGAAACAGCTTGAAATCGCCCTGTAAGGCGTTTAAAACGTCTTTCATATACGAATGTGTACAAATTAGTTAAAGGCTTACGTCAATCGATTTATCAAGGGTTCTGAAGCGAGGTGTTCGTAATAAAGGATCAGACCAATCATTGCCTGTTTCAACTGCTAAACGATTTTGAGGGTTTCTTAATGCGTTACCGTTTTTATTGTTGCCATTTTTACCGTTAATAAAAAGTTGTTGAAAGTTTAACTTCCCGTATCTTTTACTTAAATTCTTTTTTTCTAGTTTTTCTAAACCTTTATTTTTATCTTTAACTTCTCTAGCTTTTTGTCTATTTTCTTTACCTGATTTACCTTCTAAATTCTTTGGATCGTCACCTATACCATAGTTTTGAATTATTTTAAGTTGGTTTTTTAATTCTTCTTTAGTAATTAAACCGAGCTGTTGTTCTTTGTTTAATTGTCTTATAGCTTGTCCAGATTCTTGCCTTTCTATTTTATGGTCTGTTTGTATTCCTTTTGCTTTATTTTCAGCTTTAATACGAGCAGCAACAGTTAATTGATTTTTGTTTAAATGCTTATTACTTAATTTTAAATCACTTTGTCTTTTGCTTTCTTCTTTATTTTTTTCATTTTGAAGATCTCCAGCCTTGCGAAAAGCTATTTTTCCATGCCCTTGATCTTTAGCTTTGTAAATTTCTGTTTTGCCGTCTTTGTCTGTCCAAACTCCATATCCAAGTAGTTTATTATTAATATCTTGGACACTAGCACCCTCTTCTCTTAGTCGATTAGCTTCAGCTGTCGCGTCAGCTCTTGACATTCTATTAAATAATTGTAATTTATCGGACATAAAAAAAGCCCCTTGCGGGGCGGTTATATATACGTAAGTGGATAAGTTATGCAGCGATGTGGTCGCTTATCATTCGTTCTCTATTAGGTCGGCATCCAAATGTCTCTCGACACCATCCGAGCCAATGACTGCTACCTTTACCTTGGTTACATTCCTTGCAGGCGGGTACAACATTCGTTGTAAGATCTTCCCCACCTCGGCAGCGAGGTCGGACATGATCAAGGGTAAGTTCATTAAGTTCATAAGTTTCTCCGCAATAAACACATTGACAATTGAAGTGCTCTTTTATAGCTCTTCTCCAGAGCTTCTTAGCGTCAGGACTTGTCATGGTTATTAAATTTTGTAAGTAATGTTGTGGACTAGGTAGTAATGGGGTCATGCGTATCGGTTTCTGTTCTTTGACCTAAGCTGTGCTCTTCCGCTATTGCTATTAGGATTCTTGTTGTCATGCGATGCGTCTCGCTTATCACCGACTTTTAAACCAAGCTTGCGTCTTAACCTTTGAGCACGAGCTATCAATAATTTTGCTTTTTTTGTTTTGTTGTATTTAGCTTGATACCTATTCTTCTTATTTTTTGCTGAAGGGTTAGCATCGTAGTATTTCTTAGAGTCGCTTGCCATATAGCCTCTTTGTTACGAGTTCTGGATCTACTTCTGGTAATACTTTTGCCAGTTTCTGTAACGGGTTGCCATCATATGCAACGCCACTTATATCGTTTGTCTTCAGCCAATCACAGGCTGCTTTTAAATCTTGAGTAGTAGCTTGACCACTCTTAACTCTGTCTAAAAACTCTTGTGTGACCAACTGATGTAGTTCATTGAACTGTTCTTCAGTTGCCTTCTTCATGCTTTTTTAATTTTGCGTTTTTTATATTGATCCTTATACCTTTCTTTATCTAAGTTATATAGATATTTAGGTATGCCAGGTTCTGTCCGTATCGGTTTAATAGTGTTTCCAGCACTGGCTTTAAAATTACTTTTAAAAGATTTATTTACACCTTTATTTTTTGGATTTGCCATTTTTTAAAAATTCCTTTATTACTGGGTTCATCTTGTCTTCATAAACAGGTCTTGGTTTAGGTATCGACATTTTTATAAACCTAATCCCTTTTTAACAATGGCTACAGCTTTATCGTCTAGATCGTTATCTGTTTGTTCTACTAATTTTTCTAATAGTTGAATTACAAAAACTTTGAATTTATCAGTTTTGACAAAGCTTAAAATAATTGGTTTAAGGAGTGTTAACATTTTCTTTTTTTACTAATTGAATAGGTACGACATCAGAGCATAATTTGTATGAGTCAGAATCAGGTCGAAAGGTAAAACCTTTGCGTTGGAGTTCTGTACATTTGAGTGCTCTTGTCATTTCTTGTGAAAGCTTCATATTCCGTTCATGAAGTGCAGCGATGCGTTCGCACTGCTTAGTCAAATCACGATTAAGGGGAACCATAAATGCGAGTTGTATTCCCCAGTTTTCGTTTATGACATATCCGTCTTCAGTCTCAGGTTCAACATCATTACCCATATAAAATGGGCTGAGTGTCATAGTACTTCCATTGCACGAGTTCCCATTGCTGAACTGCTGTCTCGAGGGTGCTCCGTTGTTCTGGAATTGCACCGCGCTGTTGGTCACATTGCCTGTCGCGGCAGCAACGGGTGTGGCATTATTTGTTGTATCTCCTTCAGCAAAAACCGGACTGCCTATTGTGAGAAGACAGAGAAGGAATTTGTGGTGGAGTTTATTGTATAGTCTGTGGTTACGTCCCATTTTTCTATAAGACCAGCAGCTCTAGTAGTTGTTTCCAACTGCCATGCTTTTGTGTCATCTTTGATTGAAAATTTTGTAGCAGCCCCAGCGATATCTGCTGTCGCAGTTACGTTAGTACCTGACCATGTATTAACGGCAGCTCCAAAGATTTCTTTCTTTGTTACCTCTTTTACAGTCTGAGTTGAAACTGTCGTTGAAGTCATATTCCCAGTTGTGAACTGAGGAGTTACTGTGTTGGCTTTAGCAATGCTGGGTGATAACAACGCTAAAAGCAAGATTAGTTTTTTCATGCTTTTGGTTTTGTTGTTGGTGTTGTGCCATTTCCGTTCTTCTTACCGTTGCCAGTAGAGAGCCCGAAAGTTGCGAGCGCCCCCGTAAAAATCGAGGCGACAAAAGTGATATCGGCAGATGCGTTTGATTTTTTAACCATCGGCAACTCGACATAATTTAAGGTGATAATGAATCCTGACCAAATAACAACGCCCAAGCGCACCATTGCACCAAGTATTTGCATTTGTTCATCATGATCATCTATATTTTCTTTTAATTTTTTAAGTAAACCTTTCTTTTCTATATCAGGTTTCAGTTCGTTTTTTTCCACGTATCTTCTTCCAAGTTGTTTTTATAACTGGTTTCATAATCTTTACAACCCAATTAAATACAGCAGTAGCAGTTAATGCAGCTCCGACTGAAACTACGGCTGTGGTAGTTGCTGTAATTAATATTTCAGTTTCAGGAATTGGAATCTCTACATTTGTTGAAAACAAATTAACTGTTCTCATTCCCGGTTGGTTGTTTGGTTTAGTAGAAGTACCTTCTGTAGCTTCAGCATCTACTTCATAATTATCTATAGATGTATCTGTCTCTATTTGTATTTGTTCCGTTGATCTT
>Ga0207993_1000055_pt1 | contig 45557 bp, 36 predicted proteins | sample ETN01SmetaG_2_FD_185791 | JGI IMG/M metagenome (GOLD analysis project Ga0207993, IMG submission 185791) | Marine microbial and viral communities from oxygen minimum zone, Eastern Pacific Ocean - ETNP2014F12-01SV265 (SPAdes) (version 2) | ecosystem: Environmental > Aquatic > Marine > Oceanic ...
CTCTGCTGCCCTACGCCCATTCGCCCCCGCCGCTCCTGGATCCGCGGGAGAGATTAGCCCATTGCTTCAGACAGACCTGATGGTCATTCACCCTCCAGTGGTTTTCGTATACTATTCTCTGTGCATGGCAACTGCTAGCATAGCACTGTCTGGTCTGATTAGGGCTCGCCCATCCAAAGAGACGCACTCCTCTATGATTCGATGGGCCAGATACTCATTCCTCGCAGGAACCATTGGTATTGGGCTCGGTGGCCTCTGGGCCTACACCGTCCTGGACTGGGGGGGATACTGGGCATGGGACCCAGTCGAGACAGGCTCCCTGCTTCCTTGGCTCGCGCTCCTAGCCATTCTGCACGCCAGAGCTAAGCCACAAGCAACTAACCCCTTCGCATTCACGCCTGCACTGGGTATGATTTGCGGGGCTCTAGTGATGCATGCGACTCTAGTGACAAGGGCGAACGGAGTCTGGGCCTCAGTCCATGCCTTCGTTGGCGATGGGGAGAACTCGCTCCCGAGGGATCCATATTTCCGAGTACTCGAAATCATCGACTTCAGCGCTGTTGGATTCGAGATCATGATCTATCTTCTCTCCGTCATAGGTCTTCTATGCCTATCCGTCGCCCACGTCCTGAGGGAGCAAATGTCCCATATCAAGTCAAAGGGGTCGCAAACGTTGTTTGAGTCGAATAGAAATCTGTCCATAGCTCTGCTAGTTTACTTCGCAGCAGTGGGCCTTTGGATCGGCTCATCGGCCGTGCTCTTCTCAGGACTTGCAATAATGTCCCTACTGGTCTTTGGAGATCGAGAAGAGCCTCCGGTGCATTGGATATCAATGGGAGTCCTGCTGATGCTCTTCTCTGGATGGGGCTGGGTCTCCGAATGGTACCAGTCTCTGGCTGGAATAGCGCCATTCCTGATAGTTTGGGTCCTCCCAGAGGAAGAGAATGATGATTTTTCTTGGATAATCGGTGCAATTACTGATGCCAAAAAGAGAACCATTTCCTCTCGTTCTTTCCCATGGTACCTATCCATGGCTTTCCTAATGCTGACATGGATCCTATTGACGGTAGAGATCGAGGGAACCAATATCGAAGCGCACGAGTACTACGGTGCTCCTCTAATTTCATTGCTTTCAGTTGGATTGGCACTTTATGCATGGGGGGAGAAAATCAGCGGAAAGGCTGGAATTGTCTTACTTGCCATCACAGCCATGATTTCGGTACTTCTCGCTGCAAGCTCCGGTAACTTCGAACTCCCAGGAAACCCTGGACAGCCGATTACCGACAGCGTTTCCAGAGGTGCATTGTCCTTGTTCGTCCTAACTTGGATAGTCTTCGCGATTCCACCAACATTTGCCAGACTCTGGGGCAAATCTAGAGAGATTCTTCCAGAACTACTCAGGAATGGACTCTTCTCCCAGCCATCAAAGGCCAGATTGCTTGGAACCCATGTCGCTCATGCTGGGATACTCTTGCTCCTAGTGGGACATGTTCTTACTACCACTCTAGTGGATCGCACAGATCCTTCTCATTTCATTACCCTTGAGAAGGATGTTCCCACCGAGCATCAGGGAATGGAGCTATTGTTCACTGGAGTGGAAATTTTCTCAGCCGATGAAGATGGGTACGAGTACGAAATTGGCGACGGATATGTTGGAGCAGTAATCGAAGTCAGGGATGAGAACGAACTTCTTGGTACGATTAGGCCTGGTATGCTAAGGTTCGACTCACCTTCGGGATCTGTTTCAGCCAGGTCAGAAGTTGACCGAATGTCCGGGATGACTGGGGACACCATTGTGATCTTGGATCTTCTTCAGTCCAATGAACTCCTTTCATCAATGATACTGGGCCAGACCGATAAGGTCGAAGAGGTCAGGGTGACAATTCACCACCTACCGGGAAGCCACCTTGTATGGTTAGGATGGACCCTGATAATCTTGGGCAGCGCACTCTCTTCTTTCACAAGGCCCAGCATAGGGGTGCAACATAACCCACCGTTTGAATGAAAAAGGGGGAGCCGGTCGCGAGGCCCCTGAGGTGCTATGATGGATAATGGCTCAATCGTTCATATCGACTATGATCTGTACAATGCTAGCAATGACAAGCTGATCGAGACAACTAGGGAAGACGTTGCAAAGGAGCATGATTCCCATGACGAGAATAGAGAGTACTCGCCGATGATAACCACTGTTGGGGACGGGCGACTAATTCCTGGTTTCGAGGCACATCTATCCGAGGCAGAGGCCGGCAAGGAGTATGAGTTTGACATAGAGCCTGAGGAGGCTTATGGAGAAAGAGATCAGAACAAGATCGAGACAATCTCGCAGAACGTGCTCCTTCGTAGCGTTAGAGATCCAAACACCCTTGGGATTGGCGCTCCAGTTGAGATTGGCGGCCGGAACGGAATTCTCCAGTTCATGAGTGCTGGAAGAGCAAGAATAGACTACAACCACCCACTTGCAGGGGTCACTCTGAGGTACAGCTATCAGATCGTCAAGGTTGTTGAGGACAGGGAAGAAAAGGTCCAGACACTGATGAAGATGAATACTGGCAGAGAAGACTTCGAGATCGAATTTGATGGCGACGACCTAACCATGACTCTTCCGGAGGAGATGGCATATGATCAGAACTGGGCCTTCACCAAGTTCTCGTTGGTCACAACCCTGAGGGAGAATGTCGGAGTGGCCAAGGTAATCTTCCGAGAGGTACACGAACCCAGGAAGATCGATGAAGAAGAGTGACTAGATAATCCACGGAATAATTACCGGGATCAATAGCACTAGAAGAATGAAGATACTGCTTAGGCTGCTGATCCTATTGGACAGCATCTCTATCCGCATTGGATGGGAATTTTTCCTCACCTTCCTCAGGAAGGAGTGGATTCCATCCCTAACTAGGTGACCGCCATCGAAGGGGATCATTGGAATCAGATTCGCGAAACCCAGTAGGAAGTTGATCCAGACTAGCCAGAAAAGAAAGTCGAACATCATCAATACACCATCTGTCCCCAGAAAGGACGCAATCGCCCCATCTCCTGCGATCAACATCCCCCTCTCCTGTGGGATCATTGTCTGCCCATCGTTTGCAATTGGAACATTCAGCATCAATAGGGGTCTGATGGCAGTGCTTAACGCGGTCCCGAAGGCAGAATACTCTCCCTCGACAATGTTGGCATAACCATCCACGCCTCCAGTCGAGGAAACTAGATTGGAGACTCCCAAGAACGCATCTCCAGGACTCACTCCCCAGAAATCGAGCAAAGTTGAGGTTTCTTCGATACAAACCACGTCTCCTTTGCACTCATCGATGTAGTATTGGTATCGATCCCCCATGGTGACCACTATCTCCCTTCCAGACCATGACTGACTATCTCCAGACCACGATAGGACCATCAGTATCGCTTCATCACCAGCAGCAATGCCATCCATTTCACTAGAGAAGTCCGATAGCCCCGAAATTTTGTTTCCATCAATGTGGGTTATTGTCTCGTATGGCAGTAATCCCGCTTCTTCTGCACCCCCTCCAACTACTATCCCTCTAGCATGGACACCTTCGTTTTCAGCAGCCATTCCACTGGCTACAGATGATAGTAGGATTAGGACGACGTAAGTTGCGAATATATTGATGGAAGGCCCAGCCGCAAAAAGCCTCAACCTCTCCCTTCGAGGTGCTCTGGACATCTCTGACTCTTCAGGCTCTGCAAATGCTCCTATTGGCAAAGGGCCTAGTTGGAGAACTCCAAAGCTCCGTAGTCTCATCCCATGTGCTCTTGCCTGAATCCCGTGGCTATATTCGTGAATTACAATTGCCACAATTAGTGCCAAGGCCGGCCACCAGAATGGCACGAAACTCGTTACGCCCGGAATCAGTAGCAGATCACTCGCTGGCAGAGGGTCATCGGGAGGGCTTATTGCTACTGAGACCGCACTCAGGAACAGTAGTAGAACTACCATGAACATCACAAAGAAGCATAGCCAAATAGAGAACTCCCCGAACACTCGCCAGAATCTCTTAGGCTTGGAAACGAAGTCTAACAACCTCATCCCCCTTCTTGTTCTGATCATCAGGATCACCCCAAGAGCCCTGGTTGCATCGAACCTGTCCAGAATCCCAGCCGACTCAGCGTAAACCAATCCAGCATACCATATTCCTAGCATCACTACCAACCAAATGGGCGCTCCAAGGGAATGAGCAAGGAATAGTAGCAGAAGCGGTACGAGCACTCCCCTGCTCCCTGCTTCCTCTGCCATAACAAGGCACGTCCACTCTTCTTTCTTCAACCTGCTCTCAAACGTAATACAGAATACTGCCAACCTCTTCCGAGGCTCATGTCTCTTGGTGCGAATAACTCCTCAAGGAGTGCCAACAGGAGAATTGACTCACTCTCTAGAGAGAGAGAAAGCATCATCAGGATACTCAACCAAGCGGATCTGGGAAGGATTGAGCAAGACATTGGGTTGCTGAAGAAAAAACTAGACTCAATCGACGAACTCCTTTCCGGGCGTTCTAACTAGCCTAATGCTGACTCTTTCGCATTTCCAACCCCAGATTCAGATACAATGCCACTTGCCCCATTTGACTTGCAAACCAATGCCAAGAACCGATGAACAGGCATCCCAGCGTTCCAGTCCAGATGAGGAGTCCCCCTACTCGTGAGTGGGAGCGAGGGGATGCTTCTCGAAAGGTGCCTTAATTTTCCAGTCAGACCCTCAACCTCGACTCTCATAATTCTCCAACTGTCGCCCCTAACTCCCTTTAGCCTGAATGCGTATAGGGGCAGAAGCCCACATCTCTCCCCAGTGTCTTTCAATGCCTTGTACTGATCCATCGTCCTACCGGAAAGGTAAATCCTGTCGCTCTTCGAGGTCTTGACTTCAATGGGGAAGCACATATCCCCCCTAAGGGCGAGTAGATCGCCCGTACCTTCGGAACCGCTACCTGGTGCCCTTACAACTAAGAAAGGCCTCTGAACAACTTTCATCGCTCTAGCTCTTTCTACCTCACTGCATGACCTAGTTACAGCACGAACGCCCTTCAATTCACCAGCTAGAACCGAGCGCAGTTCTCGCTCATAGCTGGTTCCCATGGCTCTATCCAATTCTCAGGGTTATTGAGGACACCGGTCCCAATCACTGAAACTTTCCCTTTCTGTAGTCCCTAGTTCTGTCTACGCCGGGGAACTGATCCTCACTTTCCCTGTAAATAGTCTTCATGTTGTTTAGGAAGTTGTCTTCGTTAGTAACGATCAGAACCATATCCACTCCGGGATCTTCTTCCCCATCCATCCAGGGGAGGATAATTTCCATGGTCATCCTTGCACCTTCTCGATGTGGATATGCGAAAACGTCCATCCCGAGAGGTGGCAATACCAGAGTCTTCCTAGGTTTGAGGCCCTCTACTGCTTCGAAAAGCGCATCATATGAGTTCCTCATCAGTTCCCTCCTGAAATTATCTTGAGTCGGCCTCCTGCAATCAGGCCCAACTACGTGCACGAGATTAGTTGCTGGGAGGTCAAAGGCAGGTGTGGTCACTGCTTCCCCCACTCCGCAAGGTTGTTGATTCGACTTCCTCCTTTCCTTGGCAATGTTAGCACAAGCCTCCCTCAATCCTTCTCCAGCAGCTTCCTGCATCCTTTCATCGAGACCTTCTCTTCCAGCAAGCCTGCTGTTAGCAGGAATAACCATCACATCTCCTTCTACACCAACAATATCTCCATAGAGAACACGAACTTGCCCGTGCCTGCATTCTCTGACGATAACTACGTCGGCCATAAGGGTGCGAAGAGAGGCCATCTGATATGTATCCATCGTAGACAAAATCTTAGAAACTTGGGAACATTAATTGTCACCAACCCCCTCCCGAGGCCATGTCAACCGGATATGTCTTGCTTGATGTTGAGCCAGGGACTGAATATTCGGTTTTTGAGAAGGCATCTTCTCTATCATTTGTTTCGGATGCACAAGTTCTGTTTGGCGATCATGACATGATTCTAAAAATTGAGGCTGAGAGTATGGGGGAAATTGCAAAACTAGTAGTCGATTCAGTACGTTCAATACCTGGAGTAACCAACACAAAGACGCTGGCTTGCGCCGAATTATAGAATTCGGAATAGCATTTTTTTAGCCAGCATTGCCCCAGTATGTCGAAATTACGGCTCAACTTTATTATCTATGCAGTACCTCATGTAACCGGAGGAATCCAATAATGGCAGACAAGAAATATTTCGTGTTGATGCAGAACGGCAAGGACACTGCTCAAGTGTTCCACAGCAAGCAGCCCAGAGGAGCGGCATTGAAGGCGGCTTCAAGAGGTGTCACAGACATCCACCTCAGGGAAAGAGGGACAAACAGAGTACATGTGTTCTCTGGTTCAAAGAGCAAGGTCCCAAAGGGAGCAAATGCGCCTGACTGGCTACCTGACATGATCAACAAGGCTAACGTGAAGAAACTACGAATTGATCGAATCTGAGAATAGTCGGTAGCCCGACACCAGAAAGGTCTTCGTTGCAATGTAGCGGGAGCCATAGAACAAATCGAAAGCAATAATCTACTTTCGAAAGCAAGAATCTACTTTGGTTGGAATCTCTTCCTAGCCCTCTCAGTCCTCTGAGAATCCATCTTCTTGGCTTCCTCTAGCCGACTTCGCTCGTTCTCCAGGGCTGTCTTGGCCATCTCTGTATTCCCAGGATCACTGTTTGTTGGGAAGTCTTCAGTAAAGTAACTGAACAAACCAGATGTGAAACTGGAAACCGCTTTGACTGGATTAACCAAGGGATCGAAGTACTCGGTGACAACTCTTTCCTTCAGAGGAATAATTGCATTGTCGGTGATTTGTATCCCGGCCGGGCATACTTCGGTGCAACACCTAGTGATGTTGCAGTAGCTAATCCCAAAGTCGTCCTTAATCTGAGGTATTCTACTCAGGGTATCCAGGGGGTGCATCTCCAAGCTGGCTAGCCTAACGAAGAACCTCGGTCCTGCGAACTCGTCAAACTTCTCATGCTCCCTCATCACGTGGCAAGTGTTTACGCATAGCATACACTCAATGCATGACCTGAACTCTTGAATCCTGTCAGCCTCATGCTGATTGAAGACCCAATCTGGCTCCTCTGGCCCTTTGATCGGTGAAATCCTCTTGTCAGTCTCATACGCCCATGAGACGTCTGTTACCAAGTCTCGCAAGAGTGGGAAGGCTTGCATCGGCCTAACATCAATGGGGTCTTCTAAACCACCCATTTCCTCCTTTATGTCATCCATCCTCGTCATGCACATTAGTCTAGGCTTTCCATTCACCTCAGCACTGCAGGAACCGCATTTTCCTGCTTTGCAGTTCCAACGACAAGCCAGATCAGGAGCTTCTTCCGACTGAATCCTGTGGATTACGTCTAGGACCACCATTCCCTCATCCAGATCTACTGTGTAGTCTTTCATTTCCCCAATTGGAGAGCCCCCTTCATCCGGAGACCCTCTGAATACACTGAAAGTTACCTTTTCCATTTCACTCCTCCTCCAAGTCATCAGAATCCAGAAGCTTCTTCAACTCCTTAGGTATTGATGGGTAAGTTGTGTGATCTAGTTCCATTTCACCACCATCTCCCATCTTGATCCTGATATTGATCTTGCCCCAGAAGTTCTTGTCCGGAACAGGGAAGTCCTCTCGAGTATGTCCTCCTCTACTTTCTTCTCTCTTTAGAGCAGCCAAAGCGCACATCCGACTAACTTCAATCATTGCATCGAGTTCTAGTGCTTGGTGCCATCCTGGATTGTAGACCCTGCCTCCAGGTGCGGAAGTGTTCTTTGCACGCTCCTCTAGGCTATCGAGATCCTCTAGCGACTCCTCTAGAAGCACCCCATTTCTGATTATTCCCACTTTATTCTGCATCATGCTCCTTAGATCTTCGACTACTTTGGCCGGGTTCTCCCCCTCTCTACTCAATGGGGCCAGAGTATCTTCTATTACTCTCTCAATCTCTTCTAGATCTATTTCTCCAAACTCTTCGATCTCACTAGCTGACTTGGCAGCACTCTCTCCGGCAATCTTCCCGAAAGTGATGAGATCTGATAGTGAATTTCCACCCAGTCTATTTGCCCCATGGAGCCCTGTTGCTGCTTCTCCAGCCGCAAAGAGCCCTCGAACTGACGATTCCTGGGTGAACGGATCAACCTTCACGCCCCCCATTACATAATGTGCAGTTGGACCAACTTCCATGGGCTGCTTAGTGATGTCTACCGCTGCCAACTCCATGAATTGATGATACATCCCTGGCAACTTCTTCTTGATTTCCTCACTCTTCCTCCATGAGATGTCGAGATACGCTCCACCATGCTCTGATGCACGACCCGCTGCCTTCTCGCTGTTTATCGCCTTAGCAACAACGTCCCTCGTTAGTAGCTCAGGAGGCCTTCTCTTGGTCGCAAGCTTTCCTGAGACCACTTCGTTAACCCATTCTAAAGCCTCTTCCTCAGTATCCGCGAATTCCTCTTTGTACATCTCAGGAACATAGTCGAACATGAACCTCTCACCCTCAGAGTTTCTCAGCATCCCCCCTTCTCCCCTTACGCCTTCGGTGACCAGAATTCCCTTGACAGAAGGGGGCCAGATCATCCCCGTGGGGTGGAATTGTACGAACTCCATATCTCCCATTTCTGCACCTGCCCAGTAGGCTAGAGCATGCCCTTCTCCAGTATACTCCCAAGAACCCGAACAAACTTCCCAACAACGAGTTATCCCGCCAGTTGCAAGGACAATTGACTTGGCCCTGAAAAGATGAAGAGAACCATCTGACCGATTGTATGCAAAGCAGCCAGAGGCTCTACCATCGCTCTTGAAAATGTGACGAACAGTATATTCCATGAAGACCTCCATCCCAGTGTGGATCCCTTTCTGCTGCAAGGTTCGAATCAACTCGAGACCAGTGGCGTCTCCGATATGCGCTAGCCTTGGGTAGGTGTGGCCGCCAAAATTCCTCTGACTAGTTTGCCCCTTGGGCGTTCTATCGAATACCGCCCCCCATTGTTCCAGTTCGCGTATTCTATCCGGTGACTGTTGAGCGTGAATCTGTGCCATCCTCCAGTCTGAAAGGTATTTTCCGCCCTTCATCGTGTCCCTGAAGTGAGTCTCCCATGAGTCACGATGATCCTTGTTAGCAAGTGCGGCGGCTGCTCCGCCCTCCGCCATTACGGTGTGTGCCTTCCCAAGCATCGATTTGGTAATCATCCCAACCTTCGCCCCAGAAGAACTGGCCTCAATAGCAGCCCTCAGTCCAGCACCACCAGCACCGATGACTATCACATCGAACTCCCATTCAGAATACTCCTCCACAATATCACCTAAATCCTAAAGCTTGGATCGCTAAGTACTCCTTCTGCAACCGCCCAAACGAAAATGTCACCCAGGAAAACCATTCCTAGGCTAGTCCAGAACCAGAATCCATGATGGACATTGGCCCTTGAGACAAATCGAAACACCCCTCCCTGAATCTTTTCCAAACCAATGCTCCATCTCTTGTTGCCACCTCCAACAAGGTGCCTGAATGCATGGCATGATGTCACATACATTGTCAATAGGAAAGATTCAGCAGCTAGTACCAGTGTTCCGACCGACACCCCAAACGAGTCGGTCCCATCAGAATCATGGAATCTGAGGGTATGCAATACATCGATGTACTTCATAACCAGAATTACCATTGCAAGATAGAGCATAATCCTGTGGATATTATTGAATATGAACAAACCACCTTCTCCCCTGTAACCAATCTTCTTGGCTATCCTCGGTTCTGCAACCACGCATGCTACCGGACTAGCAAAGAAAGTTCTGTAGTACACTCTTCGCATGTAGTAGCAGGTCCCTCTGAAACCAAACGGGATCCATAGTATCAGCATTGCTGAGTTTGCCCATGAAGGAACCTGGAGCTTCCAGAGATGAATGATATCCGGAGAGAAAATAGGACTTGTCACTCGATGATTGTCGTAGTGAATGGCCCCATCGAAGAAAATCAACCTTGTGAATGTGTAGACTAGAGCCATTGTCAGAGCGACTCCCATCCATAGTGGCTCCATCCACCAACGGTCAATCCTGTTAGTCTCACCAAATCCCTGGCTGACCGGCAATTTGAAGCTAGTTGCCATCGAATCCAACCCATTACCCATTCCGGAGGAACGTCCTATGAGTGTTGGACAGGGGACTCACATTTTAATCCGAGTCAGACTCACTCAAGAAAGATTTAGGTAAAGAAGCCATGAACATGACAAATGGAGATGACCGATATCGAAACCTCAATTTGCCCAAACTGCGGATTCATGCCAGGAGTTTGGTTACCAGGGCACCCATGTTCAGAGTGCGGAGAACTACTACTCTAAGCGAGTGCAGAGTAGTCTGCATCCGCCTCTTCGATGTGAATCTCGTCGACGTCCATCTGCGCTAGTTGCAGTTTTCCTGACAGCTCGTCGTTAACAGCATGCCAATACGAATATGCTTCTAGCACCCAGATTCCAGACTCTCTTGTTCCATTCCCACTGTCCTTAACGCCTCCGAAGGGAAGGTGAGCCTCGGCACCGGTGGTCGAGTTGTTGATGCCCGTCATCCCTGCCTTGATCCCAGTCTTGAAGCGATATGCCTCCAACCTGTCATTGGTGTAGCATGCACTTGAAAGCCCATATGGAGAAGCGTTGGCCAAGTGTAGGGCATTTTCGAAATCTTTAGCCTTGACAACAGTCACAACGGGGCCAAAGATCTCCTCTTGGAAGCATTGCATATCTTCTGTAACGTCAGTATACACGTGTGGCCACATGTAAACTCCTTCGGATGCATCCCCGAGGAAGTTTGCAGGCTTGTTTTCGTTGGTAATCAAACCCTTTCCCCATAGTTTTGTAGCCCCATCAGATTCACACATCCCCAAGTCCCTGAGGAAATCGTTTGCGTACTTCTCAGAAAGCATGGGTCCATACAGCACGTCCTCGTTCCTTAGTGAATCGCCAATCCTGGTCTCCTCCACCTTGGGCATGAACTTGGCCATGAATTCATCATACACGTCTTCATGAATTATCAAATTCCCAAGGCTAGTGCAACGTTGCCCGGCTGTTCCAAATGCGGCCCAATATGCCCCTTCAACAGCATTGTCAATATTGGCTGACGGCATCACCACCAAGGGGTTCTTGCCTCCTAGTTCCAGAGAGCAAGATACGAGATTCCTACCACAAACCTCCCCAATCATCTTGCCTACTGAGGTAGATCCTGTGAAGCTAATCTTGTTCACCAGGCCCTCTTCTGCTGAATCAACTAGGAATTGTCCCGCGCCACTTCCTTTTCCATGAATCAGGTTGACCACTCCGTTTGGTAGCCCAGCCTCATGCATTATTCTGGTTAGCATGAATGACAATAGCGGCGAGTCCTGTGGACTCTTCCAAACGCACGTATTCCCGCACATAATTGCTGGAATCATCTTCCAGAAAGGGACTGCCGAAGGGAAGTTGCTTGCATTGATAATTCCACACACCCCCAGTGGTCTCCGATATGTGAAAAGCTCCTTGTCCGGCAATTCCGAGTTGACTGTCTGACCATACAGCCTCCTTCCTTCAGATTGGAAGAATAGGCATGTATCGATTGCCTCCTGCACTTCTCCTGCACTTTCTTTCAGAGTCTTGCCGATTTCCCTAGTTTCGACTCTGACAATATCATCTTTGTATTCCATCAGCAATCTGCCCATGTTGCCAATGATCTGCCCTCTAGAAGGTGCTGGGGTCCTAGACCATTCAGAGAATGCAACTCTGGCAGCTTCCAAAGCCTCATGCACATCTTTCTTGGTAGAAAGAGGGAATACTCCCAAGCAGTCTTCGGTCAATGCAGGATTCCTGCTTTCGAAAGTCTCCCCATCGCTTGAAGATCGTAACTCTCCGTTGATTACGTTGTATCCCATTACAGCAGGACTACCATTGGGGTTGTCTCTCTGCAAAATCTCGAATCCAGTCTCTAGTACGTGTGCCATGTTGTTCGCGGACGCTACTTCTGAAATGAATTATGCGCATCGCTCATCTTTGTTCCGATAACCATTTTACCTTACTGAGAATCCAAGATTGCAGGGTTTAACAACCCCCAATGCACGAGAAGAAGTGGTAGGGAGCGCAAAATGACTACTGACACATCGGAATCACTAACCTTGAGAGTTGCTAAAGCAATACCCAGCGATGTAGGGCATGGGCGAGCTAGAGTACCTTTTGACAACGATCTAAATCTGAAGCCTGGCGATATTGTAGAGATAGAGGGAGAGAGGAAGACAGCAGCAATCGTCTGGAGATGCAGGCCCGAAGATGCTAATCTAGGGGTGATTAGAATTGACGGAATAATTAGGAAAAACGCGGGAGTAAGCCTTGGGGACAGGGCCGAGATTCGCAAAGTCGAAGTCGAGCCTTGCACCAAGCTGGTCCTAAGCCCGGTAATGGCAAAACAACAGAAGGTAAGGTTTGGGCCCGGAATAGAAGGATTCGCCAGGAGGGGGCTAAACAAGAGGCCAGTGGTAGCTGGAGACAGGATTTTCATCCCAGGAATGACTCTTTTCGCAGAGGCTCTACCATTTGCAATCGTGCAAACCAGCCCTAAGGGAATAGTACAGGTCTTGCCAGACACTGAGATTGTAATCAAGGAAGATGTACTCGACCAAGAGGAAGAGAATTTAGTTCAGACCATCTCATACGAAGATATCGGAGGGATAGGGAAGCAACTCCAGAAAGTAAGGGAAATGATCGAACTCCCTCTAAAGCACCCTATTCTTTTCCGTCGCCTAGGCATTGACCCACCAAGAGGTGTTCTTCTTCATGGCCCCCCGGGGACAGGAAAGACACTCATCGCAAAGGCCGTCGCATCCGAGACCAAAGCCCACTTCACCTCAATCAACGGCCCCGAGATAATTTCGAAGTATTACGGGGAGAGTGAGAAACAACTTCGAGAGATATTTGACGAGGCCGCAGCAAACGCCCCGGCAATAATTTTCATCGACGAACTCGATAGCATCGCACCCAAAAGGGAAGATGTAACTGGGGAAGTTGAGAGGAGAGTTGTAGCCCAACTCCTAACCCTACTGGATGGGATGGGAGGTAGGGACAATGTCGTAGTGATAGGCGCTACAAACAGAAGAGACGCCATCGACCAGGCTCTAAGAAGGCCAGGCAGATTTGATAGGGAATTGGAAATTGGGGTTCCAGACAAAGTGGGAAGGGGGGAGATCCTCGAGATCCATACAAGGGACATGCCCATCAGCGATGATTACAATCTTGATTGGCTCCTTGACAACACTCACGGTTTCGTTGGAGCCGACATATCTGCATTGGTTAGGGAGGCAGCCATGAAGGCATTGCGACGATATCTCCCAGAGATCGACTTGGATGAAGAAGAGATTGCACCCGAAGTCATTGAAAAGATGGAGGTCAGGATGTCCGACTTCCAGGAAGCAGTTAAGGAGATTGAACCCAGCGCTCTCAGGGAAATTTACGTCGAGGTCCCAGAAGTAACATGGGACCAGGTGGGTGGTCTTGAGGACGTCAAGGAGAGGCTGAAAGAAAGCGTAGAATGGCCATTGAACATGCCAGAAAAATTCGAGCATTTCGGAATCAGCCCACCTAGGGGGATTATGCTGTTCGGCGCTCCAGGTACCGGGAAGACGCTCATTGCAAAGGCTATTGCCAATGAGGCCAAGGCCAACTTCATTTCCATAAAAGGTCCAGAATTAATTTCCAAGTGGGTCGGGGAATCGGAGAAAGCTGTTAGAGAGGTATTCAAGAAAGCAAAGCAATCCAGCCCCTCGATCGTGTTCCTAGACGAGTTTGAGAGTATCGCAGGTATGAGGAGAAGCCATTCTGGCGAAGGCTCTGACGTCATGAATAGGGTGGTTAACCAGCTTCTCAGCAGCCTAGATGGCGTGGAAGGAATGGAGGGGGTGATCGTGGTAGCGGCCACCAACAGGCCTGAGATGATCGACCCGGCCCTAATGAGGAGCGGTCGTTTTGAGAGGGTTCTGCACATCCCGCCACCGGACAGAGATTCCAGATCTGCGATTTTGAAGATTCATACCAAGGACATGCCACTTGGAAAATTCAAGATCGGCGATTTGGCAGGGAGCATGGAGAACTACACCGGTGCAGATATTGAGGCAGTCTGCAGAGAAGCCGCTTTGATTGCCATGAGGGACGGGAAAAAGACAGTTACAAAGAGGCACTTCGAGACTGCAGTCGAGCGAGTCAGGCCAACTGTGACAGATGAGATGATGCAATATTACTCTAAGTTGGAAGAGACCCTAACTAGCGGGCTTGAGTCAGTAAGGCGAACATCCGGACCAATCTCGGGTATTGAATTGATTTGAGGAATTTCATGAAGACTACATTCACCCAGGAGATTCTGACAAGACAAGTAGTTGATGCCGCCGGCGATCTACTCGGTCACCTTGCTGATTTCACTGTGGACATCGACACGGGAAATATCGTGGCGATATTGGTTGTAACCGAACAGGGAATAGATCCCAATGAACTGCCATGGCCTACCACAGATGGCCTCCTAGCGGTTCCTGTGGAGGAAGTAGCCAATATTGGGACGGTCGTCGAACTGTCCAGATAAGTCGATGCAGGGCCGTTCAGGGTCACATAACGGTCATAAAACGAACTTCGGACTCAACAACTCGAGTTGATGGGGGACGGTGATGGTGGATTGGAACAAACTCCCGAAATTATTGAACTCCAGGAAGAATAGGAGGATCGCTCTTCAAGCCTCTTTCTGGGCAGTACTAGTGCTACTGATCCTAACCATTGCAGTAACGTATGTCGTCCCCGGTCAGACACAGCAATCAGCATATGGAGACGAATGGAACGATTTAGGCCAATTTAGGGAGGAGCTGAATAGGAAAGGAGTCGAGACCACGGCCCTAGTCTCAAGCCCCCTCCTGCTCAGTGATTTAGACCACCCAGAACAGACAATTTTCGTAATCTCTGGTGTTGAGAGGGACACCATCTCCCTACCACGGTTCACGGGAGAAGATGACTTGATTCAGTTTTCCGAGGGAGATGGTTACACTTCATCTGAGATTGTCGCGATTAGCGATTTTGTTTCCAGAGGCGGGACCCTTATCCTCATGGATGACTTTGGATACTCGAGCAATCTGGCTGCAGAGTTTGGTCTCGAATTCACAAACCACCGCCTCTATGCAGACTACAGTTACGATAACGATCTAGGCTCAGACTTTGTCTGGGTGAACGCTACCTCAGCGTTCAATTTCACCTCGTCACAGGGCATGCAGACTAGTGTGAATCCATGCCTAAGAGATTTGGATAAAGATGGGGTAGTAGACGTCCTTGATGAGGATCCAACTAATCCAGAAATTGGTGCTCCGTTCGTCACGGCCCAAGCAGCAGGGCTCTGCTCACACAGATTCCAAGGCACCGACCCGTCCACGAGTAAGCCAAAGTGGGACTGGTCCCAGGACTACAACCTGCTAACCAATACCCCATCGGCATTCGAGAAGGCCACTTCCTACAATCCAGCCGAGCATAGGTACGTTATTGCCAAGACCACACAGGACTCTTGGATCGACAACAATGATGATGGCAACTACTCGGTGGGGTCATTTGCTGCATTCGGCCTTGCGGGTGACGAACAGGGCCCTTTCCCGGTATATGTTAGGTACTGCGAGTCAATATTGTGCAGAGGCTCGGAGACAGGCAGGGTCCACTTCATCTCAGACGGCTCTGTACTAATCAACTCGATTTATGATCCCGAATCAGACTCAAGCTACCTCGCCGTTCCCGAGAACGATAATAGGAAATGGGCCCTTGATTTGGTCGCAGAGGCCCTAATTCTCAACGATAACGGAACTTCTCCCGGTGAGCACTCCTTGGTAATTTTCGACGAAAGTCGACACCAGCAACCTACAATTTTCGGAGATACTTACAATCTTGTTTACTATCTACTAATCTACTTCACAAACGACTGGATGGCCATGCTAATCCTCTTCTTGTTCCTGTTCATTTTACTCGAGGCAGTTCTAATCCGGAAGGAAGATCCGGAGGATTGGAGGCACGTTTTCCGAGTTGTCTACTATGGTTTTGGGGATGCTGAACGATACAAGTATTATCAAAGGCCAGAGAAAATTCGTCAAGTCTTGCTCACAAGGGTCAGGAATCTGAACGCCCTGACTAGGGAGGAGTTCGATGCAATGCCTGCATCTGAACTCCAGGGGATGATTCGCGACCCAGTCCTGGTTCGTTTCCTATTCGAGGAGAGGAACTACAGTCCGGATGAGTTGGTTGGGGTCGTTAGGAGAATTAAGCAGTGGGGAGAATCAGGGGGGGTGAATACAGTTGTGGACTAGGAAGGCTGCAATCTTGCTCGCAGGCGGTATTAGCCTGATATTAGTCGGCATGATGATCTCCAATTTCCAGATGATGATTATTGGTCTGACCTTCATCGCCTTTATTTCGATAAACGGGTGGATTGTCGGTCAATCAGATCTCGAGATATCACGATTTGTACCACATTCAAATGTGTACAAGGGCGATCTAATAGAAATCTCCCTAACGATCACAAACAAGTCGTACAGAAGGACGCAGATGCTCGAGGTCTTCGACAACGTCCCCCACGAGATGAAGATCCGCAGGGGGATCAACCAGATTCGGCTCAACTTAGGGCCCGGGCAGTCAACAAAACTAGACTACATGCTTCGATGCCCTCTTCGAGGACATTACTCCGTCGGCCCAATATCCGTCAGATATCGAAACTCATTCGGATTGTTCGTCAACGAGTCAGTGATCGAAGACCTCTGCGATATCACGGTATTCCCCCAGGTCAGAGATGTGGAGGATGCCATGCTAAGGGCCGACGTCCCGAAGATGTACACCGGCGCAACTACGCTTCGCACACCCGGGCCTGGAATGGAATTCTACTCCTTGAGGGAGTACCTATCAACGGATCCAATTCGCTCAATAAACTGGAAAGCATTTGCAAGAACCGGGGAAATGATGGTCAATCAGAAGACTAGGGACGCAGTCACAGACGTGTTTGTGATTCTGGATACCAGGGAGGTAAGCAGAATCGGAACCGTGCTGAAGAACCCTCTGGAGATGGGGGCCTCGGCCGCAGCGTCTCTGGCTAGCCATTTCCTCAAGAGGAAAGACTCCGTAGCGATGGTGACATATGGTAGCAGAATGGATTTCTTGCCACCTGACACGGGTGATAAGCAGCAGTACAAGGTACTGAGCCGCCTCGCCTCAGTGTCTCCGTCCGGATCCATGCCCCTGCAGGCCGTAACAAACTCACTTTCACCCAGGATTAGCCGAGGCTCCCCTGTCTTCATCATCAGTAGCCTAGAAGGGGATGGTACCACATTACCAGCAATTCGAAGCCTAGCAGGCAATGGCCACGAGGTAATTATCCTCTCCCCCAGTAGCGTTGATCTCGAGAGGTTAGTCAGTAGGATCCCAAGGATGGCATACGAGGTCCTGAAGCTAGAGAGGCAGAATAGGCTAACAGCAGTCTCGGGATACGGGGCCAAGGTTGTCGATTGGATGCCAGATGTCGAATTGTCACAGGCACTACTGCAGTCAAGGGGTTGAAGAAATGGAAATTGGCGAGAAGAAGGCTGAGGTTACTGAGACTCTGCATATCCCGGCATTGAGGAGAAAATGGCAGATCCTAGCTCTCCAGATCGCTGCCACGGCCTCATTACTACTCTTGTTGAAGAGGATGAGCGAACTCTACGGGCCATGTAGTGAGCAGTTCATTATCGACAATAACGATGAGACATGGTGCCCTTCATACGAGCACACTAGGGGGCTAATCTGGCTCGATAACACCAACGGTCTGATCATCCCAGACTTCCTGCTTGGGGTCGGTCAGACTGGAACGATGTCCATGCTCGGGCCTCTCGTCTTGTGCGTGTTTGCAACATTCGCAATCGAGCGTTATTGGTCATCCTCTCAGGAGTTGCAGACCAGGTTGAAGCAAGTCTCAGGAGCATTGCTGGCAGCATGGGTCATCATTCCATTCTTACTCGCATGGATTTTCTCCACCTTCAAGAATGGGTTGCACTTCCCTTGGAACAGCAATGACTCGATGAACCACATTGAGCACCTCTTCCACCCACTTGGTTTGGTTATGGAACTGGTCTTCTTGGGTATCGTCTTCGCTCCTGTCCTAATCGGTCTGATTGGCATATGGGGGCTGTCAAAGAGATCCATTTCATGGGTGGTCGGGTACTACATCATCGTCATCGCATTCCACGCAGTTCTCACCTTCGAGCCGATCGTATCCGAGGTCGATGTCGGGCTCCAGGCACTTCCTACCCAGATCGGCGAGGGGACTCTGTTCGGCGGCCTAATCTCACCGTTAGCGAGCTCACTACTGGGTATCGCTGTTCTGATGCTTTTGTTCATGGAATCCGGCACGGCCGCAATCGGGCATATGGAGTACGCAGTGACCCTTCCAGAGGAATCTAAGCGTGATCCAGAGTATGTAAGACAATTCAACAACGTAGTGAACTCTCACCTAATCCAACTAGTTGTCGTAGTCTCGCTAGTCGCAATTACTACGGCGATGGCCCTGGCCTTCGATGACCTAATGATAACTATCGTTGGGATCCTAGAGGGGACGCAGTGGACCGGGCAGGTGAAGGAGTCCCTGGAGCTGCAGATGACTTACGGGAAGGTGATCTCCGCGGGGTTGTTCATCATCGCGGTCGCTGGTCTGAGATTCATCGTCCCATGGCAGACCGTATCCGGGTATGTCGAATCAGGAATTGCTAAACTAAGGTCGGATTAGGCCCTGATTCTAACATACAACTTGCCAATTGAGCTTGCGATTAATGGAATTACGATAACTAGCCCGCATGCTACAGAAGCCAGCGCCTTTCCACCTAGTTCTGGCTCCAGTGCGGAAGACAACTCCGGTGCGACCACCACCCCAATTACGATGAGAGAAATTAGTGAAATCCTATCAACTAAGGGCGAGAAAATCTTGTCCCCAACATCAGTTCTGCCAGGCAATGCCCCTGGGCCTTCCATGACAATCCGGTCAGGAGAGCACGAATCAACTCACCGGAGGATGGGTTCAAGCCTATGCAATGCGGCGACTTACCATGAGCGGTGGAATCCAGGTCCAGTCATGCAGCAGATGCCGCTCAGATGCCATTGTATTCCAAGCATACAGCGGCCAACATCTCTGTGGCCATCACCTATACTCGTCCATCCGAAAGAGAACATCACGAGAACTAAGGCTCCAACTAGATTTGCCGAAAAATGCAACCAAGGAAGACGGCTCGCCATTCGTAGTACTTGTAGCAGTTTCAGGTGGGAAGGACTCCGCAGTCCTCCTCTCGATGATCAATGAAATCATCGGTAGAAGGAGGGATGTCGAGCTCGTCGCAGGATGCGTCGATGAGGGAATTGACGGATACCGTGCCCCATCAATGGAGTTCGCAAGCGAACTAGCCGAATCTATAGGCGTCAGGTTCGAGACACTAAGCTACGAGGAGATGGGGTATGGTAGGATGGATGAAGTTGTTCAGCTGATGCCCTCGATGAGTAAAAATCACGATGAGGCGAAGGGACTCATGCCGTGCTCTTTCTGTGGAGTTTTCCGTCGTCAGGGCCTGAATGCCCTGGCGGAAAAGGTGGGGGCGGATGTCATGGCCCTAGGTCACAACCTGGATGACATGGCTCAGTCGATTCTGATGAATCTGCAGAAGGGTGAGATCGAAAGGTCGGTCAGGCTGGCCCCTCACACAAAAACCCAGATCGAGGGCCTAATTCCCAGGATCGTCCCCCTCAGGTGGATTCCAGAGCAGGAGATTCATGCCCATGCTCTGCATGCAGGTCTGCCAATTCACCATGGGGACTGCCCCCATGCACCAGGGGCCATGCGTCAGCAGAGCAGGTCCGTTGTTGCTAGGTTGGAGGAATTGACTCCAGGAGCTAGGCACGGGTTACTGCATTCTCTGGATCAGATCAGAGAAATTCACTCGTTGGCAAATCCAGATCTAAAGCACGACGTAAACAACTGTACGGTATGCGGAGAAATTACCAGTCGGGAGGTTTGTCAGTCCTGCACAATGAGGGATTGGCTGGCTAATGCTTCCTAGTACTCTCGTTTGGCGTAATTCCATGCCGAATTACTTCAAATCAGATGATGTTATCTATCAGCTCATTGATTTCCTGGCCACGTCCACAGTAGTAGCACCTGACCTCCAGAGGTTCCCTTGACACGACCTTCATTCTCTGGGGCAGGGGCTCACGAGGGCTCTGCGTGATGCAATTTGGGAATGAGCATATGGCTATGTTCACTAGGTCATCAGCTAGTTCCACCCTCATCTTCTCAGCAACTGCATGGTTTCTGATTATCGCAATGCTGGCTGCCGGTGCGATTAGTGCTAGCCTGTCTAGGTCTTCTTGATCCAGCTCCCTGTCCTCAATTTTGAGAACGTCCTTCCTCCCAAGCTTGTCACTTGGTACGTTCATCACCAGGGAGACCGGTGTGGCCCTGTCAGTGTTGATTCTGAGAATGCTGATTACCTGCATCGCATATCCAGAGGGAATGTGGTCGACAACGGTCCCATTTCGAATCGCAGTAACTCTCCTCATCTCAGACATCATTTCACCTTCTTCGGGACTTCCACGCCAAGACTTCGGCACAGTAGTGCCATTCTAGTTGGAACGCCATTGAAAGCCTGCTGGAAGTACTTTGCAAACTCAGTTGAGTCGACGCTCGGGGCAATCTCATCGACTCTGGGTAACGGATGCATGATTATCATCCCGTCCTTAGCGCCCACGAGATTGGATGTTTCAATTCTGAAAATCCCGGCTACTTTGGCATACTCCTCCTCATCTGGGAACCTTTCCTTCTGTATCCTTGTCATGTAAATGACGTCTGCATCAGATATCTGATCATCCAGTGACTCTGTCTCATTGACCTCTGCTCCATGCGCCCTTAAGTCTGAGACTATCTCGGCTGGCATCTTCAATGAGGATGGAGAGACAAGCGTAAGGCTTGCTCCGAATCTAACGAGTGCGTGAGAAAGACTGTGGACGGTTCTACCATACCTAAGATCACCAACTAGGACCACGTTCAACCCTTCTAGAGTCCCATGAGACTGACGAATGGTGAACAGATCCAACATCGTCTGAGTAGGATGGTTTCCAGCTCCGTCTCCAGCATTCAGAATCGGAATTCCAACCGCATCTGAACTGTATTGCGCGGCTCCCTGCCTCGGATGCCTGATCGCTGCGATGTCTGCATAACCGTCGATCATTTGCATCGTGTCATACAGTGTCTCTCCCTTTGAGACAGAAGTTCCTACTGAGCTGAAGTTCAGTACGGATCCGCCAAGCCTCTTCATGGCAGCTTCGAAAGACATCCTCGTCCTAGTTGAGTTCTCGAAGAACATGTTTGCTAGGACCTTGCCTTGCAGAAGAGGCAGCAGGATTTCCCCCTTGGCTACGGGAACGAGCCTCTCCGCATCGTCTAGGATAGCAACGATATCGTCATTGGTCAAGTCATCCATAGTTACTAGGTTGCCCATGGCTCTCTGACTCTCGCGGATGCGACTATCTCATATGCCTTGTCATTGTCAAAATTACTAGATTCCACCAAACCGGCGTCTTGATGAGTGATACTCTACCCCCCAAGTTGCGATGATAATCAGCCGAACCCCTCTCAGAGTGTCCTTCTGCGGGGGTGGGACCGATATTGACGAGTTCTCTATGGCTGATCCATCCGGTGGCCGAGTAGTTTCTACTGCAATAAACAAATATGTGTACGTCACTATGAATCGCAGATTCGATGACCGGATAAGAATCTCATATTCTTCCATGGAGGATGTAGATTCTGTGTCCCAGATTCAGCATGGTCTGGTCAGAGAGGCTCTGCGGCTAACTGGAATAGACTCTGGAGTTGAGATAACCACGATAGCAGATATTCCCGGAAGAGGTACAGGTCTTGGGTCTTCTTCTTCTGTAACGGTTGGCCTTCTGAATGCCATGCATTCATTCCAAGGAAGGAATCCATCAAAGGAACAACTAGCGGAAGAGGCATGCAAGATCGAGATAGAAATAATGGGAGCTCCAATCGGCCGTCAGGATCAGTATGCCGCCTCCTTTGGAGGGATCAACTCGATCAGATTTGGGGAGGGAGGGGTAAGCGTTGAACCAATAGAAATAGGGGATGATCTGACATCGGCAATTTCCAGCAAATTCACACTGGTCTTCACTGGGATGACTAGAAGTGCCAGCAAAGTCCTTTCCGAGCAATCTGAAGACGAACAAGACAAGAGTATTCGGATGAGGGCGATTCGAGAACATGCAGACAATGCAGCAACGATGTTCCAGACTGGGGATCTTGACTCCATAGGGGGGCTCCTAAATGAAACTTGGAATGCTAAGCGCGGAATCTCCTCGCTGATCTCGAACGACTCTATCGACGAACTTCACCGTAATATCATGTCTTCAGGAGCAAAGGGCGCTAAGTTACTAGGCGCAGGAAATGGCGGATTCCTACTGGTCTACGGGGATGATGGACTAAGGGACAAACTACATGCAGAACTCGGAACAGAATTTCGGATGTTCCCACTGGAAATAGATTTCTCCGGTTCCGTCATTATTCATGGAAATTAATATTGGTGAACCGATGCCTACTCGAGTTAGAAATAGCAGACTAGTCCCAATCGTTCTTGCCTTTACCCTAGTTTTACTGGTACCATTACAAGAATCAACCAACAACCTGGGGGAAAACGCCACATCCACTCACAACTCAGATTTTGAGGGTGACCTGATGAGCCCGCCTCCTCCGATCTGGGGCAAGTCATTCCTCAACTTCACGAACACCATTTCCCCAAACTCATTTGTCAATGCCACGTGGTTCGCAGAGGTAACAGTCTCCGAGGGCTATGGAACCGACTTGCTGGAAAATAGATCGATAGGGTTGCTAGGGCAAATTGACATGCATCTTGGTAACTCAGACGGGTGGGTAGACTCAACTGAGTCACAGGAGTTCTCAGACCTAGTGTCTTCATCAAGAAATTGGACCGACTCCCATTCCGGCGGATGTTGCAGTTTCGACTACAGATCAATGGATGTTATCGGGCACACGGAAATCTCCGTCACCCCGCCTGAAACAGGACCCGTAAATCGGACTAATGGGAATTGGAGCTGGACAGAGTCAGCAACCATGGTCGGGACATCCGATGGAAGGACAATGAGGCTCATCGATATCCCAAGAGCGGGTGCCATAGTCGAGGAAGTTCCCCTTGAGATACAACTGCCCGATGATTGGGAATACAGATACAGCCCGATGTCCGAAGTGATATCTGGTAGTCCAGGCCTATTCACGGTAAACCGCTCACAGGCTCCAGTGGCATATGACATCAGGATTACTATTTCTGAGAATCTCCCACCTACCATCTCTGCTTCCAGTTCCCCATTCACTACTTCCACCGTCCCTCTTGGCAAGTCAACAACATTCTCCGCATCTTGCAGCGACAGCCCCCTAGAAACTCCTCAGATTCAGTGGACTGTTAGCAGACAAGGTGTGGAGATTAGCACTTACAACAACTCATGGTTCGAAGTTGTCCCGGATGAGATCGGGTTCTCCCACGGCGAAGTGATGAGTGTAAATGCCACATGCCTAGACTTCCACGGTTTTCACTCTAATTGGATTGCTAATCCAATAGTTGACGGCATTTTACCGACATGGACGGCAACTATGGCAGTGGGAGGATCACCAGAATCTGCGTTAGACCCTGCAAGGACGAGTCCAATCATGGTTCCTGCGGGAAGTAAAATTCGCTTCGATGTAAATTCCTCAGACGACTCCACCCTCCCCGTACGCCTAGAGCTATACACCAACATCTCTGAAGGATGGAGGCAATCTGGGACATCAGAGCAAACCTTCGAATTTACCGTGAATCAGGGTCATGGGGTCAATGGCGCTTACATGGGCATCTACGAAAGGCACTTGTCCAGGGATAATACGACAATCAGCGTAGCTCTCTTGGTTTCCGATGATGCTGGAAACACCGATATCGGACAATGGACGATACAAGTTCTCGACTCAAACGCACCAACGGTTATTCCCAGACTTTTCTCCAATGGAATTGAGATCGAGATTGGGGACGACTCCCATGAGAATGACGATTTGATGCTTAACTTATCCCATTCTTACGACGATCTGGATCCCATCGATAAATTGTCATGGTCGATTTGGATTGATGGGAATGAGACTTCATGGAGCGATTCGGACTGGTCAATTTCAGATCCAATACCACTTCCACCATTGCTTCAGGGGGATCACCAAATCACGATCAAGTCCACAGATTCCAAGGAAAATACCAGAGAGGAGACGATCATGCTCACAGTCCAGCCAAGAAGCGGGGCTCACATCAGGGTAGTCGAGGCTTCCTTGTCAGAATCGTCCAAGGTCGGTGAAACCGTCATTCTGACCGTAGTTGTCGAGAATGATGGGGTGGATCAAGCATTCGCGAGAGTCTGCCTCTCGGACATTTGTGGGAGATGGACCGAACAACCCATTGCTGCCTCATTGGAAAACGGACCTGGAAAGGGAGTGGTGGAATTCCAATTCGAGATGGAAAACGAAAGTCTTGACGGCCTTTATCTGAATTGGGACAGCGCCTCTGCAGGGACTCATGGCACAATCCCGCTGGAAGTAGATTTCAATGCCCAAGGAGGCAGCAATACCAGTTTGAAATTACTTTTACTGGCTGGCATTATTTCTGCCATTGCACTGATGGCCTATAGGGCAAGGGAAGCTTGATTCTAACCAAATCGAAACCTGCTCACGGAACCGCATACATATTGACCCCCTCTGCCTGTTCGTAATACATGGTGATGCTCCCAGACTACCCGATTCGCGTTGTTGCAAAACACCGTAGTAGGGTGGACAGGGCAACTCTAATTTGCCAGTTATCGCTGATTTCACTGGGTGCCCTGTGGATATTTTCCTCATTTGGCTCCGAGACCTCGTACTTGGAGAGATTCGGTCCAGGGGCAGTCATATTCGCATCTGCTCTGATGATGCCAGACCTGGTAGAATTCGGTCCGATTCAAAGGACCAGAGTATCAACAGCATGCTGCATTTCATGGCCACCGCTACTCGCATTTGCCGAGGTTAGTCGGAGTGGCGACGGCGAACCCGGGGCAGTAATCCTCCTCGTCCTGGCCTCGACTGCTCTCCTCCTCTCCTCGAGGCACATTCTACGGGCAGATGTAAATTCTAGGAGGTGGAGGGGGCTAATGACAACTTTCGGATTTGGTCTGGCGATCCCGATCGTGCTTGCCACCCCCAACGCCCAGTCATTCCTAATCGTCGGGTTCCCAGCCATCATGACGACAATCCCACCGCTTCTCACCAAGGACGGCCTAGAAGAGGAAAGGAGGGAATTCTCCGAACGACTGAAAATCGCCGAAAGCAGAGTTCTGAGCCTTCAGTCTGGAAATAGCATATTGCAGCAGCCGAACTCACTATTGAAGACTGCAAGGGAAGAGGGGTGGAAGAATCCCGAGAAGGGAATAAAACTCATTTCAGATGCAGAGAGGGAGACTGATCGCATCCTTTCCTTCCTGACCGACATCGAGGAGGTCAGGGAACAATCGATTGACTCCATAGAACGCGCAGAAGCGATAACCGGTAAACAGGGTAGGGCGAGGTCGATTTTCGATAGTGCGCTAACTGAGCTCGACAACGGGTCCCTGAGGGTGGCTGAGAACAAACTCAGAGAAGCCAAATCATTCGCTGAGAAAATAGAGTCGCACTGGGAGGCAGCAGAGGAGGCGATCGAGAATGCCGAGAACTCAATTTCGACAGATGACGGACACTTGGTAAGGGGGCTGATTTCCACTCTCGAGGAAGCAAAGAAGGCTATGTCGGAAGAGAATCCCGAGTATGCATTGGCAATCGTCTCGGAGGTCCCCTCTCAGATGGGCGACGTAGAAGGGCTGATGGAACGGGCTAGAAAATCACTAGATGATGCCGAGAGTGAAATCTCGTCATCCGATTCGGACTCAATCACAGAACTCCAGAAGAGACTAGCGGAGGCCAATGAAGCCCTCGAAGGGGGCAACCCATCCCTTGCAATAGGATTGTCCGATGGCGTATCCAGGTCACTTAGGGAGGAGGCAGAAGCTAAGACTGCGGTGCAGAGGGCACTCAGGCAGAGGAAGAGCATCGAGAGCGAAATCCCATCTGGGGACATGGGCTCCAATTGGAGGGAGATGCTAGATCAGGCCACATCTTTGGCAGAATCAGGAAGTTGGGTCGAAGCCAATGACCTCATTCAGAATCTAACCAGAGAGATCGACTCGTTTTCCTCCAGAAAGAGGGAGGCAAGAGAGATGCTAGACTTCCTTGTCGATGACTGGAGAAAGCTCAGGAATAGGCTAGACTCATCGGGAGTCCCAGCAAATAATGAGGACAGGCTCGAAACCGAGAGATCACTGTCCGAGTCCGAGAATTCCTTATCCGAAGGCAGGATAGACCCGTGCTTGGAACTGCTGGGCAAGGCCGATTCCGCCATGGAAGCACTCAGGCGCCTAGTATAGCGTTGCCATAATCCACCGAGTCTCTCAATTACCACGACCTTCTCGCTGGAGCAAAGCGGACATGGTCTAGTGGTTATGACAGTAGGTTCCCAACCTGCTAACCCGGGTTCAACTCCCGGTGTCCGCACCACGCGCTCTTCCTTCCGATTAACCAATGACTCATGCAGCCAGTTTGTTTAAATCACAGATGGCGATGATTCAACCTTATGGACCAAACACTGGACATGCAGGTTGCCGCGCTGATTTTCCTAGCCGGCACAAAGGGCCTCGTCACTAGTGCGGACACTGGTGTCGTTGAGATGATGGACGAAAAAGAAGTGGACTCGGAGGAACCGGCTCCATCGAACAATATTCCACTCAACGAACCCTCTTTTCTCAATCCCGACAACTTCCGGGGTTATGCTGATGAGTTTAATCCGGGATACTACTGATTTCAAAAGGATGATTGAGGGGGAATAGGCATGAAGGCAGGCAATGCTCCAACGCTACTGATGCTTTTCTTGATGATGACCGCGGGATGCCTCCAGGCAGTGGATGACGTAGTCAAAGACATTGATCGGACAATCGACGCATTGGAGGGGGACTATCCAAAACTGGACCTTCCCGAAAGAACCCGCTCGTCACCCGTACTCCAGAAGTACGATGCCTGTGAGACGCTCCTGGAGGATCTGAAGCGGGCCGTCTACGACGAGATGGTTGTTAATCTGGACCAGCAGAGCTACTGGCACTGGGTATCAGAGCCCTGGATGCTAAGGTCGGGAACTACGGACGCGTTCTTCGCCGAAGAACCGATGCTGGCAGAATCCGCAGACGATGTAGCCGTGGCAGGGGCAGATTCGGACTCAGGATCAAGGGAGGGGGAGTTCTCGGGGACCAACAATCAGGAGTCAGGCGTCGATGAGGCTGATTTCCTCAAGACTGATGGATACCACATCTACATGCTAAACGGCCAATTGCTGCTAATCATGGGTGTCCCGGAGTTCGGAAACCTGACTATGGAGTCCAACCTTTCGATAGAGGGAAACCCGACCCAGATGATGATAGAGGGGGACAGGCTGGTCATCTCCTCGTCTATCAACTACTGGAACCTGCCCGAAGACAGCGACTTGCGGAATCTAATGTCGAAGGAGGTCACGGTCGGACAAGACAGTGACGGGGACGGCAATGATGACTCAACGTACACATACACAAGGGTTCAGAGCCTAGTCAAGTACACCGTTGTGGATATCACCAACCGCTCATCTCCAGTCATTGAGAAGGAGATGTACATCGAGGGCAACTACCACACCGCAAGGATGGTCGAGGGCACGGTTCGCTCGGTGACGCACCTTTGGACGTATTTCGATGGAATCAGCAATTGGGTAAGCCTACCTGAAGACTACTGGTCAGAGGATGACCTCGACATTAGGATGGAAATCTGGAACGATAGCATGGATCAGACCATCTTGCAGAACGAGGCTGTTATCTCGGGACTCACTCTGGAAGACTTCGTCCCCCATATCTACGAGATGAGGGACGGGGAGATTTTCACCCACCCCCTGACATACGAGAAGTGCACGGAGTTCTCAGCCAGCTCAGATAGCGCGGGTCGTGGATTCACGACGATAATGACGATCCGGATGCTTGAGGCCGAGGCGTCTCTGGAGGTCGATCACATCACTTCCTCATGGGCCCATGTGTACTCATCAAAGGACACCCTGGTGCTGGCCGAGCCGGCCAACGACATGTGGTGGTTCTGGAGGAACTCAGACTGGGAGGACGCGACAAACATCCACTCCTTCGACATCAGTGACTCCAATCACACGACCTACGTCGCTTCTGGACGGGTCGAGGGAACAGTCAACGACCAATTCTCAATCAGCGAGCACAACGGCGACATCCGAGTCGCTTCGACATCGGATAACTGGGGCATGTGGTGGAGGACCGCAGAACTCGACGATGACGGAGACCCAGTCTGGAGCGGCCCAACCAACCAAGTAACCATACTTTCCGATGATGGCGAGGGGCACCTCGGCCAAATCGGGTTCATCGGCGGGATTGCAGAGGGAGAGAGAATCTGGAGCGCCAGATTCGTTGGGGACAGGGGCTACCTGGTGACTTTCATGAACATAGACCCACTATGGGTTCTCGACCTCTCGGACCCATCGAACCCCGGAATACTGGGGGAGTTGGAGGTCCCAGGCGTCTCAACCTACATCCACCCAGTCGGCGATAACCACCTCCTAACCATCGGCATCGCACCAGGGGAGAACGGACTAGGTCTGGATTGGTCGATGACCCAGGTCTCCCTCTTCGATGTCAGCGATACCAGTAGCCCGACACTTTCCGACTCACTGATGCTGACTCCTGGATATGCAGACGAAACCTGCGATGATGTCGTGTCTTGCGGCTGGTCGTGGTCTTATTCCGAGGCCACCTATGAGCACAAGGCATTCACCTTCTGGGCACCAGAGTCTCTTTTGGCAGTCCCACTATCCACTCATAGGTACGTCTATGACGAGATTGAGATAGAGGGGAAGACATACTCCCACTATGGCTACGAGTACGTTTCCATGCTCAAGATGATCAACGTCGATACCGAAAACGGCTCTCTGTCGGATCATGGCCAGGTTGAACACTCGGAATTCTACAACGAGGAGGGCCTGTCGAGCTGGTGGTCAGGATCCACTAGCATCCGGAGATCTATTTTCATGGGGGACTACGTCTACGCCTTCTCTGCAGGGGGGGCAACGGTCCACCGGACGGCCGACCTCCAATTGACCGTCGAATTGGAGATACCAGGCAATGAGCCTGTTGCAAACTACTACATGCTCGAGGAAGCGGAAGCCGAACTCTCCGAGACTTCGGAGGACGAAGCAGAAACCAATCCATGCAACGGATCAGAATCTGACAATTGCGAGGACTAGGTCCGAACTATCCGAACCTAAGGGCCCTTCCTGCTGAGCCAGGCAGGGCTACTGGCGTTCCCCGGAGCGGCCCGGAGACGTCTCTCTTGTGGACTACTTCGCCATCAACAATGGTGAATCTCGGCCACCCAGTTAGTTCCATCCCATCGTATGGCGTCCAACCAACCCTAGTCCACGTGTCTGAATCGGTAATGGCTCGTTCTGACTCCAAGTCGACTATCGTCAGGTCGCCATCATTCCCCTCTATCAGGGATCCCTTTTTCTGAATGCCATAGACCCTAGCAGGGCCCTCGCACATCCAGCGAACCACATCTGAAACGCTACACTTCCCATTCTTGGCATGAGTCAGCATCATGGGTAACGAGGTTTCGACACCAGGCATCCCAGCCGGAGAGTTAGGGAAACCAACAGACTTTGCCTCCAAGGTGTGAGGGGCATGATCCGTAACAATGCAGTCAATCGTCCCGTCCTTCAGCCTCCTCCAAAGGGAATCCCTATCCTCAGTATACCTAATTGGTGGATTCATCAAAGCCCTCTCGCCCAGCCTCTCGACGTCATCTTGGTCGAAGGTCAGGTGTTGCGTGCACACCTCGGTGGTCACAAGATCACCTTTGTTTCTGTGCAACCAGTCAGCCTCCACACCACTAGTTAGGTGGACGATGTGCAGCCTATGGTCGTGGTCTTTGGCGAGGGAAACGGCTCTTTTAGTAGCAAGGAAGGCACACTCGACATCCCTACACTCAGCATGGGAGGCAATGTCAGTACGATGCCTGAACTCCGCCGTTCGCCTTTGCAGACGCTCTTCATCTTCTGCATGAGTTGCAATGATCCCCCCTGTATTGGCAAAGATATCCTCCAGATGCTCTTGTTCATGTACGAGCAAGTCTCCTGTGCTGCTGCCCATGAATATCTTGATCCCACAAACCCCATCCATTCCTTCCACACTTTGCAAATCTCCGATGTTGTCCTTTGTCGCCCCAATGAAGAATCCATGATGGGTCACTGACTTCTTGCCGGCAAGTGCGATCTTCCTCTCCAATGTGGCTCTATTTGTGGCATTAGGGCTGTTATTTGGCATGTCAAGGAACGAAGTAACCCCTCCAGCAGCAGCAGCTCTACTGCCGCTTTCGAGGTCTTCCCTGTCGGTATGGCCTGGCTCCCTGAAGTGTACATGGGGGTCGATAGCACCAGGAAGTAGATGCAATCCAGTTGCATCAATTACATCCTCCTGACTAACGGGGGACAAACCACCACCGGGAGCGATAGTTGAGATAGTTCCACCAGAAACACGCAGGTCCCCTTCGACTACCCTATCAGGCAAAACAAGCGTAGCATTCTGGATGAGCAAATGTCCGTCCATGGGCTGTTCAGATGTAGTCGGAATGCTGGCATCACAATACTGTTCCCATCATTCAATCGATTTTCACCGTCCCGCGCGTTCAAATAACCGAGGCCCCAGCGAGAAGACAGCGGGTTGGAGTAGTCAGGTTATCTCGTCGGGCTCATAACCCGGAGACCGATGGTTCAAATCCATCACCCGCTACCAAAATAAAGTGAAAGTGAAAAATCGATAGACTGCTCAGAATTCCTAAGCATGAATACTTTCATAGAATCCCTAGGGGTCCTTCGTTTGTTCATATACCTACGATTCAGACATGCGAATATTGGTGATTAGATGGTTGAAGAAACAGCGAGTGAGAATTTGGAAGAAGAAGAGATAGTGATTGACGTGGACGACCCAGAACCCACGATAGAGGATCTGCCCGGCGTCGGTCCCGCAACAGCAGAAAAACTCCGAGAAGCGGGATTCGAGGATCTATTGGGTATAGCCGTAATGAGCCCAGCAGAGCTAGCAGAACAAGCAGAACTGGGAGAAGCGGTATCGGCCAAAATAATCGCAGGGGCCAAGAAGCTAGCCAACATCGGAGGCTTCGTCAGCGGGGCTGCACTACTCGATAGGAGAAAGAGGGTACAGAAGCTGACGTCCGGGGCATCCTCGCTGGATGAACTACTAGGTGGGGGCTTTGAGACTCAGGCAATAGTCGAGGTCTTCGGAGAGTTCGGAAGCGGAAAGACCCAGATAGGCCACCAACTCGCTGTGAATTGCATACTAGGTTTGGAGCAAGGCGGCCTCGATGGAGAGGTTGTTTACATCGACACAGAAGACACATTCAGGCCAGAGAGAATAGCCCAGATGGCGGAAGCGGTAGGAATCGATCCAAATGACGCACTGGATAGGATTCACGTTGCCAGGGCATACAACTCTGCACACCAGATCCTTCTCGTGGATGAGATAAAGAGGATGTCGAAGAGCCTCGATGTCAAGCTGATAATAGTCGATTCCCTAACAAGCCACTTCCGCGCTGAATATGTGGGTAGGGGCATGCTTGCCCCCAGGCAGCAGAAGCTCAATCGTCATATGAAGGAACTAAAGCAAGTTGCCGACGTACAGAATGCGATCGTACTCGTGACGAACCAAGTCCAGGCCAAGCCAGATGCAATGTGGGGGGATCCGACTAGAGCAGTCGGCGGTCACATTGTAGCGCACGCTAGCACATTCCGCCTTTATCTCAGGAAGTCGAAGGGGGGCCGGAGAATAGCCCGCCTGATCGACAGCCCAAACCTGCCTGAGGGAGAGGCCGTCTTTACCGTGACATCCGAGGGCCTGCGCGATTAGTGCAGGCCCCGGGGTCCGAAGGCTAAGTTGGCAATTCGGACAATGCCGTTCCGACGGTATCCATGAGTGACATGAAGTGGCCTTCGTTGAAACCCAGTTCCAAATCGGCTGCCGCGAATAGTTCTGGAAGGGTCCTAGTGTTCCCCAGGGTCATTGCATTTGCATAGTCATCAAGCGCTTTTTGAGGGTCGCTCATCTGAGTCTTCCACAATTGAAGAGATCCAAGCTGAGCGATACCATATTCGATGTAGTAGAATGGAACCCCGAAAAGATGGCCTTGTGTCTGCCATGACAACTCTCTGAAATCCGTGTGCCCCGTCCAATCCATTTTGGAGCCGAACCTGTCCCTTATCGAGAGCCATACCTCGGCCCTCTCTTCCCTCGAATGCCCAGGGTTGGCGTATATCCAATGCTGGAAAGAATCAATCGTCGCAATCCATGGCAGTAAGAAGACCACCCCTTCCAAATGGGTTCTCCTCGCTCTGTCGGCCTGCTCAGAATCGTAGAACTTGTCCCACCATGGCTGAGTTAGAAGCTCCATTGACATGGATGCAACCTCTGCGAACTCAATGGGGTAATCCCTTTCGTCAATTAATTCAAGATGACCGCAATAGAGTGAGTGGAACGCATGTCCGGCCTCGTGAATCATTGTCTCCAAGTCACCTTGAAGGCCAGCGGCGTTCATGAAGATGAAAGGAACCCTACTCTTTTCCAGATAATACTGGTACCCGCCAGGGGCCTTCCCCTTCCTAGTGTCTAGATCCAGGGTATCCATCTCGACGAGCTTGTCAAATTTCCCCCCAAGGTCATTGGAAATCTCATGGAACATTTCTGATAGCTTCTCAACCATTTCGTCTACAGTCTCAAATGGCCTTAGAGGCTCCCTGCCGTGAATATCTGGCCCAGAACCACCCTTTTCATTAACGTCCCACGGACTCAACTCGCTTATTCCTAGGCCATCGCACCTGTCTTTGTTGATACTTTCTAGGATGGGCATGCAAACAGACTCAACGGACTCGTGGAACTCCAAACAATCCTCGATCGTGTAGTCGAACCGATGCATTGCTCTGAACATGTATTGCGTGTAACTCTCGAATCCAGCGTTCGTAGCCATCTGATGCCTAATTGAGATCAACTCGTCGAAAATCTCTGACAACCTCTCACTATCTTCCATTCTCCTTCCAGAAATAGACACCCAGGCTGCCTGCCTCTGGGACCTATCATTGGACTCCAGATACTTGCTCATCTGTGGAAAGGTCCTCTCCTCGCCCTCGAATTCAACCGTCATCGCCCCATTGATGGTCTGTGCTTCGGTAACAAGCTCTGTTTGCCTCACTCCCAGTGGAATGTTCTCCTTCCTGAATATCTCGACATCAGTCCTCATCCCCCTAAGCATCAGATCGTACCTGTCCGGCAGATCATCAACAGATGGGTGTTGGACGATCCTTCTATTCAGCGCATCAGAGAATTCAGATAACTTCGGCCTAATGGTGCTCATGAAATTTAGGTAAGACTCCCTTTTCTCCTCACTCTCAGTATCGCAAGTCATTCCAATGTAGAGTAGGGCACCGGTTTCCGAGATATGCTCAGCAAGCTCTGAGGAATCGGAAATCAGACTTTCTATGCAACTAGAGCAACTCAACTCCCTCTCCATTAGGTCGTTTGTAAGGGGCTCTATGTCCTCCCAAATAGTTGCATTGAAGCCTTCTGGTACGAATCCACTTTCCATGGCCGCCCCTCACTTCTTTACTGGCCTCGGACCAAGTGGGAGGGGCCCCTGTTCTCGAGTCCACTTCGCACACTTCCATTCTTCTACTGCGGCCTCAACCTTCAACCGTATCTCCTCTAGGTCTGGATGCTCTGGGTTACTCTTCTCTATCCAGCACGCCGTGCAGAATCTTTTTCCTTCATGAATGAGGAAGTTTCCTGAAGTGCATGGGATGCTGCAAGAATCGCATTTTCCGAAGCCGTAGAACTTTGGCATGTTACGAATTCCTGTAGTGCCATACGCCTATCAACATGACTGATGAAAGAACTCATCTCAAATCCGAAAGAGCTAGGTGACTCAGGAACAAATCCTCTATTTCTGACGGGCTCGCCCCCTCGATGTAGTCCGAACCAATCATCTCTAGCCCACTAGAAGTTGGAGTTGGTCGGTTAGGCATCAGCGAACCACCTAGAATCTCGACTAATCGAACTCCCTCTTCTGTTGCTGAGTTGTAACTTTCCAGTGGTATCGAAAACTCTCCGAAATCATTACCCAGATCTGAGTCAGGTAGCATCACGACCCAGGCACACTCGTCACCTATTGCAATCCCTGCCCTTTCAAACGCCTTGTTTATCTGACGAGTTCCCGAGATCAATCTCATAAATTCTGCATCAGGCGTCTTGGCCACCATTTCACCAGAGGCCTCATTCCTCCTGAGCGCGTACCAAACTGTCCAGAGGTGGGCTTCACTGGCCGCCGCCTCATAAGATAACAACATCCACCTATTGTTAGGCCTCCATTCGTTAATGGTCGATACCAAGGAAAATACATTCTTTACCGGCTCCGAGAATCTCACTCCCCAAGCAGGAAACCACGGAACTAGGTGGTGCGCGTCCATGCTTCCCGATGCGATTCTGTTGATGAATCTGATTAGCGACCCTTTCTAACTGCCTTTCCAGCCGAATCCACTAATTTGTCGACTAATTTAGGACTCCATCCCCTCAGGTCAGACAGTCTTGACCTATCTCTCTCGGTAATTACAGATAGGTCGGATGCAGTGCTAACTCCCAGAGTATCAGACATCTCCCTTGCTCTAACCCTGCCAACTCCCCTGATTGCAACTAATCCCAGGATGTCTGCCTTGCAGCCATACCTAACTCTTCGGTGCACTTCGTCAATTGAGTCATACAACGTTTTGTGAGCACCCCGATCTAGCCTTGCCAACTCCTCGTCTTCCGAAAGAATTCTCCGCATTGCATACAGGAGCCACTCAATCAACTCAACTCTGCTACGTAAGTCTCCCGCTTGGACTCCCCAATCGTCCTCTATTGATTCTAGTGAGTCCTCATCCATCCAAGAATTTACCACTAATGCCCCCTTCATTCTCCGCTCTTCTTCGAAGTCGGCAGGCGTGGAAAGGAACTCTCTTTCACGGCCATGCAATGCCTCTTGAATAGCGCCATAGTCATTCTTCCTTGGCCAAAGGGGGAGGAAATCAGGGGTACAAGAAGCTAGATGGAGAAGGCTCAATGGTGAAACCTGGCCAACTTTGTCTTCTCCCGAAATTATCTCCATCGCCCTTCTAAGCCCATCTTGAATAATCCTGCCAGAAATTGGATTAAGATAGAGCCTCGAAACCCTTGCTCCTAGTGGCGTAGGCGCGTAAGTCATTGCAACCGGTTCTGGGAGAAAAGAATCCGACGGCCTGTACATGCTGGCCTTCTTGAAACCAAAAATTGCCGGCCCCCTCCGAGGTGAGAGCCTCCTCGCTGGCTCTTCCTTGGGGATGAGGTCCAATCCCGGAATTGCAGTAGCAGAGTTTGCCCATGACGGCATCTCATCCTGCCAATCCTCCTCCTGACTCTCTTTGGCCCCAGCATCCTTGATCCTCATCTCAACTTGCTCAGACTCCCCCTTCCTCTCTAACATTCCATTCTCACAGAGCCAGTGCAGGACATCATCAGTTCTGGCCTCAAGAGTCTCCGAATCCATCTGGCTTGAGAGAAAGGTCTTCGATAGAAATCTTGAGATTGCATCCCTATCATCTATCCCTGCAGTAGCCACAATGGAAAGGATATGAGCAAGCAACGCCCCATCTTCCTCTGCATTCTGGGCTCCCGGATTGGCCAGTTTGGAGGTAACATCCTCTGGCTCCCCTTTGATGTATAGATCGATCAGTGCATCCTCGTCTTGTTTGCTCTTTGAAATCAAGAAGGACTCCCCAAACTCGTCGAAACCAGGTCTTCCTGCCCTTCCCATCATCTGCCTCACCTCCATCACAGGAAGAGGCATACTCCTTGCTGCAACAGTACTCCATCTCCTCGTATCTCTTACAACAACCCTGCTTGCTGGAAGGTTTACTCCTTGGGCGAGGGTTGGTGTTGCTACTATGCACAATAGATTTCCAGATCTGAAACCGTTCTCAATAATCCTTCGTTGAGAAGAAGTCAGTCCTGCATGATGGAAGCCAACCCCTCCCCTTACTGCATTTGCCAGTGCCTTTCCTGTTACTGAAACACCTTCTCTAGAAGACAGTGAATTTGCCATTTCATTCCAGGAATCAGTAACTGAATCTGAGATTCCATGATTGCCCTTGGCTACTTTTGATTTGACATGCTTTGAGAGCTCTCTGGCTTCCTTCTGCGCTGAGGATCTCGAAGCCACAAAAACCAGCATCTGCTTATCCATATCCGTGGTATCGTCTAGAACGGAGTGCAGGTTCTTGTTCACCCCCCCATCAAGCCTCTTCGACTCCGGGAGAGAAAACTCCCCACCAGGGCTTTCGACTGCGTGGTATCTAAGGTCCAAGCCGGTCAGAGTTCCTGAGTATAGGGCGATTGGCCGCCATTCAGACTTGATCAAATCTGCTTCCAACCATTCTGCCAACTCATCTGCATTTCCCACTGTTGCCGATAGGGCTAGTATTTGCGCTCCTGCAACCCGGTGCCTGATCCTGGACAGCAATATTTCCAGTGTCGGGCCCCTGCTCGGCTCTTGCAGCAGGTGGAACTCATCTGCTACTACGATCCCAATGTCGTCCATCAGAGAAGGATTTGAACGAAGCATAGAGTCCAACTTCTCACTGGTACAAACCAGTACATCCGAGTCTTCAACGAAATTATTCTCGCTACTTCTATCTCCAATCGCGAGGCCAACCTTGAGTCCAACGCTGTTGCAGATTTCACTCAATTCACTGAATTTCTCGGAGGCAAGAGCCTTTAGTGGGACAATGTAAACGCCTCTCATACCCTTCAAATCATTAGATAACCTATGTGCAATTGTGATGTGCGCTACAAGTGACTTCCCACTAGCAGTGGGGATCGCAAGCATCAGATTCCTCCCATCAAGAGAATTTGGTAGGGCCCTTGCCTGTGGGGGAAATAATTGACTGATCCCCCAATCCCGCTCAAGCATCCTCTTCAGACGTTCGTCGATTTGGAACTCCTCGATGTCGACCATCCCGGCCTCGCCCTCGTCTTGCACGAGGGGACTTCAATTCGGCCGTTCTAAAGGATGCCGAGAGAGAATCAGTTCCATCTGTGGAAGGCAGGATGCCCTTCCTTTACAGCGACGAACAACCCTTCTCCGGTTGCACACAACTCGCCATCCGCAAAAAGCGACATCATTACCTTCGCCCGGTCTTCTCCAATTTCGACTACCTCGCCAGACACGCGAAGGGTGACTCCGAAGGGAGTCGGCCTTCTGAGTTTGATACTGTATGAAGCCGTGACCGTGCACGGGGGCTCCGAAGCACCGTCTTGGTCCATCAGGGCAATCGCCGCGGTCCAGTTTCCATGACAGTCGAGCAAAGTCCCGATAATCCCCCCATTTATCATTCCAGGAAATGCTTGGTGATCTTCTGTCGGGTTGAACTCCATCTCAAGCCCATTTTCCCCTCTGAAGGACCGGATTCTCAATCCATCCTTGTTTGAGGGGCCGCATCCAAAGCATATGCTGGAAGGTGCATGAATCTCTTGCACAGACCTCTCACCATCCCCCTCCATGGCTATCGAAAGCCCTCCTTGAAATTGAATATTCCCAAAACCGCGTTGCGGATTGTATTAATTCACCAATCCCTCGGGCTAACAGTGAGCGAGGGCGATTCAGACAAAGTTGACCCGCCTCCAACCAGTAGCGAGACTAAACTGCCTCCTCGAGCAAAGAAGAGAAGGTTCGCACCGATTAAGATAGCCAATCAGATTCCAATGCGTAGGCGAAAGGAGATCGAGAAGGCACTTGGGGAGGTGGGGGAGAGCCCAGCCAAATGGTCTCGTAATGGGGGGACAAAGAATCACGTCTTCATGAGGAAGAGAATCAAACCCGGAACGGTTAGGCACATGGAGTACGATCTCCTAGATGTTGAGATCGGAGAGTCATGGCCAGTCCCAATCAGTGTAATCCATGGCTCCCGACCGGGCCCGGTGGTGACTCTTCTGGGCGCTATACATGGGGACGAATTGGTTGGCCCCCTTGCTCTGACATACCTCTGCGGGCCCAACTTCATGGGTCCAGAAAGGGTGATTGATGCTAGCGTTCTGGCTGGGACAATCAGAATCGTACCGATCGTCAATCTCCCCGGATACAGGAGGATGATACGAGACTTCCCAGATGGCAGGGATTTGAACCGATGCTTCCCAGGTAATCCCGATAGCAACACAACTTCCAGGGTGGCTAACAAGCTTTGGAAAAAGCTCATCTCGACTAGTGACTATGTCGTTGACCTCCACTCGGCAGCAAAGGGGAGGACGAACATCCCGCAGATTAGGGCCAATCTCGCACATGCAAGCAGCAATCGAATTGCAAGGTCGTTCGGAATCGAGACAATACTGGATAGCCAGGGGCCAAAGGGATCACTGCGTAGGGTAGCAAACCAGGAGGGAATTGCATGCATCACCTACGAAGGCGGTGGTTCGGATGAGGCAGACCCGGAGTCAGTTCAGATCTCGATGTACGGAATAATCAACCTGCTGAGGAGCCTTAGGATGCTACCCGGATACCCCAGCAAGCCCCGATTCAGGATCCTGGCTTCTGGATCTGTATGGATCAGGTCCGATCAAGGAGGCCTCCTCGACGTCCTTGCTCCTGCGGGCAGCTTCGTCGAGGAAGGCGAGATAGTGGCTACAATAACCGACCCTGAACTGCCAGGGGTTCAGCACGACGTCGTCTCGCCAATCAGGGGCTTGCTGATCAGTTCTGCAACTCACCCATTCGTAAATTCAGGATCACCGATCGGTCACCTTCTTCCAGTCAAGAGGGGCGTTACCACGCTGAAGAAGAGGCTAGACGACGAGGGATGTTTGATTATCAGCGGTTCTGATGGAGAGCCACCATGGAGGGAGGACGAGGATATCGAGGACATCGCCGTCTTCGGAGAGTGGTCGGGAGGGTCACCCGACGCGGAGTGGGGGCCAGCAGGCTCGACGGATGAAGAGGAAGACAACTGAAGGCCGGTGCCCGGGGGACGCAGGGCACGCCATGTGACCCGAGCCCTCCAATGGGTAAAATCATAGAGTTACAGTAAGAAGGGGGCATATGCACCACAACAAGGAAAGCGAGAATTACGTTTTCCACGTCCTTCGCATCGGAAGATCGGACTTCTGCATCGGATGCCTGGCAAATACCATCTTCCTCTCCGTCTTGCTGCCCATTTACATCTTCAACATGGCAAGTGGGATAGGCCTAATGCTGACTAGTTTCATTTTCGGATATGTGATTTTTCAGGCGTTCGTTGTCGGGGCGTCGATCCGTACCGGCCAGAATATCGAGCCTGTTTTTTCCGGATTCGTTACCACAGCCTATGTATTTGCAGCACATTACATCGTCATATTTGCACCCATAAAAATCGAGATCCCTGCACAAATTCTCGTTTCACTAATCCTCATTTCCAGTTCTCCCCAGTTCGCAGTATACCTTTGGAAGACAGTGAGGTCAGAGGAGTTCAAATTCCCAATTCCCAAGCTACTGATCAGGTTGTCATTTGTTCATGGATACCTCTTCGCACTGCTACTCGCCCGGCATGATCCCATAATGGGGGCCATGGTGATTGCAGCCTCAGCGGTGCTATTCGTGTCAATGCGAACCTTGAGTTCTCAGAAGGTCGCAAAGGTCTCCAATATGTGCGTTAATCCGAATTTAAGAAATTTCAAGCTCAACAACGCCCTCTCTTTGAAGCCTGGAAAAACGAGGAAACTTGGGGCTGTGATGGCAGTATCGATGGCAAAGTCTGGGAATCGGAGTCTATGTGAACAATTGTGCATTCTTGAACTATGGTGCAATGGATGTTGTGCGTGCCTCTCCTGCTGTTCCAGTATGGGATAACTGAGTCAGGGGGCAGGGAATCCACTGCCGAGCAGCCACTAGGTGGGGATGGGACAGGGCATCCCCCATGCGATGACTCCTTCAACTGACAGCGGGCCCACGGCATTATGGATTACAAGATGGTGAGTGCGGGAACGCTCAAAGAAGGCGGCCAAGGGGTGTCTGAGGACAGCGAGGAGCTGGTGGCGGCGTTGGACGCTAAGGTCAAGGACGCGATCAGGCTCGGATGGCGACCGGTAGGCGACGCCGTCACAGGTCCAGATGGCAGGTTGAGCCAGGCGATGGTCAGGTCGCGCTGAGCCCAAGGCCGCTGAACCCCCTGCCACGGTACGTCCGCAGTCAAAGGGCTTCTGTGATGCGCATCGTTCAGACGGGTCTCCTCAGGACAAATTGCGAATGTGGCCAACTGCCGACACCACCGGCAACGACCTCCCATCCCTCTTTCCCGAGTTTGTTCAATTCTTCTTCCAACTTTCTGTTTTTGGTATGGCCTACCACCTTGTACTCCCACATTGTCATGCCGCCGGATGGGGGTCCTACCGATTAATCCTGTGGACAGGGGCCCATCCGGCCTCTGAGCCGATCGGGTAGTTTGGGTAGGTCAAGTCAATAAACCAATAATCCGCGGACTAGCACGTGAAGATGAACCGGGGTAGCAAGGGAATAAGGAACCAGTCGAATGTCGTGGGGGCCATTGCCTTGGCCTTCCTGATGGTGGCCATGGCCCAGGTCGGGTACGCAGGGGGGGATCAGCGGGAGCCTTCCCCCTTCCCCGATGCCGAGCGAGCCGGCCACACCGGTACGATCACGTCGAATGTCGAGGGCGCGGAGCTGCAGCTCGGCGAGGCGATGACGCCGATCACGCTCAACTACGCCTCACAGGCATCTGGCGCCTCACAGGCATCTGGCGCAACCACAACATATGGTAACGGAAGCACTTGGCGTGTAGGGGTGCCCGGCACTATTGAAAACAACGCACATTTTTTCGGAGCAGTAGTTGGCGACACGATCTACTACATTGCATATGACCAAGACTATGGCTCGGAACTGCGGGCTTATGACACTTCCAATGACTCATATTGGTTGGTTGCCGATCTCAGCCCGGGTGCTCTTGGTACCAATTATGTAACACATATCCAACCAATCGTAGTTGGTGATACAATTTACTTCGACGCAACGCCACATCAGTCTAGTCTTGGACTGTGGGCGCATGATACCTCAAATGGCTCAACATGGGAAGCTGTCAATGGTAGCAATTTTGACTTTGGCGAGTACATGACGATTTTAGTTGGCGACACACTCTACTTCGATGGGGCCGATGGACATAATGGGGCGAACCACGAACTGTGGGCGCATGACACCTCGAACCACTCAACTTGGCAAGTGGCCGATATCAACAGTGGAACCGGATACTATAGCGACAGTAACCCTGGAAGTTACATGGCAATGTTAGTCGGAGACACACTCTACTTTGATGCAGATGATAGAGTCAATGGCCGCGAACTGTGGGCGCATGACACCTCGAACCACTCAACCTGGCAAGTGACTGAACGACTCTCCGGTACCGGCAGTACATCGGCAAGCAGCACCCCTGGATACAGCATGGCCACTTCAATCGGCGACACAATGTACTTGTCCATGGAAGCAACGAATGCTACTGGATACTCATTTACCGAACTGTGGGCGCATGACACCTCGAACCACTCAACTTGGCAAGTGGCCGATATAGGCGAGGGAATAAGCAGCATACCTGGCTATGGTGAGCTATCACTTGCCGTCGGCGACACACTCTACTTTGGTGCGAGAGACGGAATCACCGGCTGGGAGATGTGGGCGCATGACACCTCGAACCACTCAACTTGGCAAGTGGCCGATATCAACAGTGGATCCGGTAGTGGTATTACCGCCCCCAATAGTTATGGTGGTCGGGACGCCATGCGCCATGTGATTGGCGATACAATCTATTTCGATGCGAATGATGGGGTCAATGGCTTGGAATTGTGGGCGCATAGCACCTCGAACCACTCAACCTGGTTGATTGATATTAATCCCGGAGCATCATCCAGCAACCCTTGTACTGACTGGTGCTACGTTGTTGGTGATACGATTTACTTTCAAGCAAATGGTGGTAGTACTGCGAACTCTGGCATGTGGGCGCATGACCACTCAAACCAGACAACTTGGCTCGAATGGAGTGTTGCTACATCACCTGCCAGCCCCAGATCAAACAGCGCGAATTACCTCCATGTTTTAGTTGATGATACACTTTACTTCGGTGGCTATGTTCAAAACGCACAAAGCACTAATCTCGGCCAACACGAACTTTGGGCGCATCAACCCGGTGAAATCACCTCGCCAAGTGGTGGCCCAGATTCAGGAACTTACAACGGCAACGGTACTGCATGGATGGTCAAGGATGTCCGGAGCGGGTCGAACGGAGCAGTCCATCAAGGCGTAGCCATTGGGAACACGCTCTATTTCCGAGCAGAAGACGGAACCAACGGATACGAATTGTGGAAGAGCGACGGGACCGAGGCAGGAACGGTGATGGTCAAGGACATCAGGCCCGGCGGCAACCAAGAAGGCAGCTACCCCAACCATCTCACAGCTGTTGGCAATAGCCTCTACTTCCAAGCCGATGACGGAACCCACGGAATCGAATTGTGGAAGACCGATGGGACCGAGGCAGGAACGGTGATGGTCAAGGACATCTACAGTGGAGGTAGCGCTGAGCCTGGGGAATGGGGACTCGTAGCAATGAACGATATCCTCTATTTCTCAGCCGATGACGGAACCCACGGAACCGAATTGTGGAAGACCGATGGAACAGAAGCGGGCACGGTGATGGTCAAGGATATCAACCCCGGAACCCACAGCTCAGGTGCAAGTTACCCCCGCACTCCAATCGTTTTCAACGATGAACTTTACTTCCGAGCCACTGACGGATACGGATTCGAATTGTGGAAGAGCGACGGGACCGAGGCAGGAACGGTGATGGTCAAGGACATCTACACCGATGTCAACGACGGGGGTAATACTCCGCCGATGGCAGTTGCCGGCGATTACCTCTACTTCCAAGCCGATGACGGAACCCACGGAGCCGAATTGTGGAAGACCGATGGAACAGAAGCGGGCACGGTGATGGTCAAGGACATCAGGCCCTTCCATGTCGGCTATAACGGAGGCAGCAACCCCGCCCGTCTCACAGCTGTTGGCAATAGCCTCTACTTCCAAGCCACTGACGTAACCCACGGACAGGAATTGTGGAAGACCGATGGAACAGAAGCGGGCACGGTGATGGTCAAGGACATCAACAATGGAAGTGGCTCCGGTGTGACGATCCTCATGCTCGTTGGCAATACCCTCTACTTATCAGGCTCTGACGGAATCCACGGAAGCGAATTGTGGAAGAGCGACGGGACCGAGGCAGGAACGGTGATGGTCAAGGACATCAACCTTGGAGACACCCACGGCGGAGGCAGTTATCCAGGAAGCTATGAGCGCCTCGCTGCCGTTGGAAACACCTTCTACTTCACGGCCACCACCGGTTCGTCGTTCTTTACCCCGAATGAGTATGGATTCGAGTTGTGGAAGACCGATGGAACAGAAGCGGGCACGATGATGGTCCAGGACATCAACCCCGGATACGAAAGCAGTTATGCAGATGGCCTCACACTCGCAGGCAACACCCTCTATTTCTCAGCCGATGACGGAACCCACGGAACCGAATTGTGGGCTTTGGATCCAGCCAACATCACCGGACTTGGTGGCAGCAGCGACTCAGGTAGCGGCACTTCGGGAGTCGCATGGAGCGCGTACCCTGCGTTGCCAGCCGGCATCAGCATCTCCGGCGGCACCATCAGCGGCACGCCCACGGTCTACGCCGCCAACCAGACCTACACGATACACGCGGAGCAGGGCGGAGAGGCGACCGCCTTCGAGATCTACCTCAGCGTGGGCTCGGACAACCCGCACACCGTGGTTGAGGGCCAGCCGATAGGCCCGATCGGGTTCCACGACCCGCTGCAGGACCTGGACACGGCATGGTCAGTGTCCCCCTCCCTACCGCCCGGGCTCACGATGGACCCGGCCACGGGGGAGATCACGGGGTCCGTCGAGGGGGAGCTCCCCGACACCACCTACACGATGACCGCGACGGAGGCCTTCCCGTTCGCTTACTCGAACGATAAATTGTCTACCCAAGGACAAACCGTGTGCGCCATCCTCGACAACGGCTCCTTGATGTGCTGGGGGTATGACGGGTACGGTCAGTTGGGCGATGGTGGAAGTAACACCAATCAAGATACGCCTACTTTCGTAGACCTCGGTCAGGGTAGAACGGCCGTCTCGGTCTCTTCGAGTTACGAACACACGTGCGCCATCCTCGACAACGGCTCCTTGACGTGCTGGGGATTTGATAACTTCGGACAATTGGGCGATGGTCCACTCAAACAATCGCAAAACACGCCGGTGATGGCCGATATCGGAACCGATCGAACGGCCGTCGCAGTGTCCGCAGGGGGGGGCTACACGTGCGCCATCCTCGACGATGGTTCCCTCAAGTGCTGGGGGGCCAATCAAGACGGACAATTAGGCCACTCCCATGGCAACAACGACTATGCTTACAGCCATCTCAGCCTGGTGCCCTTAGCCCCAGGTCGAACTGCCGTCGCAGTGTCCACAGGGCCTGCCCACACGTGCGCCATTCTCGACAACGCCTCTTTGTGGTGCTGGGGACAGGGGACTCATGGACAGCTTGGTGACGGACTAGAAACCGACCAACCCTCACCCGTTTGGGTGGACCTTGGGGCTGGCCGCACAGCAACCGCGGTCTCCGCAGGGGTTGCCCACACGTGCGCCATCCTCGACAACGGGGACCTGAAGTGCTGGGGGTCTGATAGTAATGGACAACTGGGCGACGGAGGGTCAGCGGGGAATCATGGCTCAACAACCAGGCGAGCCACGCCCACACTGATCGACATAGGCACCAATCGAACAGCCGTCGCAGTGTCCGCAGGGGGGTCCCACACCTGTGCCATTCTCGACAACGGCGATGCCAAGTGCTGGGGAGATGACGACCACGGGCAGTTGGGGGACAGTCTTTGGTACGATTACGACCGCTTTTCGCCCCCCACGGATCCAATCGACCTCGGCACTGGTCGAACGGCTGTTGCCATTTCAATAGGTGCAAACCACTTCACCTGCGCCATCCTCGACAACGGCGACGCCAAGTGCTGGGGCGAGGACGACGTAGGCCAACTCGGGAATGGCGGAGACACGGGCGACCAGATGCATCCGGTTCTGGTTTCCGGCAACCACACCTGGGACTCCTCGACCGGCACTGGCCAGGGGGGCTCCGCAAACTACAGCCCC
>Ga0207993_1000057_pt1 | contig 44596 bp, 31 predicted proteins | sample ETN01SmetaG_2_FD_185791 | JGI IMG/M metagenome (GOLD analysis project Ga0207993, IMG submission 185791) | Marine microbial and viral communities from oxygen minimum zone, Eastern Pacific Ocean - ETNP2014F12-01SV265 (SPAdes) (version 2) | ecosystem: Environmental > Aquatic > Marine > Oceanic ...
AAAAAATGACAACTACAAGGAATCACAACAGAGTTATGGTATGTGGTTTGTTCCACCAGACGTAGGAACAAAGGTACTAGTTATATTTGCAGAAGGTAATCCTAATATGTGTTACTGGATAGGTTGTGTAAATGATCAGTATCAAAACTTTGCAGTTCCTGGCAACGCCGCAACTACATTTGTAACTGATGGTACACCGGATAATTTAAAAGGTAAGAAATTACCAACGGGTGAATACAATAAAAAAATTGAAACAGCAGTAAATCAAGATCCTACAAAATTTAAAAAGCCATACCAAAAAGAATTTACTGATAGCCTTTTAGCACAAGGATTGTTGGAAGACGAAACACGTGGTATAACAAGTTCAAGTGCAAGACGTGAAGTACCTAGTGCGGTATTTGGAATAAGCACACCTGGACCTGTTGACAAGAGTGCAGGATCGCCTAAAGCTAAGATAGGATCAAAGGAAGATTTTACAACAGTATTCAAAGCAAGACTTGGCGGAACCAGTTTGGTATTTGATGATGGTAATGACAAGTATCTAAGAAAAAAATCTGCAAGTGAAGGAGCACCTGAATACGCAAACGTAAATCTTGGCGAAATGGACGGTCAAACAGATCTATTACATAACGAGCTTGTGAGATTGCGTACACGTACAGGACATCAAATACTTTTACATAACACGGAAGATTTAATTTACATAGGTAACAGCAGAGGTACAGCTTGGATTGAACTAACGTCAGATGGTAAGATTGATATATTTGCACAAGACTCAATCAGTATGCACACAAAAAATGATTTTAATCTTACAGCAGATAGAAACGTTACAATAGAAGCAGGCGCTAATCTAAGCCTAAAAGCATCAGGTGACTATATTGGTGATAAACTTATCACTGGTAGGGTACAGATAGAATCAAACAAAAATACAAACATACTTGTAGGTGGTAGCACAAAGATCACAACAACTTCAGACTTTGATGTTAACACAGGTGGAGCAAACAAACTTACAGCAGGTTCAACTACAGATATACTCAGCGGAGGCAACCATACAGAAACCGCTTCCGAAATCCATATGAATGGACCGCAGGCGGCTACGGCCGCTACCGCGTCCGCTCTGTCCGTACATCGCGTACCTGGTCACACAACCCAGGGCATTCTTTCACAACGCTCACCACAAGCTGAGCCGTGGACACATCATGAAAACTTGAACCCTACAGCATTTAAAATAGTGCTAACAGATAGGGATTCTATTACAACGGTAGCTAATCCACTACCAAACCCAACTACTCCAGATGTGTTTAAGAAGGAGTTTAAAGGATAGGTAAATATTGTTATGGCAGACTTATACAAAAAAATTACAGTTCCATCAGGTAAACAAGGCAAACCCGTTGTTACTAATCGTGCATACAAAGGTTTAAGCACGGTTAACCCAAATAACAACAGCAAGTCTTTATTTGATATAGCATTGATCAAGCAGGATATACTAAATCACTTTCATATAAGACAGGGTGAAAAGCTGATGAATCCTACGTTTGGTACAGTTATATGGGACGCAATACACGAACCGCTAACAGAACCTATGAAAGAAGCCATAGCTAAGAACGTTACAACTATTGTAAACAGTGATCCTCGTGTTGTAGTAAACAGTATTAACGTAGATTCATATGAAAGCGGACTTCAAGTTGATGTAGATTTGATGTACTTACCGTATAATATATCGGAAAATTTAAGACTAAAATTTGATGAAAACGCAGTACCGTATTAAGTACGCAGATTATGAAACACAATAAATAGTATTATTAAGGAAAGCAAATGTCGTCAACAAATAGACAAAATAGATTATTGTTAGCTGAAGACTGGAAAAAAGTCTATCAGTCGTTTAGAAATGCGGAGTTTAAGTCATATGACTTTGATAACTTACGCAGAACAATGATCAGCTATTTGCGACAGAATTACCCAGAAGATTTCAATGACTATATTGAATCAAGTGAATATCTTGCACTAATTGACCTAATTGCTTTCCTAGGTCAAAACCTAGCTTTCCGCGTAGATTTAAATGCAAGAGAAAACTTTTTGGAGTTAGCTGAACGTAGAGAATCTATATTACGTTTAGCTAGACTCTTATCATATAGTCCAAAACGTAATCAATGTGCAAACGGCTTATTAAAGTTTGAAAGTATTGCAACATCAGAAGATATTGTAGACAGCAACGGAACTAACCTAGCTAGTCAAACTATTCTATGGAACGATCCTTCAAACATCAATTGGAGAGAACAATTTGAAAAAGTCCTTAATGCGGCATTGCCAGTAAACAGTCCAGTTGGAAAACCTATTAAGAAAGATAACGTTGAAGGAGTACCAACAGACCAATATAGATTTGATGCAAGTAACTCAGATGTTCCTGTTTATACTTTTAGTAAAAACGTTGATGGAAAGAATATGCAGTTCCAAGTTGTTTCAACAGACGTAAACTCAGGTGTTATATCTGAAGAAGCACCTTTACCTGGAAACAATTTAGCATTCTTATACAGAGATGATGGTCGTGGACCTGGAAGTTCTAACTCAGGATATTTTGCACACTTTAGACAAGGAACATTAGACCAAGGAACTTTTAACGTAACTTCACCAAGTACTAATCAAAGTATTAGTCTTGAAGCAACAAATATTAATAACACAGACCTTTGGTTATACAAACTAAATTCAATTGGTGCTGAAGAAGAAGCATGGACTAAAGTTGAATCAGTTGAAGGTAACAACATTGTTTATAACAGCTTACGTAAAAATGTAAGAAACATCTTTGGAACTTTAAGTAAGACACAGGATAAAGTAGATTTAATTTTTAGTGATGGTACGTTTGGTAACTTACCACAAGGATCATTTAGAGTTTATTACAGAACAAGCATTAACGATCAGTATAATATTGTACCTTCAGATTTAGTTGCAATTAGTGTTTCAATTCCTTATACTTCTAAAACAGGTAATCCTGAACAGATAACATTAAGTTTAGAATTAAAATATACTGTAGACAATGCTACTATTTCTGAAACCAATGCAAGTATTAGAGAAAACGCACCTAGCACATATTATACACAGAACAGAATGGTTACTGGAGAAGACTACCAAGTAAGTCCTTTAGGAATCAGTCAAGAAATTATTAAAACAAAAAGTGTAAACAGAACAAGTTCAGGTATTTCAAGATACTATGACTTATTAGATAGCACAGGCAAATATAGTTCTACTAATTTATATGGTGCTGATGGAATCATATACAAAGACAAGTTTACAGAAAAGAAAACATTTACATTTACAACAAAAACAGATGTACAAGGAGTTATTGCAAATACCATAACACCTATTCTAAGTCAAAAGCAAATGTTAAATTATTATTTGACTAACTTTCCTAAGACACTAGTTGCTGACTTAGGTGCTAAATGGAAACAAACAACTACAACAACAAACCAAGCAACAGGTTCTTTTGTTGATGTATAAGATTCTACATTACAAGTAGGAACTTTTACAAGTAGTGCATTAAAATTTATTGAAGCAGGAACATTATTAAAGTTTGTTGCTCCAACAGGATTTCATTTTATGTCAAACAACAGCCATGCACTTATGCAAGGCAATGCAGATCATCCTAATGCAATAACTTACAAATGGGTAAAAGTAATAAGTGTAACAGGAGATGGTAGAACTGACAATGCAGACGGCACAGGTCCTATCATATTAAATGATATTATTCCTTCAAATGCTATTCTTTCAGAATTAAGACCTAAGTTTGGTAAAACATTATTATCAGACGTACAATCACAAATAGTTGATCAAGTATTTGCATACAAAACATTTGGATTACGTTATGACGACAATCTAAGACAATGGCGTATGATTACGCAAAACAATTTAGATATTACAAGTGAATTTAGCACAGGTAAAACAGGAGATGTTACTGATCAACAGTTAGACAGTTCTTGGTTATTACTATTTGAAACAGATGGTGAAAAGTATACAATTACTTCCAGAGGACAAAGATACATTTTTGAAAGTAATGAAGAGATTAGATTCTATTATGATAGTACAAGTAAGATATTTGATAACAAAACAGGACAAATTATCAAAGACAAAATTAATATATTAAGCATTAACACACAACCAGATAGCACGAGTGCGTTTACTGTTGATTATCCTTGGGAAGTATCTAAGGAATACAGAGATGGTGACGGCTATATTGACAGTAAGAAGGTTGAAGTAACTTTCTTTGATTCAGATAGCGATGGTGTAGTTGATGATCCAGAAACTTTTGTAACAGTTGTTGATGAAGATACAAATCCTCTAACAAAATATATTTTCCAAAAGAAATATACAACGTCAGATGGTATTGAAGATTACAAATATATGGACAATAGTTCAAACGCAGTACAAGTAAAACAAAGCGAAAGTGTTGTGGGTGCATTAAGCTCATACACAGACGGTCAAGTATTTTACCTTGTAACTGAAGGTGTGTTTAAGATGTACAGTTCAACAGCAGGCACACTTGCATTAACAACAGACTACAAAGCATACGTAGGTAGAGATGGATTAAAATTCCATTACGTTCATTCTGCAGACGATGATAGTAGAATTGACCCAAGTTCAAGTAACATTATTGACACTTATTTGTTAACTAGAACTTATGATACAAACTTTAGACAATACTTAGATGGCACAATTACAAACAAACCATTACCGCCAAGTAGCGATAATTTGTTTAACAACTATGGAGCAGAGATTAATAAAATTAAGTCTATAAGTGATGACGTAATTTATCATCCAGTAAAATATAAAGTTTTATTTGGAGCAAAAGCTGATGCTCAGGTACAAGCTAATATTAAGATTGTAAAGAACCCAGATCAAGTTGTTAATGATAACGATATTAAGGCAAGAGTAATTTCTGCAATTAATGAATATTTTGCTTTAGAAAACTGGGACTTTGGTGACAGTTTTCATTTCTCAGAGATGGCTACTTATGTAATGAACCAAGTTGCACCTGATCTAGTTAACATTGTAATTGTTCCTAAACAAGACTCACAAGGCTTTGGAAGTCTTTATGAAATTAAATCTGAAGCAGATGAAGTTTTCATAAGCGGAGCAACAGTTGATGATGTAACAATTATTGATGCAATTACGGCAAGTAAATTAAAAGCATCAGGTACAGTTGTTACAGGAACAACAAGTACAACAAGCGGTGTTACAAGCGGATCAAGTTATACTTCAGGAACAACTTCAAGTTCTAGTTCTTCAGGAACAACAACTTCAAGTTCTTCAAGTTCAGGTTCAAGCGGTAGCGGATCGTCTGGGAGCGGATACTAATGGCGTATGATGATAATCAAAACGAATATCCATTACCGGTTCCAGGACAAGAAAACGAACGTCCTAGGCAGAGTGCAGAGCACCTACCGAGATATTTTCGTACCTCACATAACAAAAAGTTCTTACAAGGTACACTAGACCAACTTACACAACCAGGCGTTGCTGAAAAAATTAGTTCTTACTACGGTAGAAGAATTAGTAAAGCACGTAAGGCGTCTGACAACTATGTAAGTGACGTAAGCACACAAAGAGAAAACTATCAATTAGAACCTGCTACAGTAATTAAAGACGAATTAAACAACGTAACCTTTTACAAAGACTATAATGATCTAAAAAATCAAATTAAAGCATTCAATGGTACTGTAGATAACGACAGTAAATTGTTTAGCCAAGAATATTATGCTTGGAACCCTAACATTGATTGGGATAAATTTACAAACTTTAGAGATTACTACTGGTTAGAAAGCGGACCTTTGTCTATTCCTGTTGTAGGACAAGCAAAAGGATTAGTAAGTACATACAAAGTTACAAGTCAAGATAACTTAGATAACAAAGCATACGTATTTTCTACAGAAGGTAACACATCTAATCCTACACTTAAATTATACAGAGGACAAACATATAAGTTTGATATTAATACTCCGGGTATGCCGTTGTCAATTAAGACAGCAAGAACATTAGATACACAATACAACTATAATGTAGGTATAAGCGACAGTACGCACAGCACAGACGTTGGTATAATTGAATTTGAAGTAGACTTACTTGCACCAGATACATTATATTATGTAAATGGTAATGATATTAATGCAAGTGGCTTAATACAAGTTTATGATATCTTAGAAAATACAGAAATTAACGTAGAAAAAGAAATAGTTGGCAAGTCAACATACAAAATGACTAACGGCTACGAAATGTCCAACGGTATGAAAGTTAATTTCCAAGGAACTGTAACACCTGCCAAGTATGCAGAAGGCAATTGGTATGTAGAAGGTGTTGGAGATAACATTAGATTAATAAGCGAACAAGAAATAGAAGTACCTGGTACAGTAAGTACAAATAAAAGTATTCCATTTGACAGTGAAGCATTTGACAGAGCTCCTTTCAGTAATGCCAATGCGTGGGCAAAAGACAAAGACTATGTTGTACAAAACAGAGCAAACCCAAGTAAGTCACAATGGTCAAGATATAATAGATGGTTTCACAAAGATGTTTTAGAAACAACAGCATTAATTAACAAGCAACCAAGTGATGTTAACCAAACAGGTAGAGCGGCAAGACCTATTATTGAATTTGATAGTGATCTTAAACTTTGGAACTTTGGAACATTTGCAAAAGATAACATTGATCTTTTAGATACGTTTACTAAAGATGTATTTTCAACTATTGAAGGTGCGTTAGGATATAACATTGACGGAGTAGATGTTGCAGACGGAATGAGAATTTTATTTACTGCTGATCCAGACTCAAGAGTTGCAGGTAAAATTTTTAAAGTTAAGTTTATTACGCATAACTTTGTTAGACAAATTAGTTTAGTAGAAGAAGCAGATACTGATCCATTAGAAAATGAATGTGTACTAGTAAACGATGGTACAGAATATAAAGGTAAGATGTGGTACTTCAATGGTACCAAGTGGTTAGCTGGACAGGATAAAACTGCAATTAACCAATCTCCTACGTTTGATTTGTTTGACCAAGATGGTAACAGTTTTAACAGCACAACAATTTATAACAACAGCACGTTCTCTGGAACAAAATTATTTTCATATAAAAAAGGAACAGGAACTAACGATGCTGTACTAGGATTTCCTTTAACATATAGAGCTTTAGAAAACACAGGTGATATTGTATTTGACTTTAACTTATTACAAGATACATTTACATATCAAAACAGCGATGGTGCAAACGTAACTGGTAACACAGACGTAGGTTTATTAAGAAGATATTCAGATAGAACTACATTTACATATACATCAGGTTGGACAAAAGGTTTTGAGGACAGCAAACAGTTAGTAGAACGTCAATATATTATAGGCACACAATACAACGACTTTGCAATTGATGTATATGATAACAGTGGTGACTTGAATGACTTATTTGTAAGAGTATACGTAAACAATATTAGAAAAATGAATGGTGTTGATTACACAATCAACAGAATAAACAGAACAGCATTTGTTACATTTGGTACGGATTTAAAAGTAGATGATGTACTTGTAATTAAAACAAGAAGTGCTACAAAGAAAAATATAAACGGTGTTTACGAAATAGCATCAAACTTAGAACACAATCCACTTAATAATAATGTAAGTTCATTTACATTAGGCGAAGTTAACGACCATGTGTTAAGCATTTGTGAAATGCGTGAAGACTTTGTTGGACAATTTCCTGGTACAGGTAACCTAAGAGATTTAGGAAACTTATCTGCTTATGGTAATAGATTTGTACAACACAGTGGACCTTTCAATTTAGCAAACTATCACATAACAAACAAAGATGCAAACTTAATCAAAGCATTACAATTTGCTAAAAGAGAATATGGTAAATTTAGAAAACTATTTTTACAAACAGCAGACAAATTAGGATTTGACGGACAAAATAAAATACACTTTGATTTAGTAATGGAAAAACTAAACAAAGACAAGTCAAACGATATGCCATTCTACTTCAGTGATATGCTTGGCTATACAAGTGCTAAAAGATCAACACACGTTGTAGAAAATCCAAGTTCACAGTATTTTGCATTAGCTACACCATTTGATCTTACAAAACTTTCTAATACAAGTGTAAACATTTATATTAATGGCGTACAGCTTGTACATGGCACTGATTATAAATTTGAAGCTGACTTTAGTGGCTTTGTAACTATTACTAAAACAAAAGTCGCAGGTGATGTAATTGATATTTACGAATACAATACAACAGACGGAAGTTATATTCCTGCAACACCTACTAAACTAGGATTGTATCCAAAGTACAAACCAGAAATTTTTGTAGACAATACGTATCAAACTCCTACTAAGGTTATACAAGGACACGATGGAAGTATTTTTGTTGCGTACAATGATTTTAGAGATGACTTATTATTAGAGTTAGAAAAAAGAATCTACAATAATATTAAGACAGACTATGATGCTACTATGGTAAACTTACAAGAGTTTATAGGTGGTGAAAGTAGAGATACAGGATTTACAAGAACCGCAAGAGATAAGGCTTTATTACCAGAATTTATTGAATGGAATAATGCAGTAGGTTCTCCAGACTATGCAGATAACAGCTTTTGGTCAAGAACTAACAGCTTTACATTTAATTACAGCAATACAAATAGCCCAAGCGGAAAACAAAACGCAGGTTATTGGAGAGCAATATACAAAGAAGCATATGATACTGACCGTCCTCATTCACATCCTTGGGAAATATTAGGATACAGCGAACAGCCAACTTGGTGGACAACAGTTTACGGTGAAGCTCCGTATACAAGTGAAAATAAAATACTATGGCAAGATATTGAGAAAGGTATTTACAGAATACCTAATCAGCCTGTAACATACAACAGTAGATATGCTAGAGCAAACATAACAAGACATATTCCTGTAGATGATGGCGGTAACTTATTAAGTCCGTTAGATTCAAACTATGCAAAAGATTATATTAGTAATAGAACTAAACAGACTTTTGTGTTTGGAGATCAAGCACCTACAGAAACAGCATGGCGTAGAAGTTCTGAATATCCATTTGCATTAATGATTGCATGGTTATTAAATCAGCCTACAAAAATATTAGGACTAGGTTATGATAGATCAAGAATTAAACGTAACCCTGCTAAAGAAGTAATTTACAGTGAAACAAATAAAAGATTAAGATTAGAAGATATTGTTTTCCCTAATACATCAACAGATTCAGCTAGGGTACAAACAGCAGGATTTGTAAACTATGTTCAAGACTACATGAACAGTAGAACTACAAAATATTACAAACAATATCAAACAGATCTAAAAAATATTAGAAACCAACTAGGATTAAAGATTGGTGGATTTACAGACAAGAGTAAATTCAAACTTGTATTAGATTCAAGAACACCTTTCAACGAAGGTAACGTTTTTGTTCCAGAAGAAAACTATCAAATATTTTTAAACAAATCAAGTGTAATTGATCTTGTTCCATACAGTGGTGTTATCATTGAAAAGGTACAAGGTGGATTTGTAATCAGAGGTTACAACTATAATAATCCATTCTTTAAATATTACACTCCAGTTAGTTTAGCAGATGATCCTGTAGTTAGAGTTGGTGGCGTAAGTGCAGACTTTGTAACATGGACAGCAGGACAAAGTTATAGTCCAGGACTTGTTGTAGAGTTCAATGGACGTTACTTTATGACAGAAACACAGCACATTGCCGCTGATAGTTTTGATCAAAGTAAATTTGTTGGATTACCAGAACTTCCTGTAGATGGTGGTAGAACAGCAGTATTCCACAGACAGTGGAACGAAGGAATAAATGACGAGCCGTTAGAATTACCTTACGGAACACAGCTTGAAACTATTCAACAAGTTGTAGACTTTTTGTTAGGGTATGAAAGATATTTAAAAGCCCAAGGTTTTGTTTTTGAAAACTACAATACAGATATTAATGAAGTTGAAGACTGGCGCCTAAGTGCAAGAGAATATATGTTCTGGACTACACAGAATTGGGCAGAGAAAAGTGTTATTACTTTAAGTGCTGGTGCAAATAGAATTTGTTACTACAAAAAATATCACGTAGCAGATGATATATTTGATAACTTCTACGGATATAATTTATTTAAAGCAGATGGTAAAAAACTAATTCCTGCGTTTGCAAGTGTATATAGAGATAACGATAATAAGATTGAGATTACAACTAAAAATACAGCAGACGGAATCTTTAGTGTTAAGTTACCTTTGGTACAAACAGAACACGTTGTACTATTAGATAATACAACTGTGTTTAAAGATTACATTTACGATTTAGAACCAGGATACCGTCAATCAAGAATTAAAGTATTAGGATATAGAACAGACAACTGGACTGGTGGATTTAACATTCCAGGATTTATATACGATAATGCTATAGTTACAGAATGGTCAGACTGGACAGATTACGCAGTTGGCGATACTGTAAAATACAAAGAATTTTATTATGTTGCAAAAGTTAAGATACCGGGTCAAGCAACCTTTGATGACAAACAATGGGAACGTTTAACTAAAAGACCTGAACCAGGATTAATTGCAAACTTTGATTACAAAGCAAAACAGTTTGAAGACTTTTATGATTTAGATACAGATAACTTTGATACTTCACAGCAAAGAGTTGCACAGCATTTAATTGGTTATCAGAAACGTAAGTATTTAGAAAACATTATTAATGATGATGTTTCACAGTACAAATTCTATCAAGGATTTATTCAAGATAAAGGTACAAGAAATAGTTTAACTAAATTGTTTGATGCTTTATCTAACACAGATAAAGATAGTGTAGAATTCCACGAAGAATGGGCTATACGTTTAGGACAAATTGGTGCGGCACAGTCATTTGATGAAGTTGAATATAAATTAGACGAAGCGAAGTTTAGATTAAGTCCACAACCAATTGAACTTGTAGAATCCGTAACAGGAACAGAAACAGATTTAATTTACAGACAAAGACCGTTTGAAACTTATTTAAAACCAGATGGATATAATCATAAGCCATTCCCTACAAAATATAAAGATGTAGATTATGTGCAAACAGCAGGATACGTAAATCCACAAGATGTAAAAACACAGGTTGCAAATTATGATGCAATTTTAAATATTGCAATTACAACTCTTAATGTTGGTGATTATGTTTGGTCGGGTACGAATAAAACTAATACTTGGGACGTATTTAAATATTTACGTACAGAAGATAAAGTTGTTAAGCTAACAAAAAATAGTACAACTGACGAAGTTGAAGTAAAACTAAACAACCAAGCCAAGTATGTAAAAGACGACATTATAGGATTAGTTGATGTTGCTGACAATGAAAGATTTTACAAAGTATTACGTTCAGAATTAGATACTGTATTTTGTACTGAAAATGGTACAACTACAGATGTAGAAGAAGCAACAGGATTTGTAACTAATTTTACAAGTGTTAGAGTTGAAGACCTAGAAGCGGCAAATACAAAACTTATAAACAGTGAAATAAAAGTAGGTGAAACTATTTGGATTGACGATGATAGTTCTAGCAAATGGTTAGTAATAAAAAACAATCCTGTACATAGCCAACACCAAGTTATTTCTAATGTAGAAACAAGTGACATAAGCACAAACTTTGGTAAAGTAATTGCTTGTGATGAAAGAAATAGCACGTTAGTTGTAGGTGCAAGTGAATCCAACAAGGTATACATTTATAACAGAACTAATGATGGCGGACAATATGTACACGCACAAACAATAGATGCACCAACAGACATTTATACAGGTGACGGTAAGTTTGCTACAGGACTTGCATTATCAAGAGATAGCAAGTGGTTAGTAGTAGGTGCTCCGCAGGCAAGTAACGTTAAAACAAAATTTGCAGGAAACTTTACAGGTGCTCAGTCTTATGTTAAGAATGACATAGTACAATACCAGGAAAACTTCTGGGAGGCACAATTTCCTATTGCACAGGCACAAGGTACATTAACATTTAACAGCTTTTATGATACTGCCACAATAGCAGAAGCAAGTTGGAATGGTACAACATATCCAGAAGTAGTTTATGCTGTAAGAGGTAACTATCACTTTAATGTTCCTACTGATCATATGTTAATTAGAGCTCCGTTGACTCAATACGAAGCAACAGCGGCCGGTGATACTATTGTATTAAACTGGGATCAGTATTCACAGAATTATCCAAATGGTATATTACCTTTCGGAAGTAACGGTCCGGGTGTAGCACAGTTTGAAGGAAGTAAAACTATTGCAAGTAAAGTAGATGCAATACTATACTTTGATAACTTGTTAAGAACACCTAATGTTGGCGACACTATTAGCACAACAACTGCAATAGGTATAGTAGATTATATTCATGTAGAAAATGTTAACCAAGCAACTATCTATATCAGAGATATGAACGGTCAGTTTACTGACAGTGGTAGTGCAACACTTGGTACACAAAACATGGGAAGTTATAGTGCATTGAATCCTTTGAATTCTGCGGCATCATTTGGAGGCTGGTGGAAAGTTACTGGCTTAACAGCTTTTACAACTACAACTAAAACTGTAACTACTCCACAATTTGTAGTTCAGGATATTATTACACAATCAGAAAGCAAATCACCTGAAGTATATTATAACACAATGGACGATGTGTATGCGTTGAATCAAGTTACTGATCCAACCAAGGGAGGTAAGTTAGGACACCTAAGTTATTACAACAAACAAGGTATGCCTGATCTAAGTCCATACTGGTTCTTTAGAGCTCCTAAGGCTTGGACAGATACTTTAAGCATGGGCGATAGCTTTAAGTTATACATTAATAAAGTTAGAAATAGTTTGAATAATGTTTTTGATCCTGCTACACTAGGTATTGCTACATCATATATTAATCAAGCACTAGGACACGAAGTTTATGATCTGTGGGACGGTTACGTAGATATTACATTTACAAACTTTGATAACCAAGGTAATGCGTTTATTCCACAAATAGGAAATATGATTATTGATCAAAGTACAAATGCAACTGCTCAGGTTATGTATGTACAGGAACAATTATTAGATTGTAGAGTATACGTTAAAAACAGAAGCGGTACATTTAAGTTTGGTAATCAACATAGTGATACAAGTACCATTGCTATTCTAAATGGTGTAAGTCCAGGCATTGACAGGCTTGTTGGTAGATTAGATGCTTCGGATATGTCAAGTGCATTAACTGGTAAGATGGTTGTAGTTAGATTTACAGACTCAACACAATTACCTGTAACAACACCTACATTTAGAAATGAAGTAGAAATACAAGTTTACAATGATAGAACTGTAAATGGTATTGCAAGAACACCTAACTATCCTAATCCACTTAACAAGGATTGGAAACAAGTTTCTGCATTGAAAACAGACAAAGACGGATCTGCTAGTGCATTTACAAACGAAGGTGTATATTTTGTTTACGAAAAAATGGGTACAGGACTTTACAGCTATCAACATGGTTACACAAATCCACAAAGAGCAAGTGATCGTAACTTAGGTACTCAGATAGAATTATGTAAGTCAAACACAATAGAAGATTTTTATAGATTATATGTAAGTGCTCCAGGTAACTTACAGGTTTCAAACAGTGGTAGAATACATTTTGTAAATCACGGTACAGACAGCGACGGTACAGTTTACGAATGGGGTAGAAGTAAAAACACATTCTTTAGAGGCGAGTATGATGCCGCACAAACTTATTACACAGATGATATTGTTTTATATCAAGGAAGTTTCTATCAGTCAAATACAAACTTAACACCAGGTGCTTTTGTATCAACATACTGGACTATGTTAGCAAACAATATTGATTACATTGGCTACATTCCAAACGACACAGGACTTGTAGTTAGTGATGACAGTACGTTTGACAAAGGTAACTTAATACAGTATGCACACCCATTCTCAATAAGCAAATACGGAGATGTACTTGCAACTGTGGCAGACTTTAATAACAGTGATCCTAAGATTATTATTTACAGAATTAATAATGGACACTACGAATTTTCACAGATGATTCCTGCACCAACAGTAGGAATAAAATATGGTAGTGCAATTAGTTTAAATGATACAGGAGATATGTTAGCCGTAGGTGCACCATTAGATGATACTCGTGCAGATAACAACGGTAAGGTATTTGTTTACAGTAGTGTTGGCGGAGTGTTTGGTCAAACACAGGTGTTATACAGTCCTGAAAATGATGTTGCAGAAAGATTTGGAGCCGCGATAGACTTTGAAGGTAATGATTTAATTGTAAGTTCCAAAGGTGGAGACCTTGTAACAAGCACAACGTTTGATGCGTTATCAACTACATTTGATAATAACTTAACACAGTTTGAAAGTGTAAACACAGATAGCGGACAGGTGTTCTTGTATCAGAAAGTACAAAACAAATTATTATATGCAGAGAAGTTTAATTACAAAAATGCTTCAGTAGAAAGATTCGGTGAATACTTATTGTTCAACGAAAATCACGTTTACGTACCGATGCCAGAACTTTCAGTAAGAGATATGGAAGACTCTAGCACATGGAACAACTACATAGGAACACTTTTAGATTACAAGAGAGATAGAGGAAATCTACCTTGGAAAACTGTACATCAACCAACTGACCAAGTTGACTTAACTAAATTTAAAGGTGTGTTCATTTACACAATGGGACCTAATCCTATTGCACAAAAAATAGATTACATTGATCCTATACAAGGAAAAATTGCAGGTGCGGCTGAGGAAGAACTTACATACAAAACACATTACGATCCAGCAGTATACACTAACGGAACTAACACACCTAATACTGTAATTGATCCAGAAAATTATTGGAATGATGAAAACGTAGGCAGACTATGGTGGGATCTAAGCACAGCTAAATTTGTAAACCCTTATCAAGGAAACATAATTTACAATACAGCAAACTGGAATAAATTATTTACAGGTGCTACTATTGATGTTTATGAATGGGTTGAAACAACACTTACTCCAACAGCATGGAACGAAACAGCAGATACAGAAGAAGGTCTTGCAAAAGGTATTAGTGGTACACCTAAAGACGTAAACACTTTTGTACAGATACAAGTTTATAATGAAGTGTCGAAAAGCTTCAGCAACAAATATTACTATTGGGTAAAAAACAAAAAAATTATTCCAGACTTGGAATGGAGAAAAACTTCTGCATATGATGTAGCACAATTAATTCAAGATCCTATGGCAATGGGACAAAAATTTGTTGCACTTTACAGCAATAATAAATTTGGTTTATATAATTGTGAATCACTTGTAAGCGGACCAAACAATGCAATTAACTTCCGTTATTGGAAAATTGATAACAAGGAAATTAATGTACACAATCAATATCAATTGATTTCAGAAGGATTAGCTACAAGCAAACCAAATGTAGATATTGAACGTAAATGGTATGACAGTTTAATTGGTGTTGACACTAATGAAAGACCGGTGCCAGACACTATCTTAAGTGAAAAACAAAAATACGGAATACTAGACAGACCAAGACAAGGTATGTTTAAAAATAGAGTTGAAGCACTTAAACAAGTTGTTGAAAGAGCAAACACTACATTAAAAGCAAACTTGATTGTAGACGAATTAGATCTAAGTGCATTCTTAAGCAAAGATCCTACGCCAACATTATTAAGTAAAACTTTTGACAAGTCAGTAACAACATACGCAGAACTACAATTTGTTGGAGTATCAAATGTTATTCCAGCAGTACTAACCCCTGTATTTGAAAACGGAAAACTTGCAAGAGTTGAAATTGCAAACGGTGGTAAAGGTTATGTTACAGTTCCGACATACGAGTTTGGATTAGTAGGTAATGGTAGCGGTGCGGAAATTATACTTGCAATGAATAGTAATGGAACTATTACAAGTGCAACAGTTAAAAATGCAGGTTCAGGATATCCTGATACAACAACATTAGAAGTTAGAAGATATAGTGTACTTGTAACTGCTGACGAAACAGTTAGCAACAAGTGGGCAATATATGCCTACAACAATGCAACAACACTTTGGGAAAGAACATCAAGTTCAAGTTACGATACTACTAAATGGTGGAGTTACACAGACTGGTATGACACAGGTTACAGCGAATTTACAGATATTGATTTCCTTGTAGACTTTTCATATCAATTAGATAGCTTAGATGATACTGTTGGAGATATTGTAAAAATTAGTACAATAGGTTCAGGTGGTTGGTTGCTATTAGAAAAGATTAGTGATAATGGTGCAGACTATACAACAAAATACAAAACTGTTGGTAGAGAAAATGGTACCATAGAATTATCAAGTGCATTATACGATCCAGCAAGTAGTAATATTGGTTATGACGGATTAAGCTATGATACATCATTCTATGATGATCAACCTACATTAGAGTTAAGAAAAATCTTAACAGCATTAAGAGATGATATCTTTATAAATGATCTTGCTGTACACTACAACGAATTATTCTTTGCAAGTATAAGATATGCGTTTAGTGAGCAACCAAGTGTAGACTGGGCATTTAAAACTTCATTCTTGAAAGCTAAACATAACGCAGGTGACTTATCACAGAAAATTACTTTCCAAAACGATAACTTACCAAGTTACGAGAAGTTTATTGAAGAAGCAAAACCATATAAAACTAAAATTAGAGAATACATCAGTTCTTACACTAAAACAGATCCAACTTCAACAGGTGTAACTGACTTTGATATTCCACCAGCTTATAGTGTTGATGACGGAAAAATTGTACCATCAAGTTTAAAAGTTAAAGATGATTTAATTTATGGACAAGATGCAAACATAGTTGATTACCCTAATAAGTATTGGGCTGATAACGTAGGCTTTGAAGTAACACAGGTTAATATTCATAACGGTGGAACAGGATACTTAGATGTACCAATAATTAAATTTGCAGGTGGCGGCGGTTCGGGTGCTACTGCAACAGTAACACTTGGTACAGGTGGATCAATAAAATACATTACAGTTACAAATCCAGGTAGCGGATATTTAAGTGCTCCTACAGTAACTATTGAAGGTACGCAAAACACAGGCGAAACTAAAGCAGTTGTATCAGCACAGTTAGGTAATAGTAAAGTTAGAGCATTACATCATGTATCTAAATTTGATAGAGTTACAGGAACATTTTTAATTACTACATTATCACAAACAGAAAACTTTGTGGGTACAGGAAGTAAAACTACATTCGACCTAACATGGCCAATGGATGTAAGAAAAACTCAAGTAGAAGTAACTGTAGATGGCGTTGAAGCATTACAAAGTGAATACACTTATAAAAACGTTGCATACACAGATAAGTCCTATACAAGAAACAAAGGACAGATTATATTTACTGAACCACCGGCAAATACTGCCGCGATTGTTGTTAAGTATTCTAAAGCAGTAACAATGTTACAAGCACAGGATAGAATTAACTTATTCTACACACCAACAACTGGTATGTTAGGTAATGATGTTTCGCAGTTAATGGACGGTATTGATTATGGTGGAATTGAAGTTAAGAGTTTCACGTTTGGTGCAGGTACAGGTTGGGCTAGTGATCCATACTACACAACAACTTGGGACACATATGATAACACATACGAAGATGAAGTATTTGTATTAGACGGAAGTACAAATGTGTTTACACTTGCTAAACCATTAGAGAATGGCGTAGTATATAACGTATACAAAAATGGTATTAGAGTAGACGATCCACAATACGATGGATCAACAGTTCCTACAAATGTAAATGCTGTAATGGAAAGCATTACAGGTTCAGGACAAACATTTATACAATTAGATGAAACTAAAATACCAACAGTAGCAAATGATGTTATTGTAATTAGAAAAGCATCAAGTGATGGTTCATTTATTCCAGATCCAGATGGCTACGATACATTAGTACAAGGTGGTGACATGGCTTATGCTACTGCTAAAGGTATTAGTGCAGAAGAAATAGTTATTGACGGTGACGGATTTGTTACTCCATTAACTTCAAAAGGACCTGAGGAACTTGTTCCAGGACAAGTATTAGATACATTAGATATTAAAGTATATGAAAGAACTGGAGATGGTTCAAGTGTGTTGCATAGTTACAACTACTTAGGTGATGGAACAAACAAAGACTTTGATATAAATCATTTACCAATGAGTCAAAAAGATGTCTGGATAAAAGTACATGGCACTATTTTATCAGACTCACAGTTTACAGTTGATTATCAAAACAAAAAAATCAAGTTAACAACTGCACCAGGCGACAAACAGCAAGTACACATTATTACAATGAGTAATAACGGTGAGAAAATACTTGATGTTGATCAGTTTATTGGTGATGGATCAACTGCACAATTTGTAACAAGCATACCATTTAAATCAACATTAAGTTTCTTCTTAACAGTTGACGGTGTAACTACAAACGTTGACATGGCAGAAACAGATGGTACATACGCACAAAAAGGTATGTGCGTATTCAAGCTAGGTACTGCACCTCTAAACAATGCTGTAATACAATATGCAATCTTTGATAGTGCAAGTAAATCATTCTCACAGATTTCAACAGATACATTTACAGGTGACGGAAATAATAAAGAATTTACTCTTGCACAGACTCCACTAAATCAAAAACCATTAGAACATAATGTAATTGTTAAAGTTGGAAACAAAATATTAAATGCAGGATACAATCAACAGTTTAACGTAACAACTTCAGTAAGAGAATATCAATTAAGAGATTATCAAATTACTCAAGCTGGTGTTGGTGCAAACCAAGTTAGAGTTTTCTTAAACGGAACAGAACTTACACTTTCAACTAGTTGGAACTGGAATACGTTTAATGCTTCAGTAGAATTATTTGCTGACGTAGGTGTTACAGGTGATGTGCTTGATGTTTATGTAATTGACGGAGGCGAATACGCATTTGGTTTCTTAGACGGCAATGGTTTATGGGTTGAAACCCCAGACAAAGTTTATCTTGATACTGCTCCTGCATTAAATGAAAGTGTAACTGTATATCAGTTAACAAATCATGATGTAAGACAAATTGAAAGAGAAAACTTAGACATAGTTACACGTAACCCAATTACAGTTGGTACAGATAATTACACAGAATATCATCAACTTACAAACGGTATCATTAAGTTGCGTAAAGCGGCCATCGATGCTGAGTATGTATGGTTAGTAGTAAACGGTGACTTGTTAACTCCAAGTGTTGATTATTACTTACAAGATGACAAGCAAACTATTAGAGTTGTAGTAGATCTTAATGCAAATGATGTTATTGAGCTAATACACTTCTCAAACAGCACAATAGTTGGTAAGTTTGGATTTAGACAGTTTAAAGATATGCTTAACAGAACACACTTCAAACGTTTAGGTGATGATGTTGAATATACACTAGCACAGAATTTAAATTGGTATGATACTAAGATATTTGTAACTAACGCAGACGGATTACCACAGCCAAACAGAGATAAAGGTATTCCGGGTATTGTATTCATTGGCGGAGAACGTATTGAATACTATCTAAAAGAAGACGGTGCCCTAAGACAGTTACGCAGAGGTACATTAGGTACAGGTATTAAAACATTACACACAGCTGGAGCACAGGTGCTAGATCAGAGTGTGTATCAGACTGTACCGTACAAAGATGAGATGAGAACACAAACATTTACAGCAGATGGCTCAACTAGAGCTGTTACTGTAGACTTTATACCAAATAACGTAAACGAATTTGAGATTTTTGTAGGTGGACGTAGATTACGCAAGAATGCGATAAGTTCCTTCAATCCAAGCAATGATTTGGACAGTCCAGAGGGAGATATTACACTACCAGCAGAATTTAGTGTTGACGGAGTCAATCCGGTAGTAACACTAACAGACACACCAGCGATTAACACCAAGATAATGGTGGTTAGACGCATAGGTAAAAAATGGACTGACAACGGAACTCCACTAAGATTACAAGAAAATAACATTGGAAGGTTCTTAAGAAACAAAGAGGTGGCGTTACCTAAATAAATACACTTGTAGGATATAAACATGACAGACAATTTTAAAGATAAATCAGGAGTTCTTTTGCAAGGACACATAAAGATACACAACCCAGAAAGCGGTGAAATCTTTGTGGATAAGCGAAATGCTATCCATTACGAAAATATGAGTATTTCACTAGCAGAAAGTTTAGCTAACCAAGGGCAAGGAATGATATATTCCATGAATTTTGGTAATGGTGGTACATCAGTTGACCCAACAGGTATTATTACATACCTATCACCAAACAGCACAGGAACAAATGCTAGTTTATACAACCAAACATACACTAAAGTAATTGACGATAATTCAATCAACAACACAGATCCTACAAGAAATAAGATTGAAACTCGTCATGTTAGTGGTACAAATTACACAGATATTATTGCAACTTGTTTATTAGACTACGGTGAACCTTCAGGACAAGATGCATTGGATAACGCAACAAGTTCAGACAGCTTATATGTATTTGACGAGCTAGGACTAGTAAGTTATGCAACAAGTGGTACAGGTAGATTATTAACACACGTAATATTCCACCCAGTACAAAAAAGTTTAAACAGACTAATCCAGATTGATTATACAGTTAGAGTACAATCATTAACTGGTTTTAACGAGGCGTAATAAATGGCTTATACAGTTAACCATACAGACGTTGCTAACAAAGGTAGCATAACGGTTGAAGATAATACAATCAACCAACAGACGTCGTTGTCACTGCCAGGCAGAAACACAACTGCTTATGGTACTGCTATTGCTGAAAACTTTTTACACCTATTAGAAAATTTTGCAAACTCAACTGCACCTAACAATCCAACAGAAGGACAGTTATGGTATGATAATACAGCAGGAGTTGATCAATTAAAATTATATGATGGTACTACATGGATTAGTGCATCAGGATTAAAGAAAGCTACAACGGCACCAGGTGCGGCACAATCAGTTACAGGTGACCTTTGGGTTGATACAGATAACCAACAATTATATTTGTACACAGGTTCAGGTTGGGTATTAGTAGGTCCAACATTTAGTGATGGACTTTCAACAGGTGTTAAGCCTGAATCAATTACGGGAACTAACAATGTAAGTTACACTTGTTTGATTGTAGAAATTAGTGCTAAGGTATTAGCAATTTATTCAACAGCGGCATTTACGCCTAAGACAACCATTCAAGGATTTACAACAATTAATCCAGGATTCAATTTAAGTACAGCAGACATTACAGGTGCAGGTGCAGGAAAATATTATGGAACTGCGGAAAAGGCAGAAGCATTAGTTATTAATAATGAAAGCATACCAGCACAAAACTTTATGCGTAATGATAGTACTTCACAAAGTTTATTTCCTATAACAGTAAAAAACAATGGTGGTATTACTGTTGGTGCTTCAAGTTTCTTTTCAGTAGGAGTTGAAGGACAAGCAGGTATTATTAGTCACCAAACTTCAGGATCCAACATTGACATAAGAGTTAACAACAACGGATCTGCAACAACTGTAATGAGAATTGATTCAACTGCTAAAGTTGGTATTAACAATTTAAGTCCGGATCAAGCATTAGATGTTACAGGTAACATACAGCTTTCAAACGCATTGTTAGTTGAAGGTACAACAGACAGTTCTACAATATCAACAGGAAGTATTATTACTAAAGGTGGTGTTGGTATTGCTAAAAAATTATTTGTAGGTAGCGACACAAACCTTGCAGGACTTACAACTACAGCAAACATTGTACCAAACGCAAATACATCACGTAACTTAGGTACAGCTAACGAACAATGGTTAAATGTTTATTCACAAAACTTTATAGGTAACTTAACAGGAAACGTTACAGGTACAGTTTCAGGACGTTCAGGTTCAACAGACAAACTTGCAAGTTCAACAACATTCCAAATGAATGGTGATGTTACTGCACCGTCATTTACTTTTGACGGACAAGACGCAAGTACTAAAACTTTTACAACTACTATTTCAAATACATTCGTTGCAAACAAACCAGAAGTTTCAAACACAGTATCAACAGACGAAGTTTTAATAAACAGAGTTACTGGCGACACAGGTGTTTATAAAGTTTCAAGAACAAACTTATTCAAAGCTATTCCTACATTACCAATTGGAATGATTACTCCATTTGGTGGAGATACTGCTCCAACTGATTGGGTATTATGTTATGGACAAGAAGTTACTATTGCAGAATATCAAAACTTGTTTAATGTAATAGGTTACAACTTTAAAGATCAATCACTTGTAGCGGCAGGAAAATTTGCATTACCTGATTTAAGAGGTAGATTTGCATTAGGTAAAGATAACATGGGCGGCGGATCAGCAAACGTTGTTACATCAGCGGCGGCTGATACACTTGGTTCAGTTGAAGGACAACAGAATCAAAGTATTGCAGTTACAAACTTACCAGAACACGAACACGATTTAAGAGGACCAAGCGGAGACCAATACTATACTTTAAGAGATGTAACTGGTACTCCAAATGACCCACAGGGTATTCAATATGATGCTCCAACAGGATCACAGGCAGGTCAGGCATATCCTACTTCAGGTGGTGTGTTAACAAACAACGCATTGGGAACAGCGATAGATATTATGAACCCATACATGACTGTTAACTATATTATCTATGCCGGGGAGAATACAGCGATATGAGTTATAAACTAAACAAAACTGACGGTACGTTACTCGTAGATTTAGTTGACGGACAATTAGATACTACAACTACAAGCATTGGTCTTATTGGAAAAAACTATTCAGGATTTGGTGAAACACTAAACGAAAACCAAATTAAGATGTTAGAAAACTTTGCTTCTACATCAGCACCAACTGTTCCATTAGTTGGACAGTTATGGTACGATAAAACACAAGGTAGAATAAAAGTTTATGACGGAACATCATTTAGAGAAAGTGGTGGACCTATTGTTGCTACGGCACAGCCGGCAACACTTGTAAGTGGTGACCTTTGGTTAGATAGTTTAAAGAACCAACTATATTTTTATGATGGTACAGACTTAGAACTAGCTGGACCTATATATTCTGCACAGCAAGGTAAAACAGGATTTGAAACATTTACAGCATTAGATACACAAAACAATAGTAAGGTAGTTGCTAAACTATTTGTTGGCGGAGCACTTAACGGTGTTTGGTCAAACGAAGAATTTACTCCTGCTATTGGATATCAGATTGCAGGATTAACAGGAGCAATTAAAAAAGGATTTACTCCTATTGATGCAACAGCAAATGGTACAGTTTTTAGAGGTGTATCAAATGCGGCACTTAACTTAATTAACTCTGCAGGCGTTGAAAAATCTGCGGCACAGTTTTTACCAGCTGATGCATCAGGAACTACAACAGGTGCATTAACAGTTAGTAACAGTGGCGGGGTTACAATAGGACCTGCACAAAATAATATTATGAAAATCGTTGGTACTTCATTTGTAAGTGAAAACCAACTATCCAACCATGACTGGAAAGTAAGAGTTAGAAAGCCAACTGGTTATGTTGATGCTATAGTAGTTGATACAGATGTATCACACATAGGAGTATTTAATAGTGCTCCACAATATACTTTACACGTGGGTGGAGATGCTAAAATTGACGGTGACTTAATTATTGGCGGTACAAGTTTAGCAGTAGAAACAACAGTTTTAAGAGTTGAAGATAAAAACATTGAACTTGCTATACAATCAGATAGTTCAACAGGTAATAATGCCGCAGTAGATGGCGGTGGTATTATTCTAAAATCTTCAGATTTAGATAAAGAATTTTTATGGCGTAATGCAGAGCAGGCTTGGACATCAAGCGAAAACATCGACCTGGCGGCAACTAAAGGTTACAAAGTTAACGGAAACGAAGTATTAAATGAAACTGCATTAGGATCAACTGTAACAAGTGCCTTAGGCCTTACACAGGTAGGTACACTATCTACACTTTCAGTTGATAACGTAACAATTAATAACTATGCAATATCTACTTCAGGTAGCGGTTTACAAATAACAAGTGATGGTGCAATATCCATTACAAACAATCAAAAGATTACAGGATTAGCTGAACCTACAACTAATACTGATGCCGCAACTAAATTTTATGTAGATGATTCACTAGATAATGAACCAGTAATTGTTCCATTAGATATTACAGGCTTAACAAATGCCAATATCGCTACAATTATTGAGGACATTTATCCAGCTACAACCAAAAAGACAGGATCATATGCTTATGTTCCAACAAGCACATTAACTGGAGCAACAGTTAGTGGTATTGATGTTAATACGGTTGCAAGTAAATCTTTTATATCTGTAGACTCAAACGGTGTACAAAACGAGAGTGTTTTACAGGATATTGCGTTTAGTAATGCTTCAGGTACTGTTAATGCATCAGTGGCTAGAGGCTTAAAAAGATTCAAGGTTCAAGCAGGATCTTGGGTGTTTGACACTGATCTAGGTAGCAGTGGCGGACTATGGTAAAAGATAAATAACATTATAGGGGTTTATAACAATGGCATATACTATAGATAGATACAGTGGCGTTACTTTGACAACAGTCGAAGACGGAACTGTTGACCAAACTACCGATATTAAGTTAGTAGGTAAGAACTACGCTGGATACGGTGAAATACAAAACGAGAATTTTTTACATCTGCTAGAAAACTTTAGCGGAACTTCACAACCACCTAAAGCAATTTCAGGGCAAGTATGGTTTGATGCTACAGCATCTAAACTTAAATTTTATGATGGTTCTAAATTTAGAACTACAGGTGGTGCAGAAGTAAGTGCAACACAACCGGCAGGATTAGCTACTGGTGATTTATGGTGGGATAGCACAAACGAACAATTATACGCATACAACGGAACTGGTTATGTACTAGTTGGACCACAAGGTTCAGGAACTAGTGTAACACAGATGAAAACTGTAACATTAAGAGATACTACAAGTACAAATAGATTAGTCATTCAAGCCATTGTTAATGACGAAGTCATTTATATGATTAGTGCAGTTTCATTTACTATTGATAGTACAGATCCAACTAACGCAGTTACAGGATTTGACGTTGTTAAAAAAGGACTAACCCTAAGAAATACACAAAACGCAACAGGCGGTGTTACAAGTTCTACAGATTACTACTGGGGTACAGCTAGTAACTCATTAAAACTTGGCGGATATAGTGCTTCAGACTTTGCATTAGCAGGTTCAGGATCATTTACATCACTTGTTAACTTTGCAGACGCAGGTATTTCAATTGGTGATTCCAACGATCTTAAAATTTACGTTGAAAATGATAACGAAGGTGTTATACAAAATGACGTAGGTACAGTAATTAAAATTAAAGTTGACGATTCAGTAGGTACAGTTACACAACCTTTACAGATTGAATCAACGGGTATGCACCCAGGTACAGACAATACATTTAACTTAGGTAAGTCTGGTACTAAATTTGCAACAGTTTACGCAACATCATTTGCAGGGTTGGCTACACAGGCTTCAACACTGGCAGTTGGTGCAAACTATCGTTCAGGATCAACTGCGGCGACTAATAATACAGTAGCAGTTAGAGATGGTTCAGGTAACTTGGTAGCAAACTTGTTTACAGGTACAGCTACACAGGCTCAATATGCTGACTTGGCAGAGAAATATACTACTGTAGAAGAATATCCAGTAGGAACTATTATGACAGTAGTAAAAGCTGATATGCAAGAGTCAATTGAAGCTGAGATGGAGGCTTGTGGTGAGAATGAAATACCATGTGGCGTTATATCTGATAAACCAGCTTACTTAATGAACGCAGAAGCTGATGGACAAGCGGTAGCACTTAAAGGTAGAGTACCAGTTAGAGTTACAGGCTTGATTGTTAAAGGTGAACCAATCTACACAGCAATGGACGGAATGGGTAATCAAGACAATAGACACGGAACAATGATTGGTATTGCATTAGAAAACAATGATGAAGACGGCGAGAAATTAGTAGAAGTATTTTTAAAGGTATAATTAAATGGCAATCGGCGATATTATTACAGCGGCAAGATATAATAACTTGCAATCTAGAGTAGCAACCATATTAGGAACAGGATCAGGTGATGACGGTTATGGTCAATCACTTAATTCAAGCCAGGTTGCCGCGAGTGCTACGATTACCGCTATTGATATGTCAACACTTTATACAGATATTGCTAATGGTAGAGTACACCAAACAGGTACAGCACCAAGTGAAATAGCAATTATCAGTTCAACAGATACTATTTTAGACAGCGACACAATTAATAAGAAGGGTGTTGCACAGTTTGAAAACTTAACAACTACCTTAGAGAACGAAAAGTTTCAAATACACAGTTCTCAAGCAACAGCAGAAGCAACAACTTCAGCTAGTTATACTACAAGTTGGAACGGAACACTTATTCATTTGTTAAATGTTACGTTTTCAACAGCAGATCATAGAAGACAGTTTTTCAATGCAGGTGGAGAAATCCGTTTTGCAAGTAATATTACATACTTAGGCTCTAGTGCAAAAACTATTGACTGGATGGGTATGCTTGTAAACATGGGAACTGTTAAAATGGGTTACACTTCAACAGGTGCAACTGGTTCAGGAACGGGTTCGACTATAGGTTTTCATGATCTTACAACAGCTTTTCAAACACTTTTTACTAAAAACGGTACTGGTTTATATGCGGCCAACAACTATACACTAAAAGCTAAACTAGTTGGAACTACACAGGTTCAATTCCAAGCTGAATGGAATGACGCAAACACTGGTAATCCAAACTACGATGAAGATGTATTAGGTACTTTGAATAGTACAGTTACTCAATTACGTGCTACAGGCTCGTATGTTGAGGTTCCTACACCAACACACAGCACAGACGCTGGTTCAAACTTAACATAGTCCACTAAAAATTTGTCTAAATAGTAGTACAACTACGGATTACTATTATGGATGAAAGATTAAAAAAAGCCTTAGACTTTTCTAACTACATGGTTACTCTTAATAACCAAAAAAGAGTGTTGAAAGAGAAGTTTCTTGAAAGCAGAATCTACTATTTTAATGGTGGGCAGTTTTCTGTAACACAAGAACTATTGACTTTTGTAAAAATTCTGTGTGATAACGATGACTCAAACGTTGTTATCGTAGACGATAATGACACTCCAATTAGAATAGAACAACTTCATGAATTCTACGAAAACATAAGCGACGTTTACTTTACATCTACTAACGAATACGAAACAGAATATCAAAAGTTAAGAGCTAAACGCAAGGTTTCGGGATTAGTAGACTATGACACAGAAAACTAAAGGTGCATTAATCTTTGCTCGTAATAACGCACAGATTGATTACATAAAACAAGCTCATTATTCAGCTAAAAGAATAAGAAAATATTTAGATATTCCTACTAGTATAGTTACGGATAGTGTAGATTACCTTAAGGAAACATATAAAGACTATGAAACAGTTTTTGATAAAGTTATTGAAGTCCCTTTCACAAACAATTCGACTACTAAAAGATATTTTGATGGATCGGGTGTAGCAAAACACTTACAATTTAAGAATGACCTGCGTACACAGTCATATGAACTAACACCATATGACGAAACAATATTATTAGATAGTGATTATATCATTGCAAACAGTTTATTTAAAAATTGCTTTGAACAAGATCATGATTTTTTAATTTTTAAGAACGCAAAGGACTTAACTGCTTGGAGAGATACTGCTGAGTTTGAAAAGATTAGTGATACAAGCATAGACTTTTATTGGGCTACAGTAATATTCTTTAGAAAGTCAGAAGTAAACAAGATATTCTTTGACCTAACAAAGCACATACAAGAAAACTGGGACCACTATAATAGCATATTCCAAGTAAACAGAGGTACTTTCCGTAACGACCATGTGTTTAGTGTAGCAATACATATAATGAATGGTTACACAGAAGGTGACTTTGCACATAAGTTGCCAGGTACAAAATATTACACAGCAGATAGAGATATCTTATGGGAACTAGAACAGGATAATTTCTTGTTCCTGCTTGAAAAAGAAAATCATTTAGGAGAATACACACCATTACGAATCAAAGGCAGTAACATTCATGTAATGAACAAGTTTAGCCTTAACAGAATTATAGATAGAGGAATAGTTTAATGGAATTTGTTTGGCATATATTACTTACAGTTTGTTTAAAAGGTAATTGCTTGGTACAAGACATACAGTGGTTTGAAAATAAACAAGAGTGTAACCTAATGCTTGAATTATATAAAGAAATACCACCAGATGGTAAGTGGGACACAATAGAATACGTGTGTAAACCAGTTGGGAGCAAAAGTGCCTAGTAAAGGATTTGTATTAATAGCACAAAACAGCGAATACGATTACGTACAACAGGCGTGTACGTTAGCTATGAGTATTAAAGCTACTAATGAAGCAAAGATTTGTTTAATAACCAACGATAAAGTGCCATCTAGGTATGAAAAATTGTTTGATGTTATTAAACCCATACCTTGGTCCGACGATGCAAAGGATAATGATTGGAAGGTAGACAACCGTTGGAAGTTATACCATGCAAGTCCTTATGATGAAACTATTGTGTTGGATACAGATATGTTAGTATTACAAAATATAGACACGTGGTGGAAGTTTTTAGAAAACTATGAAGTGTTTTATACCTCAAATGTATACACATACAGAGGTGAAAAGGTAGTAGACAACTATTATAGAAAAACGTATAAGGCAAATAACTTGCCAAACGTATATGCAGGCTTTCATTATTTTAAGAAGTGTGATTTTGCAAAAGAGTTTTACACATTATTAGAAATAGTAATGAATAACTGGCAAATGTTTTACGGCAAGTATGCAAAGGAGCAGTATCAAAAGTTTTTAAGTGTTGATACAAGCACAGCTATCGTTACAAAAATATTAGATTGTGAAGATAGGATTACAAATAGTCGTGTTAAGTTTCCTACGTTTACACATATGAAGCCACACATACAAGGTTGGAGAAATGGAAGTGCAACATGGCGTAGCAGAGTAGGTTCTTATCTTACAGAAGACTTAACACTAAAGATAGGTAATCATTTGCAGTCAGGTATCTTTCATTATACAGAAAAAGAGTTCTTAACTGATGAAAAAATTAACAAGTATGAAAAGTATTTAGGAATATGAAACCAATTGACCTTATAGTAGGTTCTGATCACAGAGGATTAGAACTAAAAGACAAATTACTAGATTATGTTTCACCAGATGATATAAATGGTGTAACATTATTTGACATAGCAGTAATACAGAATTTAAAACCATACGAAGCAGGTACATCAGTTGATTATCCAGACGTAGTAAAAGAAATGGGATATCATTTTGATAAAGATAATTATGGTATACTAGTTTGTGGATCAGGCTATGGAGTTAGTATTGCGGCCAATAGATTTAAAAATATGAGAGCAGTAGTTTGTAGAACACCTAAAGAAGCAGAGATGGCTCGTAGACACAACAACGCAAACGTATTATGTTTAGGTGCAGACTTTACAACAACAAGCCAAGCAAAGAAAATTGTAAAAGCATTTTTTACAACATACTTTGAAGGTGGTAGACACGCACGAAGGGTTAAGAAGTTAGGAAAATTATGAAGCTAGGTATTACAGTAGACAACGAACGTTTTGCAGTATTTGATCCTACAACAGGTGAGCTGTTATCCTTGCCTAATAAAAAACCTACTGAAGGTAGTTTTATTCCTGTTTCAGATAGTGAAATAAAAGGCATACTAGAAGGTAGTGAAAGTATGCACTTCTATTATGTACATTACATAAAAAGATCTAACACGTATGAACTAAGACAACGTAGCAATCATGACATAGACAGTTATTATGTTGATGACTTAATTTATGAACTGCCAACAACAGGTGATAACACAGACATAACAGTAACAAAAAATGTAAAAGATACCTGTTGGAAAATTACAATAGGCGGAGATCTAGAAATGAATATTCTAGCACAAAAGATTAGCTTGACAAATGGACATTTATCGTTTAGTATAACCAAAAAGGACGATCCAAATATTCTTTATAAAACACTACAATTTACGTTTGACAAACTAATTGGTGGAAAATATATCGTTTTACCGTTTAGTGATGCTTTTGAGTTTGACAACGAACCGATTTCAGTGTATACTATAAAGAAGTTTGACAGTTACAAATATGAGGTTATAGAATGAAGTCAAAAATTTTAGCAGAGAACATTGTAAAAGGTTCAGGTGGTCACGGTCTTAAACAAGAACAACTTGTAAAGATCTTTGACAAGATAGATAACTTAGAAGACTTTGCTTATACAATTAAAAAAGTATTAGAGCATGGTGGTAAGGATTATCTTACTACACAAAGTTATTCACTACAAGCACCTGGGTTGGATAAATTTACAGAATGGCATCACATTGATGAAAAGTATGATCCTAGTTGGGGATTTGATAAGAAAGATGCCGGCTGTTATATGTATGGAATGTTCAAAGGTAAGCCACCTGCTGTAGCAGACATTTTACAACCAGGTGTAATATACATAGGCGAAAGCAGAGCAACAACTAGAAACTGTATGCTAGGTAGACGCACAGATTTTAAAGGCACAGTACGTAACGATAGGTTATCACCATATGGTTGTGGTACTGCATTTAAGGAAAAGATAGGTAAGGAATATATTGATAACGTGTATGAAGCATACTTGCCAATGCACAACAGTCTTGTAAAAGAAACTGAAATGCAAATGCTAATTAACTATTATAGATACTATGGTCGTATTCCTGTATGTAATCCAGATAGTGATCTACGTAGAGTAGAATTAAGGTTAAAGAATGAAAATTAATATTGCAGAGCAAGACATTATATTTTTAAGTTATGATGAACCTAACTGTGAAAAGAACTATGTTGATTTAGTATCTAAGTGTCCATGGGCAAAACGTGTACACGGAGTACACGGTTCTGATGCGGCACACAAAGCCTGTGCAGAATTATCAGACACAAAACACTTTGTTACAGTAGATGGTGATACTATTATTGATCCAAACTTTTTAAACGTAGTATTAGATCTAGATGAATTAGGTGTAGATGACGACTATCAGTTTAGTTGGTGCGGTAACATTGACATCAATGGTTTGAAATACGGCAACGGAAGTTTAAAGATGTGGACAAAAGATTTTGTTGCTAATATGAAAACACACGAAAACACAGATGGGTCGGACGATACACAGATAGAATTTTGTTACTTTGACAACTACTACCAACTAAATGAAAACTTTTCAACCAGTATTATTAGTTCAACACCACATCAGGCTTGGAGAGCAGGATTCAGAGAAGGTGTTAAGATGTCATTGAATAGAGGAGCAAAGGTACAAGACCTTGCAAACAACACTTGGTGGCAAAATTATCATAGACTGCTTATATGGATGAACGTTGGTGCAGATGTAGACAACGGACTATATGCTATCATGGGTGCTAGAGATGGTTGCCAAAAGATACTAGCAACTGATTGGGATCATTCTGTAACAAGAGATTTTAAATGGCTTAATGAATATTGGAACGAGATCAAAGACTATCCTGTAGATCAAATGATTGCAGAGTATGGTGAAGTATTACAAGAGCAAGGACTGCCGATAAGCAAGGTTGCATTAGATGAGGAACAAAGTAAATTCTTTAAAACTGTTTATGTAAACAGTGATAGAGTCTTAGGCAGGTAATGAGCGAACTAGAAAAAATTAAAAAATTAATGCCCACTATCGAGGAGCAAACATCTCCTACTTTCTGCTTGGCTAAATGGCATCATACAACAATATATCTTGCAACAGGTGAAACGCATAGTTGTTATCACCCTGCTCCGCACCCTATACCTTTGGACGAACTAAAAGATAATCCAAGTGCATTACATAACACCAAAGAAAAGAAAGACCAACGTAAGAAAATGTTATGCGGTGAAAAACCAGATGGTTGTAGCTATTGTTGGAAGATTGAAGCCATGGGTAAAGACTATGTAAGTGATAGGCATATCAAAACAACAAGCATTTACAATGAAGAAAGATTAGCGGAAATAAAACAAAAAGGGGCGGATTTTAATGTAAATCCAGAGTACATTGAAATAAGTTTTAGTAATGAATGTAATTTTAAGTGCGGTTACTGTCACCCTAAAGCATCTAGCAGATACTATAATGAGATAAAACAACACGGACCATACAGTATGTCTACTTCACATAGGCAGGACATTGATTGGTTTAAGATTTATAAAAAGGAAGAAGAGAATCCATACGTAGACGCATTTTGGGAATGGTGGCCCGAAGTAAGTAAGACACTAAACATTTTGCGTATAACAGGTGGCGAACCCTTAATGCACAAAAGCCTATGGGAACTATTTGACAAACTAGAAGCAGATCCAAAGCCACACATACAAATAGAAGTAAACAGCAACATGGGTGTTAAGCCCAAGCTAGTTGAAAAGCTAACAGAAACAGTATTAAGATTAAAAGAAAAAAATTGTATTAAAAGTTTTAAACTTTATACAAGCATTGACACTTGGGGACCTAGAGCCGAATATGCACGTACAGGATTAGATATAAAGTTATGGGAACAAAACTTGGATCACTATCTAAGTAACACAGGTTGGCCTGTAACGTTTATGATTACATTTAATATATTTGGTGTAACTAGTTTTAATTTATTATTAGAAAAAATACTAGAATGGCGACACAAATATAATAGCAATGATAATGCAACACAATGGCAACGTATTAGATTTGATACTCCGCATTTGAAAGAGCCAATTATATATGATATGAACATATTGCCTAAAGAAAAGTTTATGCCTTATATGGAAAAGCACTTACAATATATGCACGACTATCAAGATGATGCTGACAGAACCAAGTTTAGTAGTTTAGAAGTAGAAAAGTTTAGACGTGTAGTTGATTATATGCGTACAACAAATATAGAGCCTGCAAAATTAGAACAAGGTCGTAGAGATTTTGCTCGTTGGTTTACAGAGTTTGATAAACGTAGAGATTGCAGTCTAGTAAAAACTTTTCCCGAAATGGAAGAATTTTATAATGACTGCAAAGTACTATAATTATAAGCCACACGAATATCAAAAAGATAGATTGTTTAAGGATCTAGTAAAGGTTCTAGTTACTGACGATAATAAAAAGCCACCACACATAAATCAATACGTTAAGAATACAGAGTTCTGGGTAAAACGTGGCAGAAAAGAATGCACAGTGGTATTAGGTGAAAGCTGGACATATGGTGAAAGTCTTGAGAAACGTGTACAATCAGCATTAAAACTTTGGGATCTAGATGTACAGATAAGACATTGTTGGGGTACACAGGTTGCTACATTATTAGATACTGACTATTATCAATATGCAATTCCTGGTAATAATAACTTTTATATTTTTGGTAACGTACAAAGAATACTTGAACATTTAAGTCCGTTGTATGATAAGATATATTTGTTAGTGCAAATGACAGAACCAAGTAGAGAAGATATTGTTGTAAATGAACTAGGCAAACACGGACTGTCTAAATTATATGATAAAGACTATGTAAAGAATCTTACTGTGAAAGATTGGTGTGTCCAAAACGAACACATTTTTTACACACAATTAAACGATACCATTGCAAAGTTTGATAACGTAAAAACTACTGCTTGGAAAAACTTTTGTACACAACAGAATGAAAACTATTGGGGATTTACTATCATTAACGAAACATGGATAGAGTTTAGTGCTAGAATAAATGGCTACAAAATACAAAGTCCTGATTTTTATGTTACAGCTTGGCTAAAGAATTTTACAAATGATTATCCTGTAATACAAGAAAATAAATATTTCAATAAGCAATTAGATAAGATTGAAGCATCAAATAATTTTTTACAAGAGTGTCAGGACCATAGTCCACACCCAGAAGCGGCGGCACATAAGGCTTGGGGCTTTAATGTATATAACTTAATGGCAAAATAATGAGCAAAACAATTTGTATATTACCTTGGATTCATATGTACGTCAATGCAGACGGAAACGTTTTGCCTTGTTGTATAGGAGATTACAAACAGCCTTTAGGAAACACACATAACCGTAGCATAGAAGATATATGGAACAGTCATGAATACAAAACATTAAGAAAGCAATTATTAAAAGGTGAAAAGCCTAGTATATGTAATCAATGCTGGAAACATGAAGAAGCAGGTAATACTAGTTCACGTATTAGTAACAATAAACGTTTTAAGGAAGAACTGCCTTTAATTAAAGCAACCAACGAAGACGGCAGTTTAGATGAAATGAATTTACGTTACTTTGATGTACGTTGGAGTAATATTTGTAATTTTAAATGTAGAACTTGTAGTTCAACATACAGCAGTAATTGGGCTGTAGAAGATAATAAACAAGGTGCAAATAAACCTGTATATATTTTTGCAGGAGGGGACAGCAACGATAGTTTGTATGAACAGTTTAAGCCACACTTCAAAAACATAAAAGTATTTTACTTTGCAGGTGGCGAACCTTTAATGACTGACAAACATTATGACATACTAGAACACTTGGTTGAAACAGGCAACACAAAAGTAAGATTAGAATACAATTCAAACGTTAGTAAGTTAAAATATAAAAACAAAAGTATTATAGACTTATGGAACAAGTTTGAAGATGTGCAAGTAAGTGCTAGTTTAGATAGCTACGGTCCAAGAGCAGAATACATTAGGGCAGGAACTGATTGGAATACAATTACAACTAACTTGAAAGTAATACGTGAACAAGCACCACACGTAAAAATTAGTTTCAATACAGTAGTAAGTATTTTTAATTTATGCACACTTACAGACTTTTTAGATGAAATACAAGATGTAGATCCTAACAATGCAAGTATGTACAATATAGTTGATCCACATTATTATAGTGTAAACGCATTACCACAAGAATATAAAACTATTGCGTTAGATAAGATACAAAAATATATGTCCAATAATCCAGGCAAATACAAGTGGCAACTAGAAGGTGTTGTACGTTACATTAAAAACAGTAAGTTTGATGAAAGTGCATTAATGCAGTTCAAGGCAAAAACGCAACACTACGATATAATTAGAAATCAAAATTTTGTGGAAACTTTTCCTGAACTTAAAAGTGTATTATAGGATCTGGCTTATCGTCAGGTTTAATATTAGTTTCATAATAAAACATATCCAACCAACGTTGTTTCATTTTAAACAAATGAAAGTCTTTTGAAAGCTCACTAGCATCTTTTAATAATTTAATCCATTTGTTTTGTGCTTCTTCAACTGCCCTATCTGTGCTATCTTTCCATTCGTGTTTGAATGTATCTTTTAGAAATAGATAGTGTTCCATAGGACTAGGATGTCCGTCTTGGAAATTTTTTGTTATTAACTTCTTATCTCTTTTAAATTTTGTTTCAATGTTATTGTTGAATAATGTTTGATAAAAGCTAGGTAGTAATTCGTTTAAACTAGGTCCGTAATACTTCATCATATCATCTAGTCTATGATTCTTATCACGTTTTGCACCTGTCCACTGATCTGTTTGATCTAATATATCGCACATCTGTAAAAAGTGATATTGTGTTTTATGTTTTAACATCTCGTGTCCTGCTTTTATAAATGCTAAATCTCTTACGTATGCACCATACTCACTAAAGTAATCTCTTACAAATTCTTCTCTATATTGTTTTTGTGAGTAAATGTTACCTGGAGTCATCCAAGGTCCATTTGGATCTTGCGGAACATATCTATCTTCTCTACAAACGTTAGTCCATTGTACAATAATTAAATCTTCGTGCGTAAAGTCGTATACAGCATCAGCCTGCATAAGCATATTGAATATAAAATGATTACCAGCACCACTTCTGCCAAAGTTTACGAACTCACAATCTAGCTCTTGTCCTAGTGCATTAGCCCAAGTACCCCACATATAGTGAGTGAAGCTACAACCAAACGTAAACAATCTTTTAGGTTGATTATGATATAATACTTTCTTACTCATCTGCTAATTCTCTCATCTTTAATGCTACATTTTTAAATGTTTCTCTTGTATACTTACCTTCTAAAAGTGTTCTAAAGTTATGTCTTAATACAGTTTCATTTTTAAATTTCCAACGTATTTGCTGTTTAACAGTATCCAAAGATCTAATGTGTTTTATTTGTTTACAAACTTCTTTCCATAATGCTTTCCAACGTTTAGCAGGATCATTAATATCATCAAAACTTAAATCAAACCAATCGTCATATAATTTGTATCCGTAATCTACCATGCGTTTGTTTATACCTGGCTGTCCCCATATAACAAAAGGTTGCATATGATATACACTTCTAAAAGTTTTTTCACTCCAGAACAAACTAGTACCGTGCCAATCATTTACAAAAGTTTCATTTACTATTTGAAATAAAGTTTGATCATTTAGATCGCTGTGTAGTGCAGTTGCATGATTAGTTTTAAAATCTTCTGTGTCTACAATCAAAGGCAAGTGTTTTTTAAACGTTTTTAAATCTGAATAAGTAATACCACTGTTTGGAAAAGGCATTTCCGTAAGATAATAATCTAAGTTCATACCTTTTAAGCTACCATGACTAACATACATATCTTTAAAATGTTCGCTGTTGAATATTTCCATAGCACTAAAAGTTCTGTGTGGTCTGTTGACTCTACTTAAACTTAATCCTACCTTGTTAAATTGCGGGTGATGATATTTGTTTTTTGTTCTTCTTACTGCCGTTTGTATTCTTCTTTCTACAACAGTATCAAAGTCTTCGTTTTGATTAAGATCAACTTCAGTTTGACCAGCAGTACCAAATATCATTTGTTCAAAGTTTAGATATGTAAAAATATTAATACTTGTTTTTATATTATTATCCATGTTATAACGCATTATGTTATCATGGTCTTTCATGTTACTGCTTGTAAAAAATATCCTGCGTGGATCAATGTTGTAGTCTTTTGACATCTTGTATAAGATATCAAAATATGGTTCGCCATAAATTGTACTGAAGCCTTCAGTACTAGCGTCAAAAATAAAGAAACATTTCTTATCTTCACGCATTTGATTCTGTACTTTACGTTTAACATAGTTCCAAAAATCACTATCAGGATACCATTTTGGATAGCCAATTAAAACTGTGATAAGTGTAATATCGCTATGTTCTATGTTATATGTTCTAAATGCTCTTTCCAATTCTACAGTAGTTTGGGTAAACTCCGGATCTTGTACAAAAGAGTTGAACTTTAGAAAGCCACGTATACGTTTCATCTTAATAATTTTCCATAAATATTACTATATTTATATACGCATTTAATGGTAGGAGATTAGTGTGAAGATTAGTTTTATCGGATTGGGTAAACTCGGTTTACCTTGTGCAGAAGCAGTAGCACAAAAAGGACATACAGTAAGCGGTTACGACATAGTAGACGTAACTAGCGATCACATACAAGTAAAAGATACTATAGCAGAAGCAGTAGCAGGTCAAGACATTGTGTTTGTTGCTGTTCCAACACCACACGACCCAGCTTATGATGGCAGGGCTCCTACGGCACATCTAGAACCTAAAGATTTTTCCTACAAAATTGTAAAAGAATGTTTGACAGAAGCAAACAAGTATATGACAAAAGATCAGTTGCTTGTTCTTATTAGCACAGTTTTACCTGGTACAACACGCAGAGAATTTGTACCATTAGTAACAAACACACGTTTTGTTTATAACCCATATCTTATTGCTATGGGTACAGTTGCATGGGATATGATCAATCCAGAGATGGTTATGATTGGCACGGAAGATGGTAGTGCTACAACAGATGCAAGAGAGCTTGTAAAATTTTATCAAAGTGTAATGGAAAATAATCCACGTTACGAAATAGGCACCTGGGACGAGTGCGAATGTATTAAGGTATTCTACAATACATTTATTAGTACAAAGATTGGTCTTGTCAACATGATGCAAGACGTTGCACAAAAGCAAGGCAATATAAATGTTGATGTAGTTACTAGAGCTCTTTCAAAGTCAACTATGCGTATCATTAGCAAAGCATATATGAAAGCAGGTATGGGCGATGGCGGTGCTTGTCACCCACGTGATAATATTGCGTTACGTTACATGGCAAAGGAACTTGGCTTGGGTTATGATATATTTGATGCTGTAATGAATGCAAGAGAAAAACAAGCAGAAAACATGGCGATTGAAATATTAAAATACGGCAATAAGATTCAGTTCAGCAGTGATAGTTACAAACCAGGTGTTGAATACGTAGACGGCAGTTATAGTTTATTAGTTCAACATTATGTAAAAGAACATGGTGGATATATTGTAAAAGAAAATCCACACATTTACGTATTAGTTCATGAAGGAGATAAAGTACCTAACGGTGTGCCTGTGTTTGATCCGTGGAGAAGTTATAAAGGATCTAACGTTGTTTATTACGGAAACACAAGAAAAGACAAAGGTATAATTTGTGAGTAAAATACTAATAGCAGGAGATAGCAACGCACTAGGAGAATGGGGAACTATTGTTCCAGGTCCTGCCTGTGCTAATCCTAATCACCCAGAAGTGTTTCGTCCTTGGAACAAAGACAAGTATTTAGAAACAGAACATCCTAAACCCTTTCAAGTTGTTTGGCCAGGCTTTGGTTATTACTTAGATCAAAAAGGACACGCAACAGTAAACTATGCGTTTGGAGGCTGTGGTAACTTTCAAGCATTATACAAAATAGAAGAAGCACTAGGACTAGCACCTTGTTTTACAAGTCCTACATTTTACAATCCTGATTGTATTGTCTGGATGATAACAGAACCTTGCAGAGATTTAAAACAATTATCAGACGAAGCAGGACTATATGATTTAGACAAGTACTATCATGGAACAAATAATCTTGTGCAAAACGCAAAAACAATTAAGGAAATAAATGACGGATTACTACAACACGCACTAGACGGTGCTCAAAAAATATATGAAGAAACTAATATACCTTGGGTAATAGTAGAAGGCTGGACAAAAGTAGAATTACAAGAACATCACACATTTGTAAAACATATTCACAAAGATTGGATGGCCAATATTATTAAAAGGCCTGTACCAATGTTTAGTAGTTGGCAGACTGTAGATAATATTAGAAGACGTAGACCCGATCTTACTGAAAGTGCATCGGAAAGTTTACGTTTGTTCCAAAGACAAAAACCAGAGCTAGGTATTCCAGATATACCAGAAGGCCCTGACAATGAATTTAAGAGAATAGTTGATGATTACGAAGCAGTAATTAAAATTATGAATGAAAGTCCGTTGTTTCCTGATAACTGTCACCCAGATAGAACTTTACAGGAGCAACTGGCACACGAGCTAGAACCTTATGTATGATGCAGTTTTTATAAGTTATAATGAACCTGATGCAGATGAAAGATATAAACGTTTACTAGAACGTTATCCTAATACTAAAAGAGTTCATGGTGTAAAAGGAATACACCAAGCACACATCAAAGCCGCGAAAAAATGTTATACAAAAATGTTTTGGGTTATTGATGGAGATGCTGACTTATTACCAGAATTCAATTTAGATCATAAAGTAAGTGATTATGATTTAGATTGTGTCCATGTTTGGCGTAGCCGAAATCCTATCAACAATTTAGTCTATGGTTATGGTGGTGTTAAACTCCTACCACGACGACTCACTATGAACGTAGACGTTAGCAGTACTGATATGACTACCAGTATAAGTGATAGGTTTAAGGCTATGCCAATCGTGAGTAATGTTACTAAATTTAACACAGATGAATTTAGCACTTGGAAAAGTGCTTTTAGAGAATGTGCAAAATTAAGTAGCAAAGTAATTGATAGACAAGAAGAAGGAGAAACAAATGAAAGACTTAAAATATGGACTACTGAAGCACATGGAGACTTTTGTGACTTTGCGATTCGAGGTGCTAATGCTGGTATGGAGTTTGGCCTTTCTCGGGGGTCTGACCTTCGGTTAATAAACGACTTTGATTGGCTACAAGAAAGGTTCCATTTAGAAGAAAGTAATGATACCATTTAAAGATATTACAAAACTAGGACATAAGAATATGTTAGACAAAGGCGTCTTTAACGTAAGCTGGATCCTTGGACGTTTTTGTAATTATAATTGTAGCTATTGTTGGCCATATGCTAGAAGCAGTAAAGTTGACCACAGACCATTTGAGGTATACACTAGAACAATAGATGAAATTAAACGTCAAGCTAGAGCAAATGGCTTTAACAAATTTCATTTTAGTTTTAGTGGTGGTGAACCTACAGCATATAAAAAGTTTTTAGATTTAGTAAAACATTATGAAGATTATGAAAGCAAATATTTAAGCATACACTTGACAAGTAATTGCAGTCCTGCGAAACGCTGGTGGCAACGCTGGCTCGACGCAACGCACATTATGGACAGAAGAACAATTACTGCAAGTTATCATGCAGAGTTTTCAAATGAAAAAGAATTCGGTGACAAATTATTATTCTTACAGGATAATGATGTTGGTGTCACTATTAATCAGGTAATGGTACCTGAACATTGGGAGGAATATTATGATAGATGTAATAGGTTTATTGGCAGGGGTCTTCATGTTACTCTTAAGCCTCAGTCTGATCCTACTGCTAGTTTTGTCGTCTCGGGCTACACCGAAGAGCAAAAAAATATACTACAGCAGGACTCACAACAAGATGAAAAACAAATGCGGTTACAAGATGCTAATGGAGTAGAATATTGGATTGACCAAGCAGAAAGATTAAATGCTTTTGGCTTTAACAAGTTCAAAGATTGGAATTGTTGGGCTGGTTATCAAAGCTGTATTATACGAGAACCAGGTGGAGAAGTAAAACGTGCATATAGTTGCCATGATGAGCCTTTAGGCACGTTAGACGACGGATTTGAGCTGTTTAAAGCACCAATGCCGTGCATAACTCCAACCTGTGTTAGTAGTGCAGATAGTAAAATACCAAAAGAAAGGACGATAAGTAATAGTAATGGATTATAGGGATTTAAGCCAGTATGGCAATCAAGTAGAATTAGAAGTTACAACTGATGCTGAAAAGCTAATAAGTTGGATCGATACCTTTGAATGGCAAAAATACAATCCACGTAAAGATGTTAATCGTTGGGGATTAAGTGTTACAAGTTCAGACGGAACTTTTAATGGTATTGATTTAGATAGCTTGTACGAATATAACAAGGAGCATGGTACAACATGGGGTGAAAAAGACTTCAATGTTCCTACTCCAGTGTTCAACGATCAAATTAAAGAAATATTAGAACCATGGGAAGGCTATTATTATAGAACACATTTTTTAAAGTTTGGTCCAGGAGGATTTTTTCCACCACACAGGGACTGGGATTATTCAGGAGAACAAATTGATACGTTTAGATTAATAATGCCTTTGCGTAATGTTAATCCTCCACAGTTTAATTTTATACTTGATGGACAACAGCTACATTGGGACGTAGGTAGAATGTATTTCTTAGATACTTTAAAAATGCACTACTTGTTCAACAGCAGTTTTACAGACAGTTATTGGTTAGTTGTGAACGTAGGAATCAACAACGAGAAAACAATAGAAGCAACAATGAGAAAGTTTAATCAAAAGTAATGTATAAGCTAACGGACATAAGAGCAATACACTTGGAAGTCACTAGTAGGTGTCAGGCAAAGTGTCCTATGTGTGCTAGAAGAATGAATGGCGGTCCGTTAAATCCTTTTATGGGGTTAGATGAAATAAGCATTGACAAATTTATGGAATGGTTTGATATAGATTTTATAAAACAGTTGAATCATTTAGGAATGTGTGGTAACTTAGGTGATCCTATAGTTGCAAAGGACACATTAAAGATATATGAATACCTGCGTGAGTCAAATCCTCATATGGGATTACAAATGCACACCAACGGCAGTGGACGTACAGACAAATGGTGGAAGGAACTTGCAAAATTAAATGTAAATGTAGTGTTTGGTATAGACGGATTAGCAGACACACACGCAAAATATAGAATTAACACAGACTGGAAGAAGATTATACACAATGTTATGACTTTTGTAGATGCAGGTGGTAAAGCAAGATGGGATATGTTAGTATTTGATCACAATCAACATCAGATTGATGATTGTAGAGAGCTTTCTAAACGTTTAGGTATGGAAAACTTCTCTGTCAAACACACAACACGTTTCAAGGACGGAAAGTTTGCTGTATTAAATGAACAAGGACAGCAAATAGATACTTTGTATCCATCTAAGAAAAGTATAGAGATGACAAGCAAGGTAAAACAAGCATCAGCAGAAATACTTCCTACTATAAAATGTAAAGCAGTCAAGGATAGTATGTTATATGTAAGTGCATTAGGTACAGTTACTCCTTGCTGTTGGTTAGATCAACAATTTTATCCACCATCACATGAGAATAGAATAGATTACTTGAATAAAATTAAGATATGGCCTAACTTAAACAACACATCACTAAAGGATATATTTGCAAGTGGTTACTTTGACTTGATTGCAGGGTGTTGGAATACTACAGGGCTTAAAGAATGTTCAAAACAATGCGGAAGTTTTGACAAATTAAACGAACAGTTCGTGGAGAGAACATGAAGTTAACTATAGCAGGATATGGAGCAGTAGGAAAAGCACACCACAAGGTGTTTGGAAACCATTACGACATAGAAATATATGATCCTTTCAAGGGATATGATACTATGAGCAAGGATACCAAAGGACTTATTGTGTGTACAGCAACACCATCGTTTGAAAATGGTGCTTGTATGGTTAATAGTGTATATGATGTAATAGAACGTTCACCTAATGTGCCTGTTATCATAAAAAGTACAATTAGTTTAGAAGGTTGGGAAACACTTATAGAACATTTCCCAGATAGAGAAATAACATTTAGCCCAGAGTTCTTGCGTAACAACACAGCAGAACAAGATTTATTAGAAACAAAGGACTTTATGTTTGGCGGAGGAAACATAAACTTCTGGCAAGGAATATTTGTAAACGTATTAGGAAAGATAAACATTGGTATTGCAGATCCAAGAGAATTAATATTAGTAAAATATTTTAGAAATAGTTTTTTAGCAAACAAGGTTTCTTTCTTTAATCAAGTATATGATTTATGTGAAGCAACGGGTATTAACTATGACGCAGTAGCAACAGGTGTAGGTGCAGATAAACGTATAGGTACAAGCCATACCAGTGTTACAAAGGAAAGAGGCTTTGGTGGGCATTGTTTTCCTAAGGATATCCAGGCATTAATTTACACAGCAAAACAATGTGGAGTTGATTTGACTTTGTTAAAAGAAGCATTGGAGTACAACAAGAAAGTTAGAAAATGAAACCTTTAAGAACATTATTAACAATATTTGTTTTGTTTATTGGTATTGTAATATACAAAGATGCAAAGGCAATAGAACTATCAAAGTATTACAAAGAACCATTAACAGAAACTGATAAGAAAGGTATCATTGCTTTTAATATATTACAAACAATAGATATGTTACAGACTTTAGAAATAGCAAACAATGATGATTACTATGAGAAAAATCCTATACTAGGTAAGCACCCAAATGAGTTTCAAGTTATAACTTATTTTATTGCTAGAGGATTTGCACACTATGAAGCAACAAAGATGATACCTGAGAAATATAGATCCATATGGCATACGTATAACATTGTTTATAATTATGATGTTATTAGAGATAATCATAATATAGGAATAAGAATAGGCTTTTAATGAAAATAGATATACATGATATAAAGTTCTGGATGGACGCAATACGCAACAGCGAAGATAAGGAACGTACACTTGAAAGTTTCTGGGACGGTCAGATTAAAAGTAAGCTGTGGCTAATTGAAGAACTTGAAAAGCATAAGTCAATTAGAAATGCAGAATTTGTAATACATGGCGGATGGAACGGTGTATTGGCGGCTATGATGTTTAACAGTGAACTTGGAATAAAACATATTACAAGCATTGACATTGATCCTAAATGTAAAGAGATTGCAAGTACAATGAATAAACGTTATGAGATGGAAGGCAAGTTTGAAAGTGTTACTGCTGATATGTGTGAGTATGAGTACAAGAGAGAACCTTACTTTGTAATTAATACAAGTTGTGAACACATAACACAAGAACAATATAATACTTGGTTAGACAAAGTACCAGACGGAGCTCAGATTATTTTACAAAGTAACAATTACTTTGAACTAGATGAACACGTAAACTGTAGCAAAGATTTAAATGAGTTTGAATGGAAAAGTAAATTAAAGGTAACAGAAAAAGCAGAATTAGAATTACCTAAGTACAAAAGATTTATGTTAGTTGGAAGGAAAGACAAATGAAACTAAGACTAGGTTGTAGAGGAAGTGAACTGTCTTTACATATGGCTGAGATGGTTACTAAAAAACTTGAACAGCTAGATTGTGCTGTTGAAATTGTTCCAATTAAATCAGACGGAGACATTCACAAAGATAAAGTTATTGCTGAAATTGGAGGCAAGGGTGTATTCTGTAG